>Ga0115567_10001490_pt1 | contig 23443 bp, 6 predicted proteins | sample COGITO_mtgs_1204_2_FD_88679 | JGI IMG/M metagenome (GOLD analysis project Ga0115567, IMG submission 88679) | Pelagic marine microbial communities from North Sea - COGITO_mtgs_120412 | ecosystem: Environmental > Aquatic > Marine > Epipelagic | place: Germany:Helgoland, sampling site Kabeltonne... | reverse complement strand
CCCCCCTCGTACTAATCGGACACGCCGCGTCCCTCACCCCGTACTAATCGGACACGCCGCGTCCCTCACCCCGTACTAATCGGCAGGCCCTGGGGCAGACGCTGCAACAAACGAGCCCAGGCCCAAGGCAAGGGTAGCTTGCACCATCGCCACAGAGCAGGGCGCCGCGCACGGACGCGTCGTGCCTGCAGCGCCGTATGTCGCGCGCGGAGTCGCGGCATTTCTTGTGCGAGGGCCTCCAGCGCCCGCTTCTCCGCCTGAGGGGGGTGGGGCAGGCGGCGCATGCCCGGTTAGCACGCCAGCGTCTGCTGCGACGGCAGCCGCCATGCGGGGACGTCTGGACGCGCAAGATCCGCGCAGAGGCCAGATACAACGACATGAAGGGCCGTCTGCCCGGCGTGCAGCCGCAGCATTCGGTCACGCGTGCGATGGAGAGGTTTCGGATCAGTGTGGCGCGGGACGCACCTCGATTTCAGGGTCCGTGTTGCGGATCGCATGCCCGACAAGCCCCAGTGCCAGCATCCGTCCGCTCTGCCGCGCCTCATCACCGCGCGACTTTGACCGCTGTAGTAGCCGCCGCAGTGTTGCTGCCATTGCCGACGTCAGAAATCGCGCAGGTGAGATGGGAAAACCTACCTGAGATCGAGAACCTTCAGCTCGGCGGGTTGCACACCTCGTTTGGCCTGCGGGGTCCTGATGAGTTCTTTGTAGCAGGCAGTAGCGGCCTCACGCACAGCTTCGCGAGGGTCCATTAGGAAACACAGCACCGCGTACAGCACCTGCGCACCAGAACCCGACTAGCAGATTACACGGGGGAGTTGATTGGCACTGCACAAGTTCGATGATGCAAGGTCATCATCAGTGGTGATGGCTGGCACTGGCTATGTGCCTTGACGTTCCCGACCGCGTCATGCTTCGCTTTGGCGGCTTTCAGAGACGAAATCAATTCGCTCTCATCTTCGCTGGCGTCCAGGATACTGTCCGCCAGCACAGCCATCTCTCTTGCTATGCTCCCCATCGCACCAGACGACACAACGATATGATATGGTATAATCTGGAAATCAGTTTCTATTGGACATGGCCTCGGGCGCGTGCCAATCCCGACCGCTAGGGGCACATGCCAACGTCTAGAACCTCCCCCTCAACCATCATGGAGACGAGTTCGAAGGGCCCGCCTCCTGATCGCGGAGACGCGGTCCGGTTTTTCTCATTCCTATCTTCTGGCCGTGGCTTTTTCGCGGTCTGGGTTGTGTTCTCTCACCTCCGAGGTTTTCGCGTGGCTATCTGTTTTGGCTCGGTTTTTGGTACCCGGTCTGTACGAGGTTATTCAATATACCCTCTCTCTCTCTCTCCTATCTCTCGTGCTTGGCGTGCTCGGCGTGGTTGCTGGTTTGTAGCTGTTCGATCGTAGCAGTTTGGACCCCAACACTTTCTTGCATGAACGCGCCCACTCTCGCATGCGCGCTGCGACGCTGCCCTCTCCGCGCCCGGCGCTGCGCGCGGTCCCAGCCCCGCGCAAGAAACCAGCGCAGACTACTCCCCTCCGAGGACTTAATGCCCCCTCGCGGCTCTCCCCCGCGCCTCCCCTGCCCGCTCCGGGCGGCCGCGTTGCAGGCTCCGCGAGCGCCGCGCCGTCTGCCCCGCCTGCGCCTGGAGACTTCCGCTCACCACCAGACCCGGTATGTACGAGGTTTAAATGCATAAGTCAACGTTTGTAGGAAGGACCTCTTCTTCTGACGCCCCCCGCGAATCGAGGACCGCGATTCGCGAAGGACGTTCGGAAGAGAGGCATGGCTTCGCATCGAGGGGGCGGGAAATTACCTCGTTGAGGTGTGTCCAGCGTTGTAGGCGCGATGGATCAGTCGCTACATGTGACTCTCTCTCTTCTCACATCGTACGGGTTCGAACACATTTCTCTCACGGCAGCGTTGGGAGACAATTAACCACTGCCCTGCTTTTTGGCGCTTCTCTCCTTCGCGTTTTTTTGGGTCTCAGTGAGGTCGAGTCCCGGCATCTCAGTCGTCCGGTGGCAGCAGTGGTAATGCAAGGACTTTATTCTCCTTCAACCTCTCAACCTATCTTGCTACCTCTCGAGTAGACGGGCAGCCCGCAGATTCTGAATCCTGAATGCAGAAGGCTCCATCCAACACGCGTGCAATCCCGGTGCGGTTCAGCGCAAGGAGTTTCCGCTGTACAGGACGTGTTACTTGTACTGCGGGTGCGCACGATGAAAGTGAGTACACCAATCCCCACTGCCTTGGAGACTTGGCCAGTTTAGGCCATCCCGCGCGAGACAAGGTGCCGAAAACACTGCGGTACCAGCACGTATTAACCTCAGCCGCACCGCCACAGACTCTCAAGACACTGTGAGATCGAGCTCGACAGCATTTCGTTCGCGCGATCTCGCTCACAGTAAACGCAAGTGAGCCCCGGGCTCACAATCTTGAGTGGATTGGATCGGGAGGGTGGCCAGCGGGAGTCGTGCCTGCAGCAGCACACGCTGTTCCCTCTGCACGTCCCTTTCCAGCAGCCGTGAAAGGAGCGAAGTGCCCTGACGCTTGACGCACCTGCGTGCGGGACAAGGGGCAATGGGACCATTATTCCCTATTCCATACTTAACCTCGCACACATGGCAGTATGTATGCGACGGAATATCGCCGAGGCACTGGGCGGCGAAGCCACAGCCCGGTACGTTGGCTCAGAAGGGCACGTAGGGGCCCGCTGCACGGCTTGCGCCACAGGCAGTGGTGCAACACTCTTTCTCCCACTCCCGCAAATCGGCAAAGCATAAGCTCTCCGAATCTAAGAAGTAACACAGTGAAGATGATCATGACGACAAGGGAGAGGCGGGTAATTTTCGGAGAACACCCGTAGGGCATGTAGCCGCTGTTGTGGGCGTCTCTTTTTCCCCCTCCACGGACAACCTCGTGCGAGGACGCGCGTGCTTCGCCGGGCTCGCCCATGTGCGCGAATGCACAGTCTTCACCACGTGAGCACCTATCTCCTCGACGCGTGTTAGAGCAGCGCGCTAGGGGCGCGCCAGGCTGGTCATTCTGTGGCACATGTGAGAGCCGCGGCACTCCCGCGCACTCCGTTTTATGCCTCTTGCCTCCTTCCTTTGGGAATCTTGAATCAGCAAAATCTAGAGAACATACAAAATGTGTCTCTAATTGGCCGGGGGGGTCCCACCGGCCTTTTTCGTAGTACTTGCAAGCCACGCGCGATTGCCCGCCGCGGCCGCCATGCCGCGATACGCCTCCAATACTTTGCGACTCACCTCTCTCCAACAGCAATGACTCGGGGTCGCCGGCCACGATTTGAACCGCCGCCGGCTGTTGCATGCCAACAAGCGCAATATGTTGTCAGAATATTTTGCAGGCTCGTCTTGTTGTGAGACTATCGAAAGAGTGTAGTGCGAAATCGTTCATGGCTGAGGAGCAGTGTCCGTGATCGGGCGAATGCCAACGGGCTTCTCTCTCCACTGTGCGCGCCGCGCGAGCGTCCAAGGGCGACAGTTGCCCGTTTATCTTGCGGGATAGTCTAAACTCGTCGCCAGTAGATCTGCGAGCAGCAGATCTGCTAGCAGAGATACAGCCTGAATGCGCACGCGAATGTGGGAATGCCGCACCTGTCGCTCTGGGCCCTCGTCTGACGACGAGCTGCGCGACGCATAACGAAGGAGAGCTTCCAAACCCCCCGCGAAACTGCTGTTCACCGTAACCCCGGTGACGCCAGTAACAGGCTGCACTTCACAGTTGGATGGGGATGCTGCAGAGGTGTCCCGTACAGGAAATCCCTGCGGAGCAGCTGTTGCTTCGCCCTGCTGCACATGCGCAGACGACGCGGTATCAGCTTGGCGCTTGATGGAGGCGTCTTTCTCTCCACTACATCCGGCTCGTTCCCCGCGACCGCGGCCGCGTCCACGGCCGCGACCACGGCCGCGTGTCGGTCTGCTAGGATCGTCAATGTGCCACCGGGGACCCTTTCCTCTCCCTGCGTTGTCATAAATTATGGCGTCGAAATTTATGAAGGACTCAGGGCTGATAGCCTCAATGACGCTATTTTCTAAAGACAAGTGGGCTTGCATGCATTTCTGGGCTGTCCAGAAGGCGCTAACACGTGGGATCCACCTGCCTTGTCATCGTCGGTCAACGGCACGTCTCCCCTAGCGGCACGCTCGCTCTGCCGACCGGGGCTCAAGACAATCGATGCTCCACGCATGGGCAAAGCATGGTGCTTTGGGGGAATGCGATCAAAAGGGTGAGTTTTGAAATCGCAAATGAAGAGACGGCGAAGCAAGCGTACCTGTTCAACTTGTTTGCGCGCGATGTTCGCCGCAGAAGGCCAGTTTCGCCTGACCGGTGGCGCAGTGAGTCCATTGGATGAGCAAATGCAAGCTGCCTGACCCACAGTCAACTAACAATCAAGACAAACTTGATGCGCTTGGTCCGAAAATTGCGCGGCTGCGTAACACTCCGGTGAAGGGGCAATGACTAGTGTTTGAAAGCGGGAGAGAAGGAGAACCTGCGCGCCTCCTTCCATTTCTCAATGTCTTCCGGAGTATCCAAGCTTTCGAGAGTGCGTTTTCGCTCCATCTGGTGCCCGGAAACGTGCATAAGTCCATTCTCATTCCCGGTAACGTACCCGTGCGCGTTTTATCGTGCATGTATGCATGCAGGTCTGCACAAAAAGGGGGGGTTCTGGCAATCAACACGCTGTTCTGCGCTGCAGTGTGCGTCCTGTGCATGCTCCTGCGAGAATTCATGTGAAGACTATTCAGGTTATTGGATTCTGTCAATCAGCAGCTGCTGCTGAAGATCCTTCTACTTCTGAAGCAGCAATTTGCAAGTGTGGTGGCTTCAAAAAACAGACTAGAACTGTATACGGGCGGACAGTGCAGGACTTGTGGCCAGCGTGGATTGGAAATTGCCTTCACCACGCGAGCCGATGCAACAAATCCGCATCCAGAGTAGGCACAAGTGACGTGTGTAGCAACATGCGCGTCGTACTGAGATTGAAGCCTGAACTCCTTTTCGCACGGGTCGCAGTAGTATGTCTGAAATCCCGCACTGGTGGGCTGAGCGGAATGCTGTCTGGCGGAAAGTACTGCCAGTAGGGGTGCTAAGGGACTTAGCAACCCCATTTAAGCAAAGAGCGTGCTACACTGAGCAGGCTCATGCAGGGCCCGGGGCCTCGAGGCCAGTATCGTTGCGGGCTCTTCCCAACCCTGAAGATCAGGACCCAGCCGATGGCAGGCGGGCATGGTTGAGCGGCCACAAAGAATCTGGGCTAGGATCAGACCCGAGGAAGAGGTGATGCCAGAGGGAAGGCCTCCAATGCTACTGCTTCCGCCGACTGCTCCAGTGTATGTGGGCTGCTCGTACCATGGTACGGACATTTTATGACCAACGTGCTGGTCCCACGGCTTTGCGTCTTCCCGCACCACCTCGGAGGGGCTCAATCTGCGCAACCTGCAACTGAACCAGGTATGGCGAACACCAGCGGGATGGAAGCGGGCTCGGAACGGGGGCCGAGAGACGCAACCGCGAGGCAAGCAGGTTTTCGGCGCTGCGCAAATCCTGCAAGAAGGATTTCGCGAATCCGTGAAAAACGTCCATAAAAGGCGAAAGCACAGTTCACCAAACAAAACCAATTTAAATCACAAACTGTTCAGTTAACCGTGGCTCTTCGACAACCCTGATAACCCTCCGCGAGGCAGACGCCAACACTTCGGCAGGACCTGCGCGACATTCCGGGGGGCGTCCCTGCTCTCCTGACACTGGGGTCTCCCGTGTGCCTGCGGAATTGAACGCAGGCATGGAGGGTATTGCCCCGGCAATAGGACGCTTGCCATCGCGGCGACCCTTTCTGATCGGGCTCGCCACGTCGGCAGCGGCTCTGTGCGCGTCACACGCTGTTGGCGGTGTTCTCGGAGACAGGCCGTGGGTTGGGACTCTCGTAGATTCCATGAGAGCCGATGTGCAAACGCTGTGGATTCCTCTAGCTGGCGGGCTGTTGGCTCTGGCAATGTCCTCGCTCTTATGCGGGGGTCCCACTTCTGGTGGAAAGTTGGGGAACCGCAAGGGTGCTGCCCTTCTGCTGACACTGGTCGTGCTCGGGGGATTATTTTCTTCGGCGAGTGCACTGACAGGAACGACTCAGAAAAATGTGGTGGACACTGCACATTTGGAAGACGGGCTGTCAGAGCCTCAGCAGAGTGCTGCAGACTTGCAGCTGAACGAGTCGCGCAGGAAGCTGCTCCAGTACACTGTGATGCCGGGGCCCCCTGCCGCGCCCCCAACACCAAAGTACGAGGGTGTTTCGGATGCGGATCAGTCACCATATTTGCCCCCGGAGTTCATGTCGAAAGAAGCAAAGCTTGTTCGGACGGAGAAGAAGATGGAATCAACCCTTGAAACGTCAGTGCTCCGCCCTCACAAGGCTCCCCACTGCTGCAGAGCGACTGCGCAATGTAGTTCCAGAATATCATTTCGTAGCCTCAATCGTCCACAATATGCTTGACTGACTCTCCTCTAGCATCCCGGGACCTTTGCGCATCATTTTGACACCGATTCACGGTGACAGGTCCCACGAGAACCAGGACAAGCTCGACGTGTCCGTCAAGAAGATGAAGCAATTGGTGCTGGATGACCTTGACACCTTCAAATCGGAGGTTCTGGAAAAGAACAAACAGCTCTCCGATGACATCGACGCGATCCCCCCGACCGTGGGTGAGACCGGTCCTCGTGGCCCACCAGGTGTAGACGGGAAGTACGGTGGCGATGGCGCAACGGGCCGCGTGGGCTTGCAAGGGCAGCAGGGAAAACGCGGTCCTTCAGGCGAGCGTGGCCCTGTGGGTAAGGAAGGTCCTCTTGGACGACGGGGTGATCGCGGCAAGATTGGCATCCTGGGACCCAAGGGGGCTGTGGGACACATCGGCGAGATCGGCGCTGAGGGTGTCGACGGGCAGAACGCGAAATGGAAGAAAGACCAGTACTATTGTCCGGGCGGTCAGACAGACACAATGCGCCTCACAGACTGCACAAAGACGGGCTGTAGACTGGAAACCATTTTCGAGAACGAATGGGGCTCCATTTGCAGCTCTGGCTTCACTGAACAAAGCGCGGACACGGTGTGCAAGGCGCTTGGTTTCTGGGAGGGTGGTGAGCTGCAGAAGGATTTTGGTGGCGGGACTGGGCCCATTTGGCTGACGGATGTCGCTTGCAAGGGTGGCGAGGGTGACGTGGGCGACTGCCCCCACGAGCCGTGGCTTGAAAACCGCTGCGACCATGCTCAGGACGTGGGCCTGTGTTGCAATGGGAACCCCCCTACTGGATCTAAGGGCACCCGTCAGGGTCCGAGTTTCTTTCCTCGCTGCCCGGGTAAGCAGCGGAAAGACATGCGCCTCGTAGACTGCAACAAGGAAGTCTGTCGCCTCGAGGTGCTGCACAACGAAGAGTGGGGCACTGTGTGCGACAACGGCTTCACTGACCTAAATGCGCAGACCGTCTGCCGTATGTTCGGCTATGAAAAGGGAAAATTCAAGCAGATGTGCTCCACAAATGGCCGATTTGGTTCCTGCGAATCCAACAGAGCCGGTACGGGCCCGATTTGGCTCGATGATGTCGTCTGCTCTGGTATCGAAACCGAACTGGAGGGCTGTCGCCACCGTGCATGGGGCGATCACCGCTGCACTCACAAGCAAGATGTTGGCCTCTGCTGTAGCGGCGACGAGGTCGGCGTATACCATTCACCGCCCGTGCGTGGTGGGGCCATGATCTTCAAGTTCAACGAGAACTTGGAATCCTCGACAGGCGGAGCCGCTCTTACCGCACCTTGGGGTGGTGCATTTGCGGGTGTCGAAGGTTTCCACTTTCGCGAAGGGCAGGGTCTCGCAGTCGATCCAGGTGGCTTCATGGACGGGACTGAGTGGACTATTTACATGCGTGTAAAGCTGGACCAGGTTCTTGGCAAGCGAGTGATGATTCGTTCCAACGGATGGGGCGAGAATGGGTTCCTTGTTGACGGGGGCAGGTTTGTTGCGATCCCGAACAACGAGAACGGCACACTCGCCTGCGATATAGATGTTACTCCCGACACTTGGTACCAGTACGTTGTGTCCAAGAGCAAGTCTGATGAGGTCCGGATCTACGTGAATGGAGCGTTGTGTGGGCAAGGGCGCAGTGACGAGCCTGGGACATTCAACTTGAACCCAGATGAAATCACGTTGCTCGCGGACTCCGGCACACGGAATCCGTCCGGATATGTGAACAAGATCTCTTTGTATCCCAAGGAAATCTCGGAGCAGAAAGTCGCGAAGATCTGCGGTTGCAAGCTCCCACAGGTGGACACGGCGTGCGAACGCACCATCATTGTGAACCCGCCTGACTTCGGTATGAAGTACTCGTCCGTTCGCGAAGCGGGTTGGTCGCAGTGTGCACTTGAAAATCAGCAGTGCAACTGTGACGGAAGTGTGCGTATCGGCCTGGGTAACAGCTGGGGAGAAGAAAAGGCTGTCTACGGGAGCATCCAGTGCACCACGACAAATCTCGGTGATCCAGTTCCGGGTGTTCAGAAGCGGTGCCAGTGTAAGCCGAGCAACCAGTTCGGCAGCGGTTTCTCAGCGGGGCGTCTCAATTCTGCTCAAGGCTGGACGCCGTCTTCGACTCAAGAGCAGTGGATGCAAATGGATGCAGGAATGACACAGTCCATCTCAGGGATTGTGACGCAAGGCCGACGTGATGCTAATGAGTGGGTGACCAAGTTCACCGTGAAGGTATCGGCAGACGGGCGGACGTGGCGAGATGTTGGCTGCGGGCGCTACTATTATGCTAATAGCGACCGCAACACAAAGAAAAAGACAATGTTCCATCATCCGGTGCATGCTCGCTACATTCGCATTTACCCGATCGAGTGGAGCGGCGGGCTCTCGATGCGTGCCGGAGTGATGGTCTGTGAGCGCCCGTGTGTCGATGGGAACATGAACTACTTTTTCGGCCTCACGTTCATGTCCTCCACGGGGGGTCCCAGCTTGGATCCATTCTGGGGTGAAGGCACTTTCACTGAGGTCATGCAGGGTAACAAGCCGACCATGGTGTACAAGTTCCAGCCTGGGCAGGGTCTGCAGCTTGACCCGGAACGCTGCCTGAAGAAATCGATCGAGTGGACAGTGCTCATCGACGTGAGGCTTGACCAGGTCTCGGGCGGCTACAGAAAGATCCTAGGCTCCCTGGGATGGGGCGACTATGGCCTGTACGTGAACAAGTACCTCATGTTGGTGCCGCAAGCAGCAAGAATGGTCTGTCAGGAGACGATCCGCACTTCGAAGTTCTACCAATTTGTGATGTCGCGCGACGCTGCTGGGCAGATCAAGCTCTACATTAATGGCGGGCTTTGCGCCGTTGGCACTCCAGCATTCAAGGACCACTACCAGCTGAATCCGAGCAACATGTTGTTCATGAAGGACGACGCGGACGAGAATGCCGGTGGAGAGCTCAAGGTTATTCGCGTCTGGGACAAGGCGCTGGAAGACGAGGACGTGGAGGCCATCTGTGGCTGCTCAAAGCCGGATCCAGGCGAGAAGTGCAGGTTCACTGTCGGTTTTCTGCCGCCCTCTTCCAAAGCGTCCTACTCGTCGGTGCGCAATGACGACCGCCGCGGTTCTGGCTTTGCGCGTGGGCGACTCGGTTCGCCGCTCGGTTGGGTTTCGAAAATTGCCGAGTCAGGACAGTACATGCAGATAGACACCGGAATGGTGCAGAGCATCGTTGGCGTGATCACGCAGGGCCGTAAGGACGAAGACGAGTGGGTGTTGACTTACACGGTCAAGGTCTCGGACGATGGCTCGGACTGGCACGAAGTCGGCTGTTCGCGGGAATTCGACGGTAACACGGATAGCAACACGAAGGTGAAAGCAATCTTTGCGGAACCTGTTCAGGGGCGTTTCGTCCGCATCTACCCGCAGACATGGCATGGGTGGATGTCGATGCGATCAGGGCTTCTCATCTGCGAGAAGCCGTGTATTGAGAAGCGCCTAGACTACAATTTTCCGGGGGTGTTCTCGTCGCGCACTTTCGGGCCCTCCCTTGATCCCGCATGGGGCGATGGCGTCTTCACTCCGCTTGATGGATACCGCTTCTCTTCGGGGCAGGGGTTCGAATTGGACGCGTCGCGCTGCCTCAAAAAGCCCACCGGCTGGACCGCTGTCATCAGAGCAAAGCTAGACAATGTGGACGGGCCCCGCGCTCTGATGACGTCCTACTCTTGGGGGGATGATTATGGCCTCTATGTCGACCGCTACCTCAAGCTGCTGCCGGACGGTGCCAACATGCAGTGCGACGACGTTCGCATACAGCCCAACACGTTATACGATTTCGCCATCACTCGCAGTGCACTCGGAAACATCACGCTCTATGTGAACGGAGAGCCGTGCGCGCGAGGCGCGCCGCCCTTCAAGGATTACTACGCTCTCGTAAACAACGATATTGAGTTTCTGCGCGACGATAAAGGCCGCGACTCGGCAGGCAACGTCAAGAGCATTCGTTTGTGGGACAAGTCGATGACAGACCATGAAGCTGCCGGCGAGTGCGGTTGCCTGCTTCCCGTTGTATCCAGCACACCTTGCGACAAAACAATAATCTTTTCGCCGAGCTACAAGCAGCTGATCATGTCCAGCGTGAAGAACGACGACAAGATCGGGCAAGGTTTCGCGCGCGGGCGTCTGAATTCCCGGCAGGCGTGGACCGCAAAGCGCAATTCTGCTGGAGAGTGGCTCCAGATCGACTCGGGCATGGTTCAAACCATCAAGGGGGTCGTCACGCAGGGGCGGAATGACCGCGCTGAATGGGTCCAATCGTACTCTGTGAAAGTTTCGCAGGACGGCACGGCGTGGAAGGACGTTCGCTGCCAACGCCCCTTCACGGCCAACACTGACAAGGACACGAAAGTGACTGCAGTTTTCCCCGAACCGGTGGTGGCGCGCTACGTGCGCATCTACCCGCAGACGTACAACGGTGCCATGTCGCTGCGTGCCGGTGTTGTTATCTGCATGCTTGACTGCAAGGGCGGTGTGCTTGACTACAACATGGCCAAGGGCTCGTTGCTGTCGCAGACGGACGGCGATGCGTTGATCGCGCCGTGGGGGGCAGGCTACTTCGACGGTGATAACGGCTACCGTTTTGCCGAAGGCGAGGGCCTCGAGCTTGACCAAGATGCCGAAGGGTGCATGAATGATCATCTTCCCGGGATCAACAGCACAAATGCAAACTCGGCCTACACCATCATGATGAAAGTCAAGTTGGACCAGACGACTGGCTGGCGCAAGCTTGTTGGTTCACGCGGCTGGGGCGACTACGGCTTGTTTGTAAATCAGCGACTGCAGATGTTCCCGCCAGGTGCAAACCTTAAGTGCAAGGAGACCATCCTGCCGGACAAGTGGTATCGCTTTGGAATCACTCGCGCGGCGGATGGAGTTGTCGCGCTTTACATCAACGGCGTGCGGTGCTCGCACGGGCGCCCGCCCTTCGTCCGCAATTTCATGTTGGATCAGAATAACATCAAATTCTTCCATGATGACGGCGAAGGCCAGCAGAATTCTGGCGGTTTCCTGAACTCGCTGAGAGTGATGAACAGGGCGCTCACCCGCGAGGAGATGGCAAGCGAGATCGGCTGCCGTCTTACCGAGGACGCAGCGCGTTGCGAGCGCACGATCGTCTTTGGGCCGTTGCCCAGCCAAATGTCTTTCTCGAGTGTGACCAACAACGACCGACCGGGTATTGGCCATGGACGCGGGCGGCTGAATTCTCCAGCAGGCTGGGTCCCTGCGAATGCGGTGGCTGGTACAGACTTCATGCAGGTAGACACTGGCGAGATCCAGTCCATCGCAGGCGTTGTGACGCAGGGCAACCGCGAATCTCAGGCGTGGGTCACGTCGTTTACGGTGCAGGTCTCTCTCGACAACATCGAGTGGATCGCTGTGTCCTGTTCAGAGGTGTTCGACGCGAACGAGGATCAGAACACCAAGGTCAAGACTCTCTTTCGCCGCCCGGTGCGCGGGCGCTACGTGCGAATTTTCCCCGAAACGTGGCAGCAGTTGCCCTCGCTTCGCGCAGGCGTGCTCATTTGCGAGCGCCCTTGTGTTGGCGGTCTGCTGGACTACCGCTTCCAGATGAACTTCCTCTCGAAGAGCAAGGGCCCTTCTCTTGATCCTGCATGGGGAGAGGGGGAGTTCATGAACGCAGCAGTTGGCTACCGTTTCGAGAATGGGCAGGGTCTGATGGTTGACGAGGGCAACTGCATTACCACACCGAACAACTACACGGTGCTCATCGATGTGAAGCTGGACCAGACCAGCGGCGACTTCCGCAAGCTGTTCGGCTCCGATACGTGGGGCAATTATGGGCTCTACGTGAATCAGAAGATGCAGCTCTTTCCTGCCGCTGCCCAAATGCAATGTCGTGAGTCCATCGACGATCGCAAGTACTACAGGTACATGATGTCGCGCGATGTCGATGGCACCGTTCGCCTGTATCTGAACGGCTACAAGTGTGCAGAAGATGCCCCGCCCTTCCTCGATGGGTACCGCCCTTCGCCGACCTCGCTCGAATTTTTTCACTCCGATGACATGGCCTCCTCTGGCGGTTATGTCCGGCGCATCACCATCTGGGACCGCACTCTCACTGATATCGAGGCGGCGAAAGAGTCGGGTTGCCGCCTTTCGAAGCCTGGCAAGACATGCGAGGCTACAGTGACTGAAGTCATTCCGTACGAGCGCACGCGCTACTCGGGTTCCTGGACATCCGGCCCCCCCGGAACTGGCTTCCTGCGCGGGCAACTGGGCTCGCTGGATGGCTGGTGCGCCGACGGTGACGGGTCCTGGATCGACTTGGACACTGGCCTCGAACAGTCCATCGTTGGTGTTGTGACTCAGGGCCGCGCGCAAACTAGCAGGGCAGCATCCTGGGTGACCGCGTACAAAGTGATGGTCTCGACGGATGGCGTCAGGTACTCAGACGTGCAGTGCGGTTCTGTGTTCACAGCGAATACCGACAAGGACACGATGATTACCAACAACTTTGCGGTGCCGGTCTCGGCGCGATACGTGCGCGTCTTTCCCCAGGAGTGGGAGAACAACATTTGCATGCGCGTCGGCGTGGTGCTGTGTGAGAGGCCCTGCCGAAAGGACCTGCTCGATTACCAGTTTCAGGAAAACTATGACTCGTCGAACGATGGGCCGGCGCTCATTCCAGCTTGGGGATACGGAACCTGGGGGCTGGACGGGTTGCAGTTTGCGAAGAATCGTGGGTTGCAGCTCGACGACTCGAGATGCATTACCGGAGATGCGTACACGGTGGCGATGCAGGTAAAATTCGCTTCCACAGCAGACGACATCATGCTGATGACATCCGGGGATTGGGATTCAACCGGTGCCTCCCTCTCGATCTCGGAAGGCAAGTTCAAGTTCCTCCCTTCCGGTACGGGTCTGGAGTGCGGCGAGACGATCCGCCAGGACACCTGGTACAAGCTGGCTGCGACCCGGTCGGACGACGGAACCGTCGCCATCTTCCTGAACGGATTCAAATGCAAATCTGGGAATCCGCCCTATGCGCAGGGCTTCAAACTCGACAACGCCAACATCCAATTTTTTCGCGATCCATCAGGGGATGTCGGCACGTTTTCCTCAAACGGGGCGGGCGTGTTTGGGACCGTGAAGCGCCTGCGTATCTGGGGCAAGGCCATGAGCGAGGATGACGTAGCCAGCATGAACGGATGCCGCCTTCAGCGCCCCGCACGGAAGAACGCGTGCGCAAATTTGGTCACGGTCGATCCGGTATACGCTGATGCGCTGTACTCGAGCGTTAAGGAAAATAGTGCGATGGGCACGGGATATGCCATGGGTCGCTTGAATTCGGGCAGCGGTTTCGCTCCGGCGCGCGCGCAAAAGGGAGAGTGGATGCAACTTGACTTGAGCAAGGTCAGGGACGTACAAGGCATCGTCATCAAACCATATGATAAATCCGGCCGCACATGGAAGTTGTTGGCGTTCAAGGTGATGACGTCGGTTGACGGAAAGAAGTGGGACTGGGTCCAGTGCGGGAGGATCTTTGACGGCAACAGTGCCACAGACGACAGGAATACAGAGAAGCAAAACTTGTTTGTCTTCCCCGTAAAGGCGCGCTACGTGCGCATCGTTGTCGAAGATTGGCAAAATCGCCCTGGGTTTCGTGCCGGGGTCCTTGCTTGCGAAGCAAAGTGTGTTGCGGGCATGCTCCAATATTCTCTGCACGAGACGCTACTCTCGGACACCGAAGGCCCCGCTCTCACAGCCCCGTGGAGCGAGGCCGGGTGGAACGACAATCTCGGATACAGATTCACAGGTGGTAAGGGCCTGCGACTGAGTGAGGACAACTGTGTTCCGGGGCCCGCTTGGTCCGTGGTGATCCGAGCGCGGCTCGACGCCGTGAACGGCTATCGACGCCTGATTGACTCGCCGACGTGGGGGGATTACGGCCTCTACATTCACGACGGTGTCTACGTGCTTTTCGCAGGCACGGACATCCTGTCATGCCGCGCACTGCTGTACAGTGACCAGTTCCACACCTTCGGGGTCACGCGCGATGATGCTGGGCACATCTCTATGTATCTCGACGGTTACATGTGCGGCAGTGCCTTGCCTTCAGAGTTGAACCACTTTCAGCTCGAGAATGAGATCACCTTCTTCAAGGACGAGAGCACCAGTGAAAATCCGCAGGGCTACGTGCGCAAGATCCAGATGTGGGATTATGCTGTTCCGCCGCAACAAATGGCAGAGATAGCGGGGTGGTCTCCGCCCACTTCTGGAACACCTTGCAGTCTGCATATTACGTATCTGCCGCCGTACACGCGCATCAGCTATTCGTCGACCTACGATAATGCGCCCTCGGGATACGCATGGGGGCGCGGCCGGCTTAACAGTCCGTATGGCTGGCATCCGTACATGAACCGGTACCAGAACCAGTACATGCAAATCGATATGGGGCAACCTACCGACATTGTGGGCGTCGTTACGCAGGGCCGTGGGAATAATGAGAGAGAACAGTGGGTGAAGGCGTACAGTGTCGCGGTAAGTGACGACGGCGCTTCCTGGAAGGACGTAGAGGGCGGCGCGAACTTCCCCGCAAACACCAATCGCGACGACCAGGTTTTCAATGTGTTCTCTGAGCCTGTTCAGGCGCGCTACTTGCGCATCTTGCCGCAGGAATGGAACGGTGTTCCGTGCATGCGTGCAGCCCTGCTGCTTTGCGAGAAGCCTTGCGTCGACGGCGAGCTCGACTACCCGCTGCAGGAGGGTTTCGCGTCGGAGACCGATGGACCGTCTCTGGGCCCGATTTGGGGCATCGGCAACTTTGAGGTGAGACACGCCGTGTCGGGGTACCGCTTCCCAACCGGCAAGGGTCTCCGCGTGCTCCCGGCGTCCTGCATCAAGGCGCCCGAGAGCTACTCGGTTATCGTCCAGGCCATGTTCGACAATGCGGCTGGATGGAACCGCATCATCGACTCCGACCGATGGTCTGCTGCGGGGCTGTTCGTCAAGGGCAACAGGTACATGATCATGCCCAGCGACCTCGGTATCCAATGCTCGTCCTACATCTTCAACAACAGGCTCTACCAGTTTGGCCTCACGGTGGCCGAGAGCGGTGACGCCAAACTCTACATCAACGGGTTCATGTGCGCCACTGGCTCTGCGTCGGACGCGCCGGGGTCGATGAAGATTGGTTCCGACGCGCTGGACTTCTTCCACGACAGCAGCGGTCTCAATGGGGCCGGCCTGGTTTCACGAATTCGCCTCTTCGATAAGGCGCTCTCGGACAGTGAAATGACTCGCATGTGCCTCTGCAAGCTCCCAGATCCTCCCACAGACTCGACGTGCCTGGGCACCGTTGTCCTCAACGTCGAAGACTCAAAAATTCGCTTCGACTCCAATTATTACTCGCGTACGTCTGGCCAGGATACCGCGCAGGGCCGACTCAACTCTGCGTCGGCATGGGTCCCTGCAAACGACAATGATGGGCATTGGATTCAGTACAACACAGGGAAGGTTCAAACGATCCTCGGTGTCGTAACGCAGGGCTACCCCAGCTGGAATCGGTACACGACATCTTTCAAGGTCAAGGTGTCGCAGGATGGCAGGAAGTGGCGCTGGGTGCAGTGCGGGAACGCGTTCCCAGGCAACGAGGACACGAGCACTCAGGTCCGCACTGTTTTCGACAGTCCTGTGCTGGCGCAATTCGTCCGCATCTACCCGGAGGCAAACGGTGCCAATCTCGCGCTGCGTGCCGCCGTCTTGGTCTGCGAGCAGCAATGCGATGCAGACTACCTCAACTACCAGTTCCGCGAATCGCTCGCTTCGGACACGGGCGGGCCGACCATGCAGGCGACTTGGGGTCTTGGCAGCTTCTCGGCCACGTCTGGTTACGCGTTTCAGGCGGGCGAGGGCTTGGAGCTGGACGGGCACAACTGTCTGAAGGATGCAGCGCAGTACGCGATTCAGGCTGATGTGATGCTGGTAAGCACCGGCGCCGAGTACACGGCATCCATCATATCGTCCTCCTCGTGGCGCGACAACGGCGTGTATGTTGTCAATGGGGTGTTGCAGCTCAAGCCAACAGGAATGCGCTGTGTTGAGCAGATCCGCTCCGGCTACTTTTACAAAGTCGGGCTCACGCGCAAGGAAGACGGCACGGTTTCGCTCTTCCTGAATGGCTACTTGTGCGGGGAAGGCAAGCCGACGTCCAACCGAGGCTTCCAGCTGGATCTGGAAAATCTGCGCTTCGCTCGCGGGTTGACTGCCGCGATGTCGCCCTCGGGGGCGTTGAAGCGTGTGCAGGTGTGGGGCAAGTCCATGACCGGCGGCGAAATGCAATCTGAAGCAAACTGTGTTCTGCCAGACGCCGAGGCAGCCTGTGAGCGCACCAATGTGTTCGTCCCGAGCCAACCGCGGTGGCGCTTCTCCTCTGTGTATGTCACGGCTTCCTTGTACCGCAACCTACCGAGGCTGGGAGAGCGAGGCTTTCTGAGCAACTACAAAGGTTCTGATCCGAATCAGTGGCTACAGGTCGACGCCGGGAAAGAGATCTCGTTGTCTGGCTTGATCACTACAGGTATGTATGACGGGCACTATACGAAAGTGTACAAGGTGTCCGTGTCGGTGGATGGCTTTGTGTGGAAATGGGTGGAGTGCGGGCGCATGTTCAACGGCAATACTGACAACCAAAACCAAGTGCGAACCATCTTCCAGGCGCCTGTCAAGGCTCGCTACGTTCGCGTCTACGCAGTTGAAACGTCCCACGGCTACATGGGCATGACCATGGGACTGCTCGTTTGCGAGGAACCCTGCGTTGGGAACAGGGTCGACTACCGCCTCACGGACCAGTCGCTGAGGTCGGTCACCGGTGGTCCATCCCTGAATGTCGTGGGGAGTTCCTCATGGATATCAGCGGGTGGAGGATACAACATCCGAGCAAATACTGGCCTGTCTTTGGACCCCACCAGCTGCCTCACGAACGGCGAGGAGTACTCATTCCTCGTGAACGCGAAGCTCACCAACGCAGGCGACAACGTTCCGATCATCGTTGCTGCCGAGTGGGGCTCCTACGGACTGTACGTGTCTGATCACAAGCTCATGCTGAAGCCGTCCAGCACGCTCGTGTGCAGCGAGTATATCTTCAGCGGTCAGGCTTACCAGTTTGGTCTCACGCACAACAAGGACCGCGAGGTGACGCTCTCCATCAACGGGTACCCGTGCAAGAGCGGCACCCCTGTTTCAGCCGACGGCTTCCCGTTGCAGCAGGGCGAGGTTGACATCATGCAGGGCCCGCAGGCAAAGGGTGCACTCATGCGCCTACAGATCTGGCAGAGCGCGCTTTCGCAAAGCGAGATGCTGTCCAAGGCGGGCTGTGTGCTCCCACCCAACGAGCCGGTATGCAACGCGCCGGTAGTGTACTCCCCGGATGCGGGCAGCTTCCGCGCGTCTTTAACTTACGACAACGCTCAGATGGGAGACACCAATTATGGCTTGCCCTCACTGGACTCGACCACATCCTGGCGAGGAGACCAATATGTGACTGCCAATATGTGGCTGCAGCTCGACTCGGGTGAGGTGCAAACCATTACCGGCGTCGTGACGCAAGGGCATCGTAGTAACAATTATTGGGTCACGAGCTACAAGGTGTCGGTTTCGAGGGACGGATATGAATGGCTCTGGGTCGAGTGCGGGCGCATGTTCGAGGGAAACACGGACAGGAACACAAAGGTGACCAATCTGTTTGACAAGCCCGTCGAGGCACGTTACGTTCGGGTCTACCCGGCGAGTGCCAACGTCGCCTGGGCGGTTCGCCTTGGTGTTGTCACCTGTGAGAAGACGTGCAAGAGCGGATTGCTCGACTGGAGCCCCGGAAACTCGCTGCAATCAGTGACAGGCGGCCCCAACCTTGATGCAATCTCGCCAGTCACCGTCCACACCTGGTTGAAGGATGCAACTAGGGTAGACGACGGAGTGGACACATGCAGGTTTACGAATGGCTTCGAGGTGGACAGTTCGCGATGCATATCTTCTGCGGAATCGTGGACCCTTGTCATGGCCGTTCGCCTGGACACGATGACTGGCTTCCGTGCGCTGCTGACAGCCACAGACTGGGGCGAGAGCGGTCTCTACATCAAAGACTCCAGGCTCTATCTGCGCCCGTCGGGCCTGCGGTGCGAGGAGTTGCTAACCACGTATCATATTTACCAGTACGGGATGAGGCGCACCTCGGACGGGAATGTGACGCTTTTCATCAACGGGTACCCGTGTGCTAGGGGCAACCCCGTGTCTGCGCATGGCTTCGCACTCGACGCAGCGCACGCCGTGTTCCTCCATAGCGACAACAACCAGGACAGCAACGGGTATCTGGAGCGCATCCGCTTGTGGAACAGCGCCATCACTGATGACGAGATGTTGAGTGCAACGAAGTGCCCGCTTGCCGCGCTGCAGCGCCCCTGCGCCAACTCTGTCGACTATCGCCCGGGCTGTGATAGATTCAGGTTTTCTGAGACTGTTTCTGGTTACGAGCCGTGCGCACATTCGTACTACACATATGCTGGGCTTGATGAAGGTGGTTATGGTTGGAGAGCCCCCTCATACAAGGGTGGTTACCAGGGGAATTGGATGCAGATCGATGCAGTGGCAGTGCAGAAGATCGTGGGCGTGATCTACCGTGGAAATCAACAAAATTATTTCAGCCAGTACTTGATGTTCAGGGTCTCGGACGACGGTCAGTCTTGGCGAGACGTGCAGTGCGGTCAGGTATTTGACTCAGAAGTTACCGTTTGGAACCAGGAGAAGAGGGTTACTTTTGACGCGCCTGTGCAAGGGCGATACCTGCGTGTTTACTGGGATCGGAACCATTATCAGGGCGGGAAGCTTGGTCTCATCCTCTGCGAGAGGGAGTGCGAGGGCGGGCACCTCGAGTACGACCTTCGGAAAAAGCTGGGGTCCCAGACGGAGGGTCCGAGCCTGGCGCGGACATCGAATTACGCCCTCGGCTTGAGCAGCGTCACTGGCTTCCCTGTGACGGGCTCGCAAAACAGGCAGCTGAAGTTGACTGCATCAGAGTGCATCCGCGACAGAACGCAGTACACCATCCAGCTTACTGCTCGTGTGGACGCGGGCGCCATGCGCGCACGAAGCGGCTGGATGGACGCAAGGAGGAGCAACCAGAGGAAAGAAATGGGCATGATTACTTCTCAGGCCTGGAACAACATGGGCGGCGGCGCGTGGATTGCCGAGGGCCTTTTCCAGCTCTACCCCGCCAACCTGGGCTTGAGGTGCGCGGAGGATATCACTGACGGTGAGTGGTACAAGTTCGGCCTCAAGCGGGAGTCGAACGGGAACGTCACGCTCTACCTGAATGGTTACCCGTGCGGAACTCGCTCGACACTGCAGAACGACAGGATGCTTCTGCCAGCGGGTGGCGACGACGCTTCGGGCGACTCTCTGTTCTTCGAAAAGGGAGGCCCGAACTTCAACGGTGACATCATGAAGGTCGAGGTGTGGCAGAGGGCGCTCACGGACAAGCAGATGATGGCCCTCAACGACTGTATCCTCGCCCCGCAGGTGCCCGCGTGCGCCCGGTCGTACGTGTACTCGCCGGACAGCTCGCTGTACCGTTCGAGCGGGCAATACAACGGTTACGGTCTAGGAAGCGTGTCCAACAGTTGGGCGTATGCATCGTTGCCGTCGATCTCCGCCGGCGACAAGAACTCGAACTACGCATGGTGCGGGCCGGGCGGAGGCAGCCAGGGCCCAGGAACCAACGGGGATTGGCTCTCTGTCGACATCGGCAGGGAGGAGACCGTGAAGGGCGTCGTCACGCGAGGCAGCACTTGGGGCAATTACGCCGTAACTGCGTTTGAGGTGCAGGTCAGCAATGACGGGGTTGCGTGGGCGAGCGTGGAATGTGGGCGCCAATTCTATCCGGCTGGACCCGCGGGCGAGTACCCCCGGTATCAAGACGGCCTGCGGGAGTCGGTCTTCGAATTCCCCGTGAAGGCTCGCTACGTCAAGGTCTGGGTCCGGAATTGGAGCGGTCGTCCGTGCATGACGATGGGTGTTCTGATCTGTCAAGCACAGTGCGCTGGACAAAGTCTGAAATACGACTTCACCAAAGACTCGCTCGAGTCCAGCACTGGGGGACCCGCGGCGACGCAGCCGTGGGGTACACAGGGATTCAAAGATAACAGTGCGGGACTCGACCTGATCTCCAACAGAGGCGTGTGGGTTGACCAGGACGCGTGCCTGACGGACCCCAGCGAGTACACGGTCCAGACCGAGGTGGTGTTTGATGCGGCCAATGGCAGGCGCCCTGTCATACTCGCTCCACAGTGGGGCGGGAGCGGCCTCTGGTTGGACCAGTACCGTTTGGTCCTGCGCGGAACTGAGCTGGAGTGCTCGATACCCATCCGGCCGCAATTCACTTACTGGCTGGCGATGCGGCGAACTTCCGACGGAGAGGTGGCCATCCTTGTCAACGGCAACAAGTGCACGTCCGGGACAACCGTCGTTGCGGGCGGGTTCAAGCTCGACACCGACGGGGGCATGGATTTTTTCCACAAGCCGAGCAGCGCTAGCGGGAGCCATGCAGACGGCACTCTGAAATCCATCCAGATGTGGCAGCAGGCAAAGAGCAACGCAGAACTCCAGGAAGTAATCGGCTGTGTTTTGCCGCAGGCAGTCAACCAGACTTGCGCTCGCACAGTGCGGTACAGCCCCAGCAACAACTTCTTCACGTCGAATCCCGCTCCGATTAATGCAGACTACAACTACCCGCAGCTTGGGTCAATGAGATCTTTCAGCTTCAGCAGCAACACAATCACGGATGGCATGTGGCTCCAGGTCGATGCCGGCGAGGAGCGTGTGATAATGGGCGTTGCGACGCAGGGACGCGAGGACTCCTCTCAGTGGGTAGATGCCTACAAAGTATCTGTCTCATCGGACGGCTTTCAGTGGGCTGACGTGGATTGCGGGCTCGTTTTTGAGGGGAACAGTGACAGATCTACCATCAAGGACAACCTATTCAAGCGACCTCTCCGCGCGAGATACGTCCGTCTCAGACCGGTCGAACGCACCAGCTACGTCTCGCTCCGCATGGGCCTGCTGTTGTGCGAGGAACAGTGTGCCAACGAGCACTTGCGCTATGATATGGTGGACTTGATGTCGACGACCGGGGGGCCGAATCTCCAGGCCCCGTGGGGCTTGGGCACATTTGTCGACGCGCGGGAGACGCTCGGACTGGACGCCTCTGGGGGCGATATTTCAGGCGCATACTACAGTGACTATCTCAAGGAAGCGTGTATCCAGGCGTGCAAAGATATGGACGGTTGCGTGGCTGCAACAATGGAAATGCCGAACGATGAGGGGACCGGGGTGGGTTGCTGGCTGAAACATGCCGCCGAGACGCCGACTCCAGACGCTTCCAAAATCACGTGGTTCAACGTGAACACACTGTACTACAAGGCGAAGCAGAAGTACGGTTATTACCTGGGTGGTAGCCGAAGGGGGCTCGAATTGGACCCGGCGTCCTGCTTGACCGAAACCTCAGAGTACACGCTCCTGATGGAGGCTCGTCTTGATACGGTAAGTAACACTCGCGCCGTATTTTCGGCAGACGAATGGGGTCAGTACGGTGCCGTTGTGCAGAACGGAAAATTCGGGCTCAGCCCAGCCGCTGCCGGTCTCGTGTGCGAAGACTGGGTGATCGATACTGACTACTTCTACAAGTTTGCCATGTCACGTGCTCGCGACGGCACTGTGTCGCTATTCCTGAACGGCGTCAAGTGCGCTGAGGGGATGCCGCGCTACCGAGGGGGCTTCGCGCTGGATCCACACAGCGTCGAGTTTCTGCACGACAGTAACAGCGCCTACGACACCAACGGGTGGATCCGCCAGATCCAGGTGTGGGGCAAGGCGCTCTCTGTCCCGGAGCTCGCGGACGCGTGCCAGTGCCCCTCGCCCCCCATGTCGAATGCGACGTGTGCTGAGGCGACGCCGTTCGAGGCCACGGCCGCGGACGTCGACTTTTCTTCGACTAGGTCGCGCGCAGAGTACGGCGCAGAATACGGTTCTGGCTGGGACGTCGACGGGCAAAACTCGTGGTGGGCTGATTCCAATCGGCCAGGCAAGGAGTGGATTCAGATCGATCTTGGAAAAGTGGACGATGTCGCCGGCATCGTCACGAGGGGGTCGTACAGGGACAATCACATGGTGACAGCATACGTCATCCGCGTTTCAAACGATCAAACCACCTGGACAGGCGTGGACTGTGCCAAGGTGGTCAGCACGCCTTACCAAAGCTCTGTGCAGCGGCGGGACAACGATGTGGAACGCTACTTTTCGGCGCCAATCCGCGCGCGGTACGTGCGTCTGTACCCCATGGAGTACACAGGCCAGCCGGAAATACGTATGCAGGTTCTCACGTGCGTGCCGCCGCCGCCGCCGCAGCCGTCTGGTTCGGAAGGAGGGTCTTCAGACGATCTACTGTCCGAAGAAGGGTCGCAGCCGTCTGGTCAGGAAGGAGGGTCTTCAGACGATCTACTGTCCGAAGAAGGGTCTCGAGGCCTCGAGGCCTCGAGGCCGCGGAGGAAGCGCGGAGGAAGCGGCGGGCGCGGCGGGCGCGGAGGAAGCGGCGGGCGCGGCGGGCGCGGAGGCGGAGGTGGCGGTCGATCCAACGCAAAGTAATGAGTCATGAAGAAGTCGTGAAGGGCTGTCGAAAAGACCGCTGGTTGTGCTTAAGGGCGTCAACATAGCATGTATTTCGGGGGGCGCGTGGCATCACGGAATAGGAGCTAGTGCTGCCGTGCGGGTGTGGTGGGGGTGCAGGAATGCAGGATCTCTGCGTGATCTCGCGACCAACAGCCTACCTGCCACCTG
>Ga0115567_10001489_pt1 | contig 23443 bp, 20 predicted proteins | sample COGITO_mtgs_1204_2_FD_88679 | JGI IMG/M metagenome (GOLD analysis project Ga0115567, IMG submission 88679) | Pelagic marine microbial communities from North Sea - COGITO_mtgs_120412 | ecosystem: Environmental > Aquatic > Marine > Epipelagic | place: Germany:Helgoland, sampling site Kabeltonne... | reverse complement strand
TGGCGCCCGGTTTTCCACCCGTCCTGACCGACGACGAGCCTGAGACGCGCGGCTCGGAGATCGTGCCGCGCCGGTAGGGGCGCGGCAGGGTCAGCTGCGCTCGAAGTTGATCTGCGGGGCGAAACGGGGGATCGTCATCACCTTGGTGGACACCTTCATGCCGTCCGTCAGCCCGACATCGAACATCGGCGGATATGTCGACAAACTGTCCACGACAACAAGTTCTTCGCCATCGCGCATCTTTGGCAATCGGGCATGTGCCTGCTTGACGTCGGACGTCTCCAGCTTGCGCAACAGCGGCGCGCCGCGCACCTCGCTCCATTTGACGGAATAGACGTCCTCGTCGGAATCGTATTTGATAATCGTCACGCGCAGAGCATTGTCGCCATCGTCATTGGTGATCGTATCGAACACCGTCTTGGCGTTGTCCAGATAGATCGGCGTGATCGGCAGCATCTCTCGCGAGACCATGTCGGCGATGGTGTAACTCGCCTTGTCGCGCGCGCTTTGATAGCGGTGCACCTCGAAGAACTCATAGGTGGCGCCCAGGGCCCAGATCAGCAGCGGAAGGGTGATCACCGCTTCGACCATCACCGATCCGCGCTCGTCGTGGCGAAACCCAGAAAGCCAGGATGTGAGAAATCTGAGTGCCATTTCACAGGGGCTCCTGAACGAAGGCCGACATGGATATCAGCGCGATCTGGCCGCTGGCGTCCTTCTGCATGGCGCGGGCAAGCTGCCATGTCGGGAAGATGGGATCGTATTTGGCGCAGGCGCGCAGGAACATCAGCTGGTTCTGCTGGCCCGGCGTAAATTTCAGGACCGGGGCGCCTTCCTCCTGCTTGTCGGTGCACATGATCTGACCGCCCAGCGTGGTGAGGGCCCGCATGTCGGATGGCACCATTTCCAGCCGGATGGAGTTCTCGCAATCGGCGATCACATAGACCTCGTCGCAGATGCGTTTCTTGATCGCGTCATGCGTCGGTTTCGTGCCGGTTCCCAGCCGGATCTCGCGCACAGCGATGTCGAGTCCCCGCTCCAGCATGGTCTGGCGCAACGTTATCATGCTCAGTTCGAGCGACATGACCATCAGCGCCAGATAAATCGGGACGATGACCATGAACTCGACCGAGGCGTTACCATCCTCGCGGCATAGCAGGCGCGCGGCCTGGCGGCGCAAATGGAGGGCCATGCGCGTCATTGTGTCAGCCTCAGATTGACCACGTTCGATGCGATCGAGCTGAACGCATCCGTGATGTTGATGCCCTTGGCCGGATAGTAATGCGCAAAGGTTGTCGCGCAATCTTTCAGCTGGACCTCCGCTGTTCCGTTCTGCGGCACTTCGAAGCCGATGGTGTAGACGACGACGCCCTTGGCCTTGATCGCGGCGCAGATGTCGTCCATCTGGTCGTCTTTCTCCGAGCCCTGAACGCGGTTCTTGCTGCTCTCGAACTCCTTTTCGGCCTTGTTGTAGTAATTCTTTGCGGTCAGGAAATTCGGGCTCATCATGCCCCACGCCTTTTCCCAGGTAAGCTGCGTGTGGGATTTGAACCCGTCCAGCTTCTTGATTGCATCGAATTCCCAGATTTCAATGCGGGCATTGGTCGACAGGTTCCGGTAATAAAGATCCTCGGGGTCGAATAGAAAATACGACGAATAGCTGACGGCCTTGTAGACGCATTTCCACCACCAGTTCTGGCAGTCGCTCTCCCTGTCGGTCGTGGTCGAGGAATTGTAGACGTAGTATCCGTAGTCGAATTCCATATCCTCCCACTCGACGAAGTGGAGGTAGGAGTCTGGACCGCGATATTTGCTGTTTTCAGGAAACTGGTTGGAATAGGTATTCTCGCCGTCACTCATCAGCACGATAACTTTCAGCGTATCGGGCTCGTTATAGGCCGCAGGCACCTTGCCGACCAGATTGTCGACGACCGGCTTGCCATTGATCTTCTTGGCGTTCAGGCCCTTTTTGATGGTCTCGAACTTTGGATCCAGCAGGGCCGAGCCCCATTTCATCCCCATGTTCGCCGATGTGTTGCCGTTTCCCTGAAGCGCGTCGATCTTGCTGTGCAGATCGGTCTCGCTGATCGAATAGGCCAGGATCTCCGCGTTCGGCTGATTGTAACATGTGCGCGATGTCGCATTGAGATTGTTCAGCCCGTTATCGCTCTGGGCGGTATAGATCAGCTGCATGTGCCGCGTGGCCGGGTCGATGTATGTCTGCCTGAAATCCGCGTCATCGAACTGAAGGCAGGTGGAATAATCCTGACGGACATCGACATTCAGCTGGTCGAGGATATTCCAGCCGGGCGATACGTCCCAGCTGAACGGCACGACCGAGATGACCGCATCGCCCTTCGAGCTGCTGTTGAGAATCGTCGTGACGAATTTTTTTCCCGCTTTCTTCAGATTCGTCAGCCGGCTTTGTGACTTCATCGAGCCGGACACATCCAGAACCATCGACACTTCCAGTTTGGGAACGCGGCGTTCGGCACTGGATGCGGTGGCGGCGGTCAGTGATTTTACGCCTGCCAGTTTCATGAGGTAGGTGTCCATCGTCATCCGGGCGCTGGCCTTGACCTTGCTGGTGTTCAGCGTCTGCACGATGTCATCGTCGTCGCCTTCGCCATCATCGTCGATCTCGTCGAGATAGGCGGCCATGTCGGCCTTGGCAAAGTAGTCCTGCACGACCGCCTTCGGCTTGGTCCCGTATGGGGCGCCGGCGGCGGCCAGAACGGCTGTGTCGAGCGTATTTTGCAGGCGCGTGCGCTCCATTTCGTGGCGCATGACGTCGATTGCGACACCCCCGGCGATCAGCATCATGATGAGAGCGAACAGGGTGAAGGCCACAACAGCGCCGTCTTCGTCCCGGCCAAGACGGCGCAACATTTGCGGGAATGGTCCGCAGCCTGCGTCCGGATCCGGTCCGATCTTGAAGCTTGTCCGTGTCACTTTCTTACCCCGCGAAGCCGTCGAATAGCGTTGTCGCCTCAGATTTCGTCGCAAGATTTATCGCGCGCCACTATGGCTGAAATGGGGCGGAAATCCGCCATAATAGGTTAAAATAGAGACAATTATTCAACAGTATAACCGGCTGAAGGCCGATGTTTCCGCGCGCGAGCCAAAGACGCGATGTGACGTGATACGGCTTTGCGGTGGAATCGCTTGGGTGGACAAAAAAACCTCATGCATTAACGATACATTCGCGAACAAGACTTTAATCAGGTCCGGCAGGCACACAGAAGTCCGCCGAATCCAAGGAGGGCCGCGATGACAGCCGCTAAAGAACCGAGTTTCCGCGATTCAGTAGATCTGATGTTCAACCGAGCCGTTGCGCTTATGGACCTGGAGCCGGGCCTTGAGGAAAAGATCCGGGTCTGCAATGCCACGTACACCGTGCGTTTCGGGGTGCGCCTGCGCGGGCAGATCCACACCTTCACCGGCTATCGCAGCGTTCACTCCGAGCATATGGAGCCGGTCAAGGGCGGTATCCGCTATGCCATGGGCGTCAATCAGGACGAGGTCGAGGCGCTGGCCGCGCTGATGACCTACAAATGCGCATTGGTCGAGGCGCCGTTCGGCGGCTCGAAAGGCGGTTTGCGCATCGATCCGCGCGAGTGGGACGAGCACGAGCTGGAGCGGATCACCCGCCGCTTTGCCTATGAGCTGATCAAGCGCGATCTGATCCATCCCAGCCAGAACGTTCCGGCCCCCGACATGGGCACGGGCGAGCGGGAGATGGCGTGGATCGCCGACCAGTACCATCGCATGCACACCACCGATATAAACGCGCGGGCCTGCGTCACCGGCAAGCCGATCAATGCAGGCGGTATTCAGGGCCGGACCGAAGCGACCGGGCGCGGCGTGCAATACGCCTTGCAGGAGTTCTTTCGCCATCCCGAGGATGTCAAGGCTGCGAACCTGTCGGGCGCGCTGGATGGCAAGCGTGTCGTCGTGCAGGGCCTTGGCAATGTGGGCTATCACGCGGCCAAGTTCCTGTCCGAGGAGGATGGCTGTCTCATTACCGGCATCATCGAGCGGGATGGTGCGCTGATCAACGACAAGGGCCTCAGCATCGAGGATGTGCGCAACTGGATCACCAAACATGACGGGATCAAGGGGTATCCCGATGCCGAGTATGTGGCCGAAGGCGCGCGCGTGCTGGAAAAAGAGTGCGATATCCTGATTCCGGCGGCCATGGAGGGCGTCATCAATATCTCGAACGCAGCGAACATCACCGCGCCGCTGATCATCGAGGCGGCGAACGGCCCGGTGACGGCCGGCGCCGATCAGATCCTGCGCGAAAAGGGCTGCGTGATCATCCCCGACATGTTCGCCAACGCGGGCGGTGTGACGGTGTCCTATTTCGAGTGGGTCAAAAACCTCAGCCATATCCGGTTTGGCCGAATGGGCCGCCGGCAGGAGGAATCGCGCCACCAGCTGGTCGTGGACGAGCTGGAGCGCCTCAGCGAAGACAAGGAACTGGGCTGGAGCCTCAGCCCCAATTTCAAGCAGCGCTACCTGCGCGGCGCGGGCGAGCTTGAGTTGGTGCGCTCGGGCCTCGACGACACGATGCGCGCAGCCTACCAGTCGATGCGCGAAGTCTGGCACGCGCGCGACGACGTGTCGGATTTGCGGACCGCGGCATATCTCGTCTCGATCGGCAAGGTCGCGGCCAGCTACCGCGCGCTGGGCCTCTAGGCCTGCAGGGCGGACCATCAAGGACGATGGGACAAGGGCGGGAGGCGCGCGTCTCCCGCCTTTGATGCACCTTGCGTGACTATTTCCAGGTACGCGGAGGACGCAACTCGCTCGTATTGGACTGTGTTGAGTTGGTACGCGACTGACCCCGGCCGAGTCGCGGATCGCACAGTGACGAAAGAAGGCCCGACCATGGCGCGTTTATTACTTCTCGGCATTTCCCTGATCATCAGCGCTTATGCCGTGGCGGGCGCGCCGCGCGGAGCAGACTGTATGGCGACCGCAGCGATCGTCGAGGGCGCCGTTGCGATGCGCGCCGGCGGCTCCGCACAGACGGTCACAGCCGGAACACTGCAAACAGGCGGGGTCGAGGCGAAATACATCGACGCGGTCGCACACCTTGTCGACTGGGTTTATACCCTCCCAGAGGATCAACTGACGGAGGAGGCGATCCGGGCGTATAACGATGCGTGCCTCGCGCAGCTTGGCTGAATGCCGGGGACAGTGCGGCACAACACCCTTAATCGGATGCGCAGATCGATCGGCGCCAGTCTGCCCCCGGCGCAGTGCCGCGATGTATTGGCTTGGCGCGCGACTCGGTCCATATTGCGGATATGTCCCTTCCTCCCGGCTTTCTAGATGAGTTGCGCACGCGCACATCCCTGACGCAGGTCGTCGGGCGCAAGGTCATGTGGGATACCCGCAAGTCCAATCAGGGCAAGGGCGACATGTGGGCGCCGTGCCCGTTCCATCAGGAGAAATCGGCCAGCTTTCACGTCGATGACCGCAAGGGGTTCTATTACTGCTTTGGCTGCCATGCCAAGGGCGATGCCATCAGCTTTGTCCGCGAGACGGAGAACGTGGAGTTCATGGACGCGATCCGCATTCTGGCTGCGGAGGCGGGCATGCAGATCCCCGAGCGCGATCCGCAGGCGCAGCAGAAGGCGGACCGCCGCACCCAGCTGGCGGGCGTCATGGACGCGGCGCAGCAGTATTTCCGCCTCATGCTGAGGCGCGCCGAGGGCGCCGAGGCGCGCGCTTATCTTGAGCGGCGCGGCCTTGACGAGGCCACGCAGGAACGCTTTGGCATCGGGTTTGCGCCGCAGGCGTGGCAGGGGCTCTGGGATCATCTGACGGGCAAGGGCGTGGCGCCCGACCTCATCATGGGGTGCGGTCTGGCGCGGCCATCGCAAAAAGGCGGCACGCCTTATGACGTCTTTCGCGGGCGCGTCATGTTCCCCATAAACGACGCGCGTGGCCGGGTAATCGCCTTTGGCGGGCGCGCGATGGATCCGGATGACAATGCAAAATACCTCAATTCGCCCGAGACCGAACTTTTCGATAAATCCCTGACGCTTTACAACTATGGCCCGGCACGCGAGGCGGCGGGCAAGGGACAGCCCCTGATCGTGGCCGAGGGCTATATGGACGTGATCGCGCTCTCGCAGGCCGGCTTCGCCGCCGCCGTGGCGCCGCTCGGCACCGCAGTGACCGAGGCGCAGCTGGCGCTGACGTGGCGCGCGGCGGACGAGCCGATCATGGCGCTCGACGGGGACCGCGCCGGGCTGGCGGCGGCGATGCGCGTGATCGATCTCGCGCTGCCGCTTTTGGAGGCAGGAAAGAGCCTGCGCTTTGCGCTGATGCCTGAGGGGCAGGACCCGGACGATATCTTGCGGGCGCAAGGGCCCGGCGCCGTGCAGGCAATCCTGGAGGGCGCGCAACCGATGGTGCGCCTGCTGTGGCAGCGCGAGACGGAAGGCCGCGACTTTGACAGCCCCGAAAGGCGTGCGGCGCTGGACAAATCCCTGCGCGCGGCTATCGGCCTGATCCGCGATCCGTCGATCCGCGGCCATTACGGTCAGGCGATAAAGGATCTGCGCTGGGAGCTCTTTTCGCCCCGCTCGGGCGGTCCCCGTGCGCAAGGTGACGGTGCATGGCAGGGTGGCGCGCGCCAAGGAGAGGCCCGGCAGGGCGGTGCGGGGCGCGCCCGCTGGGGCAAACGGGACATCGCGGCGCGGGCCAGCACCAAATCGTCGCCTCTGGCCCGCTCGGACGCGCGCCAGCGCGATCACATGCGCGAGGCTGTGATTTTGGCATCCTTCATTGCGACCCCCGCCATCTTGGAAGAGTTCGAGGCCGAGCTCGATCGCCTCGATTGCTTTGATCCGCAACACGGGCAGTTGCGCGATCTGATCGTTCAGCATGGCGGGCGCGGTGCGGAGGCGCTTCGCGACGCCGTGGCCGTCTCGCTGGGGTCTGGCGCCCTTGAAAAGTTGCTGTCGCTGCCCCATGTCGCACTTGCACCCCCGGTCAGACATCCGGGCAACGCGGGGCTGGCGCAGATGACCGTGGCCGAGGAATTGGCCAAGATCGCGGCGACGCGCGGCCTTCAGGCCGAGTTGGTGGACGCCGCAGAGGACATGCTGGGCGTTGCAGACGAGGCCGTGACGTGGCGGCTGGGAAAGGCGGCAGAGGCCCGCAACCGCGCCGTGCGCAGCGAGCATGAGGACCGCGCCGAATACGATCTGGCCGACAATGGAGCGCGCATCAATCGCGGCGAACGCGAGGAATTTGACGCGCTGCTGGACAGGATTACTTTCTCGAAACCGCGCCGCTGAATGGATTTTGGTGAGGTTCGGGTAAGAAAAACAGGGTAAACAGGTTGCGAATCACTTCTGCGCAGGGATGATTCGCACATCATACGTGCCGTGCGAATCGCGCACCCGCCACTCAGGAGACCTACATGGCCGCCAAAGACACCGACGACCAGAAGCCCGAAGATCAGGACGCCGAGATGTCTTTGGACATGAGCCAGGCCGCGATCAAGAAGATGATCTCGGAGGCGCGCGAGAAGGGTTTCATCACCTATGACCAGCTGAACAAGGTGCTGCCGCCCGATCAGGTCAGCTCGGAGCAGATTGAGGACGTGATGTCGATGCTGTCCGAAATGGGCATCAACATCATCGAGAACGACGATGGCGAGGAAGAGGATCCGCGCGGTACTGCCGTTGCCGAGGTTGGCCGCAAGGGCGAGATAACGCTGGGATCGGGCACGAGCGAGAAGCTGGACCGTACGGACGATCCGGTGCGCATGTACTTGCGCGAGATGGGCAGTGTGGAACTGCTCAGCCGCGAAGGCGAGATCGCCATCGCCAAGCGCATCGAGGCCGGGCGCAACACCATGATCGCGGGTCTCTGCGAAAGCCCGCTGACCTTTCAGGCGATCACGATCTGGCGCGACGAACTTGTCACCGAGGACATCCTGCTGCGCGACGTGATCGATCTGGAGACGACGTTCGGCAATCAGCTTGAGGGCGAAAGCGACACCGTGGCAGAGGCCGCCAACGTGGCAGGGCCGCCGTCCGCCTCGAAAAGCGATGGCGCCGATCTGGATGCAGACGGCAATCCCATCTCGGCTGCCGACGACGATGATGATGACGACGAAGACGATCAGGCCAACATGAGCCTTGCCGCGATGGAGGCGGCGCTGAAGCCCTCCGTTCTGGAGACGCTGGACCGGATTGCCGACGATTACCTCAAGCTGGCCGAAATGCAGGACAGCCGCATCTCGGCGACGCTGAACGAGGACGGTACGTTCTCCTCTTCTCAGGAAGAGACATATCAGGTCCTGCGCAGCGAGATCGTCGTTCTGGTCAATTCGCTGCACCTGCACAACAACCGCATCGAGGCGCTGATCGACCAGCTATACGGCATTAACCAGCGGATCATGATGATCGACGGCGCCATGGTGAAGCTTGCCGATCAGGCGCGTATCAACCGCCGCGAGTTCATCGACGAGTATCGCGGGCGCGAGCTGGACCCGACCTGGCTGGACGACATGGCCCGGAAATCAGGGCGCGGCTGGCAAATGCTGATCGAACGCTCGAACGACAAGGTAAGCGAGCTGCGCACCGACATGGCGCAGGTCGGTCAGTATGTCGGTCTGGATATCTCGGAATTCCGCCGCATCGTCGGTCAGGTCCAGAAAGGCGAGCAGGAGGCGCGGCTGGCCAAGAAGGAAATGGTCGAGGCGAATCTGCGTCTGGTGATTTCCATCGCCAAGAAATATACTAATCGCGGGCTGCAGTTTCTCGACCTGATCCAGGAGGGCAATATCGGCCTGATGAAGGCGGTCGACAAGTTCGAGTATCGTCGCGGCTATAAATTTTCGACCTATGCGACGTGGTGGATCCGCCAGGCGATCACGCGCAGCATCGCCGATCAGGCGCGCACGATCCGTATCCCGGTGCACATGATCGAGACGATCAACAAGCTGGTGCGCACGGGCCGCCAGATGCTGCACGAGATCGGCCGCGAGCCGACCCCCGAGGAACTGGCCGAGAAGCTTCAGATGCCGCTGGAGAAGGTTCGCAAGGTGATGAAGATCGCCAAGGAGCCGATCAGCCTCGAGACGCCCATCGGCGACGAGGAAGACAGCCAGCTGGGCGATTTCATCGAGGACAAGAATGCCGTCCTTCCGTTGGATTCTGCCATTCAGGACAACCTCAAGGAAACGACGACGCGCGTTCTGTCGTCGTTGACGCCGCGCGAGGAGCGTGTGCTGCGCATGCGGTTCGGCATCGGAATGAACACCGATCATACGCTGGAAGAGGTTGGCCAGCAGTTTTCCGTAACGCGCGAGCGCATCCGCCAGATCGAGGCCAAGGCCCTGCGCAAGCTCAAGCATCCCAGCCGGTCGCGGAAACTGCGCTCGTTTCTCGATCAGTAAGGGCGCGCTCGGCCCCGAATGGCGTGAAATCGGATTGATTTCGCGCCATTCTTAACCCGGATTGAACTTTTAGCGGACTAAGACGTTGTTTTTCCATGTGGAAGGAGAACGTCATGAAACGCTTTACCTTGATCGCCGCTTTATTAGTGCCAGCCGCCGCGCTTGCCACCACTTTCGACGGCAGAGCGGATCGTCAGAGAAATGTGACCGAGATCGTTGTTTCTCAAGGCGAGCTTGAGGAATGTCAGGAAACCTTGCGTGAGTTGCGCCAACGTCCTGTCGTCACGGATAACGGCTTTCCACTTCCATCCTTCATGCGAAGAGATGACCTTCCTCGGACAGTTTGCGTCGTCAACGCCTGACCCGATTTACAGGCCGCGCCATCCAACAGGCGCGGCCTCAATTATTGGGCATGGAAGTTGTGCCTTGCGATATCCCGATGTCAGGCTTTGGCCAGCAAAACGTGGTCCATCGGAATGTCGAAATGATGCGGGTGGATGGTCTCCATCCGCTGCATCTCGTATCCGACGCCAATAGCAATCGCGGTTTTGGCATCGCGCAGAGCAGCAAGGCTTCGATCAAAAAAGCCGCCACCATACCCCAATCTGAAGCTTTGCGCATCGACACCGACGACGGGCGCAATCACGATGTCGGGCTGCGCGAGCGGAGCGCTTTGCGGCGGGACCGGTATGTTCCATACGCCCCGCTCCAACTGGTCCTCTTCGCGCCACTCGCGAAATTCCAGCGGGGCGGCCTTGCGGACCACCAACGGGAGGGCAATGGTCGCGCCGCGATCACGGCAGCCCCGCGCAAAGGCCCGCAAATCCGGCTCTCCGCGGAAGGGCCAGTAAATCGAGATCGTGCGGCCACTGACCTCGGTCAATAATTCTTCAAGCCGATGCGCCAACAGCGCATCGGCTTCTTTGCGAGTGGCAACCGGGAGCGCTTGGCGCTTCTCGATGAGGTGCTTGCGCATGTCATCCCGCCATCCGGTGCTTCCAGGTATATCTACGCTCATCCTGACCTCTCCTGCATTGCTCAGCCTGTCGGCATCACGACGATTTCCTGCACGTTCGCGTGCGCCGGTTGATCGATAGCGTAGACCACAGCATTCGCAATGTCTTCCGGCTTCAGTTTGTCCGGCTTGGCCTCATTGAAAAAGGGCGTATCGACCATTCCGGGCGCAACGACTGTGCAGCGTCCGCCCCATTCGCGCATTTCGGTGGACATGTTCCCCGCAAAGCCATGCACAAACCACTTGGACGCGCCATAGACCGATCCGGAGATATGCACGCGGCCCGCGACGGATCCGGTCAGCACCAGATGGCCTTTGGATTTCTTGAGCGCGGCATAGGTCGCCTTGAGCGTCAGCAGAACGCCTTTGATGTTGATATCGACCAGCTTGCTCCACTCATCGGGATCGCCGTTCTCGATGCCCGGCGTATCGAGCCCGGTGCCGGCATTGGCGAACACGGCATTGATCGTGCCGAATTTGTCCAGGGTTTCGCGCACGGCGTCGCCAAGCGATGAAAGGTCGGTGACGTCACCGGGCACGGCAATGGCAGCCTCTCCGATCTCGCGGGCCAGATCGTTCAGCTTGTCTTCGCTGCGCGCGAACAGGGCCACGCGCCAGCCAGCCTGGGCGGCCTGGCGTGCGGTTTGGGCACCGATCCCCGTGGATGCACCGGTGATGAACAGAACCTTGTCTGCCATGATTGAATCTCCTTGTATGTAAGTCTTGTTCGGCCAACGCATCGCGGGGGGCAAAAGGTCCATCCTTTCGGATCTGAAGACCTCTGCATCTGGGGTCGTGATTTCGCCTCTACCCAAAACCTTGCGGCCATCCTATAGTGCCTGTGGATAATTGGGCGACAGACCCAATCCGAGAGGCAGAGAAGAGAAGGGGACCGGCCGATGCGCTGCCCGTTTTGCGGAAATATCGAAACCCAGGTCAAGGATTCACGCCCCGCCGAGGAGCATGTCTCGATCCGCCGGCGCCGGTTTTGCCCGGCTTGCGGGGGCCGGTTCACGACGTACGAACGCGTGCAACTGCGCGATCTGGTCGTCGTCAAGACCAATGGTCGCCGCGAGGATTTCGACCGGGACAAGCTTGAGCGGTCCATCCGCATCGCCCTTCAGAAACGGCCTATCGAGCCGGACCGGATCGAGCAGATGATCTCGGGCATCGTGCGCCGGCTGGAGAGCATGGGCGACACGGACATTCCGTCCAAGACCGTCGGCGAGATCGTCATGGAGAGCCTCGCGCGGATCGATACCGTGGCCTACGTGCGTTTTGCCAGTGTCTACAAGAATTTCCAGGCCGCCGATGATTTCGACAAGTTCGTGAGTGAGTTGCGCCCTGAAAACGCGGCCGGGGCGGAAAAGCCGGGCGAGTGAGCGCGGACGCCGACATCAATCACATGCGCGCGGCGCTGTCGCTTGGGCGGCGCGGTTGGGGCCGGACCTGGCCCAACCCGGCGGTCGGCTGCGTCATCGTCTCGCGCGGGCGTGTGGTTGGCCGGGGCTGGACCCAGCCGGGCGGGCGCCCCCATGCCGAGCCGCAGGCGCTGGCGCAGGCGGGGGCGGCGGCGCGTGGCAGCACGGTTTACGTGACACTTGAGCCATGCGCCCATCACGGCCAGACGCCGCCCTGCGCCGAAGCGATCATCGCGGCGGGCGCGGCGCGGGTGGTGATTGCCTGCGGCGATCCCGATCCCCGCGTTGCCGGGCGCGGGATAGCGGCCTTGCGCGCCGCAGGCGTCGAGGTTCAGACGGGCGTGCTGGAGGCCGAAGGCACACGCGATCTGGCCGGGTTCTTCAGCCGGATCACGCGTGCGCGCCCTGAAATCCTGCTGAAACTGGCGACCTCGTTCGACGGGCGTATCGCCACCGCGTCCGGGCAGTCGCGCTGGATCACGGGCGGGGGCGCGCGCCGCGCAGTGCACCTGATGCGTGCACAGCACGATGCGGTGATGATCGGCGCCGGCACGGCGCGGGCGGACGATCCGGACCTTACCGTGCGCGGCATCGGCGCCGTGCGCCAGCCCGTGCGCATTGTCGTTTCGCGCGCTCTGGACCTGCCGCTGGACGGGCGACTGGCCCGCACGGCGCATGATGTTCCCTTGTGGCTGATCCACGGCCCGGATGTGCCGCCGGCCACGCTTGCGGCATGGGACGGGCGCGGCGCTCGTCTGATTGACTGTCCTCTGGACGCGGGCGGCCTCGATCCGGCAGCTGCGATGCAAGCGCTGGGCGCCGCTGGCCTTACGCGCGTCTTTTGCGAAGGTGGCGGAGCGCTGGCAGCATCACTGCTACGACGCGGGCTGGTAGACCGGCTGGCGGGGTTTACGGCGGGTCTCGTTCTCGGCGCCGACGCGCGCGCGTGCGTCGGTGCGCTGGGACTGGACGCGCTGGACGCCGCGCCGCGCTTCGATCTGGAGGATATGCGCCCGGTCGGCGGTGATACGCTGGCCCTTTGGCGACGGGCATGACGTCGCCGGCGGGCAGGATATGCCCGAACCAGCCAGATGTCCCGCGTGCGCCCGGCCTGACCGCTCCTCCTGCCGTACACCCGCCCGTCAGATAGGCGCGAAACTGCCCGTGCTTGCGCTGAATTGCTCGACCCGGCCCTCACCGATATCCAGCCAGACGCCGTGCAGGGTCAGCGTGCCCTTCTCCATTGCCGCCGCGACAAACGGAAAGCTGACGAGGTTCTCGAGCGAGACAAGGACCGCTTCTTTTTCCAGCGCGCGCAGGCGGTCGGCCTCGTCCTCGATATCCTTGATGCGCGCGTAGCCGGGGCGCAGGATGTCCATCCAGCGGCCAACGAAACTGGTGCGCTCGTCCAGTTCGGGGGCGCGGCCCGAACACATATCGTCGCAGCCCTTGATGCCGCCGCAGCTGGAATGGCCCATGACGATGACGTGGGCGACGCGCAGCGCGCAGACAGCATATTCGACCGCCGCCGAGGTGCCGTGCTGCCCGCCATCGGCCGTGTAGGGCGGCACGAGATTTGCGATATTGCGGTGGATGAAAAACTCGCCCTGATCCGCGCCGAAGATCGACGTGACGTGAACGCGGCTGTCGCAGCAGGAAATCAGCATGGCGCGGGGATGCTGCCCTTCCTGGGCCAGCGTCCGGTACCAGCTTTCGTTTTCGGCGTACGAGGTCGCCTTCCAGCCGTGATAACGCTGGACCAGATAGGATGGCAGGGGGCGGGCACGGTGCATCTGTGGACTTTCGGCAATGGCTCTGTCGCAGGGGATAGCCCGTATTCGCGCCTAATTCGACAGAGAAAATGCAATGCGGGAAACCTTTTGAAAAGGATATGAGGGCAGATTGCCCTTGGCCAGACCTGCTGTGGGACGGGAATGGCAGAATGTACGAATTCGGGGTGAGACCGTGACACAAATAACAATGCTGGAGCAAAGCGAGGTGGTGCGACTGAATGCGCACCGCCTCGAAGAGCTATATTCCGAGCTCGGCGAGGCTGGCGCCGAGAACGTGGTATGCCGCGCACTGGAGGAGCTGGCCGTCCGCCTGTCGCATACCGAGCGGTGTCACCGCGACGGACAGCTGGCCGAAATGCGAAAATCCGCGCGCGGCCTTGTCGCCATCGCCGATCAGATCGGGATGCAAGCGCTGTCTCGCGTGGCCGCAGACGTCACCATAGCGGTCGACAATGACGATCCGGTCGCCGTCGCCGCGACCCTGTCACGGCTTTTGCGTATCGGAAACAGCAGCCTCAGCGAGGTCTGGGAGATGCACGATATCTCGATTTGACGGCTTGCAGGTGCGGATGGGTCGTCTACTCTGCCTGGCATGGGCGCCCCTGATGCTAATTGCCGGATGCCTCTCATTTTAAAAGGCTCCTGCTGCAATGCTGTCCGTAAAAACCAAATCGCGCCCTCTTAAATTCGCCACCGGGTCCGGGAGCGTCATTCCCCTGCACGTGATCGCGGCGGATGCGCTGGAGGACTGGCTCGGCGCCCAGCCCGGCGAGGTTCAGTCATGGGTCGCGGCCTCCGCCTTCAAGGCTGCTCTGGGATCAAGCCTGCTCGTGCCGGGCGGCGGCGGCGCGCCGCAGATGGCGCTTGCGGGGTACGGCACGGCACAAACGCGGGCGCGGGGGCGGTTCCATCTGGCCGCTGCGGCTACCGCATTGCCCAAGGGGGACTACCGCCTTGAGGGGCTGGACGCGGCGCGGGCCGACGAGGAGGCGTTGGGCTGGCTTCTGGCCGGGTATGCGTTCGACAGGTATCGCGACCAGTCCGGCGCTTCGGCCCGACTGATCGCGCCGCCGGGCATCGACGCTGCACGGATCGAGGCCATAGCCGAGGGCGAGGCCCTGACGCGCGATCTGATCAACACGCCCGCGAACGACATGGGGCCGGACGCGCTCGAATCGGTGTGCTCCGATCTGGCACAGCGCTTTGGCGCGGATATCGCGGTCATTCAGGGCGCGGACCTGCTGGCGGGGAACCTGCCGCTGATCCACGCGGTCGGGCGTGCGTCGGACCGGGCGCCGCGCCTGATCGACATGACTTGGGGCACGTCCGGCCCGACCCTGACGCTGGTGGGCAAGGGGGTTTGCTTTGACACCGGCGGGCTCAACATCAAGGCCGCCTCGGGGATGGGCCTGATGAAGAAGGACATGGGCGGCGCGGCGACCGTCCTCGGCCTTGCCCTCATGATCATGACGCTGAAGCTGCCGCTGCGCCTGCGCGTATTGATCCCCGCGGTCGAAAATTCGGTCAGTGCAAATGCGATGCGGCCCGGTGACATCCTGACCGCGCGCAATGGCAAGACCATCGAGATCAACAATACCGATGCGGAAGGGCGGCTGGTATTGGCCGATGCTCTGGCGCTGGGAGCCGAGGACGCGCCGGACCTGATGGTCTCCATGGCCACCCTGACGGGTGCGGCGCGCGTCGCTGTCGGCCCTGATCTCGCGCCCTATTACAGCGACGACGCGGCCCTTTGCTCCGCGCTCGAGGAGGGCGCGGCGCGGGTGGCGGATCCTGTCTGGCGCATGCCCTTTCACAGCCCCTACGAGGCGATGATCGAACCGGGGATCGCTGATCTGGACAATGCGCCCTCGGGCGGATTTGCCGGATCGATCACGGCGGCGCTCTTCCTTCGGCGCTTCGCCGCAGATGCGCGCTATCTGCATTTCGACATCTACGGCTGGAACCCCGCCGCCGCGCCAGCGCGGCCGAAGGGCGGCGTCGGCATGGGCGCGCGCGCCTTGCTGGCAGCGCTGCCCGAGGCGCTCGGCTTGTGAACGATCCGCGCCTGACGCCGGCCAACGCACGTGTCGCGGCGCTCGGCTTGCGGGGCCGCATCGAGGCTCCGCTTTATGTCGAAGGCACGCCGCGCCGGATCGCGGTCCCCATCGCGGACCTGTCCCTGACCGCGGGCGGGCCGAGGACACGCCAATGGCTCATGGGCGCGCCAGTCACGTGCTACGAGGTGCGGGGCGGCCATGCCTTCGTGCAAGGGGAGGACGGCTATGTCGGCTACCTGCACGAGACGGCCCTCGGCGATGCCGCGCCGCCGACGCACTGGGTCACCGCCCGCGCCACGCATGTCTACAGCGCGCCCGATCTGAAATCGCCCGAGTGCGCGGGGCTCAGCCATCTGTCGCGCGTCGCCGTCACTGCCGAGACAGGCACATGGGCCGAGACGCCGCTTGGCTATATTCCGCTCCAGCATCTCGGCACGCTGCCGATGGCGCAAGCCGGCCCGGTGGCCGTGGCCGAAGGCTACCTCGGCACGCCCTACCTCTGGGGGGGCAACTCGGCTTTCGGCATCGACTGCTCGGGTCTTGTGCAGGCAGGTTGCCGGGCCTGCGGCATCGCCTGCCCCGGCGACAGCGACCAGCAGGAAGCGGCGCTGGGGCAGGATCTGAGCGACGGCGCGGCGCTCGCGCGCGGCGATCTTCTTTTCTGGCGCGGCCATGTCGCCTGGGTTCTGGACCCTGCGCGTATCCTTCATGCCAACGCCCATGCGATGAGCGTCGCCGTCGAACCCCTGAAGGCTGCCACCACCCGCATCGCGGCGCAGGGCGGCGGGGCCATCACGGCACGCAAGCGACTCTAGTCCGGCGCCCGCTGCTTCATCTTGGTGAAAATACTCAAAAGCCCGGTCAGACCGGGGGCAGGACCTTGCCGGGATTCATTATGCCGTTGGGGTCCAGCGCCTGCTTGATCGCGCGCATTGCGGCCAGTGCCGTGGGGCTTTTATAGCGCGCCATGCTGGCCCGTTTGCTGAGACCGATGCCGTGCTCGGCCGAGAAGCTGCCGCCGAGGGCCAGCGCCGCATCCTCGACCGCGTTGCCGATCTGCTCGCAAAGCGCGTCGTCTGGCCGCGTGGGAAAGACGCCAAGATGAAGGTTGCCGTCGCCCAGATGGGCGACCGACACGTCCCGCGCGCCGGGATCGAGACGCGCGATGATCGCCGCCACCTCGGTCAGGAAGGCCTGCATCCGGTCGACCGGCACGGCGATATCGCGATCGGCATAGGGCTCGTGCAGGGTGATGACCTCGGCGGCGGCCTCGCGGCGCGCCCACATCTCGCTGCGCTGCGCCTCGTTCTGGGCGACGACGGCGTCTAGGATCGCGCCTGTCTCGAAGAGCGCGCCCAGCACATCCTCCAGATGCGCGGCGATGGGGATCTGGCCTCTGGCATCGGGCGCCGCATCGCGGGGGGCGATGGCGCCGACCTCGACCAGAATGTTCACATCATGCCTCCCCTCGAAGGGCTCGCGATGCGCGGCCGACAGCTCCAGATACGTCTCCATATAGGCGCGCGGCATGTATTCAAACGCCTGCACCGCGCCGCCCGTTTCCTGCTGCAGGCGGTTCAGCAGGTCCAGCGCGTCCGATACAGACGCCACCGCGACCATCGCGGTCGCATTGGCCAGAGGGGCAGGATGCAGCTTGATCACTGCGGCGGTGATGATGCCCAGCGTGCCCTCGGCGCCGATCAGAAGATGGCGCAGGTCATAGCCGGAATTGTCCTTGTGCAGCTGGCGCATCAGATCGACGATATCGCCATTGGGCATCACCGCCTCGATCCCGAGGCACAGATCGCGCGTATTGCCATAGCGCAGGACGTTCGAGCCGCCCGCATTCGTCGACAGCGCGCCGCCGATCATGGCCGATCCGCGCGCGCCAAAGAAAAGTGGAAAGATCAGTCCATGTTCGGCCACCGCATCGTGGATCGTGGCCAGGATCGCGCCCGCCTCGACGATCGCGATGCGGCCCGAGGGGCGAATTTCGCGGATCGTGTTCATGCGGCCAACCGACAGCAGCAGCGCGCCGCCCGCGTCGGTGGCATCGGTGAGCCCGGTATTGCCCGCCTGCGGCACGACGGGCGTGCCCGTTTCATTCGCCAGCTTGACGATCTGCGATATCTCCTCGGCGGAGCCGGGCCGCAGAACGGCCAGCGGCGTGCCGCGCTTGTGACCCGACCAGTCGGAATCATAGCCGGCCATATCGGCGCCGGTCAGCACGTTGGCGGCCCCGACGATCTCGCGCAACCTGTCCAGCATGTCTCAGAACGCCTTGAAGGTCAGGGTGGTCTCGGTCCGCTCGATATTGGGGATCTGCAGCAGGTTCTCATTAATGAACTTCCCGACGTCATCGCTGTCGGAGATGTAGAGTTTGAGCAGCAGATCGAAGGGCCCGGAGGTCGAGTAGAGCTCGGAGTGAAATTCGCGCAGGGCGATATCCTCGGCGACCTTGTAGGAGGTGCCGGGCTTGCAGCGGATGTTTACGAAAACGCAGCGCATTTGGGAGTAATCCTTTTATCGGGCAGCCCGTCAGAGGCTCAGATGCCGGGCGCGCGCGCCCCGCTCGATCGCGGCGGCGTGGAGGCGGTCGAGGTTCAGCTCGTAGCGGATTTCCTCCAGCAGGCGCAACTCGCTGTCGCCCAGCACGCCATCTGCGGCCGCCACATCGCAGGCCAGCGCATAGGCCGTCTCGAAGAGGCGCTCGGGCAGGCTGTCCCGGACAAGCCCAAAAAGGGCATCGAGGCCGTCCTCGTCGGAGAAAAGATCAAAGACCGTTTGCGCGACCACATTGATGCGGTCCTCGTCGTAATTGCCGAAGACGGGCAGGTTGTTGACCGCTGCCTCGATCTTGACCAGTTCGGCGGTTCGGATCTGCTCGTCCGAGGCCGAGACGGCGATCATCACGGCCACCAGGCAATCCTGGGCGCTCAGCGGGTGTGTCGCGGTGTCGGTCATCGGGCGATCCTTTGCAAATGTCTGTCTTCACGCGCAGATTATTGACCTTGGCGCCCCTCGGCAATAGGAAGCGGCGGACCTTCGCGCGCATCCGTGCGAAGGCATGACCGTTGGAGTGACCCCATGTCCGATCTGCGCGACGCCGCGATGACCTCGAAAGCCTGGCCTTTTGAAGAAGCGCGCCGCCTCGCCAAACGGTATGAAAAGAAGGCCCCCGAGAAGGGCTATGTCCTTTTTGAGACGGGCTATGGCCCGTCGGGCCTGCCGCATATCGGCACGTTCGGCGAGGTGCTGCGCACCTCCATGATCCGCCGCGCATTCGAGGTGATTAGCGATATTCCCACGCGCCTGATCTGCTTTTCCGACGATCTGGACGGCATGCGCAAGGTCCCCGGCAACGTGCCGGACCGCGAAGCGCTGGCCGAGCATCTGCAAAAGCCGCTGACATCGGTGCCCGACCCCTTCGGCACGCATGACAGCTTCGGTGCGCATAACAACGCGATGCTGCGCCGGTTCCTGGACACGTTCGGGTTCGAGTACGAGTTCATCAGCGCCACCGAATTCTATCGCTCGGGCCAGTTCGACGAGGTGCTTTTGCGCGCGGCCGAGCGGTATGACGCCATCATGAAGGTCATGCTGAAAAGCTTGCGCGAAGAGCGCCAGCAGACCTATTCGATCTTTTTGCCGATCCACCCCGGGACGGGGCGCGTGATGTATGTGCCGATGAAGCATGTCGACGCCGCAAAAGGTACGATCACCTTCGACACCGAAGACGGGCAGGAGATGACCCTGCCGGTGACAGGTGGCAACGTGAAGCTGCAATGGAAGCCGGATTTCGGCGCGCGCTGGGCCGCGCTCGATGTCGATTTCGAGATGTACGGCAAGGACCACAGCACCAATACCCCGATCTACGACAGCATTTGCGAGATCCTCGGCGGCCACAAGCCCGAGCATTTCACGTATGAGTTGTTCCTCGACGAGAAAGGCCAGAAGATCAGCAAATCTTCGGGCAACGGGATCAGCATCGATGAATGGCTGACCTATGCTGGGGCGGAATCGCTCAGCTATTTCATGTATGCCAAGCCGAAAACGGCAAAGCGGATGCATTTCGACGTGATTCCCAAGGCGGTCGATGAATACCACCAGCAGCTGCGCGCCTATCCCTCGCAGGACGCCGCCGCGCAGGTGAACAACCCGGTGTTTCACATCCACCCCGACGGCGTTCCCGAAAGCGGAATGGTCGTGCCGTTCTCCATGCTGCTGAACCTCGCATCGGTCGCGGGCGCCGAGGGAAAGGATCAGCTTTGGGGGTTCATCCAGCGCTATGCCCCGAATGCCAGCGCCCGGACCCATCCCGACATGGATGCCGCCGTGGGCCATGCGCTGCGCTATTACGAGGATTTCGTGAAGCCTGCGAAAGTGTTCCGTGCGCCCTCGGATCTGGAACGGGAGGCGCTGGAGGATCTGCGCGATCAGCTTGCCAGCTACGATGGCCCGCCGGACGACGAGGCGCTGCAATCGATCGTCTACGGCGTGGGCCGCGAGCGGTTCGACCCGCTGCGCGACTGGTTCAAGGCGCTCTACGAGGTGCTTCTGGGCGCGTCCCAGGGTCCGCGCTTCGGCGGTTTCATCGCGCTCTATGGCGTTGATGAGACGCGGCAGTTGATCGACGACGCGCTGGCCGGCAAGTTCGTCTGACACCCGCCTGCGCTGAAGCGAGGCGCAAAATGCCGGGCAGGGCGGAATGGGCCAAGCGAGACCGGCGATGAAAGAGGCAGGGACCGCCCTCGGGCTGACGGGACTGGCCGCGCTGGCGATGTGTATCGAGACCGCGTCGATGCCCGAGGCTGGCGCGGGCCGGGCCAGCTTTATTTGGAGAATTGCGCGCAATGTCAGGGCCCTGCTGGCCGCGGTGATGCCGGGGCAGAAGTTGCCGGAGTTCGGCGCGCTGACCATCGGCGAGACTGTGCCTGTCGACACCGGCGGCGGTGTGATGACGCCCACGCCGAGGCATCCGGCCGCGCAGCTGAGCGATCTTGAGAGCGTTCAGGACGTCTGGGCGAGGCCCGCCTCGCGCATCAATCGCTCCGCCTCCTCGGCCAGCAGGCGTTCTTCGCCCGCGCCGCTGACCGGCGTGCGGCCTGCCTCCAGAAACAATGGCGCGGCGAGCGGCGTGACGCGGGGGAGGCGGACCAGATCGATCCGGTCTCCGATGCGGGCGATCATCTCTTCGATGCGCCCGAAATCGACAAGGCCGCGCATCGCCTCTGTCCGGGTGATCCTGAGCAGCAGGTGGTCCGGGTCGTATTTCACCAGCGTATCGTAGAGGATATCGGAGGAAAACGTCGCTTGCCGCCCCGTCTTGCGTGCCTGCGGCAGATTGCGCTGGATCAGGCCGGCGATGGTCGCAGACGCGCGAAACGTCCGCTTCATCACGGCGTTGCCGGTCAGCCAATGGTCCAGCCCCTCCCGGAGGGCGCCGGGATCAAAGAGCGGCCCCGCAGCCATCAGCGGCTCCAGCCCCCAGATCAGCGTCGCGTAATCGGTCGACACGAACCCCAGCGGATCCAGCCCCAGCTCCTCCATCCGCTTGCTGATCAAAAGCCCCAGCGTCTGCTGCGCGTTGCGGCCGGCAAATCCGTAGATGCAGATATTCTCGCGCCCGTCATGGGGGAAACTCTCGATCAGAAGGCGCCCCGCCTGCGGCATCCGGCTGATCCGCCGCTGAAGGTGAAGCCATTCGGCGGTATGCCCGGGCAGGGAAGGCCAGTCGGTCTGCGCAAGCATGGCGATGATGCGTTGGCTCAGCTGCGTGGACGTGGCGAATTTTGTCCCGGCAAATGTGGCGATCTTGGGTTTTTTCCCGTCCGAGCGGCTGACTTCGACGGTCATTTCGCGTAAAGATTCGTAACGCACGACCTGCCCGCCCATCAAAAATGTGTCGCCGGGGGTCAGCGTCGCGGCAAACGCCTCTTCTATCTCGCCCAGCGGCTTGCCGCCACGTCCGCGCTGCATGCGCACCTTCAGCAGGTCGCTGTCCTGAATCGTGCCGATGTTCATGCGTATGATTTGTGCGCTGCGCGGGTCGCGCAGCCGCCAAAGACCATCGCGCATCACCAGCCTTTGCCATTTGTCATAAGCGCGCAGGGCATAACCGCCGGTCGCGCAGAAATCGAGGCAATCGTCGAAGTCGGCGCGGGTGAGGGCGGCGTAAGGACCGGCGGCGCGCACCTCATGGTAGAGCGCGCCTGCATCGAACGGCCCCGAGCAGGCGGCGATCAGGATATGCTGGCAGAGGACATCCAGCGGGCCGGGCCCGCGCGGCGCGCCGTCCAGATCGCGCGCGCGCACCGCCTCCAGCGCGGCGACGCATTCGACCACCTCAAAGCGGTTGGCCGGAACCAGCAGCGCTTTTGACGGCGCGTTGTAGCGGTGATTGGCGCGCCCGATTCGCTGCACCAGCCGCTTAACGTTTTTCGGCGCGCCGACCTGAATGACCAGATCCACATCGCCCCAGTCGATGCCCAGATCAAGGCTTCCGGTGCAGACAATTGCGCGCAGTTCGCCGCGCTGCATCGCACCCTCTACACGCTGACGCTGGCCCCGGTCGAGACTGCCATGGTGGATGCCGATGGCAAGGTTGCCGTCATTGGCCAGCCACAGGTTGCGAAAGAAAATCTCGGCCTGCGCGCGGGTATTGTGGAAAATCAGCGTGGTATTGTGCTTGCGCACCTGCTCCAGCACGGCTGGGATCGCATAGGCCGCGCCGCCACCGGCCCACGGGGGCGCCTCGGCCGTGGCCATCATCCGGATATCCGGATCGGGTCCGGGATCGGCCAGGATGATCTCGCAAGGATCGGGATGGCACGCAAGGAACCGCGCGATGGCGGCGGGATCCTCCACCGTGGCCGAGAGACCCACGCGGCGCAGCCCCGGGCAGAGCGCCTGAAGGCGGCTGAGTGCCAGCATGAGCTGATCGCCGCGCTTGGATTCGGCCAGGGCGTGAATCTCGTCTATGACGACGCGCTGGAGGCCTGCGAAGATACGCGGCGCGTCCTCGTATGATGTCAGCAGCGCAAGGCTCTCGGGGGTGGTAAGCAGGATGTCGGGCGGATCGGCCCGCTGGCGGCGCTTTTGCGTGTAGGACGTATCGCCGGTGCGGTCTTCGACACGGACGGGCAGGTCCATCCCCTCGATGGGTGCGGTCAGGTTGCGCTTGATATCGCTCGCAAGGGCCTTGAGCGGCGAGATGTAGAGCGTGTGCAACCCCTTGTGGCCGCCGTCGCTGAGCTCTGCCAGGGTCGGCAGGAACCCGGCCAGCGTCTTGCCCCCGCCTGTCGGCGCGATCAGGAGCAGGGCGGGATCGGCTGCACGCTTCAGCATATCGTGCTGGTGGGGATGCACCGTCCATCCGCGCGCTGCGAACCAGTCGGTAAATTTGCCGGGGAGCATTGTCATTGCGCTTATGTAGGGCGCGGGCCGCGCTATTTCGCATGATCGCAATAAAAAAATCAGTTCACGATATCGCTGTCCTCGACAAACATGTTGGCCCAGGCGCGGTCGATCAGATCGGGGGTCATCTGATGGGGAATTCCTTCGAATTCGCAGATCGAAATCATCTGATCTATCAAAAATACCGGCTGGTAGTTGGCGTATACATTGTCGATTTCCGGGTATTTTTTCTTGAGCAGATGGATCAGCGCTGGCTCGTTCAGGGGCATCTGCTTCTTGCGGGCGACCATGGCGAAAATCTTGAGGAAATC
>Ga0115567_10001483_pt1 | contig 23492 bp, 20 predicted proteins | sample COGITO_mtgs_1204_2_FD_88679 | JGI IMG/M metagenome (GOLD analysis project Ga0115567, IMG submission 88679) | Pelagic marine microbial communities from North Sea - COGITO_mtgs_120412 | ecosystem: Environmental > Aquatic > Marine > Epipelagic | place: Germany:Helgoland, sampling site Kabeltonne... | reverse complement strand
TCACACGTTATGTTGTTGAACACAAAGGGGTGGAGAAGTTTGTGACCGCAGATAAAAAAGAAGCTGATCAATACGACAAAATGCTCGATGTAGCGGATAACCTCAGTGAATATATTGAAGGTAAAGGCATAAAACTTGATATCGCTGTATTAGAAGAGCTATCTATTATGTTGTCTAAAAATAAAGACTCTTTAACTAAACTATTTAAAGGCGTAGCCGCTGATACTTTGTTAAGTGAAGAAAAAGCAGATGTGGTAAAGATTGAAAAGAAAAAGGCTTAAGCTATTTTTCTTTTCTTGGGAGTTAATCTGGTGATTGTGAATTTGTTAACTTATGGTCATTATTGTATTTTTGTAAATACTCAATAAAATCATCAATGTTTTTTGGTTTACTGTAATAATAGCCTTGTGCATAATCGCAGCCAAGCTCTATTAGTAAGGCTTCGGCTTCGGCATCTTCCACTCCCTCGGCGACCACATTGCATTCTAAGTTTTGGCCTAAGTAAATAGTCGATTTAACAATCGCCAAATCAGCTTTGTTGTTTGCCATATGAGTAATAAAGGAGCGGTCTATTTTGATTTGCCCTACAGGTAGGTCACGCAATAGTGCCAATGATGAATAGCCTGTTCCAAAATCATCGATACTAAACACTAAGCCTGCTTCAGATATTTGCGTCATGGTTTTTTTAACTTGAGAAATATCAGTCATCATTGCGCTTTCTGTAATTTCGAGCATCAGTTGATGAGCTTGAGTGGTGTGTTTATCCAGTATTTTTCTTAGTTTCGGTGCAATCAGTACGTCCTGTAAGTCTTTAACCGATAAGTTGATATGAATACGTAGATCGAGTCCTTTGGATGTAAAATAGCTTATATCTTCGGTGACTTTATGTATAACCCAATCGCTTATACGGGTAATAAGTGCACTTTGTTCGGCAATTTTAATAAACTTGTCTGGCGGTATAAAACTACCATCCGGTCTGGGCCAACGGATCAAAGCTTCGGCGCCGTGGATCTCACCTGTTTTTAAATCGATAATTGGCTGGTACCACAATTCAAATTGCTGCAGCTGAATCGCTATCTTTAGTTGGCTGGCGATATTTACCTTTTCAGCTGCCCCAGTTTGTAAACTTTCGTTATATTCAGTAAACACATTTGAGTGTTTCTTACTGGCATACATGGCTAAGTCAGCTTGTTGTAATAGGGTGCCTAAATCGCGACTATTTGCAGGAAAATAGGTTACTCCTACACTAGCACCAATACTTAATTCATAACTTTCAACTTCAAAGGTTGCTTCTAAACAAAAGTGAATTATTTCAACAACATGTTGAATATTTGCAGTGTCGGCGTTCCTAGTTATTAATGCAAATTCATCGCCACCCAATCTATAAATTTGGTTACTTGGGGGTAAAGCTTTGGTGATCCTTTCGCCGATTTGGATAAGCAATAAATCACCGTAATAATGCCCAAAGGCATCATTAATTTGTTTAAAACGATTAAGATCAATAATGAATAGACTAAAAGGTCTTTCTTCTTCAACCAGTTGCTGCAACGACTCCATCAAAAATTGACGATTAGGCAGTCCGGTCAAGCTATCATGTAATGAGTTATTACGCTCTTCAATGGATAATTTCTCAAGTTTGACTAAATTTTGCAGGCAGAATCGAGTGACCTGAAATACAAACCCTCCAACACCTACCATAATCAATCCAACGATTATGTCAGGTGTATTGATTGAAATTTGCAAATAAAAATAATAGAAAACTCCTAAATTAGCGACAATAAAAAATATCACCAAAACTCGAAGTGCGCGCCAACCAATGTTAGCGTCTTTACGATAAATAATATTTACCTTTCTAATGCTAAAGAATAATAAGGCTGTTCCCAATGTAATCAATATCAGAGTAACGATATGCAACACAATAATGGACCCTCTTTATTTCAGGCACTTATGCCTTGATACTTGGCCAAATTTCAAGTGATTGCTATGTGACTTTATTGCAATCAATCTCGTTCATAAAAGAGAAACATTAAAGGCTCTAAAAGCCCTTCTGGGTATTAAACTTTAGTCTATAAAATTATCTTAACAGGTAAGCACGCTAGATGCTTCGGCAAGCTCAATTCCAGATTTTAAGTGAGCTTGCTGGTGTAGTCCTTCTTTAAGCGCTAATCATTTCAATCTAAGGCTTCGCACAGTCGTTTCTTTAACTGCACTTGCTCATCTTGAGTCAGTGGTTGGTCAAATTCATTGCTAATAATAAACAAATCCTCTGCACGCTCTCCGATAGTTGATATTTTTGCCTGGTGCAATTTGAAATTAAGAGCAATAAATTGCTCACTGATATTAGCCAGCAGTCCCGGTGCATCTAATGCTTCAAGCTCAACCAAAGTGACATTGGTTTGGCTAGGATAAAATCTGACTTTGGTTGTCACATCCAGTTGTTTCATTTGCCGAGACATTTTACGTCTGTTTATATGCTTTTCACCCGGTTTGTTTAACTGTGTTTCTACTGCATCTCGTAAACTATGTAAGCGTGATATAGAAGTAATCCTATCGCCATTATGTTCAAAAATAATAAAGCTATCAAACATATAACCATCTTGAGTACGCATGATTTGTGCGTCATGGATAGAACAATTTCGGCTATCTAAAACTGAGGCTATCTGGGCAAACATCATAGGCCTGTCTTTACCGTACACAATAAGCTCGGCACCCGCTTTGGATGTATCAGCACTTGTGCCGACTAGCAAAAAGTCGTCGGTCATAGGATGAGCGGCTAGTATGAGGTTGGCATGCCATGCGATTTGCGCCGGTTTGAAGCGAGCAAAATAGTCATCACTGAGACGTTGCCAAAACTGTGATATTTGGGTCTCGTTCATTCCGTTATCGAGCATCGAGGCCATTGCTTTGGCTTGATGTTCACTAATTCTGTCTTGCAAGGCCACTTTGCACTCTAAACCATTGTCTAACGCTTTTTGGGTGAGTAAATATAACTCTCTTAGTAATGTGGCTTTCCAATCGTTCCATAGATTTTCATTGGTTGCCCTGATATCCGCGAGTGTTAATACATATAAATGGTTTAAATTATTGTGGGTACGAACTGCATGTGCAAACTCGTTAATAACGGTTGGATCATAAATATCTCGTCTTTGGGCAATAACCGACATTAACAGATGACTTTCCACTAGCCACCTAATCAGTTCTGTATCTTTAGCATTGATCCCATGGTGACGACAAAAATCTTTTACGTCCACTGCACCCAACTTGGAATGGTCACCATTGCGACCTTTGCCAATATCATGATATATCGCGGCAATGTATAACAGCTCGGGCTTATCAAGATTTTTTACTATATTGCCACAGCGGGGGAATTCTTTGTTATCTGGTTGAGCATATTGATATATATTTTTTACCAGCCTATGGGTATGTTCGTCAACTGTGTAAGCATGGAATAAATCAAATTGCATCATGCCCACAATGTGATCCCATTGTGGAATGTAGGCCTGCAAAACGCCATGTTTATGCATGATATCCCAAGCTAAAGCAAAAAAATTAGGGTGTTTGACCAATTGTAAAAATAAATCACGACATTCAGCTCGTTCTACATAATATTGATTGCGGAACTCTCGTCTAGCCAAACGTAATTGCCTTAGGCAACTCGAGTGTAAGTCTTGTATTTCAGGGGTATCTGCAATCAGTAGAAGAAATTCTAAAATGGCTTCGGGAGATGCAAATACATTCTCGTTAGTGGGCGCAATATAGCCGTCGAGCATTTCAAAGCAAGCATTGATATGGGTTTGGTGTTTAACCTTTAGGCTTAATACGTCTTGACTAAAACGCTGCATTAACATTTTATTGAGTTCACTAATACGCCTGACGGTTCTAAAAAAGATCTTCATCATTTTTTCGACTGACGTTTTCCCGTCATTGCCATAACCTAATCGAGCGGCAACATCAGTCTGATAGTCAAACAGCAGTCGGTTTTCATTGCGCCCAGACACTATGTGCAAGGCAAATCTAATTCGCCAAAGGGTCTCACGGCATTCAATTAATTCGTCGAATTCCTGCTGATTAAAATAACCATGTTCTAGTAAATCTTTGCCGTCTGCAGCGTTAAAATGTTTCTTTGCCACCCAACCAATAGATTGGATATCGCGAAGGCAACCTGGACTTTCCTTCACGTTTGGCTCTAGGTTATAGGAGGTATCTTTAAATTTTCTATGACGTTGTTTTTGTTCTTGATATTTTGCCAAGAAAAAATCTTTACTGCTCCAATATCCTCGAGAACTCAGTTTGTCTTGTAACCCTTCAAAGGTTGCCTGGCAGCCATTTAATAAACGAGCTTCAACCAAGTTTGTTGCTATAGTGACGTCCTGTTTGGCGAGTTGAAATGTTTCTTTGATAGTGCGAACAGACTGTCCGACGTCAAGACCTATATCCCATAACAACGTAATGAACTGGCTAATTCGCTCTTGTTGTTCTTTGGATAAGGATTTTTTACTCAGCAGTAATAAATCAATATCAGAGTAGGGTTGTAGCTGTCCTCTTCCGTATCCACCTACTGCCACTAAGGCCAAATGTTGCTCGTTATGCAAATCCATTAATTGCCAAATATGTCTCAGCAACGCATCGACCAGTGTGGCTCTTCCTAATACCAGCCCTGTTACTTCGCCAGTACCCAATTTAGTATCGAGCCACTCGTAACTGTTGGAAACTATGGTTTTGTAGGCAGCGATATTATCTGTACTGTTAATCAGTTTTATTTGGCTAAGTAAGCTTTGTAGAGACAATATGGATACCTTTAATGGAGTAATGGCCAACTCTATTGGCACAAATTAGGTGGTGCATGACAAATAACTATTTATGGCTAACAATAATTATTCGTCATAGGATTTGATTGATTTTAGCTATAATCATCCTAGGTTAGTGATTAATAACGCGCTCTATCTCTTCATCGTCTCGTAACGTTAATATTTCGACACCCTTTGCAGTGACTAACAAGGTATGTTCCCACTGGGCACTTAAACTGCGATCTTTGGTGACGACAGTCCATTTATCGGGTAACACTTTTGAATAACGTTTACCGGCGTTGATCATCGGCTCGATGGTAAAGCACATTCCCTCTTCAAGGGTTTCGCCGGTGTTGGGTTTTCCATAATGCACAACTTGTGGTTCCTCATGAAAATTGGCACCTATTCCATGGCCGCAATATTCACGGACAATTGAATAATTGTGACTTTCAGCATATTGCTGAATAACATGGCCGATATCGCCTAATCGCACCCCTGGTTTGACCATTCTTATGCCTTTATACAAAGACTCTTGTGTCACTCTAATGAGTCTTTCAGTCAGTATGGAAGGTTTTCCTACCACAAACATTTTTGACGTATCGCCGTGATAACCGTCTTTAATGACAGTGACATCGATATTGACGGAGTCACCATCTTTAAGTTGTTTATCAGCAGGAATGCCATGACAAATCACATGGTTTACTGAAGTACAAATCGATTTAGGGAATGGAGGACTGCCGTAATTAAGAGGAGCTGGAATGCACTTTTGCACATTCACTATGTAATCGTGGCAAATTTGATCCAACTCATTGGTAGTGACGCCTTTTTTGACATATTCACCGATCATTTGTAATACATCTGCGGCAAGGCGTCCTGCGACACGCATTTTTTCAATTTCATCTGTAGTTTTGATTGTGGCGGGCAATGCTTTATTCCTACTTAATACAATTTGACTAATAAAGACTATTGTATCTTTTCGCACTCTATCCCGCTAGAGCTGAATAAATATGGATATTGTGTTTATTCGCTATACTGGACAGTTGTGGCTGTGAAGATTCTACTTTCATTGTGTACTTTTTTCATGTTTGTTCTAAACGCACGGCATAGGAAATTTTGTTTTAATAGAAATAATCAGTAAAAACAAGGGATTAGGACTTTGGCACGATGCTAGCTTAAGTTACTGGGAATAATCGATTATTAATTTAACGGGAGTATGTATGGAAATCTTTCAAGCTATTCGAAAAGATCACGAAAAACAGAGATTGCTAATGAAAATATTAGTCGACACGTCTGGTGAAACTGAAAATAGGAAGGAGTACTTTTCAGAATTGAAGGAACAACTAAGCCAGCATGCAGTAGCTGAAGAAAGGTGTTTTTATTCCCCGTTGATGGAGTCTGACAAAACGATTGACGATTCTAGGCATGGCATTGCAGAACACCATGAGATTGAAGAGTTAGTAGAAAAGTTAGAACAGACAGATATGACATCATCGGCTTGGTTACATCATATGAAGTCGTTACAAGAACTTGTTCTTCATCATTTAGCTGAAGAGGAAAACGAGTTCTTTAAGCACGCAGGTAAAGTGTTAAGTAATCAACAGAAATCTGATTTGGCCGCAGATTATGAGAAGGAAATGCAAGCCTCATAGTTTGTCATTTACTGAATTTCCAAATTCACGAAATTTGTGGCTGAGGAAAAGGCTCGGCGGCAGACCAGCGTCGAAATTTATGCAAACAAAGTGATCAAACTATAGTGTGAGATCACAAAACTGCAGTAATTCTTCAAATAGGAGGTTTCATGCAAAATGTTAAAGTAAAAGCAGGCGATATATTTCCCCAAGTTAAGGTTAAATCAGAGGATGGACGCCTTATTTCTTTGGTTGATGTTGAGCCTCAGGCGGCAAATGCAAGGTGGAATTTAGTCATTGTGTATAGGGGGCAACACTGCCCAATATGTTTAAAGTACCTAAACGAATTAGAAATGTTTACAGGTCGTTTTGAGGCTTTGAATATTGATGTGGTTGCCGTATCTGCAGATAATAAAGCGCAGCTAGAGCAATTTAAGGTTAATGGATTAAACACCAGCTTTCCGATGTTACTTGAGTTACAGGTTGAAGATATGAAAAAGCTGGGACTATATATCTCAGAGCCCACAAGCGATGCTGAAACCGACCATCTTTTTGCGGAGCCAGGTCTGTTTCTCGTTAACCCTCAAGGCGAAACGAGCATGATTGAGATTGCGAACGCACCTTTTATTCGCCCCAACATCGACCAATTTGTTACCGGATTGGAATATGTGATGGAGAATAACTATCCAACCCGTGGCACTCATAACTATTAATTGAAAGGCGAGACAAAAGTCTCGCCTCAACTTTTCTACTTTCATTTGGGTATATAACCCCAAGTCTTTAGATACAGTGCATATGAAAATGCTGAGTTTTTTGTTTCCTATAGTTTAAAACCACCACCGGTTTTCGATTTTTAGCCCTAATTAGCCTCACTTCACTTGAATGCAAACCATGCTCATGCTATAAAGCGCACCGCTGAAATTAATGAGGGTAAGACCCCCACGTAATTATCGCGAAGTAGCTAAGTAATTTAGCGTAAATATCACACATACATCGACACATTTTTCGGGGTGTCTGCGAAGAGTTATTCTAAGTGGATCGAGAACTGGGATGTATGGAGGCCTAACCCCATATTGAGGAATCTTTATAATGGCAAATGTATCTATGCGCGACATGCTTCAGGCAGGCGTACACTTTGGACACCAAACGCGTTACTGGAATCCAAAAATGAAACCTTTCATTTTTGGCTCACGTAACAAAGTTCATATCATCAATCTTGAAAAAACTGTTCCTATGTTCAACGAAGCACTTAACTTTGTTGGCGGCGTAGCGTCTAAAAAAGGTAAAATCCTTTTTGTTGGTACTAAACGCGCAGCAAGTGATGCAGTGAAAGAAGCCGCAGATAAATGCGACCAATTCTATGTTAACAAACGCTGGTTAGGCGGCATGTTAACCAACTGGAAAACAGTTCGTCAGTCAATCAAACGTTTAAAAGAGCTTGAGCAACAAAGCCAAGACGGTACGTTCGAGAAATTGACTAAAAAAGAAGTGTTAATGCTGACTCGCGAAATGACTAAGCTTGAAACAAGTCTTGGTGGTATTAAAAACATGGGTGGTTTACCAGACGTATTATTCGTTGTTGATGCTGACCATGAACATATCGCAATCACAGAAGCGGGCAACTTAGGTATTCCAGTTGTCTCAATTGTTGATACTAATTCAAACCCAGACGGTGTTGATTACATCGTACCTGGTAACGATGATGCTATCCGCGCCGTTCAACTTTATTTGAACGCTGCAGCAGATGCTGTTATCGAAGGTCGTGATCAAAACTTAGAAGCGCAAGCTGAAAAAGGTGAGTTCGTAGAAACGGCTGAGTAATCAGTCAAGCGAAAACGGCACTATGTAGGTAACGAGACTCTCGTTACCTAACACAAATACATTAAACAGGGGCTGTGGCCCCTGTTTTTAAATGTTTAATTTCATATGATTTGTTTAATTGATTAGTTTGAATGAGTCATACAAATTATTTTGATGAGGAAACGAAAATGGCAGTGACTGCAGCCCTAGTTAAAGAATTGCGCGAGCGTACAGCCGCCGGCATGCTTGATTGTAAAAAAGCCTTGGTTGAAACTGATGGTGATATCGAATTAGCAATTGAAAATATGCGTAAAAATGGTCAAGCCAAAGCCGCCAAAAAGGCCGGTCGTATTGCCGCTGAAGGTGTGATTTTGACCAAGGTCGGTAACGGTGTAGCAACTATGATGGAAGTGAACAGCGAAACTGATTTTGTTGCTCGCGATGAAGGTTTTATCAAGTTTGGCCAACAATTAATTGAAGTCGCGTCTGCGAATAAAATTAACGACATGGATACACTTAATAACACTGAAGTTGATGGTGTTAAAATCAGTGATTTACGTGACACTTTAGTCGCTAAAATTGGTGAAAATATCAGCCCACGCCGTGTTATCACTGTTGAAGGTGACAATCTTGGTGCATATGTACATGGCGCACGTATTGGCGTTATCGCGATTTTACAAGGCGGTGATGAAGAATTGGCGAAAGACATCGCTATGCATGTTGCCGCTTCTAGCCCACAATTTGTGAGGCCTGAAGATGTTCCTGCTGAAGTAGTTGCAAAAGAAAAAGAAATTCAGCTTGATATTGCACTTCAATCTGGCAAGCCACCTGAAATTGCTGAAAAAATGATTGCTGGACGTATGAAGAAGTTCACTGGCGAAATCAGCTTGACGGGCCAACCTTTTGTAAAAGACCCTTCCATGCTAGTTGCTGACTTACTTAAATCAAAAGGTGCTGAGGTAATTAACTTCGTGCGTTTTGAAGTGGGTGAAGGCATCGAGAAGAAAGAAGAAGATTTTGCTGCTGAAGTTGCTGCGCAAATGGCAGCTGTTAAAAAATAAAAATGCCTTTTAAGGTTGTTTGGGTATAATACTGGCACCTCAAATTGAGGTGCTTTTTATTATATACCTCTGTTGTTTTAAAACTGAGATTTTGAGACGACATAGGCATATATAGAATACGCGTACAGGCTCTTTATCATCGCCGCCATTTTTAACTTTAAGGAAATACCAATCTATGAGTATCGCACCTAAGTCCGCTTATCGAAGAATATTGTTAAAGCTAAGTGGTGAAGCATTAATGGGAGATGAAGGTTTTGGTATCGATCCTAAAGTGTTAGAGCGCATGGCTCAAGAAATTAAAGAAATAGTTGAGTTGGGTGTCGAAGTAGGACTGGTTATAGGGGGAGGTAACCTTTTTAGAGGCGAAGGTTTGGCTAAAGCTGGCATGAACCGTGTGGTCGGCGATCATATGGGTATGTTGGCCACCGTGATGAATGGCCTTGCTATGCGTGATGCACTGCACCGTGCTTTTGTAAACGCTCGGCTGATGTCTGCTATCCCGTTGAATGGTGTGTGTGATGCATACAATTGGGCGGAAGCCATCAGTTTACTCAAATCTGGTCGTGTGGTGATTTTTTCTGCTGGTACAGGCAACCCATTTTTTACCACTGACTCTGCTGCTTGTTTGCGTGGCATTGAAATCGAGGCCGATGCGGTTTTAAAAGGTACCAAAGTTGATGGTGTATATGACGACGACCCTGCTAAAAATCCCGAAGCTAAATTATATAAAACATTATCTTACGCTGAAGTGTTAGACAAAGAATTAAAAGTGATGGACTTAGCCGCTTTTACCTTAGCTCGGGATCATAACGTGCCAATTCGTGTGTTTAACATGAATACACCTGGTTGTATGAAAGCTGTTGTGATGGGTGAAGATGTCGGTACTTTGATCTGCCATCCTGAAGAAATAAAGTAATAATAGGAATACTACTGTGATTGACGAAATTAATGATGACGCGCGTCAGCGTATGGAAAAAAGTATCAGTGTCTTGAAAGGTCAGCTTTCAAAAATCCGTACTGGGCGTGCTCACCCTAGCTTATTAGATAGCATTATGGTGCCTTATTATGGGACAGACACCCCCCTTAAACAGTTAGCTAATATTATTGCGGAAGATTCGCGCACTTTGGCATTAACTGTGTTTGATAAAAGTTCGGCAAAAGCGGTTGAAAAGGCGATTATGCAGTCAGATTTAGGGCTTAATCCTATGAGTGCAGGTGCTGTTATGCGTATTCCTATGCCTGCTTTGACGGAAGAGCGCCGTAAAGATTTAATTCGAGTTGTACGAGCTGAAGCCGAGCAAGGCAAAGTCGCTATTCGTAATATTCGTCGTGATGCTAATAGCGATATTAAAGAGTTACTTAAAGAAAAAGAAATCAGTGAAGATGATAGCCATCGCGGCGAAGAAGAAGTGCAAAAGTTAACCGATGCGTTTGTAAAAGAAATTGATGAAATTTTAGTGGCGAAAGAAAAAGACTTAATGGAAGTGTAATTGAGTTATACCTGATATATGAATTCATCTGAACAATTAGTCGAGAAAACCATGCCACAACATGTTGCCATCATTATGGATGGCAACGGTCGCTGGGCTAAGAAAAAAGGCAAAATCCGTACTTTTGGCCATAAAGCCGGAGTTAAAGCTGTGAGGGCCTCAGTGTCCTATGCTTTAAAAAATGGCGTGCAAGTCCTGACTCTTTTTGCTTTTAGCAGTGAAAATTGGAGCCGGCCAGCTGAAGAGGTTGGGGTGCTAATGGAGCTCTTTAAGATGGTACTCGGCAGTGAAGTGAAAAAGCTGCATAAGAATAACGTTAGGCTCAAAATTATTGGTGATACTAGTCGCTTTGATAGTAAATTAGTGAAAAGGATCCGCGAAGCCGAAGTTCTAACTGAAAAAAATGAAAGTCTGGTTTTGAACATCGCTGCTAACTATGGTGGTCGCTGGGACATAGTGAATGCGGCTAAAGAGCTGATGCTACAAGTGCAAGCTGGTCAGCTGGCTGTAGCCGATATTAACGAAGAGTCATTTACGCGTCACACCTGCGCAGCAGATTTACCCGCTGTGGATTTATTGATCCGCACCGGTGGCGAACAACGAATTAGTAATTTTTTGTTGTGGCAAATAGCCTATGCTGAGCTCTATTTTACAGAAATATTTTGGCCAGATTTTGATGAATCCGCTTTCCAAGTTGCAGTACAGGCGTTTACTGATCGTCAAAGACGCTTCGGTAAAACCTCAGAACAGGTAAGTTAATGATGTGCCTAATCAAAAATAACAAACTTAAGGGGCGAACGTGTTAAAGCAACGGATTATCACAGCGCTCATTCTTGCCCCAATGGCGCTGTTTGCCATTTTATATTTACCGCTACTTAGCTTTGAAATTATGATCGCTTTAGTGATGGGCTTAGGTGCTTGGGAATGGTCAAGTATGTCAGGCATGACCCGTACCTTTACTAAAAGCGCCTATGCCGCTTTAGTTGTGGTAATTTGTCTAATGTTGTCATTTATGTTGCCTACTGAATTAATTTGGTATCAAGGGCAGTTGAATAGTTTATATACTTATATTCTCACTATTTCCGCCATATGGTGGGTTACCTCACTGGCGATGATTATTGCCTATCCCAATTACAGTTCAGTGTGGTACACCAGTAAAATTCTTCGTGGAATATTTGGTTTTTTAACCCTCATTCCCACTTGGGTCGCAGTTATCACCTTGCGTACCAGTTTATTCGAGGTTGATCCATACTACGGTGCATCCCTTATCTTTTATGTTTTGGGCATTGTTTGGGCGGCTGACATAGGTGCATTTTTTGTTGGCGTCAAATTTGGTAAACATAAGTTACGTCCTGAAGTTTCACCAGGTAAAACCCTTGAAGGTCTGATGGGAGGGGTTTTTGCCTCGTCTGCTATCATTGCTTTTGCTGCATTGCATTATCACGTTGATCCATCGCGTATCTGGTTACACATAGTCGTTGGCGCATTGACTGTGGGCGTATCTGCTCTAGGTGATTTAAACGAAAGCATGTTTAAACGCTGTGCGGGCATAAAAGATAGTGGAAAATTACTGCCTGGACATGGTGGTATTATGGACAGAATTGATAGCCTAACTGCGGCGTTCCCGGTTTTTGCATTTTGCTATGTGATGTGGATGGCGTGATGGCTCAAACTAGGCAAAAAATTAGTGTTTTGGGTGCCACAGGTTCCATAGGCAAAAGCACGATTGACGTACTCAGTCGGCATCCCGAGTTATTTAGTGTTTATGCGTTGACGGCTAATAACAATATTCAGTTGTTGTTGCAGCAAGCTCTATTATGTTCTCCTGAATACGTGGTGATTGCCGACCCTAAGCAATTTAAACAGGCCAAAAAATTATTCTCAGAGCATCAACTTAGTTGCCAAGTATTAGCCGGTCATGATGGACTTGTGCAAGTAGCCTGCGCCCCAGAAGTCGATGTGGTGATGGCTGCGATAGTTGGCGCAGCTGGATTGTTACCTACCTTAGCTGCAGTAAAAGCAGGTAAAAAGGTGTTGTTGGCAAATAAAGAGTCATTGGTGATGTCTGGTGATTTATTTATTCAAGCCGCGAATCAGCATAATGCTCAGGTGCTGCCAATAGACAGTGAACACAATGCTATTTTTCAATGTTTACCCACTGATTTTAAATACGGAGATTTATATTCTTCAGGGATCAGTAAAATTCTTTTGACTGGTTCAGGTGGCCCATTTTTAAATACTCCCCTTAATGAATTACATCATGTCACGCCAGACCAAGCATGTGCTCATCCTAACTGGAGCATGGGGCGTAAAATATCAGTCGATTCAGCTACGATGATGAACAAAGGCTTAGAGTTTATTGAAGCAAGGTGGTTATTTGGCCTTGAAGCATCTGATATTGAAGTGGTATTACACCCACAAAGTATTATTCATTCTATGGTGCAATACCTCGACGGCTCTGTGTTGGCACAAATGGGTAACCCCGACATGCGCACCCCTATCGCCCATGCGTTAGCATTTCCTGAAAGAATCGAGTCCGGTGTTTCTCCTTTAGATTTTAAGCAATTGGCAAATTTTAGTTTTACCGCGCCTGACGTTGAGCGTTATCCCAATCTGGTGCTAGCCATGCAAGCAAGTGATGCGGGGCAATATGCGACAACGACACTTAATGCAGCAAATGAAGTGGCAGTAGAGGCGTTTTTACAGGGCCAAATTGGTTTTATGCAGATTGCCCAAGTGAATGAAGAGTGTTTGCAACAAACATCAGCTCACAGCCTCGACACTATTGAAGCGGTACTTGAAAGTGATCAATCTGCACGCAATCTAAGTGGGATTATTATTAACAAACTGTGTCAATCTTCTATGCAGAGGGTTGTATCGTGAGTTTTTTTATTAGTGTGGCTTCTTTTATTGTTGCATTAGGTATTCTAGTGGCGGTACATGAATGGGGGCATTTTTGGGTTGCCCGCAGATGTGGAGTAAAAGTTGAGCGCTTTTCTATCGGATTCGGCAAAGCATTATGGCGCAGAACCGATAAGTTGGGTACTGAATATGTCATCGCGGCTATTCCTTTGGGTGGCTATGTAAAAATGCTCGACGAGCGAGTAGACGAAGTAGCAGAACAAGACTTACCTTATGCGTTTAATCGTCAGCATGTGTTAAAGCGCATTGCTATCATCGCAGCAGGGCCAGCTGTGAATTTTCTATTCGCTATTTTTGCCTTGTTTGTGATGTATTTGATTGGTTTGCAAACAATTAAACCTGTAGTTGGCAGTATTCAACCCGATAGTATTCTGAGTCAAAGTCATATTCCAGCAAACGCCATCTTGACTCAAGTAGGGTCGCGAAAAGTGGCTGACTGGGAAGATGTTGCTTATGAGTTTATGTCGTATATTGGCCAAGAAGAGATGCTTATTAAATGGACAGACAAAAATACGACTTTCGAGCGCTCAGCCTCAATTAACATCAGCCAATGGAAATTCGATCCAGATAAAACCTCAGTTTTTGCAAGTTTGGGGCTTACCCCATATCGCCCCAAAGTCCTGAGTGTCTTGGGCTCCGTAGAAGATGGCTCCCCAGCAAAAAGTATTGGATTCCAAGCAAATGACAAAATTGTCAGTATAGATGGAACTAGTATGCAAAATTGGGAACAAATAGTGGGTTATATTTCTACAAGACCTAATCAGTCTGTTGAGGTTGATGTGCTTAGAAATAGTCAAGTTATCAACTTAAATGGCACTATTGGTAGCAAAACAGATGGAGAAAATACCAAGGGGTATATGGGGTTTACTCCTACCCTTGAAGCTTGGCCCGAAGGGGTAGTGTTTGTTCATCAATATGGTTTAGGTAAAGCCTTCACTAAGGCAATGGACAAAACATGGCGCTTGATGACACTCAGCATTGAGATGCTTGGTAAGCTGATAACAGGTGATGTATCAGTGAAAAATTTAAGTGGTCCTATTGCGATTGCTCAAGGTGCAGGTATGAGTGCAAGCTTAGGTTTAGTCTATTTTTTAGGCTTTTTAGCGTTAATTAGCGTTAATTTGGGCATAATTAACCTTTTACCTCTGCCAGTGCTTGATGGTGGGCACTTAGTCTATTACTTTATAGAACTTTTAAGTGGCCGGCCTGTCCCAGAGTCAGTGCAGGAAGTAGGATTTAAAATTGGTGGCGTTTTGCTACTGCTATTAATGAGCATCGCGATAGTCAATGATATTGCGCGTTTATAATTTTATCAGTCGATGTGTCTATGCACACCACATATTTTGTGCGTTTAGGAAGAATATTAATAAATGAAGTTTAAACAGTTAGTTGTTGCAGGATTAATGTTATCCATTGCTAGCTTCGCTAAAGCAGCCCCAAGCAGTGAATTTGTCGTTCAAGATATCAAGATTGAAGGTTTGCAGCGCGTTGCCTTAGGTGCGGCTTTGACTTATTTGCCTGTGAATGTTGGCGATGAGATGAATAGCTTTCGGATTTCTCAGCTTATTCGGTCAATGTATACCTCCACTCATTTTGAAAATATTAAAATATTTCGAGATGGCAATACATTGCTAGTACGAGTCACAGAAAGGCCGACTATCAGTAATATTGTATTTGAAGACAATGACGATATTAAAGATGAGCAATTACAAGAAAGTCTCAATGACGCCAATATTGTAGTAGGGGAGCCATTAGATAAAACCGTTTTGACTTCCATTGAAAATGGCTTAAAAGACTTTTTTTATAGCATTGGCAAGTATAACGCCGACGTTACCGCCATCATTACTCCTTTGCCGAGAAATCGGGTGGATGTTAAATTGTTATTCGAAGAAGGTGATTCAGCTAAAATTCAACAAATCAACATTGTGGGCAATGACACTTTCAGTGATTTTGAGTTGTTAGAACAGGTTGAATTAAAATTTGATACACCTTGGTGGGACTTCTTATCAGAAACCCGCTACCAGAAACAAACCTTAACGGGTGATATGGAAACCATTACCAGCTATTACAAAGATCGTGGTTATTTGCGTTTTAATATCGATTCGACCCAAGTGACTATGACACCCGATAAAACTGGCATCTATGTAACATTAAACGTTGGTGAAGGTGAACAATACACAATCTCTGAAGTAGAGCTGATTGGTGATTTGTTGGGGTATGAAGATTACATCAAGCTGGTGCTTCCACTCACCAAGGGTGAGTTGTATAACCAATCTACAGTCACTTACACCGAAGAATTTATTAGTAAATACTTAGGCCGTTATGGTTATGCTTATCCCACTGTGACCACTATTCCTGATATCAACGAAGAAGACAAAACAGTGAAGTTAGTGCTGTCGGTTGACCCCGGTAAACGCATTTATGTCAGGCGCATAAATTTTGCAGGAAATATCAGTACGGCAGATGAAGTGCTGCGCCAGTCGGTGTCGCAAATGGAAGGGTCGTGGTTATCTAACGCTACCTTAGAATCGTCTAAAAATAGCCTGTCCCGGCTAACCTATATGGAAAATGTCGACTTTGAAACGGTTCGTCTACCTGGCGAAGAAGATAAAGTTGACGTGAATTTTACGGTTAAGGAGCAACCCTCTGGCGCGTTTAACGCCGGTATTGGTTATGGCGATCGCACTAAGCTCAGTTTACAGGCCGGAATTCAACAAGATAACTTTTTGGGTACAGGTAAACGTATTGCCTTTAATGTGAGTACGGTTTCTTATCAAAAGAGTGTGCAGTTGTCTTACACCGACCCCTATTTTACTATTGATGGCATCAGCTTAGGTGGTTCAGTGTCTTATAGTGAATTTGATGGGAGTTCGGCCAATCTTATCCAATACAATAGTAAACAGTTTTCAATTGGCAGCAATATTGGTTACCCCATTGATCAATTTAACCGCATTAATTTTGGTTTAACCTACAGCACAGTAGAGCTATTTCAAAACCAGCCTTTTGTACAAACTACACGCTTTAACAACCAGTTTGTAGATGATAACAATCTTGATGCTGCCATCAACTACGATAGTTTTTTGGCCTCAGTCGCTTGGTCTCGTACCACTTTAAACCGAGGTGTGTTCCCAACCGCAGGTTCGTCGCAGCGCGCTTCTTTTGGTATCACTACACCTAACTCAGACGTGAACTACTTTAAGACAGAAATTGACGGAAAATGGTATTTTCCGTTATCTCGTAATCAGCGTTGGTCTTTCTTAGCTAGATTAAAAATGGGCTACGGTAATGGTTATAGTGATGCAGACGGTATTGACCAAATATTACCTTTCACGCAACACTTTACAGCAGGTGGCTCAGATTCGCTCAGAGGCTTTGAAAACAATACCGTGGGTCCTAGAGGCGTGCAAATAAGTCCATCAGCAGTCGTTACCGATCCCAATGGTAAACCGATTTTAGGTAGTGATTCTAGCGATTCAATTATACTTTCAACTCGTTCGCTAGGCGGCAATGCGATGATTTTGGGTGGCGTTGAGCTAATTGTGCCCACTCCTTTTGTTGAGGCCGATTTTGATAACTCTGTACGTACCAGTTTATTTATCGATGCAGGTAACGTATGGGATACCGAGTTTGATTACGATCGGTATAAAACCTTGAATGTGAATAAATCAAGAAGTGCTGATGATTTAATTGATTATAGTGATCCAACTCTCTATAGAGCATCGGGTGGAGTTTCTGTACAATGGCTGTCACCTATGGGGCCGATGGTGTTTAGTTTCTCCAAAGTAATACAAGAAAGAGAAGGTGATGATTCTAAATTTTTCACTTTTAATATTGGTCAAACATTTTAATTTTTGGTTGCTAAAAATCAACCTCAAAACAATAAGAAGTAGGAGTTCCTTTTGAAAAAGTTTACTAAAAATTTAATTGCAGGTGCATTTTTAACCTCAGCTATGGCGAGTTCAGCAGTATTGGCTGAACAAAAAATTGGTGTAGTGAATGTACAGGGTATTTTTCAGTCAATGCCCCAAGCTGCTAGTATTCAAGAGTCTATCTCTGCAGAATACAAAGATAAGACCGAAGAAGTCAGCCGTTTAGAGAAAGACATCAAATATTACCTTGAAAAAAATCAGCGTGATGCGGCCACTATGAGCAGCAAAGAAAAAACTGAACTTGAAGGTAAAATTACCGCTTTACGTGAAGAATACACAGCTAAAGCCCAACCTTTACAGCAAGAAATTCAAAATCGTTTAAAAGAAGAACAAAACAATTTGTTAGGTTTGATTAAGCAAGGTATCGATTCTGTTGCGTCAAAAGGAAAGTATGACGTTATTTTGAACGCTAATTCTGTGGCTTATGTTAATCCTGATTTAGACGTTTCTAAATTGGTTCTTGAGCAAATTGCTAAAATCAACTAAATCCCTGTAGTTGTGATAAGGAAGGTGTTTTGAGTCACGCAATAAGTCTTATTCAATTGGCCCAAAGCATCGGTGCCGAGCTACGTCTTGTCGGTACTGATACTCAAGATACCCCCATCAGGGGGTTATCTACATTAGTTAAAGCTGGCAAAGGTCAGCTTTCATTTTTGTCGAATAAAAAGTATCGTAACCAACTTCAGAGCACAACGGCGCAAGCCGTTATTTTGCATCCAGACGAATTACCCCATTGCAACTGTTCAGCTCTTGTTATGCTTGATCCTTACGTTGGGTTTGCCAAAGCAGCACAATTGCTCGATACCACACCAGAGCCAGCACACCAGATATCACCCCATGCGGTTATTAGCGAAAATGTTAAACTGGGTAAAGAGGTTAAAATTGGTGCAAATGCGGTTATTGAGTCAGGTGTAATACTAGGTGACAACGTTATTGTTGGGGCGGGTTGTTTTGTGGGCAAAAACGCTCAGCTAGGTGCTAATACGAAATTATGGGCCAATGTCACTATTTATCATGATGTAATAATCGGTACAGATTGTTTAGTACAAGCTAATACTGTTATTGGAAGCGATGGTTTTGGTTATGCCAACGAACAGGGTAAGTGGATTAAAATCCCTCAACTTGGCAGTGTGGTTATTGGTAATAGAGTAGAAGTTGGCGCTAGTACCACAATAGATCGTGGCGCATTAGACAATACTATTTTGGCTGATGGGGTGATTATCGACAACCAATGTCAAATTGCTCATAACGTAGAAATCGGTGAAAATACTGCAATGGCAGGATGTTCTGTGATTGCAGGCAGTACAGTTATTGGTAAAAATTGCAGTATAGCGGGTTTAGTGGGTATTAATGGACACATTAATATTTGTGATAATGTGGTGCTTACTGGCATGAGTATGGTCACTAAAAGTATTTCACAACCCGGTGTGTATTCGTCTGGCATACCTGCAGAAGCCAACAGAGACTGGCGTAAAAATATGGTCGCATTGCGAAATATTACTAGCCTTAATCAACGCATCAAAACATTGGAAAAAAACCAGCATCAGTAGTGGTTTAGCTACGGACTGGTTAGTTTAGGAGAACACCTTTTGGCTAATAAAGTGAACATTCTTGAAATAGAAGACATCATGGATTTACTTCCCCACCGTTATCCATTCTTGTTAGTAGATAGAGTGACGGATTACACTCTGAATGAGTCTATATCCGCGTATAAAAACATCACCTTTAACGAGCCTTGTTTTACGGGACATTTTCCCGGCAAACCTATTTTTCCAGGAGTGATGATCCTTGAAGCCTTAGCACAGGTCGCTGGCGTGTTAGGTTTTAAAACGGCGGGTAACTCCGACGATTTGTATTTATATGCAGGTATAGATAAAGCGCGCTTTAAAATGCCTGTAGTGCCAGGCGACCGTATGGATATGGAAGTCAAACTAATTAAAGAGCGTCGCGGAATTTGGAAGTTTCATGGGGTTGCCAGCGTGGCTGGAAAAGCGGCATGTGAAGCCGAATTTATGTGTGCTATGAGGAAACTGTAACCGGTGATCCATGCAACTTCCATCATTCACCCTTCTGCCAAATTAGGTAAAAACGTTTCAGTTGGCGCCTTTTGTCTTATTGGCGCCGATGTCAGCATAGGTGATAACTCTGTGCTTGAATCTCATGTGGTGGTGAAAGGGAAAACCAGCATGGGCAAAGGTAATCATATTTATCAGTTTGCTTCTGTTGGCGAAGATTGCCAGGACAAAAAATATGCCGGCGAGCCCACAGAGTTAGTTATCGGTGACAATAATATCATTCGTGAGTCGGTCACTATTCATCGTGGAACGGTTCAAGACAAGGGCGTTACCAAAATTGGTTCCAATAACTTACTCATGTGTTTTGTGCACGTTGCCCATGATTGTATTATTGGCGACAATAGCATACTTGCTACAGGTGCTACCCTTGCAGGGCATGTGCATCTTGGTAATTGGGTTATTATGGGCGGTTTGACCGCCGCGCACCAATTTTGTCATATTGGCGACCATAGTTTTATCGGTGGCGGCGCAATTGTCTTAGCCGATGTACCACCCTATATTATGTTAGGTAATGATAGCGCACCTAGAGGTATCAATTCTGAAGGTTTACGGCGTCGCGGTTTTGACAATGAAACCATTTTGCAGATCAAGCGCGGCTATAAAATTTTGTATCGAAACGGCAATAGAGCAACAGAAGCCGTTGCTAAACTCACAGAGTTGGCGGGCAATAACCAACAAGTAAAGCTTATGGCTGACTTTGTTGCTAATTCTTCACGAGGCATAGTTCGCTAACTCATGAGCGAAAAAACACTTAGGGTAAAGCCGCTTAGAGTAGGCATAGTGGCCGGCGAAGCGTCAGGCGACATTCTGGCTGCCGGACTTATCAAACAACTCAAAGAACGTTATCCAGATGCTATTTTTGAAGGTATAGCTGGGCCAAAAATGCAGGCCCAAGGCTGTCAAAGTATATTTGATATGGAAGAACTGTCGGTGATGGGATTAGTCGAAGTATTATCGCGGATCCGGCGACTGTTATTTGTTCGCAAGTCAATGTTACATCACTTTTTGAAAAATCCTCCTGATGTATTTATTGGAGTGGATGCGCCTGATTTTAATTTAGGCCTAGAATTAAAACTCAAAAAACACGGTATTAAAACCGTGCACTATGTCAGTCCTACTGTATGGGCATGGCGTGAAAAGCGTATTTTTAAGATAGCCAAAGCCACCAATTTAGTATTGAGTATTTTTCCCTTTGAAAAACAATTATATGACAAACATCAAATCCCTTGTGAATTTGTGGGTCATACCATGGCTGATGACATTGCCATCAGACCCGACAAACAAAAAGCCCGTGACGCATTAAAACTTAAAGAAAATGAAATAGTTTTAGCGGTATTACCTGGTAGCAGGAAGCGTGAAGTTGATACGTTACTGGATGTGTTTATCCAATCTTGTTTACTACTAAAGTCAGATATAAAAAAGTTAAAAGTATTAATACCTGTGGTAAACCGAGAGCGTCGAGATCAGGTTAATGAGTATATCCAGACACATACTTCAAAGTTATCTATTCAGGTTGTTATTGGACATGCCAGAGAAGTTATGATTGCCTCCGATGCAGTATTATTAGCGTCAGGCACCGCTACCTTAGAAGCCATGTTATGCAAGAAAAATATGGTCACCGCTTATAAACTCAGTGGTTTAACCTATCAAATGATGCGGTGGTTATATAAAGCCAAATATTTCGCGTTACCCAATGTGTTAGCGGGTGAAAAATTAATTCCTGAATTATTACAAGACGCTGTGACGCCACAGACTATTAGTCAGCTGCTATTACCTATGTTGACCACACAACACAGTGATGAGCAACAAGCGCTTTTTGCTAAGTTTGAAGCTCTACATAAATCCCTTAAAAAAGATGCCGACGTCCAGTCTGCGATAGCGGTAGCGAACTTAATTGAGCAACAGCCATGAGCCATGAGCCAAAACAGCCATGAGCCAATTTAAGTCATGAGCCAAGCAAAAACCATGGATCAGTTTATTGCTGGAGTGGATGAAGTAGGGCGAGGCCCTTTAGTAGGTGACGTGGTCACTGCGGCGGTTATCCTTCATCCACAGCATAAAATTATTGGACTGGCTGATTCAAAAAAGTTATCTGAGAAAAAACGCGACATATTAGCAGCCGAAATTAAGCAATATGCCTTAGCTTGGTCAATTGGCCGTGCCAGTCCACAAGAAATAGACCAGCTCAATATTTTACATGCCACAATGCTTGCCATGACCCGAGCAGTGCAAGGGTTGTCAATTCAGCCAACTCATGTGATGGTGGATGGTAATCGTTGTCCAAAATGGGATTATTCCAGTGAAGCCATCGTTAAAGGTGATGGGTTAATTGCAGAAATATCAGCTGCCTCCATTATTGCAAAAGTCACGCGAGACAAAGAAATGCTAGTTTTGGATCAACAATACCCAGAATATGGCTTTGCTAAACATAAAGGTTACCCCACGGCATACCATCTTGCTAAGCTCGCTGAGCTTGGACCTTTACCAGAATATCGAATGAGTTTTAAGCCGGTGCAGCAGTCTCTAGTGATGCGCGACGGCCAATTAGCAGGCTCCTAAATGACAGAACAAGTAGCACAAACAGCCGCCAACTTTGTACACTTGCGTGTGCATAGCGATTATTCCATGTTAGATGGGCTAAATAAGGTTAAACCTCTTATTGCCCATGTTAAAAAACTGGGTATGCCAGCAGTGGCGATTACTGACCAAATGAATATGTGTGGCTTGGTTAAGTTTTATAGTCAAGCTCATGATAACGGTATTAAACCTATTATCGGCGTTGATTTTTGGGTACAAAGCGATGAATTAGAAGGCGCTTTATTTCGCCTCACTTTGTTAGCGATGGACAACAAAGGCTACAAAAATATTACTCTGTTGGTGTCTAAAGCGTATTTACGGGGCAGTATTAAAGACAGAGCAGTGATCGACAGGGATTGGCTAGTCGAACATAGCCAAGGCGTGATTATATTATCAGGGGGTAAATCTGGCGATTTAGGCATGATGTTAACTAAGGGCAATATGGATATTGCGCAGAACATCACCCAGTTTTACCAACAACACTTTCCTAACCGTTTTTATGTGGAATTGACCCGTACCGGTCGGGTTGGCGAAGAAGACTATATTCATCGCGCCGTAGACTGGGCACAACAATTCGACTTGCCCGTGGTCGCCACAAACGAAGTGTGTTTTGTGGACAGGCAATACTTTGATGCCCATGAAATACGTGTGGCTATTCATGACGGTTTTACCCTAAACGATCCCCGCAGACCTAAAGAATACTCCGAACAGCAATTTTTACGCACCGCTGAGGAAATGGCTGAGCTATTTTCTGACATTCCTGAAGCCATACAAAATACCGTGGAAATTGCCAAACGCTGCAATGTTACTGTACAGCTAGGCACTTACTTTTTGCCTGATTTCCCCACTGATGGCATGGATATCAAAGACTTTTTGGTTAAGGTATCAAAGAAAGGCTTAGAAAAGCGCTTAGCGTTTTTGTTTCCTGATGAGCAAGTGCGAGTCGAGAAACGTCCTGAGTATGACGAGCGTTTAGAAATTGAACTTAAGGTCATTAACCAAATGGGCTTTCCTGGTTATTTTTTGATAGTCATGGAGTTTATTCAGTGGAGTAAAGATAATAACATTCCTGTTGGGCCGGGTCGTGGGTCGGGTGCGGGCTCATTGGTGGCTTACGCATTGGATATCACTGATCTTGACCCACTTGAATATGATTTGTTATTCGAACGATTTTTAAATCCTGAACGGGTATCTATGCCAGATTTCGATGTCGATTTTTGTAT
>Ga0115567_10001479_pt1 | contig 23515 bp, 20 predicted proteins | sample COGITO_mtgs_1204_2_FD_88679 | JGI IMG/M metagenome (GOLD analysis project Ga0115567, IMG submission 88679) | Pelagic marine microbial communities from North Sea - COGITO_mtgs_120412 | ecosystem: Environmental > Aquatic > Marine > Epipelagic | place: Germany:Helgoland, sampling site Kabeltonne... | reverse complement strand
GTTTTGATGTAGTTCCTATCCAACCCTATATTATTTGTGAGGATAATACAGATGGTTTTGCAATATTTGATCTAACATTTGTTGGGGATGAATTTTTAGGAGGTTTGGATCCCGCTATCTTTGAGATTAGTTATTATCGTAACCAAATAGATGCGGAAAGCCAAAACAATCCTATCTTAGTGCCTGAAATTTTTCCGAATACTACTAATCCGCAAACAATATATATTGGTGTGCTAGATACGAGAAATGCTTGTTATTTTGGAGGTGAACAAACCTTTGAGATAGAGGTTATCGAGACACCTACAGCCTTTACGCCAAATCCATATGAAATATGTGATAATGAAGGACTTAATGATGGTTTTGCCACTTTCGATCTATTAGATAGCACATTCCAAAGCGAAATTTTGTTAGGGCAACCTTTTGAGCTGGAATTTTACAAAAATCTAGAAGATGCGCAAACGGCTATGAATCCTTTGCCAGACTTATATGAGAATACTTCAAATCCACAAATTATTTATTCACGCGTAGTAAATACAGGCGTTACAGATCCAGGAAGTACTTGTGTATCTATTGGCGAAGCAGAATTAAGAGTTGTTAGATTGGTCGAGATAGTTCTGGACGAAAGCTATAGACTATGTTATGATGGTAATGATACACCGATAATGGAAGAAGAAGGCGCGGGATCTCCGCCTGTTATTGACACAGGGCTGGATTCTAATTTTTATACATTCCAGTGGTTTAGGGATGGGGTGGTTCTTGCTAATGAAACAGGTTCAACTATTATAGCGATGCTGCCAGGAAATTATAGAGTTGCTATAACCGAAAATAGAACAGGTTGTTCTAATCAGTTTGAAACTAATGTTACGGTCTCTTCACCACCGATAATGTTTGATGTCAAGGTTACCACCAATGCATTCTCCAATAATCCTATGATAGAGGCAACTGCTAGCGGACTTGGAAGCTATGTTTTTTCGTTGGATGATGGGGCATACCAAGAATCGGGTAGTTTTGAAGATGTTTTACCAGGATTGAGAAAGCTTACTATAAAAGATATTAATGGATGTGGAAGTGTTGTAATAGATGTTTCGGTGGTTGACTTCCCTAAATTCTTCACGCCTAACCAAGACGGGTTTAACGATACTTGGAATATTCTAGAAATTGAAAGTCTAGACCCTAGCGCAAAAATTTATATATTTGACCGTTTTGGAAAGTTGATAAAACAATTGGACCCTTTAGGTATTGGCTGGAATGGGACCTATAATGGTAACTTGCTACCTTCTTCCGATTATTGGTTTAGGTTAGAATATAGAGAAAATGGTGAGGATAAAGAAATTAAAGGACACTTTACCCTTAAACGATAGAGAAATTATGAGCTTTAAAAAATACTGTTGCGTTTTTACGATTTTATTTGTCGGCCTTATATATGGCCAAGAGGGAATACCTGTATATTCCGATTATCTTTCAGATAATCTGTTTTTACTACACCCATCTATGGCAGGCGCCGCTGCACATAACCAAATTCGATTAACTGCACGCAAGCAATGGTTTGATCAAGACGAAGCTCCAAACCTTCAAACTTTGGCAGCCAACGCACGCTTTGGTGAACGTGTGGGATTGGGCGTCGTTGCCTATAATGACCAAAATGGATATCATTCACAACGTGGTGGTTCTCTATCATTTGCGTATCATCTCATGTTTTCAAGGAGCGAGGCAGATTTAAATCAACTCTCATTCGGTATCCGTGCAGGATTGACGCAATCACGATTGGATGAAACACAGTTCGACCCAAGAGATTTCGACCCAATTATTGCCGGAATCATCCAAAGTAGTTCTTATTTCAATATCGATTTGGGACTTTCTTATAACTTCCTTGAATTTTCAAGTAATTTTACTATAAAGAATGTGCTTTTTCAAAATAGAACCTTATATAGTGAAAACGGTAAATTCGAGCCAAACAACCAACGAAAATATTTGCTTAGTGGGGCATATACAATTGGAAAATTCGGCTCTTTGTGGAGCTATGAACCTTCAGTACTGCTTCAATTAGCTGAAAGAACAGGCCAGCAAACTATTGACGGAAACTTTAAGGCCTATCGAAAATTCGATTTTGGAAGTCTTTGGGGTGGTATTTCTTACAGAAGAAGTTTTGATGGCGCAGAATATTTAGACGGTACAGAGATAAATGTTCAAAAACTGCAGTATGTTACTCCTATTCTAGGTACGAATTATAAAAATTTCGTATTTGCTTATACTTATTCTTACCAGATTGGAAATGTAAAGTTCGACAATGGAGGCTTTCACCAAATTACCTTGGGTTATGATTTCTTGGGCGGAAGACCAGAGCCTTACGATTGTAACTGTCCCGCAGTAAATTAAAAATCCCGCAACATTTTATAACAAGCTTAATGAAGAACATCTTTTGTTTTACGATCCTATTTTTTACATTTTTTCAAATTATTGGTCAGAACCAAAAGTTATTAGTAAAAAATGTTACTGTGCTACCATTACACATAAATCAGCAATGGAATAACAAAGATGTCGTGATCGATAATGGAACTATTAGCGAGATAAGAGAACACATTGCAAAAGATACAGCCAAATACACTTTAGGAATAATAGATGGCAATGGGAAATATTTAGCACCAGCTTTTTCAGACGCACACGCACATCTTCCGGAAAAGGAAAATCTAAAACGTTTTTTCTTGATGAACTTGCTTAATGGCGTAACTACCATACGATCAATGCGCGGAGAAACCTGGCATTTAGAAATTGATGAAAGTGATGCGTACACTCCAAAACTCATCCTTTCTTCACCACCAATTACGCGGAACGATGAATTTTCAGAAATAGCAGCCAATAAATTAATTGCAGATTATAAAAAATCTGGGTTTGATTTCGCAAAAATCCTTTCGATAAAAGACGAAAAAATATTCGATAATTTAACGACAGCTGCAAGATCAAACGAATTTCATTTTGCGGGACATTGCCCAAATAATCTTGGTATTTTTAAGGTGCTAAATAGTGATGTTTTTCAAAGTATCGAACATTTGGGAGGTTTCTTTGATCTGAAAGGATTCGATGAAATAAATCAAGCCATCGATCTTTCAATATCGCAGGATGTCTATCACGATGCTACATTAGATTGGTATTACACAGCGCAAGTTCCAGAAGAAGCGTTAAGAAACCGTAACGGTGCAAAATATTTGCCGAAACAATTGACGGAAGTCTGGGAAGCCAAGATTGCGGACCATTTTGAAAAAACGACCGACGCGGAAAGAGAAGCCGAACGAAAACAAAGTAAAGTCCAATTTGATGGTAGGCTGAAATACCTGAATTATATCTACCAACAAGGTGGTAAATTATTGCTAAGTCCAGATGCTTCTGGTATATATGGTATTCCTGGATTTGGAGTGCATACTGAAATGAAACATTATGAATCTGCCGGAATTTCAAATTTTGACATTTTGAAAGCTACAAGCTATAATTTATCTGAAATGCTGTTTTCGGAAAATGAATGGGGAACCATTAAAATTGGTTCTAAATCTGATATGGTTTTGTTAAACGAAAATCCTCTTGAGGATATTAAAAATGCCCAAAACCTTAACGGAATAATTTTTCATGGGAAGTTTCACTCAAAAAGCGAATTAGAATCTGAATTAAACAAAATATAGTCATTTGTAATATACCAATAAACGGGATATTTTTTCGTTGAACATTTTTTCTATACTATATTATTCATTCAAATAGGCTTTTATATTTTAGCTTATCACATTATACACGTGAGTTTTTAACATATACCGACGATTATTTAAGAGTTTTTAAATTTCTATTGATTTCTTCAGAATATATTATAACTTTTATTTGAAAAAAAAATTAAAAATACATTTCCCTTACTGAAATATCATTTCTATAATCCTTCAGAAGAAACTGAAGTGTATTGCTATTTGCATTAGTGAAAAATTGTAGATCTGGTTTTTTGGCTTTATTATTTAGAAGTGAATTGTCTTGAAGCACTTTTTTAGTCTGCCTTGCAACCGCTTCACCACTATCTATTATTTTTATATTTTCAGGAATAAGTTTTTGCAACATTGGTATAAGGTATGGATAGTGTGTGCAGCCTAAAACGATGCAGTCTACTTTTGCCGTTATCATAGGTGCTACGAATTTTTCTAGAAGCTTGGTAATTTTCGAACCTGAAATTTCTCCAGATTCAATTAACGGAACTAGGCCTTCACCAATAATTTCAACTACAGATATATTTTTAGCGAAGCTACTTGCGGTTTGGTGGAAAAGTGAACTGCTCAGTGTGCCTTTTGTTGCCAAGATGCCTATGCTCTTTGATACTGTTAGAAGTGCTGCCGCTTTAATTGCAGGCTCAATCCCAATAAGGGGAACATCATATTTCTCGCGCAATATTTGAATTGCATTTGTTGTAGCAGTATTGCAAGCTACGACAATTATTTTAGAGCCCATTTCGAGAAGTTTCTCGGTATTTTTAATACTTAGCTGTATTATTTCTTCCTCAGATTTATTACCGTATGGCGCGTTTTTGCTATCTGCTAGAAAAATAGTATTCTCGAACGGTAAAAGTTGGTGAATTTCTTTCCAGATGGATGTACCCCCAACACCAGAATCAAATATACCTATAGGTTTGTTTTGCTGCATAATGTAAAAATAAAAACTGCCCGTTAATAAACGGGCAGTTTCCAGATAATTTAATATATAATGGATATAATTAGATACCCAATTCTTTCTTTACATCTGCAAGAAGGTCTTTACCATCTGCCAATATAACACCGTTACCAGTTGCAGAATCTAATACATATTCGAAACCTTTGGCTCTTGCCACTTTTTGGATCGCTACACGAGCTTTCTCCAAAATAGGCTTGTAGATGTCAACTTCCTTTTTCTGAAGTTCCTGTAAAGCTTTTTGTCTGTAAGCCTGTATGTTCTGCTGCATACCTTGAACTTCTTCCATACGCTTTTGGTTTTGCTCGGCAGTCTTAGAATCGGCTTCCATTTCGTATTGTTTATACTTGGTATCCAATTCTTTTGCTTGTGCCTTTATTTCTGTATCGTATGTCTTTTGCAGTTTCTCCAATTGATTTTGGGCAGATTTCATCTCTGGCATCGCCTCTACTAAAACTTGAGTATCGATATGTGCTATTTTTGCCTGAGCGTTCATAAAACTGGTAGCTCCAATAAAAAGTACTACTGCTACAAATAATGATCTAAATTTTTTCATCGTAATTAATTTAATTTAAGTGTTCTAATTTATAAGGGTTATTGTTATAATTTATTAGTTACCGTCGCCATTGTTAGTATCCCCAGACGGTGGTGCGTTTGAATTTCTATTTTGTCTTGTTTCTAGGATAGAATCTCTTTTTCTATTTCTATCTTCCAATAATTTTGTGCGTCTCGCTTCAAATTCTGCTTTTCTTGCTGCCCGTATAGAGTCACGATCTTTAGTCCGCGCATCGATAATTGCTTGGCGCTCGTCTTTTTTCTCATCAACTGCTTTTTCGCGTTCTGTAATAACCGCATCTTGATCATCAGTAAGTGCATCTCGCTGTTCTACTTCGCGTTTTTCTTGTTTAGTCGTTACTTCTTCTCTTTTGGCTGCACGGTTGATGCTTCTAAGTACCGTTTCGCTAATATCATTACGTTTATCTACATAAAGCATAACAACATCTGCCGATTTGTCAAAAATGAAATCGTACTTTTTGTTCTCGCCAATTTCTTGGATAATATTAAAAACCTGATCTTGTATTGGCTGTACCAATTGGCTTCGTTGTATTATTAAATCACCTTGAGGACCAAACCTGTCTTGTTGATATTTTAAAAGCTCATCTTCTTTGATCTTTATCTCCTCATCGCGCTCTTCTATAAGTTCTTTTGTTAACAAAACACGTTCGTTGCTAAGGTTCAGCTTCATTTGATCGATATCCTTTTGCTTCTTTTCAATATCTTGTTTCCAACGTTGAACCTTTCCTTCTAGTTGAGTCGTGGCTTCCTTATATTCTGGCACACTTTCCAAAATATATTCCATATCTATGTATGCGATTCTAACGCCTCTCTGCGCCATTACTGTATTTGATACACTCGCTATGGTTAAGCAGAAAATAAGGAATTTTAATGTTTTCATAATCGTTCATATTGGTTAAGAAAATATCGTGCCAAGTTTAAAATTGTTGACCTATAATAAAGTGCGTTTCCCATCCGTGTGGTCCTATATCGCCCAATTGCGGATCGAAACCATATCCAAAATCTATTCCCAGCAAACCGAAAGCAGGCATAAATATACGTAATCCTGCTCCTGCAGACCTATTAAGATTGAATGGATTATAGTCTTTAAAACCATCATAAGATGCTCCACCTTCTGCAAAGCCTAGAACATAGATTGAAGCTAATTGCTTCAATGTTATTGGGTAACGCAACTCGAGTGAAAATTTATTGAATACGGTATTACCATCAACAGGAGATAGTGATTGGTTTTCATAACCACGCAACTGTATCACTTCACGGCCATCTAGATTGTATGCTCCCAATCCATCGCCGCCAATAAAAAATCTTTCGAAAGGAGGAATTCCCCTATCATTATTATAAGCTCCAAGAAAACCAAATTCTGTGTTGGTTCGCAGGACAAAATCTCCAATAAGCGTAGTATACCAATCACCTGAAAATTTTATTTTGTAATATTCCAATGCTTTGAACCTTTCTTGGTCAATTTCTCCAATTCTGTTGTTAATTGCTAAATTGGTAGGTGTCCTTTCTGGCGTTAATCGAGATATCAGCCCGTTTCTTTCATCTTGAAGACCTTTGTAGTCTACTCCATTAAAAGCGGAATAGGGTAAAGTAAGTTTTGCGCTAACATTGAATTTTGAACCGGCACGAGGAAAAATAGGGTTTACGCTTCGATTATCTCTACTTAGACCAATTGTATATGCAAGATTATTTGAATAGCCATTTGGAAAAGTAAACAAGTTAGTTCTATAATTTTTTAAGTTATAATGTTGAAAACTTATAGCCTGAGAAAGTTGAAAATTATCATCTGGCCATTCCAACCTTTTTGCTAGGCCAACGCTACCGCCTGTAATCAAAAAACGTTGGTCTCTATCCACTTCACGTGCTCTAAAATCATATTGATATTGAACTGTGTGTGAAAAGGAAGTACTCAGCTGTATGGGTCTTTTCCCGCCCAACCAAGGTTCGGTAAGTGATAAGCTGTAGGTTTGATAGTAAGTACTTGCTTGTGCTCTAAGACTAAGTTTTTGACCATCACCCATTGGTAAAGGTTTATAGGCTTCTTTATTGAATATATTCCGAAGAGAAAAGTTATTGAATGAAAGACCTAAAGTCCCTACAAAACCTCCGCCGCCATAACCACCTTGAAGTTCTATCTGGCTAGCGCCTTTTTCTACCAAAGAATATTCAATATCCAAAGTTCCGTTATCGCGATCTACATTTTTAAAGTTTGGTTCAATTTGTTCAGGATCGAAAAATCCTATTTGGCCCAGTTCCCTAATGGTTCGCACTAAATCTCTTTTGCTGTAACGTTGTCCCGGTCTAGTTCTTAATTCACGATAGATAACATGATCATTTGTTTTGTCGTTACCTACAACGGTAATGTGGTCAAAGTAAGCGACCTTACCTTCATTTATACGGATCTCGAAATCAATAGTATCATTTTCTACGGAAACTTCTACGGGATTAATCTGTGAAAAAAGATAGCCAGTATTTTGGTAAAGATTGGTAAGATCGTAGGCTTCAGGATCAGAATTATCCTGAATTCTTTTCTCCAGCAATATGCCGTTATAAACTTCACCTCTCTTAATTCCCATTACTTGTCTCAAAGCTTGATCTGTAAACACGCTGTTTCCTATAAAACGAATATCGCCAAAATAGTATTTATTACCTTCTTCAAGATCTATATTGATAGTGATGTTATCTCCTTTTTTTATAATCGTATCTTTTACGATACGAGCATCACGATAACCACTTTTTTTATATTTTTTCAGAATAGATTCTTTATCTGCAATGAAATCTTCTTCAATGAATTTCGACCTTTTCCAAAATCTGAAAAAGTTCTTAGTCTTGGTCTTCTTCATCGCACGCTTCAACTTGACGTCTGAAATTTTTTCATTACCGTTAAAGACTATCTTGTCTATTTTTACCCTTGCGCCTTTTTTAACCTGAATATTCATGTTACGCTGGAAATTCTTGCCAATTGTATCAGTGACAGGCGAGGTGCTTATTACAACTTGAGAATTTAAATAACCCTTTTCCTTATACTTATCCTGAATCTTAATTTTTGTGGTAGTTATAAGATTGTTGGTTATTTTGATGCCTTTCTTAAGTCCGTAATCCTTTAAAATTTCTTTTTTCTTCGCTTTTTTAACTCCCGAAATATTGATCTCGTTCAATTTTGGAAGCTCAACTATGTATAGTTCAAGATCTACATTATCGCCCTCAATATCAGTTACATAAAAAGTAATGTCGCTAAATAGATTTTGCTCCCATAATTTTTTGGTAACACTGCTAAGTTTTTCGCCAGGTATATAAAGTTGATCTCCTAGCTTAAGGCCGGTAAAGGCAATAACAGTTTGCTCGTTAAAGCTCTGTGCGCCGGTCACCGTTATTTTGTTTAGAGTGTATTTTTTACCACTTTCCAAAGAGTTTTCTTGTGCCGTAAGTGTAAAAATTGAAAATAGGGCTGCGAAAATTGCGCCGTATATCATTTTGTAACTTCTAAATCGTGGACTTTTATTTGAGTTGTTCACTTGTCTTTCCAAATCTTCTTTCTCTGTTTTGATAATTTAATATTGCTTCAAAAAGATGGTCCTTTGTATAATCTGGCCAAAGTGTTTCTGTAAAATACAGTTCGGCATAAGCGATTTGCCAAAGCAAGAAATTACTTATTCTCTGTTCTCCGCTCGTACGTATCAGCAGGTCTACATCGGGTAGATCTGTTGTATATAGATGTTCATTTATAACCGTTTCATCGATATCGCCGGGCGAAATTAAACCATTTTTAACTTTAACACTAATCTCGCGTATTGTTTTTATAATCTCTTCGCGCGACCCGTAACTTAACGCTAAAGTCAAGGTCATGCGTGTGTTGTTTTTTGTTGTTTCAATAACATCCTTCAACTCGTTCTGTGCCTTTTTTGGAAGCGCGTCTAGGTTACCAATCGCATTCAGCTTTATATTGTTCTTGGTAAGCGTCTTGATTTCTTTTTTAAGTGATGAAACTAAAAGCTTCATTAAAAGATCTACCTCTAATTTTGGTCTGTTCCAATTTTCGGTAGAAAATGCATATAGTGTCAAATAAGGTATATTGATCTCTGCACAGGCTTCTACAATTTCCCTAACTGCTTTAGAACCATTTTTATGGCCCATAGAACGGAACAAACCTTTCTGCTTTGCCCAACGCCCATTGCCGTCCATAATAATGGCAAGGTGCTTTGGTAATTTAGCGATGTCTATCTGCTCTTGTAATTTCATTTTACTATCTGCTCTTCTAAAGACTACTTTTATTTTTAAAAATTACAATAACATGGTTTTCTTCCAAAAGTAAATGTAAAAGTCACTCCTGTAAAAACATACCAATCATTACTGTCAAGGTTACCAAATTGATAATCTATATTGCCTTTATAAATACCCTTGTCGGGGCCACTACCGTCCAGGGCATCTGTTAACGTATATCTTGCGCCGATTTCAAAACCCGCAACAGTGTTTGTGCCTACAGATGTTTTAAAGCCAAGCACGATGGGTATGGCAAATTCTGTATTGGTGCCATAATCTACAAATTCCTTCGTTTTGATGTCTTTGTAGAGCGCATCTGAAGCGAAATAAGTTATGCCAGTATACATATAAGGAGCAGCAGCAGATTGACCATCGTACATACTAAAATCCCAAAATGTATATTCTATTCCCAAAGAGAGTTCGTATATTTTACTTTCGAACGAATATCCCCGTTGCTGCCTTCTTGTTTCATCAGACTCAGAATCGTCACCCTGAATATTGGCTATCAGCGCCGTTGCCCGAAAGGAATGTCTTGCGCTCCGGTTCCATTTCAAAATTCCACCGTAGGAAATAGTGTTTGGATTGATATAATTGGTTTTTCCAACGTCACCAATATAATTGGCTCCTCCAATCATTGCACCAATTTCATAGGTTTGGGAATGTACCGTAAAAGAGCAGATTGCCATTAGGATTACCACCGTGAAATACTTCATATTCCTCTAAAAGTTTGCAAATATACAATTAAACTTCGCTTAACCATATGTTAAGCAAATTAGTCTCTGTTGATTAACAATTTAAAGCAGGATTTATTGTTTAATTTCGTTTGTCTTCGCCCCAAAGTAGTTTTTGGCGTAGCGTTTTTATAAAACTGTCGTTTGCAAGTTGTACTAATTTTATCTTGAAGGGAGCTTTATTTATGGTTAATATGGTTTCGTTTTCAACAGTGGCAATACGTGAGTCCAACGATACTAAAAAAGAATTTTCTCTACCGGAAACCTTCAAGGATATTTCGTAATTATCTGGCAGCACTAGCGGTCTTGCGTTAAGATTATGCGGTGCTATAGGAGTTATTACCAAGCTGTTGGTGCTAGGGTCTATGACGGGGCCACCACAACTTAATGAATATCCCGTGGAGCCAGTAGGTGTTGAAACTATAAGTCCGTCAGACCAATAATTATTTAAAAATTTACCATTTACATCGGTTTCAACCTTTATCATCGAGGTCGTATTCTTTCGATTAATTGAAACCTCGTTAAGTGCAAAATTTAAGCCGTCAAAATGTTTTATACCATCATTTGTTTGTAGCGTGAGCAACGACCTTTCGCTTATTGTATAGTTGCCATCAAGGATATGGTTGATATTTTCACATATATTTTCCTTTTGTAATGTCGCCAAAAACCCCAATCTACCGGTATTGATTCCTACAATGGGTATGCCGAGATCGCTCACAAATGTAATAGACTTTAATATGGTACCGTCACCACCAATGCTGAAGAAAAGGTCATAGGAAGAATCAAGGCTTTTAAATGTTTTTAATCCCGAAAAGTTTTTTGTAATCTCTTCCTGGTTGTTCAATATTTTCAAAAAATTTTCTTCGATAACAATCTCAACATTTTTTTTTTGAAGCGTATCAAGAATGTTCTGAATATAGGTTTCAGAATTATCGTGATAAAATTGCCCGTAGATACCAATCTTCATCGCCTATATATTTAGGTATTTATCCAAATAATCTGATCGTTGCTTAAGCTCGTCCAAAAATTTATCTTCTTCGTGATTGCTAACCACGGTGTAGTTATATCTTCTAAAGGTCTGTACAATAGCGTTCATGCCAGAATGGCCAATTTTAATCGTAGCTTGTACTATGTCATTTTCAATCTTTGAAATAAAAATACCAAGAATACGTGCGCTGTTAGACTCTATGATTTGGCAGATTTCGCTAAATGAATAATCTTTTATCCCTGTTTCGACCACTAATATTCCGCCGCTTTCGCTTAAAAATGGTGTTTCACTAAAGAGATTCATGATGTCGTGAAGTTCGTAATACCCAATGTACTCATTATTATCTCCCAAAACAGGCATTATATTGCACGATTGTTGCGCAAATGTTTCTAAAATATCGAGCCAATTTGTTTCTTTTCGCACAAAAAAAGTTTCAAGCGCGTACTGAAAATCACTTAATTGCTTGGATGCTTCAAAAGAATAAGCATCTGTTTCAGAAATACTACCCAAATACGTTTTTTCGGTCGTAACCGGAATGTGCGTATAGGTTGACTGACTGAAAACTTTTTGTATTTCTTTTATTTCCGAAGAAAGCGAAAAAGGTTCAATATCGTTTATTAAATAGTTTTGGGTATTCAAAGCGTGAAATTTTTATGCAAATTACTTAAAATAAAGCTTCATAAGCGAGCCAAAGCTTTGTATTTTTGTTAAAATTAACCGTGATTTATGACCAAGTTAAGCGTAAATATAAACAAGTTGGCCACATTGCGCAACGCGCGTGGCGGTAATGATCCAGACATTATTGCATATACCAAGAAAATCGAATCGTTTGGTGCGCAAGGAATAACCATTCATCCAAGACCAGATGAACGGCATATAAGGTATCAAGACGCCTACGACTTAAAAAAAATCGTTACTACAGAATATAATATTGAGGGAAATCCAATTTCAGACTTTATAAAAATGGTGCTCAATATAAAACCTACACAAGTAACTTTAGTGCCAGATGCGGTAGATGCAATTACTTCTAACGCTGGTTGGGATACGGTTAAGCACGAAAAATTTCTGACTGAAGTTATTTCCGAATTTAATCGAAACGGTATTCGTACTTCTGTTTTTGTCGATCCAGAAATAAAAATGATCGAGGGCGCCGCAAAAATAGGAGCAGACAGGATAGAACTTTATACGGAAGAGTTTGCAAGACAATATGCTCTAGGAAATAAAAAAGCAATTGTTCCATATACTGAATGCGCTGTTATAGCTAATGAGCTGAAAATTGGTATAAATGCTGGACACGATCTTTCATTAGAGAATGTACGGTTTTTTAAGGAAAATATTCCAAACCTTTTAGAAGTGAGCATTGGCCACGCGCTTATTTGTGAAGCCCTTTATACGGGACTTGAAAATGTGATTGGTAGCTACCTGAAAAAATTATCTTAATATGTTAATGCACGCACAAGTATTAGGTAAAGGCAAGCCATTTGTTATACTTCATGGATTTTTGGGCTCTGGCGATAATTGGAAAACATTGGCCAATGATTTCGCTGAAGCAGGTTTTGAGATTAACCTTCTAGACCAGCGAAACCACGGTAAGAGTTTCCATAGCGAAGATTTTAGTTATGAACTTATGGCGGAAGATCTAAATGAATATTTAATAAAAAACAATTTAAAAGACATTATTTTATTGGGTCACTCAATGGGCGGTAAAACGGCGATGCAGTTCGCAATTACACATCCAGAGAAGATTGCGAAATTGATCATTGCAGATATCGGACCTAAAAAGTACCCCCAGCACCATCAAGATATTTTAAAGGCGCTTTCGTCATTGGATTTTAAAACCATTAAATCCCGTAGTGAGGCAGATAGCGTGCTTTCGAAATATATCAAGGACCTTGGCACTCGTCAATTTCTTCTGAAGAGTCTTTATTGGAAAGAAAAAGGAAAACTCGCATTCCGTATGAACCTTCCAGTTCTCAAGAAAAATATTGAAGAAGTGGGAAAACCTTTAAAAGAAGGATCACATTTTAATGGTGCAACTTTATTTCTTAGAGGAGAGAATTCTGGTTATATTGTAGATTACGATGAGGTTTTAATCAAAAAACATTTTCCTAAGTCTCAAATTAAAACTGTGTCTAAGGCAGGCCATTGGCTACACGCAGAAAATCCTTCAGAATTTTATAGATATGTGATGGATTTTTTATAACATTGCAAAGGTAATTTATTATGTACGCATAGTAAATTGCTTTTTTTAAGATAAATTCTCATTATTTTATCTCTAAATTATTAAATTACTTAACATTTAATCAATCTTAAAAAAAATCAATTATGAAGAAAGTATTACTACTTGCTGCGTTTGTGATGGCCTCGGCAGTTACCTATGCAGGTGGATACCGTGTAAGTTTGCAGGGTAACAAATCCTTGGCAATGGGTCACACGGGAGTTGCTGTTATTGGCAGTAGCGAACTCGTATTCTTTAATCCTGCCGGACTGGTATTTTTAGAGAATAAGTTGAATATTTCTGGCGGTGCTTTTGGAGTATTCGCAGATGTAGCCTACCAAAACCAAATGACTGGCGCAACAGCAAGGACAGAAAGTGGCGTTGGCACACCATTTTACCTTTATGGCTCTTATCAGGTTACTGATTGGTTGGCGCTTGGCTTAGGGGTTTATACACCTTATGGAAGCTCAGTTGAATATAAAGATGATTGGGCAGGCTCACATTTAATAAACAATATTGATCTTGCGGCAATTTATTTTCAGCCTACAGTTTCGTTTAAAATTAGCGATCAATTGAGTATTGGTGGTGGTCCTATCTATGTTTCGGGATCTGTAAACTTTAACCGAAATCTTAACAGAACACTTACAGATGAACAAGGAAATCGCTCTGAGGTTACCGTTGATGCTACAGGCGTTTCAAATTGGGGCTGGACGGCCGGCTTTATGTTGAGACCAACACAAGATTTAACGATAGGTGCCAATTACCGTTCAGAAATTATATTAGATGCAGAAGATGGAGATGCAGATTTTGAAAACATTCCTAATACTCCATTGGCTCCTTTTGCAGACACAAAATTTGATGCCTCATTGCCACTTCCTGCGGAATTGACCGTTGGACTTTCATATAAATTCTGTGATAAATTTTTGTTCGCATTTGATTATAACCGAGCTTTTTGGGATGTTTATGAATCTTTGGATCTTGATTTTGCAGATCCTAACATTCCAGATTCAAAAAACCCGCGTAACTATAAAAACGCTTCCATTTATAGATTTGGTATTCAATACGAAGCAACAGAAATGTTCACTTTAAGAGGTGGTTACTTTTTTGACGAATCTCCAGTTCAAGAAGGTTATTTTGCGCCGGAAACACCACGTAATGATAGCAATAACTATACTGCGGGTCTTACTTTTAACGTGAGCCCAAGATTGCAGATCGACGCCTCTTTCCTTTACTCAAGATTCAAGGAAATTGATGCTTCTTATGATTTCTATTTTGAAAATGGAAGAAGTGTGCCATTTAAAGGTACATACAAATCAAGTGCTTTTGTTCCTGGTTTAGGTCTTACTTATAGAATGTAATTAAAAAAAAACGAACATGAAAAATATATTAAAAATATCATTAGCACTTATAGCCGTTGGCTTTGTAAGTTGCGAACCAGAATTTGATAATCCAGTTGATGAAAATGGATTTTATACTAATGGGGACGCAGATTTTTCAACCTATGTTGCCGTAGGGAACTCCTTGACCGCGGGCTATGCAGACAGAGCGCTTTATCAATCTGGTCAAATAAATAGCTATCCAAATATTATGGCGCAGCAGTTTAGCCTTGTTGGAGGTGGTGAGTTCACCCAACCTTTGGTGGATGATAATCTTGGCGGGCTTTTATTAAATGGAACACAGATTCTTAATAATAGGTTGGTACTTTCAGTAAACGCAACTGGAGGCCGATCACCAGTTCCACTTGCAGGCACTCCTACAACTGAAATAACAACAAGTGCTACGGGGCCTTTCAATAATATGGGTGTTCCTGGCGCAAAAAGTTTTCATTTGGTTGCTCCTGGCTACGGTAGTGTTGCGGGTGTAGCAAATGGTTCTTCAAATCCTTACTTCGCGCGTTTTGCAACAAGCGAAAGTGTAACAGTAATTGAGGATGCTGTTTCACTTAACCCAACTTTTTTCACACTTTGGATCGGGAATAACGATATATTGGCATATGCTACGGCAGGTGGTGCCGGTGAAGATCAAACGGGTAACATCAATCCTTCAACGTACGGTTCTAACGATATTACAGATCCAAATGTATTTGCTTCAGTTTACAGTCAAGAAGTTGAATCATTGGTAGGTGGAGGTGCAAAAGGAGCATTGATAAATATTCCAGATGTTACTTCAATACCTTATTTCACTACTGTCCCGTTAAAAGCGATTCCGTTGGATGCTGCAACAGCAGGTGCCCTAAATGCTCAATTTGCTGCGTATAATAATCAGGTTTTACCAGGTTTGGTTCAATTTGGTGTAATTACGGCTCAAGAGGCAGCTTCAAGAAAAATAAAATTTAATGCGGGACAAAATTTCCCGATTCTTACAGATGACGATTTAACGAATATTGCACCTATATTGCAAGGTTCTCCATTTAACTTACCAGCACAAACTGCTGGTCTATTAGGGCAATTACGACAAGTAAATTCTAATGATCTTATTGTTTTAACTGCCGCTTCGGTTTTGGGGACAACTCCAGATCCAGCAAACCCAACAGGTGTAATAGGAGTTTCGATACCATTACAAGATCAGTTCGTTTTAACGGCTACTGAGCAGGTTAGGGTACAGACTGCGTCCAATTCATATAATACAACTATTCAAGGTTTGGCTGCGGCAAATGATCTGGCATTTGTAGACGCTAGGGCAGCGTTGAGTCAGGTAGCAAATGGAGGAATAAGTTTTGATGGCGGTACAATCACCAATACCTTTGGTTCTGGAGGAGCATTTTCTTTAGATGGTGTTCATCCAACACCAAGAGGTTATGCATATACTGCCAACGTGATTATCGATGCAATAAACCGTAAGTATAATGCAACAGTTCCCAAAGTAAATATTGGTAACTACGGTACGATTACAGCATCTAATAATCCTTAATTTTTTTTTATTATAGTTAAAACCGCTTACATTGAACTATGTAGGCGGTTTTTTTAAATCTTATTACTTATGAATTTTCTCGTTAAACTTTTATTAACGGCAGTAGCCGTAGTTATCTTAGCCATGGTGCTCCCTGGAGTAGCGGTCGAAGGTTATTTATCTGCCGTTATAGTAGCGATAGTTCTTGCAATATTGAGGTTGATAGTGCAACCAATATTGGTTCTTCTAACCTTACCTATAACTATCTTGACGTTAGGCTTATTTCTGCTAATTATTAATGCAGTTATAATTTTATTGGCAGATTATTTTGTGAGCGGCTTTGCAGTGACCAATATATGGTGGGCTTTACTCTTTAGCCTATTGTTATCATTCTTGCAATCGATCCTATTTTCATTGTTCGAAAAATAATGATTGACAGAATAACAAATTCTATTACTTGTTAGCGTGCATTAAAAACCGTACTTTTGCACTCCAAAATTTACATTATAAATTCTAGTATAATGAATATTACAAAAAAAGAGATCGATACCCTAAATGCCGTTGTAACGGTAGAGATAACCAAGGATGATTATTCCGATAAGGTTAAATCCATATTAAAAAACTACGCTAAAACTGCGAATATTCCTGGTTTTAGAAAAGGACACGTACCAATGGGTATGGTTCAAAAACAATATGGGCCTGCTGTTTTGGTTGAAGAAGTAAATAAATTGCTTCAAGAAAGCCTGAATAAATTTATTTCTGAAGAAAAGCTTGAACTTCTTGGCAACCCATTGCCCAAAAATGAAAACGGTATAGATTGGAAAAGCGATGATTTCAAATTTGAATTTGATCTTGGTCTTGCACCAAAATTCGATATTGATGTTAAAGGAAAGTCGGTAACAAATTACAAAGTGGTTGCAGATGACGAAATGTTGAACAATCAGGTAAAGACTATCCGCAAGCAATATGGAAAGTTGATTTCAAAAGACACTATTGAAAAAGGCGACGAGATTACCGGAAAATTCACCTCTTCAGAAAATAATATCGATAAAACTACAACTTTTGGTATTGAGGATGTAGAAGGTAAAAAACAAAGCAAAGCATTAAAAGGCGCTAAAGTTGGTGATAATGTTTCCTTAGCAACAAAAGGCATGTTTAAAGATGATCATGAGCTTCAAAAACATTTAGGCGTTTCTCACGAGGATGCGCACGGTCTTGATACCGAGGTTTCTCTTGAGATTACTGAAGTAAACCAACGTGAAATGGCAGATCTTGATCAAGAACTTTTTGATAAGCTCTTCGGCGAGAACGTCGTTACTTCAGAAAAGGAACTGAAAGAAAAAATCAAGGAAGATGCGGAAAAGCAATTCGAGCAACAGAGCGATCAAAAGCTTTTGAATGATGTTGTCGAAAACTTGATCGAGAATACAAAATTTGATCTTCCTTCTCAATTCTTGACGCGTTGGATCCAGTTTTCAAGCGAAAAACCAATGACAGAAGAAGAAGCGAAAGAAGAATACGAGCGCAGTGAAAAAGGATTACGTTATCAATTGATCGAAGGGAAGATTCGCGCTGAAAATAATCTTCAGGTTAGCTTTGATGAGTTAAAAGACCATAGCAAGGTAATGATAAAGTCGCAAATGGCTCAATTTGGACAGATGGATCCTTCCGAAGAAGAATTGGATAATATTGCTGCGAGAATTCTTTCTAACCAAGAAGAGGTTAAGCGTATCAGCGAGCAGTTGAATTCAAATAAACTGCTGCAATACTTTAAGGAAAACGCAAAATTGAAGACAAAGGAAGTTTCCTATGAAAAATTCATCAAGGAAGCGTACGCATAATCCAGCGAAAAAATAGGTATCTTTAAAGCGTTGGATTTTTCAGTTGAAATTTCAACGCTTTTTTATTAAATTCCGCTTAAACGCGGAGCAATTCAGAAAAAAATATTTTAAGTTTTATGAACTACGGAAAAGAATTTAAAGATTTTGCCATAAAAGACCAAGGTATTAGCAGCACCTATTACGATAGTATAGTAAGCAGTATGAATCCAGTCGGCCTAACCCCGAATATTATCGAGGAACGCCAAATGAACGCCGTTTCAATGGACGTATTTTCACGTTTAATGATGGATAGAATCATTTTTTTGGGTACAGGAATCAACGATCAGGTCGCCAATATTGTACAGGCGCAATTGTTGTTCTTAGAGAGTACAGATGCTTCAAAGGATATACAGATATACATCAATTCTCCTGGCGGAAGCGTTTACGCAGGTCTGGGGATCTACGATACAATGCAATTTATTAAGCCGGACGTTGCAACAATCTGTACGGGTATGGCAGCATCAATGGCAGCAGTACTTTTATGTGCGGGAGAAAAAGGCAAAAGAAGTGGATTAACACATAGTCGTGTTATGATCCATCAACCTTTGGGCGGTGCACAAGGACAAGCAAGCGACATAGAAATTACGGCGCGCGAAATCTTGACTTTAAAGAAAGAACTTTACGAAATTATTGCCAAGCACTCTGGGCAAACCTATGAAAAAGTTCACGAAGACAGTGATCGAGATTATTGGATGAAAGCCGACAAAGCTTTAGAATATGGAATGATTGACGAAATCTTAAAAAGAGGATAAGCATTGAAAAAAGAAAAAATGTCGAAGGAAAATTTGGATTGTTCGTTTTGTGGCCGTAAAAAGGCAGAGACCAGCTTGCTCATCGCAGGCTTGGATGCCCATATCTGCGATCGCTGTATTGAGCAAGCTCACGGAATCGTTGTTGAGGAAGCCTTGCACAATGGCAATAGTGACCTAACAAAAGAGCTAATGCTTAAAAAGCCGAAAACGATAAATGCGTTTTTGGACGATTATGTTATTGGGCAGGAGCATACAAAAAAAGTGATGTCTGTCGCCGTTTACAATCATTATAAACGATTGTTACAGCCAAAAACAGATGATGATATAGAAATACAAAAAAGTAATATTATAATAGTTGGACAGACTGGAACCGGTAAGACGTTGGTGGCGAAAACAATCGCACGTATGTTAAACGTACCGCTTGCTATAGTTGATGCAACGGTTTTGACCGAAGCTGGTTATGTTGGTGAAGATGTAGAAAGTATCTTGACACGTCTATTGCAAGCTGCAGACTATAATCTAGAAAAAGCCGAAACTGGCATTGTGTTTATCGATGAGATTGACAAAATTGCCCGTAAGAGCGATAATCCTTCAATAACGCGAGATGTAAGTGGTGAAGGTGTCCAGCAAGCCTTGCTTAAGCTTTTAGAAGGTACCACGGTAAATGTTCCGCCAAAAGGTGGGCGAAAGCATCCAGATCAAAAGTTTATTGAGGTAAATACTGAAAATATCTTATTTATCGCTGGTGGTGCTTTCGATGGAATCGAACGTCATATTTCAAAACGTCTAAATATGCAGGCCGTTGGTTTCAGTGCGTCAAAATTGGAAGATACAATGGAGCGTGACCATATGTTGAGGTACATAATACCCAAAGATCTAAAAGACTACGGTTTGATTCCTGAAATTATTGGAAGGCTTCCAGTATTGACCTATATGGATCCGTTGGATGCAGGAACCTTAAGAGCTATTCTAACAGAGCCAAAGAACGCTATCATCAAACAATATAATAAGCTGTTTGAGATGGATGATATAGAACTAGTTATAACAGAAGAAGCGTTAGATTATATAGTAAACAAGGCAATCGAATATAAACTTGGTGCACGTGGACTAAGATCACTTTGTGAAGCGGTTTTGACAGATGCAATGTTTGAGCTTCCTGGAACTGGCGTAAAGAAGTTACACGTCAACCAAGAATATGTAGAAGATAAGCTTAACAAATCCACGATCAAAAAGTTGAAAGCGGTTTCTTAGATTTAGAAAATTAGATTATTTACAAATCCCTATTTTTTTTAAGTAGGGATTTTTTTTGAACTAAAATTGAAAAAGCCTCTAACAATTAATGTTAGAGGCTTTTTCGTAACTTAAACTTACTCTTTATGTATTATAATTACGGGGTTGCAATCATAGTTTTAGTACTTTTCTGTAGAATCTTCTGCTCAACGATCTCTTTTTTGTCTTTCAAAGAATAACCTGCAACTTGAGTATCGTTATTCTTCATTGCTGAAGAAGTAGTTCCACAAGAAACGAATGTTGATGTGAAGATTGCGATTGTAAGTATGTAGATTATTTTTTTCATTACTGTGTTGTCATTTATTTCTGACACAAATCTATGGCGTAAGAATAGTCCTACCAAAACATTTAGTTGAACGTACCGAATACTCGTTGAAATACATCGCAATTTGCACATGAACGATAAACGGTAATAATCAACGTTTTAGAGCAATCCGTTAAACGAAAAATTATGTTTTTAATCGATATTATAAAATCTGTTCAGTATTCTGAAGATGGTTTGTTGTTGAAATAATTTAAGTGAAACATTTTCGGAAAGCTAAAAGAATGAAATTGGAGTATGTATTTTTAGAAATGTAGAAGAAATTTAATTTCTTCTTAGAGTCGGAAAACGGAAAACGGAAAAAAGAAAGCCGAAAGTTCGCCAATCGAAAATCAAGATCAACCGTTCAGTTTTAAAAGTTCTTCAATATATGAACGAGAATTTGAAAGTCTTGGCACCTTGTGCTGCCCGCCCAATTTATTTTTAGCCTTTAACCAATCATAGAAAAGTTTTTCTCTTGCGGAATGTATTTTTGGCGCATTTAAAGTAGTATTGTTAAATCTCTTTGCTTCATAATCGCTATTTACTTCTTGTAAGGCCTTGTCGAGCAAATTGTTGAAAAGCCCAAAATCTTTGGGCGGATTCCTAAATTCAATGATCCACTCGTGAGCTCCCTTTTTGTTTCCTTCCATAAAAATCGGGCCGGCCGTATAATCGATTATTTCTGAATTTGTTAATTTTGAAGCTTTTTTAAGTGCTGCCTCGGCATTCTCGATTATAAGTTCTTCCCCAAAAACATTTATGTGATGTTTGGTTCTACCAGTAACCTTGATTCGATAAGGATCGATGGAAGTAAACCGAACCGTATCTCCAACCTTGTAGCGCCAAAGTCCGGCATTTGTGGTTATTACTATAGCATAATTTTTATCTTGTTCCACTTCGCCTAACGGAATAATCTTCTCTTCTGAAGTACCGTAGTTATCCATAGGTATAAACTCATAGAAAATACCATAGTCCAGCATCAACAGTAATTCTTTGCTTTCGTTTGTGTCTTGTATTGCAAAAAATCCTTCTGAAGCATTATAGATCTCATAATACTTAAAATCATCTTTCGGCAGAAGTTTTTTGTACTGTTCTAAATAAGGGTCAAAACTTACACCACCGTGAAAATAAACTTCAAGATTGGGCCAGATTTTAAATAGGTCTTGTTTTCCAGTAGTTTCGACTACGTTATTTAAAAGCACCAACATCCAAGAAGGTACGCCAGCAAGGCTCGTTACGTTCTCCCAAATTGTTTCGTTTACAATTGCCTGCATTTTGGTCTCCCAATCACCCATTAATGAGATCTCATTTTTGGGTGTACTGCTAAACTCTGCCCAATAGGGCATATTATCTATTAAAATGGCGCTCAAATCGCCAAAAACAGTTCCATTTTCCTTATAAAGTTCTTTACTTCCTCCCAAACGAAGACTTTTGCCAACAAATAATTGAGATTGAGGATTATTATTCAAATACATACAGAGTAGATCCTTACTGGCTGCGTAATGGCAATCTTCCAGTGAATCATTGCTTACAGGTATAAATTTACTCTTTGCATTTGTTGTACCACTTGATTTGGCGAACCATTTAATGGGAGTAGGCCAAAAAATATTATTCTCGCCGCGACGCGAACGTTCTATTCGAGCCTCGTTTTCTTCATAAGTGGTTATAGGAATACGTTCTGCAAATTCACGATATGTCTTAATGGAATCAAACCCATAGGCTTTACCAATTTCAGTATTGCGAGCTTTGTTCAAAAGGTCGTGTAAAAGCTCGTTTTGCACCTCTGTAGGATATTTTAGGAAGAGTTCGATTTGATGGAACCGTTTTTTTAGAAACCAGGAAGCGATCGAGTTTACAATTGTAATTGGCATGTTTGACCTATCTTTATACGATAAAAATAATACTTTTCTTTTAACGAGCGTCCAACTGTTGAAAAATCTAGGTTTTCATAAAATTGTGGGCATTTCGTTCCTGAAAAAATTTCAAAGAAAAATCCCAAGAATTTATGATTTACGAAGGTGTTTTAACTAAAATGCAAACAGAAAATGGTTCTCCCATTCAATATTATTTGATTTTTGAAAATGATTTTGTGAATGTTAATCAATTGCTGAATAAAAAAATTTCTATAAATTTCTTAAAATATCAATGTTTAAATTGCGGTTTGGAAAAGAAAATCTACCGACAGGGATATTGCTACGATTGCTTTTTTGAAATTCCACAAGCGGCAGACTGGATCCTAAAACCCGAACTTAGCAAAGCACATTTAGATATTGAAGAACGAGATCTAGATTATGAAAAACGTGTACAGTTGCAACCACATATTGTTTATTTGGCAAATAGTAGCAATATTAAAGTTGGCGTTACAAAAAAATCGCAGGTACCAACGCGATGGATAGATCAAGGAGCACATGAAGCAATTGAAATTGTAGAAGTGCCAAATCGCTATCTTGCAGGTATTACAGAGATTGCATTAAAAGATTATGTTAGTGATAAGACCAATTGGCGCACGATGCTCAAGAACGAAGTTATCGATGTGGATCTTGCCGCAAAACGGGACGAACTGCGGAAATATATTCCTGAAGAAGCCCGGCAATATTTTATCGAGTCCAATAAAGAAACTAACTTAGAATTTCCTATTATAAAATATCCAACCAAACTAAAAAGCCTTAATCTTGAAAAGCACCCTTACTTTGAAGGTGTGTTAAAAGGGATAAAAGGGCAATATTTAATTTTTGAAGACGATACCGTTTTTAATGTGCGTAGCAATGAAGGTTATGTAGTTGCTTTAAATGTTGGATAATAATCTCTATTTGAAATTGGAAACACCTAATAGTTTTGAGGTTTATAACATTTAATCAAATTTAAGTTTTATTGCTCTTTCAACGCGTACAACTAAAATAATGCAAACAATTATTAAAAGGCTCAAACCAATTGCCGC
>Ga0115567_10001477_pt1 | contig 23527 bp, 22 predicted proteins | sample COGITO_mtgs_1204_2_FD_88679 | JGI IMG/M metagenome (GOLD analysis project Ga0115567, IMG submission 88679) | Pelagic marine microbial communities from North Sea - COGITO_mtgs_120412 | ecosystem: Environmental > Aquatic > Marine > Epipelagic | place: Germany:Helgoland, sampling site Kabeltonne... | reverse complement strand
GCCGCTTTGGGTTTTTTGACATCGACATCCAATAGATAAACTGTGTCCGACATCGGAATCGGGTCGAGCTTCGGTGAGCTTACCCGGCCCCGGATTTTCAGCTTGCCGGCACGCGGGTCGATATTGGCGTTATAGGATGAGGCGTTCCAGCCGAGTATCCGCGCGGTGCCGTTGGCGGCGAAGATCGGGCCCTTTTTGCGGGTATTCGCGACCTCGATACCGGGTTCTGCGTAGAACACGGTGAAGGTGTTTGGCACCGGGAAGATTCCGGGTGTGTAAGCCCTGTGGGTCGGATTGCTGATCTTGATGTCATTCAGACTGAAAGGAAGGGCCCCGGCGACCTTCGTGCCGAAATTGTATTTGTTGAATTCGGGAAGTGCGTCGGCAAAATCCAGCACAGCCTTCATCGACAGAGACCGGGCGCCCATACCGAAGGCACGGCCCTTTTTGGTCCTCCCGGCTGTAACGCCGCCCCACAGGAAATAGGTGTTCTTTTTAAGCGTGAAATCACCCCAGGCCTGGACGGTTCTGTTCTTCTTCGCATCCTGTTTCAGGAGGATGGTCACATCCCGGAAGGATGCCCCCCGGAAGGCGAAGGGGTCTTTCCAGGCGTCCCAATGCATGATCTCGACGCTTGGGGTGGATTTGCGCCGCTCTTTGCCGATGCGGACAGTTGCCGTCAGGTTCTCGAGCTTCAGTCCGACCTTCTTCAGCAGGGCAGGAAATTCACCCGATGCACCACCGGCGAGACGGAGGAATACGTTCAGCGATTTGTTGACTGTAAGGTGGGTGTTCGTGGTCGACGGCGTCCGTGCTTTCAGCGCGCCGCCGAGCTTGCCGGGCCAGCTGGCAACATTGACCGCTCCGAGTTTCTCTGGTGCATAGACAACGCCGATTGACTGCATGCCGATCTGGTCCAACGGGCCGGTATTGATCTTCAGTGCGGCGAGGGAGGTTTTTCCGAGAACCGCGGCAAAGACGTATTTGCCTCCGGGTGTCGGCTTATAGAGCGCGAAAATGCCTTTCAGGCCCCGGACAGTGATCTGCTTTGTTGCGTAGTAGTCTTTCCCGATTTTGGTGAACTTGTTTTGAAGATCGCCGGCAAGACCGGACACGACCGGTAGCCCGTCGCGCTGCATAGTGTTCAGCGTGGCGGCGGCATCGCCTGGCAGGGCCGCTGCGGCTGCGATGTTGGATGTGGTTGCAATAAGCGAGAACAGAAGGAAAAAAGAGGTGGTGAACAGCAAGCGGAATCGACAAAAGATCAACAGAAAACCCTACCCATTTAGATGAACGTGAATATATTCACAGACGACTCTGTGTGGGCACACTCATTGCAGGCGAGGGGAGCAAGTCTATTTATCTTTGTCCTGATTGTTCAGGCTGTGTTCATATTGTGTTGTGCCAATCCTATTTCAGCTGCAGTACGATTTTCCCGCGGGCGTGTCCGGTCTCGCTGAGCCGGTAGGCATCGATCGCATCAGAGAACGAAAACACCTCGCCGATGCTCGGTTCTACGGCGCGATCGGCGATCAGTCCGGCGATGCGTTCGCCGTCTGCGCGCAGATAGGTAACCAGGGGCGTCTCTACTGATATGTCGTCGCGAACGGGGGCGTCGTCCGGTACCGGAGCGGCGTTCAGACAGACCAGCATGCCGCCGGATTTCAGGATCGCGCGGGACCGGACGTGGGTATCACCTCCCATGGTGTCGTAAACGACATCAAACTCGCTGAGCCCCACGGCGAAATCGCCCTTCGTATAATCGATGACTTCATCTGCCCCGAGGCCACGCACGTAGTCGGTATTTCGCGCCGAGCACGTTGCATAGACGGTGGCGCCGCGTGACCTGCAGTACTGGATTGCGAACGCGCCGACGCCACCCGCACCGGCGTGGATCAGCACTCGCATGCCGGCATTGATGGTGGCGGTTTTCTCCAGCGCGGAGAGTGCGGTGCAACCGACCAGCGCTATTGAGGCGGCTTCCAGATGGCTTATGCCCGATGGTTTGATTGCCAGTATGGCGGCCTCGGCGGTAACCAGTTCGGCATGGCTGCCCCACCGGTTTGGTGGACACACGCCGAAAACGGCATCGCCGTTTTTCAGGCCGGTAACATTTTCCCCCGTTGCCATGACAACCCCCGACACATCACGGCCCGGCACGTCCGGGAAGGCGAGGTCGAACCGTGCCCGCATATGGCCGGCGCGGACCTTCCAGTCGATCGGGTTGATACCTGCGGCGTGGACCTCGATCAGGACGTCGTCCGGTCCCGGGGTTGGGTCGGGCAGGGTATCGAGGCGCATCCCGTCGAGGCCGCAATAGTCGTCATGCACGAGCGCTTTCATAGTCGGACTTTATCCCTGTTCAGGTTGCTTCATACGGATTGGGCGGCAGCACAATGTCGAAATGGGTTTGCAGGATGTCGTCAATCAGGTCGAAGCAGGATCCGTAGCGGATGACCTCCATGTCGCTGACATTGATCATGGTCGATGAATGGTTGTAGCGGTTCCAGCGCATCAGCCCATAATCGATTGTAATATCGGCGGCATCGAGAATCTGCTGCTCGATTTCGGTCGGGCGGAATTTCACACCCTGCAGTGAAACATTGGCGGATGAGCCGATGGCCATGCGGTTATCGGCGAAGGCGAGCCGGGCGATATTGTCCATCAGGGGCCCGGCATTGAGCAGCATGGCCAGCGTGCCATCATGCGTCGTCTGGTTTAGCGTGTCTTCCGGCAGGTTGGCGATCGCGGGATGGTCCATGTGAACCTTGGCCGCGGTGCCCATGGGCAGGTCCCATTCTTCGGTGATGGCCGATACGATGGCGCGGCGGTCGTCCGGGAGGTCATGCATCGCCATGTGCATTTCTGTGCAGCCGCAGACGGCATTCAGCTTTTCAGGCTTGCGGTTCTTGGCCTCGAAGATACGCCAGATCGCGTCCGGGTCGCACGCGACGATGACATAGCCGACATGGCTCGGGATGACGCTGATCCCGCCTTTGTCGAGTACCTCGTAAACCCGTTTTGCGTCGCCTTCATAGTCGTGAATCGTCATGCCCGCACTGCCTCCTTATTGATGATTGCCGGGGAAGTTTAAGGGCCGCATTATAATGAGCTTACAGCGAAAGAGAATGCGTGCGCGGATATCCGCTGCGGTGCTATCAAGGCGGGAATATCGCCATGCTGTTGATATTTTTTATGGAATCATCGGTGTTTCACATGAAACATCGGGACAGACTGAGACGTTATGCAGGAAAGAACAAACATGGACGCACGGCGCGCCGAGAACGGATTGCGACAGTCTATCGAGGAACTACCGGGATCACTGATCCGGCACGTCGCGGAGCCCAACATGCACCGCGAGGGGCTGCTGAAGCTGTGGTTCGGCGAACCCGATGTGCCGACACCTCAATTCATCAAGGATGCGGCGACGGCAGCGCTTGATGACAACCATGTGTTCTATGCCCAGAACCGTGGCGTGCCGTTGCTGCGCCAGACGATTTCGACCTATGCCAGCGCGCTGCATGGGTCTGATATCGGCATCGACCGGATCACCATATCGGGCTCCGGCATGAACGCCATCATGATGGTGTCCGAAGCATTGATGTCGGCGGGGGACAATATGGTCGCGGTCGGGCCGATCTGGCCGAACTGCAAGGAAACCGTCCGTATCATGGATGCGGAAGCGCGCCAGGTATCCCTGCGGCTCGGCGATGACGGGCGCTGGCAGTTCGACATGGACGAGTTGTTCGTCGCCTGCGACGATCGGACCCGTGCGATTTTCGTCAATTCGCCGGGCAACCCGACCGGCTGGGTCATGCCGCGCGCCGACCAGCAGGCCCTGTTGGATGAATGCCGACGCCGGGGCATCTGGCTGATCGCCGACGAGGTTTATATCCGCCTTGCCTACGAGACCGATCTGCCGCTCGGCCGTGCGCCGTCCTTCCTTGATATAGCGAAGGCGGATGACCGGCTGATCGTCATAAACTCGTTCTCGAAATCCTGGTCGATGACCGGCTGGCGGCTCGGCTGGATTACCCATCCTGTCGATTGCGGCGAGGCGTTCGAGAAGCTCGTTGAATACAATATCGCGAACCCGACGACATTCGTTCAGTACGCGGGTGTCGTCGCCATCCGCGACGGCGAGGATTTCGTGACGGAGACCGTCGAACGTTACCGCCGTAACCGCGATATTGTCGTTCAGCGTCTTGGCGCGATGAAGCGCGTGACCCTGTCGCGCCCTGAAGGTGCGTTCTATGCGTTCTTTGCCGTCGACGGCATGACGGATTCGGTCGCCTTCGCCCAGAAGCTGATCGACGATGTCGGCGTCGGTCTGGCCCCGGGCCGCGCTTTCAGCGAAGACGGTGAAGGCTGGATGCGCCTGTGCTTTGCCGCTGATACGGCAACGGTGTCAGCGGCCATGGACCGGCTGGATCCGGTTCTGGGGTAGTTACGCCGAGCGGGCTTTCATGCGGGAGTGCGTCTGTCCGGTCCACATAACGGCCAGGCAGGCGGCTATGTTCCCGCCAACGATCCAGCCGAGGTAAAGATAATCGTTCTCGAATCCCGGGGTGAAGGGGATCACCGCGTATGAGAAATTGATCGTCCCGCTGAGGACGTGGAGATAGTAGGTCCAGTTTCCCCAGGTTTTGCGAAACCAAAGACCGATGGCGGCGGCAAGCCCGAACCCGCCATAGGCGAGATAGGCGAAAAGCAGCGTCCATGTATGGACCGGGTGCTCGATGTAATCGATCAGAAAAACGAACACGTCGTAGCGGAGCATCAACGTGGCGAGCGTTGCCAGCGTGATTGATTTCGCCAGCCGGCAGCGGTGATACATGCCGGAATGGTCAGGAGTCACACCACCGGACAGGCACCGCCATCGACATTGATCGACGTGCCGGTGATGTAGCCCGCCTGATCGGAGGCGAGGAAGCAGGCGATATTGGCGAATTCATCCGTTTCGCCGATGCGGCCGAGCGGGATGTTGCGGCCATCGGCCATGTTCTGGGTGAAAACTTCGTAGCTGTCATTGCTGCCCGAATTGGCGTAGGCGGTTTCCCACTGGCCGGACTTGATCAGCCCGACCATCAGCGCGTTGACCAGCACGTTATGCGGTGCGCCGTCGCCTGCCAGTACCTTGGTCAGCGCGAGCCCGGCGGCACGTGAGACAGCAGTCGGTGCGCTGCCGGCGCGCGGGGCTTTCGCGCCGATGTTCAGCACGTTGATGATCCGGCCCCATTTACGTTCCTTCATGCCGGGTAGGGCGGCACGGCAGAGCCGGATTGCCGCCATCAACTTCAGTTCGAGATCTTCTTCCCATTCCTCGTCGGTCACGGTGTCGAACGCCTTGGCCCTCGATGTGCCTGCGTTATTGACGAGGATATCGATCTTGCCGAGTGCCGCATTTGCTTCTGCAAACGCCGCCTTGGTGGCAGCGCCATCGAGCAGGTCGCAGGGCAGGGTGATGACCTTGCCTTTGCTCACGGCCTCTATTTCCGCCTTTGCGGCATTCAGCGCGTCAGGCCGCCGTGCGAGGATGGCGATATCGGCCCCGGATTCCGCGAAACGGAGTGCCATGCCTTTGCCGAGGCCTTCACTGCCCCCGGTGATCAGCGCCGCGCGCCCGTCCAGTCTGATGTTCATGATGGTGAGCTCCCGTGTGGTAGAGGCGGAGTTTGCGACGGACGACCCCCCGCTGGCAACCAGTCCGTCTTGTCACCCCGGATTTATTCCGGGGTCCAGTGGTTTAGCAAAAAGCCTGAACCCCGGGACGAGCCCGGGATGGCCGGGGGGCGAAAGTGTATGCAGTGGACCGACCTATGCCGCTGCGCCGACCGGTTCCGGCGGCTCGCTCTTTTTCGTCCTGGTTAGCAGCATGCCGACGATCACGAGGTTTACGCAGTTTGCCGCCACGCCGAGCAGGAAGGGTGTCGTGTAGCTGCCGGTAGAATCGAACAGCGCGCCGCCCATCCAGCTGCCGAAGCCCATGGCGAGCGCACCGAACAGGAACACGATACCCGTCCGTCGACCGGCTTCCTGCGGCGGCATGTATTCGCGCACGATCACGGCATAGACCGGGAATATCCCGCCATAGCCGAGACCGAAGCCGATGCCGACGATATAGAGAACGGCGACACTGTCCGATGCGGTCAACAGTCCGACCATCGCTGCCTGCAACGCGGAAAAGGCGAACAGCGCCCAGAGCCCGCCGAACCGGTCAGACAGGAACCCGACGAGGAGTACGCGGCTTACGAAGGCTGCCATAAGGGTGACGGACAATACGGTTACCGCATCGGTCAATGGCAGGCCCTTGTCGGTGGCATGGGCGACCAGATGTGCCAGTGGCAGCGACATCGAGATACAGCAGCCGATGATCGCAGCACATAACACCATCTGGAGCTGGAACATGCTGAGCGATGTGTCGCTTTTGCGCGCGCCGCGCCGGGCGTTTCCCTGGCTGTCGGTGCCGTCGAGGTCTTCCGCGGCATTGAGGGTTTCAAGTGCGGGCGGTTTGCGCGCGAACACCATGCAGAGTGGTAACATGATGCAGGCCGCGATGATGCCGAAACCGATAAAGCCGTTGCGCCAGCCGATCTCGGTAATCGCCACGCCGAAGATCGGCGGCCAGACGATGCCGGACAGGCTCTGTCCGCTAGCGACGATGCCGACCACCATGCCGCGGCGGCGTTCATACCATCTGGAAATATTCGCCATCAGCGGCGCATAGAGACTGCCCTGGCCGAGAAACCCGAACAGCACGAAATAGATCGCATATAGCTGCCATTGTTCCTGAACGAACGTGGTCAGCACCGAGCCCGTGGCGATCGCACAGGCGGCAATCAGGGGCAGCACAACGGCGCCGACCCGGTCGAGCAGGTAGCCCATGAGGATTCCGCCCAGCCCCCCGCCGACGAATTGCAGCGAAAATGCCAGCGACGGGACCTCGCGCGGCCAGCCGAACTCGCTCGACAGATCCTTCAGCGTCACCGCGATCAGAAACAGGCTGCCCGACCCGACGAAGATCAGGGTGATTGATGCGGCAAGCACGTAGAAGCGGAATTTCAGGAGCGCGTTGAGTTGGTCAGACATTTAGTCGTACAGGCCCGGATGATTGACCTTTTCTATAGCGCGTATGGCAGCGGTCGGACAGGGGGATGCGCGGCGTTATTGGTGGAGGTTTCGCTGCATTGCCGCGGCTATGGCATCCGGGCGACGAACCGGCATGTGTCGCCGCCGGTGACCGCGGCGCATTCAACCTCTTCAACGACCGGGTCGACCGAAAAGATAATACCGCCCAGCGCTTCGGTCAGCCCGAGTATGGGCGCGCAGACGGGAATGTCAGACTTGCCGTGTCCCTCGGCAAAGGGGCTGTTTGCGACATCGAGTGTCATCTCGCCTGGCGTATGCGGACCGAATCGCCAGCCGCCCCAGCCCATGTCGGCAGCCAGGTTCACGGCGGCATTGAGGAATATCTCGCGGGCGGCCGGGCCGAGTTCATGGCGGTAATGTTTAACCGATTGTCCGGAATGCTCGGCCACGGATTCTGCGAAGGCGGCAAACATGGTGTAGCGCGTGTCATCGTCCAGGCGTTTGAACGCGTCCATGAACGCGTCTGCGCGCATCAGGAACAGACGGGTCTGGCCGTCGCGCAGTTCTCCCAGCGCCGGATCGCGCGAGATGCGGTCATACAGGCGATTGGAAGACATCCGCGTCGTTATTCCGAAATGATATGCGGCAGGAAGCGCGCGTTATTGCCTGTCACCAGAGATGTGTCCTCGCGGATGCCGATGCCGGCGGGTTGGCTGGCAACCAGCCAGGAACCGACCATCGGGTAGTTTCCGCCGAAGTTGGGCAGGGGATGGTACGCCTGAAGGATATGACCCTCCGCGCCGTAATCGCCTTCGACGCTGACGGTGCGCTCTCCGTTTTCAAACACTTCGACATTTGCGCCCTCGCGCGAGAACAGCGGTTTGCGGACGTAAGTGTCGCCGAGTGCGGATGCCGCGGGGTCGCCGTCGAAATAGGCGGGCAGCAGGTTGGGGTGGCCCTCGAACATCTCCCATAGCAGCGGCAGAAGTCCCTTGTTGGACAACAGGGCTTTCCAGCCGGGTTCGATAAAGCGGGTGTTGGTATTGGGAACGTTCTTGCCGAACTCGTCGGTCATGATCCATTCCCAGGGATAGAGCTTGAACAGATCATTGATCGGCTCATCCTGCAGGTCGGTAAACCGGCCTTCGGTATCGATGCCGATATCCTCGATATAAATCAGCTTGGCATCGAGCCCGCCCTGGCGGGCGCAGTCGGCGATGTATTCTACCGTGCCTTCGTCCTCTTCCGAGTCCTTGCAACAGGCGACGTGAAGTGTGCCCGCAAGGCCCATCTGGCTGAAGGAGCCGGTCAGGGCTTCATGGAGGGAATTGAACTGGTCGCTGCCATCCGGGATGATCCCGCGTTCGATCGCCTGTTCCAGCCAAACCCATTGGAACACGCCCGACTCATAGAGCGATGTCGGGGTATCGGCATTGTATTCGAACAGTTTCGCCGGGCCCTTGCCGTCATAGGCGAAGTCCATGCGGCCATAAAGGTTGCGGTGCTGTTGCGACCAGGTGTCCGCAACGAAATCCCAGAACGCCTCAGGGATGCCGAGGCGTGTCATCACGGCATCGTCTGCCACGGCGCGCGCGACGACTTCGAAACATAGCTGTTCGATCTCGGCCGTCGGGTCTTCGATGTCGTCTTCTATTTCGCGCAAGGTGAAGCTGTAGCAGGCGCTTTCATCCCAGTAGCGTTCGTCGTCAATCGTGTGAAAGCGGAATCCGTGGGCCTCGGCGGTATCGCGCCAATCGTCGCGCGGTTCGACCGATATTCGTTCCATTATGGGCGACCTGTTTGAGTATCAGCCACCGAAGGACCGGCGCATCGGGCTGCGTGCACCGGCGCCGAAACCGCCGCGGGATACGGTGCGGGTTTTTGCCGACGCCGTCTGGGTTGCGCTGCGGGCGACACTCGTGCGGCCGGTGGTTTTGGCCACGGCCTTGTTGTCACCGGTGCGGAACGTGCTGCGGTCATTCGCCGACTTATACAGAGGCTGGCCGGCGCCGCGCCGCCCACCGGACAACATGCTGCCCATCATGTAACCCGCCATAAGAGGCATGAAGACACTGCCGCCGCTTGAAGTACGCTGGGGAGCGACTTCACATTGCGTGGAACCGAAATCAGCTTCGCAATCTGCCTTGGCGGTGTATTTCGGCGCAACGTTGACATGATTGCGCTGCGCTTCACGGTAATTCGCTTCGCATTCCTGCGCGGTGAAGCCGAGGCCGGTGCACTGCTGGACGGATTCGAACAGAGCGGTATCGACCTTCGCCTCTTCGCAGGCGGCGACAAGCAAAAGTCCGGTACCCATGGCGACGAGCCTTACCGATTTGGAGCGTTTCATGGCATCGAAATCCCTGATGATGGTCTACAATATCTATATAGCACTGTTAGCGCAGGATTTCCCGGAATCCCGCTCAAAAATTGTGAATACCGTCAGGGAGTGAGTATCTGGCGCAGCGCGTTGCTCGCCGCCATGTTTTCCAGCGCGCTATTCACGTCCGCCAAAGGCATTCTGTGAGTGATCAGCCGGTCGACCGGGAACCTGCCTGAGGTATAGAGTTCCACGAATTTCGGGATATCGATCGCAGGGTTGCAGCTTCCCATATAGCTGCCGCGGATGGATTTCGCGCTGGTAACATGGGCTGCGATATCGAGCTCGAAAGGCGTTTCCGGGCTGACCAGCCCCGCGGTGACGACCCGCCCGCCACGCTTCGTTGCGGCATAGGCTGTTTCGAACGCGCCAAGGATGCCGGCGGCCTCAAGCGCGCAGTCGACGCCGCCACCGGTCATTTCCAGAATTTCTTCAGCCGCGCCCGGGCCACCCGAAATCGCGTCGGTTGCGCCGAGGCTCAGGGCCGTCTGCCGCTTTTCCGCGTCGGGATCGACCGCGATGATCCTGCTTGCACCGGCAAGGCGGGCACCGAGGATGGCGCTGGCGCCGACACCACCTATCCCGGCAATCGCGACGGTCTCCCCGGCTGTAACCCCGCCTGAATTAATGATGCTGCCTGCGCCACACATGACGGCGCAGCCGAAAAGCGCTGCGATTTCAGCGGGCAGGGCGGCGTCGACCTTCACCAGCGAGTGTTGCGATACGACGGCCATTTCTGCAAAGGCAGAGAGGCCCATGTGATGATGTAGAACATCGCCGTTCAGTGACAGGCGCGGGCCCCCGGTCAGCAGTTTGCCGGCGCGATTGGCCGCGAGGCCCGGGGCGCACAGATGCGCATCACCTGCGACACAGCAGGGACAGACACCGCAATGGGGCTGGTAGACGAGGACCACCCGGTCGCCGGGGAAAAAGCCGTCGACGTCCGTGCCGGTTTCCTCGACGATTCCGCTCGCCTCGTGTCCGGGGACAATCGGCATCGGCCAAGGGCGTACCCCGGTGATGACGGAAAGATCAGACCGGCAGAGACTCGCCGCGTCTATCCGTACCAGTACTTCATGTGCCATCGGGCCGTCCGCATGGATGGTTTCCAGCACTAGCGGCTGGCTGTGGGAAAAAGGCCGATCCGTTGTGCAGGTATCGAGTACAGCGGCTTTGAAACTGATCATCGGGAGATACGACCCACGGGCCCTAGTTCCTGAAACCCGGAGATTCCCGATCCATCCAGCGGACGAGTGCCGGCCAGCGGACGTCTTCGGAATTGTTATTGATGCTCCATGCCTGCTGGGCTGAATGTTCGCAAAGCTCCGGCGACGGCATGATGATATGCGGATCGTCGGCGCTGCGCGCGTTGGCCATTATCTGGGCGACGCAGGCTTTTTCGAGGTGATACATCAGCGCAAAGGCTTCGGCGATGGACCGCCCGGCGGTCAGCAGGCCGTGATTGCGCAGGATCAGCGCGCGGTGATCGCCGATGCTTGCGACAAGGCGCTCACGCTCGCCAAGTTCAAGCGACACGCCTTCATAGTCGTGATAGCCGATCCGGTTATAGAACCGCACCGCATCCTGGTTGATCGGCAGCAAGCCGCATTTGAGCGAGGAGACGGCGAGGCCGGGTTCGGTATGGGTGTGGAGGACGCAGTCGACGTCATGGCGGGCGGCATGGATCGCGCTGTGGATTGTGTACCCGGCGGCGTTGATGCCATAGGGGGTATCGTCCAGCACGTTACCATCGAGGTCAATCTTGACCAGGTTCGAGGCCGTAATCTCGTTAAACATCGGCCCGTAGGGATTGATCAGGATCTGGTCGTCCCTGCCGGGCACACGCGCTGATATGTGGTTGAGATTGAGATGATGCCAGCCGTAGTGGAACACCAGCCGGTAACACGCCGCAAGATTGACGCGGACTTCCCATTCTTCCGGCGAAACGCGGTCTTTGACGCCGATCAGTTCAACCAGGTCGCCATTGGCGCGGCCGATATCGTCAGATTTCATCTGGGTTGCCATAGCCGTCTCCTCTTGTTTGCGAAAAGACGCTATCGGGTCGGTCGTGTTTGGGCAAGCGCATCATCCGGCGCATCATCTGATCCGGGAGCGCAGCCGGATCGTAGGAATCATGACAGGCGAGAACTCTGTCACACAAAACAGGCGACATTCGATGGTTCAGAGGATCAGATGCCGGCATACGTTTATCGGACACATGCGTGCCTTGATGGCCGCCCTGCCGGTTCTGATATGCGTTGCGCTCATCCCGCCAACGCGGGCCATTGCAGACTCACAGGACAAGACGATGTTGATTGACGATTTCTCGAGGACATACCTTGTATCGGCGCTTGGCACCGAGTGGCGCGGGGTGAGCGACCGGGTCATGGGCGGTGTTTCCCAGGAATCCGTCAGTCGGTCTGTTGAGGGTGATCGACCGAGCCTGCATCTCCAGGGGGATGTCCGGCTTGAGAATAATGGAGGCTTTATCCAGGCGGCACTGGATCTGTCATCCGGGGGCCGAACACTGGATGCGTCGGCCTATCGCGGTATTCGCCTGATGGTGCGTGGCAACGGCGAAAAGTATTCGCTTCACCTTCGCACACCCGACAATACGCGACCCTGGCAATCCTACAGGGCTGAGTTCACAGCGGGAGACGAGTGGCAAACGATAGATCTGCCCTTTGACGGCTTTGCGCCGTACCGGCTTGATACGCCGCTGGATGTAAGGCGATTGAGCCGTCTTGGATTGGTCGCGATCGGGCGGGCGTTTTCGGCAGATGTCATGGTCTCTTCGATCAGCTTTTACCGATAGAAAACAGTTGATTTTATGTTAGATGCGGGGGGGGGGCAGTTTGTCGCACCTTATGTGACATCCAGATACGGACCTGGCTGCGTAGGTTACTGCGTGAAGGCTTTTGCTTTCCTCCCCTAGGCCGATTATCAGAATTGGTCCTACTTGCCTCCTGACTATCGGTCAGGGGGCTTTTTTCTGTCCGGGGCGACAGGGGGGGCATGATCTTGAGGCCGGGACTACCTTACCCCGCCAGCCGGTCGTCCCGTTCTTCTGAATAATCGGAAAGGCCGACATAGAGCTTGCCGAGCAATTGCCGGAGCATCGCCAGTTCGGCCTCCGAAAAATCGCCGGTCACTTTTGCTTCCAGCGCTGCGGCCTGGGGCAGGATGGTCTCGGTCACGCTTTTGCCGTTAGCTGTTAGTTCGACGGTGAAGGAGCGTGCATCTTCGGCATCGCGGACGCGGCGGACGAGATCTTTCTTCTCCATCCGGCCCAGGACGCGCGACAAGGTCGAGAAATTGATGCTGGTCAGGTCGGACAGTGCGCCGACGGTTTGAGCGCCCCGCTGGTATAGTGCGATCAGAACCCGCCACGACTGGATATCGACGCCGGCCTCGCTGAGGACCGGCGTGATATCGCTGATGAACCGCTGCCCGACGCGGTTGACGAGATAGGGCAGGTAAGTGCCGAGTTCCAAGACAGGTTACTCCGCGGCGATACTGTAGTTCTCGAAGTTCGGCGCGACTTCTTCCATGAACTTGTGCATCTGGTCCTTGACCATGCCGTGCGGCTTTTTACCGACGTTGAAATACAGGATGCATTCATCGATACCGGCGGCCTCGACGGCTTTGAGCTGCTCGGTGATCTCGGCGGAGTTGCCGAGCAGGACGGAATTCGACGATAGCGTGTTCTTCGTCATGTTCCGGAGGATCTCGTTGATCTTCATGAAGTAATGCATGGTCGGCGGCATCGTGGTCGGATCATCGGGGAACGCGCGCAGCACGCAGTGCTGGAAGTAATCCATCATTGCCTGGCGTCCGATATCGTCCTCTTCCGGCGTGTCCGAGATATGGATGAAATAGCTGCACATGGCACGGCCCGGCTTGTTGCCGGCCTTCACGCAGTTCTCGCGATAACTGTCGACCGCCTTGTCCAGGCTGCCATAGACCATCGCCGCGGCAAACGGTGCATAGATGATGTTGTGACCTTTGTTCCCTGCCATCTTGGAGGATGTTTCCGAGAACGACGCGACATAGAAGGGGATCGGGTCCTGGATCGGCTTCGGCGTGATATCCATATCCTGGATATCGTAATATTTGCCCTTGTGCGACCACGGGCCTTTTTCGGTCCATGCCTTCCAGACGATATCCATGCCTTCCTCGAAGACTTCGGCCGACGTCATGAAGTCGGCGCCGAACGGGTGGTATTCATCGGCATCGTAGCCGCGCCCGCAGGCGTAATCGACGCGACCGCCCGATAGCAGGTCCAATGTCGCCCACATTTCGGCAACATGGATAGGATGATGAATTGGCAACACGTTGACCGCGGGGGCGAGGCGAATATTGGTTGTCTCCGGAATGATGCTCGCCAGCAGGATGTCCGGGCGTGAATTGACGCCGAGCCGGTCAAAATGATGTTCGCCGATCCAGGCAGAGCTGTAGCCGAGCTTGTCTGCCAGAATTGCCTGTTCGCGGATCTCCAGCACGAAGTCGTTCGCAGAACGCGGATTGTCCGGATAATAGTTGTCGGAGAGTGTGAAATACCCGAAATCGATCGCCATGTTGTATCTCCCTATGCTGACGTTTTGCTTGTTGAGGTATTTTTAATTGCAAAAAAATATATTTGCAAGTGCAAATTATGGGGTGGTCGGAGGTGACTCGACAAGCTGCGCGCCGCGGTGTTTTTCTATGCGAAATAAAATAATGAGCCCGCTGATATGAAGGTGATGCGCGAAACGGCACTCGCAACGGCGGAAGAGCGGCAGGCATTGATCGCCTCGCTGCCGACGCGGTTAAACGATGTACTGCATATGCGGGTCCGGGAAACACCAGACCTGCCGGTGATCTATGCAGGGCCGGATATCTTTAGCTATGCCGACCTCGGAAGAGGTGTCGAGGCAGCGACGGCCATCTTGCGGGATGCCGGTCTGAGGGCGGGCGACCGGGCGTTGCTGATCATGGAGAACAGCTTTGCCGGGGTGTGCTGCCTGTATGCGATCATGGCGCTCGATGCATGGGCTGTTCTTGCCAATTCACGGCTTACGGTGCGTGAACGCGATGTAATGATCGACAAGGCTCAACCGCGCCTGATCGTATGCGTCATCGGAGACAAGCCGGAGACCCATGACCTTGCGCCGGTCGGTTCATCAGGCCATCGGGGAACCGCCTGCGGCACCTTTGCTGTGAGCACAGCAGACCCAAGTGTCATACCGGAGCCGGTACCGGACCGGACCGATGAACAGGTTGCGGTCATGCTATTCACATCGGGGACAACGGGCGTGCCGAAAGCGGCAATGCTCGGGCACAAATCGCTTATGTATCAGAGTTCCATATTATCGGAACGTCGTGGGTTCGGCCCCGGTGATTGACCGTATCTGGTGGCGCCGATCGTTCACGTGCTGGGGCTCGCCGGGATATTCCTGCCTGCCGTCTATAGTGGCAGCGCCGTGGAGCTCGCCACCCGTTTTGATGCCGATTTTGTCATGGAGGGTTTGCGGCAGAACAAACTGACTCACCTTTACGGTGCACCGCCGATGATCTCGATGCTTGTCGACCGGGCCCGTCAGGAAGGCGCCGCGCTTGATGTGGGCAAGCTCAGGGAGTTGTTCAGTGGCGGGGCGCTGGTCGATCGTGAGCTGTGCGACCGGGTCGAACAGACCTTCGGAATGAAACTGAGCATTGGCTACGCGGCGACCGAATGCACGCCGATTGCCGCCAGCTCACCTGCATTGCCGGCGAATCCCGGCGCGGTCGGGCTGCCGTTTCCGGGCATGGATGTCCGCGTGGTCGGCCCGGACGGCACGCCGCTGCCCACCGGCGAGACCGGGGAAATTCAATGTAACGGGCCCAACATCATGCTCGGCTATTACCGGGACCCGGAAGCGACCGCGTTGGCGATTGACGATGCGGGCTGGTTGTCGATGGGTGACCTCGGTTTTTTCGACGATGATGGACAAATTCATCTGGTCGGGCGGCTCAAGGATCTGATAACCCGCTCAGGGTTCAACGTCTATCCGGCGGAGATCGAAGGCGTTCTGAACAGCTATCCCGACGTTCTGCAATCTGCTGTTGTCGGGCGAGTGGTTCCGGGAAATGAAGAAGTGATAGCCTTCGTCGAGGCGATTTCGGGCGCAGAGATTAACGTGGCTGAACTCGCCGCCTATGCCGCCGAGATGCTCGCGCCTTACAAGAAACCGGCACATATCGAGGTACTGTCAAAGCTGCCGGTCGGCGCAACCGGCAAGCTGCTGAAAACCGAGCTGCGTGAAATTGCCGACAGGCTGGACCTGGCGTGATCGAAGCCGCATTTGCCGAGCGCCGCGAACACGCTACGATAGGCGTTCAACAAGGGGATAACCGATGTCAGAAGCCGTCTATCGCGAATACGATTCAGAAGCGCTCTTTGCGCAGTACGATAACCGCGCGCAGCTTTCCGAAGAAGCGCTGAACGCCATCAAGGCAGACCAGAGCGCACGGTCCGAGGCCTATATCGCCAGCACCGAGCGCAAGCATATCAATGTTGCTTACGGACCGCACGAGCGCGAGAAGCTCGATATCTTTCTGCCGCAAAATGACGGCGCGCCGATGTTCGCATTCATCCATGGCGGTTACTGGCAATGGAACGACAAGGAAGGTTTTGAATTCCTTGCCAAGGAACTGAACGCCGCGGGCGCCGCTTTCGCCAATATCGAATATGCATGGTGCCCTGCGGTCACGATGGCGGAGATATCGGATCAGTGCCGTCGGGCGGTTGCCTTCCTGTGGCGTGAAGCGGCGACATACGGTTATGACGCCAGCCGGATCGTTGTTTCCGGCCATTCGGCGGGGGGGCACCTGACCGCGATGATGCAGGCGACGGACTGGCCTGCCTTCGAAGAGGGGCTGCCGATCGACGTGGTCGCTGCCGGCTTACCGATCAGCGGCGTATACGATGTGGAACCGATCCGGCTCACACCGCTGAATGATGCGGTTCGCCTGAAGGCCGAAGATGTCGCCGATCAGAGCCCGATGTTCATGAAGCCGACCTCGACCGGCCCGTCTATCATCGCCTTCGGCGGTAATGAATATGACGAGTTCGATCGCCAGGCAGAAGACCTTGCCGCCGCCTGGGCAAAACACGGGATGGAAACGTCGACCCTGAATATGCCGGGCCGGGATCATTTCACTGCGTTGAGTGCGTTGGCCGAGACCGACCATGACCTGTTCGCGGCCGCGCTGAAGCTGCTCGGCCTGAAGTAATGGCGCTGCCGGAAAGCCGGCATACGCTGATCAACGGACGCCGGTTGGCGTGGCGCGAAGCGGGTGAAGGTCCTGCGCTGTGTTTCATTCATGGCATGGGGGGCAATTCGCGGAACTGGGAAACCCAGTATGCGCTGTTCGCCGACCGGTACCGCGTGATCGGCTGGGACGCGCCGGGCTATGGCGATTCCGACGACTGGCCGGTGGATGATCCGTCTGTGGCGGATTATGTGACGGCGAGCGCCGCGCTACTCGATGCGCTGGATGTGGAGCGGGCTCATATGGTGGGCCATTCCTTCGGCGGCACGCTGATGCCCGCGTTTCAGAAAGCCCATCCCGACCGGGTGGCCAGCATGGTGCTGGCCCAGCCGGTGATCGGGTCGGGCCCTCTCGGCGCCGAAAAACAGGCAGAAATCATCGCTGCCCGCGAAAACCTGCTGGCGGAGCTGGGTGTCGAGGCGTACGCAAAACAGCATGCGCCGCGTTCGGTCGCTGCCACCGCAGACGCTGCAACGGTCGCGAAGGGGATAGAGGTTACTTCCTGGACGCGGCCCAAGGGCCATCTCGCGCAATGGCGGGCGATGGCGCGGGCCGAAATTTTTGCAGAGATCGGGAACGAGCCTTGTCCGTCTACGGTGATCGCCGGGGCAGGGGACAAGACGGCCTCGCAGGATGTCGTAAAACGAATTGCGGCGGCGATTGCCGGTGCGCGTTTCGTGGAACTACCCGATGTCGGGCATATGATCTATCTCGAACACCCGGACCGTTTTAACGGCGCACTGGAGGAGCATCTGGCGCGTGTCGTCTGAGGCCTTTCCCTGAATTGTCATCCCGGGCTTGTCCCGGGACCCAGCGGCGCGCGCACCAAAAGAAAACCCCCGGCGCAGGGCCGGGGGTTTCATTGGCGCCATAGACGCCGGTGTTATTTTTCGTTGATGATCGGGTTGCGCAGGATGCCGATCTTGTCGAGTTCGATTTCGACAACGTCGCCTTCCTTCATGAAGACCTGCGGATCACGGTAGAAACCGACGCCGCCCGTGGTGCCCGATACGATGACGTCACCCGGGACAAGCTCGCTGACGGTCGACAGGTAGTGGATCAGCTGCGGGATGCTGAACAGCAGGTCGTCCGTCGTTGCGCGCTGCATTTCCTCGCCGTTCAGGCGGGTCGTCAGGGTGAGTGTGGCCGGGTCGGGGATTTCATCGGTCGTGACCATCCACGGGCCGAATGCGCCGGACTTGTAGAACGACTTGCCGGGCACGAACTGGCTGGTATGGCGCTGGTAATCGCGGATCGAGCCGTCATTGTAGCAGGAATACCCGGCGATAACCGACAGGGCGTCCGCTTCCGGCACATGGCGGCAGGTCTTGCCGATGATGACGGCCATTTCGCCTTCGAAATCGAACTTGTCGGAGACCTTCGGCTTGATCATCGCCTGGCCGTGTCCAACCTGCGAGTTGTTGAAGCGCGTAAAGATCATCGGCCATTCGGGAATGTCGCGGCCGCCTTCGAGAACGTGGCTGCGGTAGTTCAGGCCGACCGCGATGATTTTATCGGGGTCGGGAATGACCGGCAGGAATTCGATCTCGTCCAGGCTGTGGTCGGGGCTTTTGCCCGCAGCGGCCTCGGCGATGATGTCGAGCGCGCCGGCGGCAATCGCGCCGCGCAGGGTCTGAGGTCCGCCCGCCAGGGGCTTCGCATCAATGATGCCGTCGTCGGTAACGACGCCGTAGGATTCTTTTCCATTAACTGAGTAAGTGGTGATCTTCATGATGCCCTCCGATGAACTATTTCCGCATGAATAACGCCTGCGCCGCGATATGCAAGGGCGAGGTAGATTCGGGGCGTTGCGAATATGGCTTACGGAAGCATAGTATCGGACAAACGCGTGAAGATCAGGAGAGAAACGATGGCTCTACTACCCGAAATGAAGCTCGCCCATGTCGGTATCTGGGTGCAGGATTTCGACCGGATGAAGGATTTTTACGTCCGGATGTTCGGTTTCGGGATTGCCGATGAAGGGCTGCTGAATGGCAACCGCTACGCTTTCATGTCGCGCGATCCGCGCGACCATCACCAGGTGGTTGTCGCCGAGGGCCGCCGGCCCGATACCGACCAGACAACGGTGAACCAGATTTCCTTCAAGTGCGGCAGTCTTGCCGATCTGCGCCAGGTTCATGGCGCGGTGACGACGGACGAGGATGTGCAGAAGGTCATGGTGACCGACCACGGCAATGCGTGGTCGGTCTATTTCTATGACCCGGAGGGCAACCGGCTGGAAGCCTTCATGGATACGCCGTGGTACATAAATCAGCCGCACCGCCACGATATCGATTTCTCGATGACCGATGCGGAGATCTATGCCGCCTCAGAAGCCCACGCAAAGGCTGATCCCACCTTCAGGCCTGTCGAGGACTGGCGGGCCGAATTTCAGAAACGGATTCCCGCCGCAGACTGATCGACCGCCGAAAATTCCGCCGATAGGTCTATGCCGATTTTGGCTCCTTTACCTTGGCGATCGCAGTTTTGATCACGAAGTAGCCCAGGGTGCCTGACACCACCGAGCCCGCCAGCACGCCAAGCCTGATCGCGGCGGCATGGGCTGCATCATCGAAGGCAAGGCCGCCAATAAACAGACTCATCGTAAAGCCGATACCGCAGAGCAGGGAGACGCCGTAGAGCATGCCCCAGTTGGCCCCTTCGGGCATTTTGGCGAGTCCTGTCTTTATCATCAGGAAGCAAGCGCCGAAGACGCCGATCTGCTTGCCGACAAACAGGCCGAGCGCAATGCCCAGGGGCAGTGGCTCGAGCAGCGACGCAAATGTCATGCCGGAGAAATTCACGCCCGCATTGGCGAAGGCAAACATCGGCAGCACGAGGAAGGCCACCCAAGGGTGAAGGATATGCTCCAGGTGCCGCAGGGGAGAGTGCCCTTCCGCATCGGTTGTTCGGAGCGGAACGGCGAGCGCCAACAGGACCCCGGCGAGCGTCGCATGAACCCCTGATTTCAAGACGGCAACCCAGACGATGATGCCGATCAGAATATAGGGGGCGATACGGGTAACACCGCGCAGATTCATGATCGCGCAGATCACCAGACCGCCGATACCCCAGGCGAGCGATGTCAGTGACAGGTTTTCCGTATAGAACAGGGCGATAATGACGATAGCGCCAAGATCGTCGATGATTGCGACAGCGGTGAGAAAGACCTTGATGGCCAGCGGCACGCGGCTACCGAGCAACATCAGAATGCCGAGCGCGAAAGCTATGTCGGTGGCTGCGGGAATTGCCCAACCATTGATATCTACCGGGTTGGACCAGTTGAAATAAGCGTAAATCGCTGCCGGTATGGCCATACCGCCAATGGCCGCGACACCGGGCAACGCGATCTGGTTTACCGTGGAAAGCTGTCCCTCAAGCGCTTCGCGCTTGATTTCCAAGCCTATCAGGAAAAAGAACACGGCCATAAGGCCGTCATTAATCCAGAGCAGCGAAGGTTTGGCGATTTCAAGCGCACCGATCTGAACGGAGACCGGGACTGACAGGAACGCATCATAATACTGTGAAAGTGCCGAGTTATCGAGAATGATGGCGACGACTGCTGCAAAAAACAGGCAGATACCGCCTGCGGATTCAAGTTTGAAGAATTCGCGAATGGCCGCGACTGGCATGGATCTAATCCCCGTTTAGCCGGATTTTCCGGTGTTATTTGACGTAAGCCTCCTGATGGGAATAAGGCGCACAAATTTGGTTTGCAAGTTCAGGCAAGCAATTTAGAAGCCTTGGTCACTGAAGGCGGTGAGTGGGCAAATTTTTTCTAAATTGACGATGATGTACGACTTTGTTCGGGTTTTTATTTGCCGTTTCTATTGCACATTGAACCGGGGAAAATACTGTGCTCGGGGCTTTGAGCCCATAAGCCTGTCAGCTTTCCCGAAGCATTGCGCTGGCGGGTGTCCATGACCCCCCTGGTATCAGGCGCGTGAGTTCGGGATATGATATCGGGGAGGGGGGGCGTTATCGCGATTCCCGGGCCGCGTTATCGGGTGTATCGTTCACGTGCGCTGCTGGGCTGTCATTCTTCGGTGGGAATTCCAGGCGAATCAGCGTCCCTTTTTTTGGAGCGCTCTCAATCGCGAACTCAGCCTGCATGCTGCGTGTAAGCGCATGTGCCAGCGTCAGCCCTAGACCAGCGCCTTCGTAGAGCCGGGACAGGGTGCTGTCCGCCTGTCCGAAGGGGGCAAGCGCGTCGATGATTTCTGTTTCGGTCATGCCAACGCCGGTATCTTCTATTTCGACGGTTAGCCCGCCTTTCGGCATCGGTCTCGCGCGGACTTCCAGTTCTCCACCCGCGAGGGTGAATTTCAGTGCATTGTCGATCAACCGGTCAAGAATGGTGGTCAACCGGGGGCCGTCGATCATGCAATTGGCTGGTGTGTCGTCAATTTCGAGGGCGAAAACGATATTCTTTTCTGCCGCCTCGTCGAACCAGGCGCGACAGGTATCTTCAATGCAGGCATAGGCTGCACTGCCGTCATCCGAGCATTCTATCGACGCGGAATCCGCCTGAACGATGCTGAGGATGTCATCCACCATCTGGAGGAGCTTATGCCCGCCATTCGAGACCTCCTTGGCGAAGTCCTTGTAACTTGCATGGCCGAGCGGGCCGAACCCCTCGTTACCCAGAAGGTCCGAAAACCCGATGATCGCGTTGAGCGGTGTTTTAAGTTCATGCCCGATGCAACTGAGGAAGCGGCTTTTCGCCTGGTCCGATTTTTCGGCTTTGCGAAGTGCCGTTTCGGTCCGGTCCTTCAGCGCTTCGATCTGTTTATTGCGAGCGTGGAGATCCTTGTTGGCTTCGGAGAGTTCTTCGAGCATGCGGGACCGCTCAATAACGCTGGTCATGACGATCCCGGCAGCCGAGATGAACTCTGCCTGTTCCGGCGCGAATGCGATGATATCGCCGGTTGGTGATCGTCTGTTGATCAACTGGACGACCGCGCTGACAGCGCCAGTGTCCTGTCGCAGGGCGATACAGGCGACGGAAAGGGCTCGGAAACCGGTAGATGAATCGAAATCGGTATTCAGACCGAAAGGCATATCCGGTGGAATGTTGTAGGCATCTTCGATCAGCAATGGCTCTCCCGTCGTCGCGACGAAGCCGGCGATCGATGTATCGTCGATCGGCACGATAAACGTGGCGGCTTCGAGGTCGAGGGTATCGTTCTGAAAACTCATCGGCTCCAGGAAACCATTTTCCAGCGCATCGCCGGGCAGGTTTTCAGGTGGCGGGCGCACGAGAAAGATTGTTCCCGCTTCGGCACCGGCAAATTTCCGGCACTCGAACAGGATCGTGTCCAGCAGTTCGCGCGGCGATTGCTCCGGACTGCGGTCGATCACTTTCAGAAATTCGACGATAGGGTGCATCGTGCGGATTTTTCGCCCTTGTTCTGCGCGAAAGGCCGATTCCGGCCCGGTGCTGTATCATCGCCCCGCGACATTGAGGCTTGGTTAACAGCGGAACTTGATTATGGCTGAATTTCAACCGTTTCTGGGACTCGCGTTCCTCGTCCTGGTTGCCTGGGCGATGAGTGAAAACCGCCGGGGCTGTTCCTGGCGGATCGTTATTGCCGGACTCGCGGTACAGTTTTTTCTGGCGCTGGTTTTGCTCAAAATTCCGCAAACGCAAATTGTGTTTGCCTGGCTGAACGACGGCGTCCTGGCATTGCAGAAGGCAACCGAAGCAGGGACGTCGCTGGTCTTCGGGTTTCTGGGTGGTGCGCCACTTCCGTTCAAAGAGCCCTATCCGGGGGCCGCATTCATCCTTGCGTTCCGCGCGTTGCCGCTGGTGCTGCTGATGAGCGCTTTGTCGGCGTTGTTGTACCACTGGCGTATCCTGCCGTGGATCGTCCGGGGGTTTGCGTGGGCGCTTGGTAAGGCGCTCGGTATTTCAGGTGCCGCCAGTTTCGGCACGGCCGCGAATGTCTTCGTCGGTATGGTCGAGGCGCCGCTCCTTATCCGTCCGTATCTGAACCGCATCAGCCGGTCGGAGCTGTTTATCGTGATGACCGCAGGCATGGCGACGATTGCCGGCACCATGTACGCGCTTTATGCAACATTCCTCGCGAATGTGATCCCGGGCGCCGCAGGTCACCTGCTGACCGCCTCACTGATCAGTGCCCCCGCCGCCGTTATGATTGCACGCCTGATGGTCCCAAGCGACGGGGCCGAGGCGCAGGGGAGGGTGGAAACCGAACGTCTGTATGACAATTCGATGGATGCCGTCACCACCGGTACGATCGATGGTCTGCGGCTGCTTGGCTACATTCTGGGCATGCTGGTGGTCCTGGTGGCCCTCGTCTCTCTCGTCAATGCGATCCTCGGCGTGGCACCGGATGCGTGGGGTGCACCGCTTACATTGCAGCGAATTCTGGGGTGGGTTATGGCACCCGTAACATGGCTTATCGGTATACCGTGGAGCGAGGCCGTGACAGCCGGGCAACTCCTCGGCACCAAGGTCGCCCTGAATGAGTTGCTGGCTTATCTGGAGCTCGCAAAACTGCTGCCGGAGGCGCTTAGTGAGCGGTCCCGCCTGATCATGATGTATGCCCTGTGCGGTTTCGCGCATTTTGGCAGCCTTGGGATCATGATCGGTGGCATGGGGGCAATGGCGCCGGATCGGCGAAAGGAAATCGTACAGCTCGGTCTGAAATCCGTGTTGGCCGGTGTGATGGCAACCTGCATGACGGGAGCGGTGGTCGCGGTTTTGATCTAGGCTGCCGGAGTGTTCGGGGGCACCCTGTT
>Ga0115567_10001476_pt1 | contig 23533 bp, 18 predicted proteins | sample COGITO_mtgs_1204_2_FD_88679 | JGI IMG/M metagenome (GOLD analysis project Ga0115567, IMG submission 88679) | Pelagic marine microbial communities from North Sea - COGITO_mtgs_120412 | ecosystem: Environmental > Aquatic > Marine > Epipelagic | place: Germany:Helgoland, sampling site Kabeltonne... | reverse complement strand
GAGGAGCGTCCAGTTCCACAAAATGCGCTACCGGGGGAATGGCTGTCGCCGACCCAACCCTTCCCGCTGGCGCCGCCACCATTGGTGCCCACCCAGCTCACCGAGCAGGATGCCTGGGGCTTTACCTTTATCGACGAATCGATCTGTGCCAGAAAGATTGCACAGTACCGCTCGGAGGGAATTTTCACGCCGCCCTCTACCCAGGGCACGATCCAGGTTCCGGGATCGGCGGGCGGTATGAACTGGGGGGGCGCCGCCTTCGACCCCAGGCGCAACCTGATGGTCGTCAACACCAATTCCGTGGCGCAGGTAGTGACGATGATCCCCAGCAACACATCAGCTGCCGGAGATGGGCCCGTACTGTTGGCAAAAAGCGACGTGTCCTCACCAGACGGCTCACCCTATGGCGTTCGCAGAGAGTGGTTGCTGTCTCCCCTGGGAGCGCCGTGTACTGCTCCGCCCTGGGGAGAACTCATTGCCGTGAACATGCAGGAAGGCACAATTGCGTGGCGGGTTCCGCTGGGTTCGATAGAGAAAATGCTGCCCCTGTCCATCGAGTGGAATCTGGGCACGCCCAATATGGGCGGTCCAGTAGTGACGGCCGGCGGCCTGATCTTTATCGGCGCGACAATGGATGGATACCTCAGGGCGCTGGACATTGAGGGGGGGCGAGAGCTCTGGAAAGACGAATTGCCCGGCGGCACGCAAACCACACCCATGACCTATATGGCCGAGGGTAAACAATATGTGGTTATGGTTTCGGGTAGACACATGTGGTTTCAGACCCCCGCCAGCGATGCGGTCGTCGCCTATGCATTGCCCCGAACAAGCGCGCCTTGAGACGCGCCAGTCGGGGTGAGCTGCGGGTGACGCTCCGTCACCGGCTTAAAAACAGGAGGGACCGCGGGATCTTAGTGGGGGTCGGCTTCCAGCAGCTCACAGATTCCAGCCAGGAAGCGGGCGCCAGCGGCGCCGTTAACGACACGGTGGTCACAGGCCAGACTCAGCGAACAGAACTGGCTTAACTCTGGCTGGCCCTCGCGCAAAACCACCCGCTCCTGCAAGGCGCCCACGGCCAGTATCATGACCTGGGGCGGGTTGATGATCGCCGTAAAGCTGCTGACACCAAACATGCCGAGGTTAGATACCGTAATAGCCGCCCCCTCAAGATCACTCGAGGTCAGCTGTTTATCGCGAGTGCGCTCCACAATCTCTTTGGCACCCGCTGCGACGGATGACAGAGAGGCCTCGCCTATATCTTTCACCACTGGTGTTAGCAAGCTTTCACCGGTATCCACGGCAATCGCCACATCCACCGATTCGAGTTGTCTTATGCCTCCGGGAAGTACATTGACATTCAACTCCGGGTGCTGCTGTAAAGTGCGGGCAACCGCATACACAATGGCGTGGTTGACCGTCATCGCGGTGCCGCTTCTATCACGTTCAGATTGCAGCATGGCCTTCACATTGGCCATCTCGACATCGCGATTCAGATAGAAGTGGGGAATATTTTGCTTTGCCAGCGTCATTCTCTCGGCGATCACTTTTTGTGCGCCTTGCAATTGAAACAGCGAACCATCCTGTGAGTTGCTGGCCGCCGCCTCGATATCGTCCCGTAAGATCCTGCCGGCGTAGCCAGTGCCGGCAATGGATGACAGATCAACCGACATGCGTTCGGCCTTGCGCCGCAAGGCCGGAGATACTTTCGCTTCGCCGCCGCCCGTGACAGCAGCCCCGCCGGAAGCAGCTGGACTGGAGCCGGGGCTCGCACTTTGTGCTGGCAGCTCCTGCGCAGGCTGAGCGCCGGAGGCAGGTTCCTGCTTTTCACCACTGGCCGCAATAAAGGCATCTATTTCATCGTCTGGAACCGACTCGGTGGCCATAACACCAATCAGGGCTCCGACTTCGAGCTCGTCGCCTTCGTCGGCGATGATCCGCACCAACACGCCGTCACTGCTCGCTTCAAAACTGTTAACAATTTTGTCAGTTTCGATGTCGACCAGTTCATCCCCCTTGGTGACCGCTTCGCCGGGCGAAACACGCCATTGGGAAATAGTGCCGCGCTCCATTTCAATTCCCCACTTGGGAATCGTGATTGGAATAAGCTTTGCCATTACTCGACCTCTTCTTCAGGTGGATTCTTGGAAGCAGGCAGGGCAAAGTTAAGCAATACGTTGCCCGGCATACGGGAGCCGAACAGATAGCCGGAGTTTACCAGCACATGTCCCCGGTAAATGACGGGGCCATCTGACTCAATGGAGCCACCGTGCGCCTGCCGGCCCGACACGGTCGTGAAGGCACGGTTAGTCTGGTAGGACCATAGGACCTCACCGGTATTACTGTCGTAGGCTCGCAACTGGCCATCAAAAGCGCCGGCGAACACCAGCCCGGGGATCGCCGTCGCTGCTGCCGAAACGCCCGGATCACAGGCCGGCTTGCTGGCGGCCGTACAATCCTCTTCTGCTCGGGTGTACCAGAGCTGCTTGCCAGTCGCTGCATCGAGCGCGAACACCCCGGGGAATCGCTCGTCGTCGAAGCGACCGATAAAGTCGGTGTCTGCATTGGGCGCAAAAACCGTTTTCCCGTCAGTTGCCAGGCCCCAGTGAATGCCGCCAGCATAGCCTCCCAGGCCGATTTTTCGCTGCCAGACGATGGCGCCATCATCCTCGGGGTCGAGCCCGTAGACGAAGCCATTCTTCTGCCCGACCACCAGAATGTCTTTACCAGAATCGAGGGAAATCAGCACTGGCGGCGCCCCGATGTCCATATCCGGACCATTTTCTTCCGGGCAGTTGTAACTCGAGCCTATGAAGCAACTCATGTTCCACGCATCGTGGGCGGTCAGTTGCTGGCTCCAGACAAGTTTTCCTGTGTCCATTGAAAATGCCAGCACGGCATCGCTGGTAGCAGCCGCAGGTGAGGTGTAAGACTCACCCGTGCCCACGTAAAGCAGGCCCCGATCAACATCGACCGTTGGTGAGTTCCAGATGGGCACACCAGAGGGCGCCAGAATGGGTACGTCCAATGGATTGCGCTTGCCAGTATCTTGCGCCGGCTGGGGGATGGAGTAGTTTTTCCAAAGCAATTTGCCATCGCTTGTATCAAACGCTGCGATCCCGCCGCGAAAGGTACAACAGGAATAACCCGGATCCGCCGCGCTCGCCCACTCTCGCGACGACATTGGCACGAACAGACGCCCGTCATACAGACGCGGTGAACCGGTGATGGTCGCCTCGGCATGGTCGTCAAGATGTGAGCGCCACGACAACGTGCCGTCTCCACCCGACACGGCATAGATATTTCCCGCAGTATCGCCAAAGTAGAGCATCGGCGCCTGATTACCAGAGCCCGGTTCAATACTGATTGCCGAACGGACCTCCGCATCGGCCTGGAAGCTCCAGTACAAACACCCTGAAGCGAGGTCGATCGCATAGACATTGCCATGCTGCGAGCCCACGTAGACGACATCCCCGTACACTGTAGGCTGCGAGCGGGCCCGGGTAGCCCCGGGGAAGTCAAAGGCCCAGTTAAGTTCCAAACCCGAAACCTCTTCGCGGGTAATCTGCGCCGTTTTACCGTCGATAAAGCGATGGCTGGCGTCGCCCATGCCCCACGATCCAATCATGTCCGCGCCGCGTTCAAAGTTGGCCGAGGTATTGGCGCACATGGTCATGGACTGATCAGTGTCGGAAGTGTCTGTGGCCCCGGCCAGAAAATTCGCCACCTGGGATCGCTCCTGAGCGCTCAAGTCCGCGGCCTGTGCCCGCATCACGCCGTTATTCAACGCTTCCAGAATGTCCGCCGGCTGTGCGGTATTTAACAACACACTGTGCGGAGCCCTGGGCACATTGCCCTCGTGACACTGGGCGCAATGTTCCAGGTAGAGCGCCTGACCCGGGTCTACGGCAGAGATGGCCGGCAGCGTCATGGAGCACAACAACAAAGCCACACGACACTTCTTCGACGCAGTAGTGGTCAGGTAAGAGCACAGGCGACCGGTGGAATCCAGAACTCGAAACAAGATAATTCTCCCTTTGATCAGTAGCCGGCAACGCCGCGGATCGCGGCTTCAATCTGTGCGACGGACGGCACATAGGCCGACTCAAGACTGGGGCTCGCCGGAACCGGTGTGTGAGGCGCCGTTACTTTCCTGATCGGTGCATCCAGATAGTCGAAGCCCTGTTCCACTACCAGGCTGGCCACCTCAGAGGCCATGCTGCAATAGGGATTCGCCTCGTCAACCACTACCAGCCGTCCCGTTTTGGCAATACTGGCCAGGATCGCCTCGTCATCCAGTGGCGACAGCGTCCGCGGATCGATCAATTCCACCGAAAGACCGTCTTTTTCCAGTGCGTCGGCGGCCTGCTCTGCCAACAGAACCATTCTGGAAAAGGCAACGACCGTAACATCACTACCCTCGCGGACAATTCGCGCCTTACCGAATGGTATCGTGTAGGGCTCGTCCGGCACCTCACATTCTTCTGTATATATCGCCTTGTGTTCGCAGAATACAACCGGGTCGTCGTCTCTGATCGCCTGGGCCAGCAAGCCCTTGGCATCGTAGGCGTTGCTGGGCGCCACTACCTTCAGGCCCGGAATGGCCACCAGCATGGGATACAGGATTGCCGAGTGCTGAGGACCACTGCCAGTGCCGGCACCGATCATCGTGCGAATGGTGACAGGCGTTGTCGCGCGGCCGCCAAACATATAGCGAAACTTGGCGATCTGGTTCATCAACTGATCCAGACATACACCCAGGAAATCAATAAACATCAGCTCTGCTACAGGACGCAACCCGGTTAATGCAGCGCCCCCGGCAGCACCCACAATAGCCGACTCGGTGATCGGAGTGTCGATCACTCGCAGGTCGCCGAATTTGGCGGCTAACCCTGCGGTCACTCCAAAGACCCCACCGTTATCCAGATTGGCGACATCTTCACCCATGACAATCACTCGCTCGTCACGCTCCATTTCTTCACTGAGCGCGGTGTTGATGGCTTCGCGTATCGACATTTTACTCACGCTGATTCTCCCCGGTAGTTCACATAGACGTCGGCGTACAATTGATCGAGTGCGGGCTCCGCTGCATTGAGAGCCCGCTCAACACCTGCATCGAGAATGTCCTGAATCTCGGCATCAATCTGCTCTATCTTGCTATCGTCCAGCGCCTCGCATCGGGAATCTGCCAGAAACCTCGGCAGCGGATCGGAAGAGAGACGCGATGCGTCCAGCTCAGCGGAATCCCGATACCGTTGTGCGTCTCCTTCGAAATGTCCGTAGTAACGGGAAGCGACCGCCTCTATGGCCGATGGGCCCGCGCCGTCGCGAGCACGCGCGACGGCGTCGTTAACCGCTTCGTAAACGGCAAAAAAATCACTGCCGTCTACCGTCACCGCCGGCATACCATAGGCGCCGGCACGCTCGGCTATACGGCCATCTGGTTTGTAGCTTTTGGTAAACTCTGCGAAGTGGTTGTTCTCGTACATGAAGATCATCGGCAGCTGCAGTGCGACTGCCAGATTAAGCGACTCGGCGACCGTCCCCTGATCCGAAGCGCCATCTCCGATAAACGCCATCGACACCTTCCCGTTACCCAGAGTCCTGGCGGTCAGGGCAGCGCCCGCTGCAATCGGGGGGCCTCCGCCAACAATGGCATTGGCGCCCAGCATGCCTTTATTCATATCAGCAATGTGCATGGAGCCACCCTTGCCTTTGCACAGGCCGTCTGCCCTACAGGCCAATTCCAATAACATGCCTTCTATGTCACACCCTTTGGCGATGCAGTGTCCATGTCCCCGGTGAGTGCTGGCAATATAGTCTTCGTCACCCAGGTGCATGCAGGCACCAACCGCGATGGCTTCCTGGTTGCGATACATGTGGATAAACCCGGGTAGCTTACCGCGCTGATATTCCGCCCGGATTCGCTCTTCGAACTCGCGTATCAGTTTCATTGATCGGTACGCTTGGTACAGTGTGTCTGTTGAGTAGTCCAATGCCAGCTCCCGTTAGTCAGTTTCAATCAGATCCAGTGGGTATTGATAAATACTGTCGGTACGTTCCCGCCCAATAATAAATACGTTTTCCATGTGGGACGGCCCGTACTTACTGCCGAAATACAGGCAGTCAAAACTCAGTACCATTGATGGCTTTATCTCAAAGCCCTCGGTTGCGCCATGCAGCCCGGTGGCGGGATAGCGCGTCGGATTCTCCAGCGGAACCCTGCCTATGGAGTGAACGATCATCAGCAACTTGTCTGGCGCCGCAAGCTCTCGTGCAATTCCGGCGCGCACACGCTCACAGATCTCTACCGAATTGGCACCTGGCCTCAGCCGCTGGACCACTTCCTCATAGCAACGCCGCACCAGCTCATGCTGGGCACGGTACTCAGGGGAGGCCGCGCCGATGTGCGCGGTGCGGTTGATGTCTATCCAGATATTCCGGTAGCGCCCCTGCGTTTCAAGTATCGCGACTTCTCCGCCCTGGAATGGCGTATCAAATCGCGTGCGGAACAAGTCGGGCCTGAATATCGCATCGTAGCTGCCGCCAAACAGCATCGGACTGGTGGGCAGTGGATCAATCTCTTCGTCGATCATGAAATGAGCAACGGCTTTTTCGATACCTGACCAACTCTGGCCGCGACCCAGCTGAGACACAGTGAACTCCATAACCCGATCGGCCTTGATACCACTGTCACGAAACAGGGCGATTTCTTCCGCTGTTTTGATCGATCGCGCCTCCATGACAACCGCAAGACCGTCTGCACAGCTCACACCACACGCCTGGCCTACTGTCGTTGCGAGGCGCATGTCATCAAACAGTACGGTCTGACCGCCGAGGTCATAGGATTGCAGGCAGGCCACTACAGAACTGACAATATCCGGTTCGCACTGGCCGTCGATACTCGAAGATAGTCGCGCAAGCTCACTGGTCACATCCGGCGGCAGCTGTAAATCTGTATCCACGGCTCGCGCTGTGCTGCAGAAATTCAGAAAATCAAAAGTACGCAGCCGATCAAAAGCAACTGACTGGCCCTCGCGGTCCGCAACAACAAGGCTGATCAGGCTGGCCTCAGGCAGGAATAAGGTCACCGGCAGATCATCAGACGCGGGCACAAATACTGCGGCAATGGGCTCGGGCAGGCGCCAACCGTCCATTACCGACTCAAAGCCGGTGACGTAGGCTACATTGTCCGATGTCGACAGTAGTACACCGGCTGCGCCCGCCTCTGCCAGGTGGCCCTGAAGCTGTTCGCGTATTTTCTGTGTCAAAGTTAACCTCGTCCAGAAACATAGCTGGGCCGACCGATACCGGCCGGCCCAGTACAACGACGCAGCGCTGTCTAGAAGGAATAACCTACCTGTACACCCCACTCACGCGGTGGGCCATAGGTAGTGAAGTTCCACAGATTGGCAACGGGGTTGGCAGAGTTGCGGTAGATCTCGTCGGTCAGGTTTTTTCCATATACAGACACTTCAAATTGGCTGTCGGCGTCTTCCCAGGTAACGAAGGCGTTGACCAGGGTGCGTTCCTCCAACTGAGTGTTTGCTTTCTGCCTGAGCACCGGGTTATCCAGAGTTCCACCCTGGAAGCTGGCTGGCGCCGGGTTCGTTTCAGCTTCGCCCTGATAATGCGCATTCAGGTTATAGGTGATGAACCCCCCACTCGACAATTCCTGGAAGTAAGTCAAGCTGATACCGCCGTTGAATTCGGGCGAGTAGGGAACCTCCAGAGAGGAGAAATCAAAGGGCTGCGCTGCTCCCTCCAGTCCCAGCAGCGAGGTATCGTAACCGGGGCTGTAGCTATCGTATTCATGATCGAGCCAACCGAAATTGACGTCAACCCTGAAGCTTTCGATGGGCAGGTAGGACAATTCCAGCTCAATACCCTGGGCCGTGCTTTCCCCTTCGTTGAGAGCAACAGTTTCCTGGAAGTTGTTGCCGGCGGCGTCTTTGATCGAGACCACCGTATCCCGCTGCAGGTTTTCATAGGTGGTGTGAAACAGCGCGGCGTTGAACCTCAGTTTGCCTTCCAGCATATCCGCTTTCAGGCCGACTTCCGCATTGGCGTTCTCTTCACTGGAGTAGGGTGCACAGCTGAACTCGCTACCGCAGGTCTCGGAGAAACCGCCCGCGACAAAGCCGGTGGCGTAGCTGGCATAGGTCATCAGGCTATCGGTCCAGTTGTAGTCCAGAACAATCCGATAGGTATTGGCAGTGAAGGTCTTGGAGTCCTGGATATTGTTGCCAAACGCCGACTCGGGCAGCGGATTGGTGTGAGGCCCTCTGAAACCGTCGACACCGATAAAGTTGCTGACCGGATTGTCTGCGGTACCAAGATTGAGCCGTCGAAAATCCTTTTTGTCTTCTGTATAGCGGTAGCCCAGTGACAGCTTTGCCCTGTCGTTAATATCGTAGGTGCCGTCAATGTAGAATGCGTAGCTGTCACGCTCCTGAGCAGTATATTGAACCTCGAATGTATCCCGATAGAACTCGGCAGCAGGACCAGAGAGCAGGATGAAATAGCCCAGACTCCCAAACACCAGGAATTCCGCATCGTCCTTGTAATACGCTGCGCCGGTCACAAAGTTGAACGGACCATCGTAGTTGGTCGAGAGGCGGAACTCATTCTGCAGCTGTTCGCGCTGCGTGTTTCTGCTCGCGTCATACTGGGCGGTATAGGCTTCGCCGGTGTAAGTACTGGCGAGCACCTCGTCCTGGTCCCGGGTACCCAGCAACCACTTGAATTCGTAGTGGTCGAAGCTGAAGGTCTGGTTGAGATAGATGCCATCGGCATCTATCTGGTGGCCGTCGGGTATGGAGATCACCCTGTTATCGGTATACGACTGACCGGTCGACAGCGGATCGCCATTGCCGATTCCCGGGAAGCCCACCAGAGGCCACAGGTAACCCTCGCCACCATTCTGGCTTGCAGAGGGCGTCTCATTGGCTGCGGGTACGGTATCGCCGCGGTCCTTGACGTATTCAAATATCAGGTCGGCAAGGTAGAAGTCGTTCGGCTGCCAGCGGAACTTCAGTTTCGCTGCCAGCACATCTTTACCACCGAGATCGCCGCCATCGCCGGTCGCGGGAAAGGGCGAGCGAATGGACTCGACGCACGCGGAGGGATCTGCCACCCCGATACAGCCCAGGCTGAACAGGTCACCACCGGGTGGCTTGTCGTTGGTGTAATAGCCGTCGCTCTTGTCCTGAATCACGGCGAGGCGGGCTGCCAGGGTGTCGCCCAGGGGCACGTTGAGGCCGAGCTTCAGTTTATAGAGGTTGGAATTGTTTGATTCGTATTGACCATAATCAGCCTCAACATCCCCAAAAAATTCGCCAATGACGGGCTTCTTGGTGGTGAAGGCGATTGCGCCGCCGGTGGTGTTTTTACCAAACAGGGTCCCCTGCGGCCCCCTGAATATCTCCACCTGTTCCATATCAAACAGCTCGACGAACTGGCTCTGTACATGGTTGAAGGCAAACTCATCCACGGTGATCCCAACCGAGGGGTCCTTGGTCACGAGAATGGAATTGAACCCCGTACCGCGCATACCGCCGGCGATGGCGTTAAAGCCGGTTTGCGGCGTGAGGTTCACATTCGGAGCGAGTTGCGTCAGCGCCGTAACGTCATTCTGGAAGGTGTTTTCCAGCTGCTTCGACGTCACCGTGGTCACAGCCACCGACAGATCCTGCTGGGCGACAGTTCGCTTGGTCCCCGTTACAAGAACTTCCTCCAGTTCGAGGCGGCTGGATTGATCGGAATCCTGCGCCAGAGCACTGCTGGCGGCAAACGCCTGCACGAGCACCAGCCCCGCGGTTGATCCAAAGACACTTTTCCTGGTTTTCAACATTGTTGACCCTCGACATCTAATTATAGTTAGTAACACCCAAAGCCTGATCTTCTTTGCCGGCTATCCAGCCGGCTTTTTGAAGATATTTCAAATCGACTTACAGAGCAATATTTTTGCGACTCTTTCAATACCGTTGCCAGCTTTCTCCCGCTGGGCGGTAGCTGGCCGGACATCTCACGACACCCGGACCGGCTTGCCTATACACCTATATCCAGCGCTACAGTGCCGTCGCGTAAACCGGCAAGAGACTGCGCATCAAAGATATAGTCAATTGTCATGTCCTGCTTGAAGTAGGAAACGGCGCCGGATCCCAGAAACAGCATTTCTGTCTCCACCTCGCAGCGCGCACTGAAGTGCTCTGCAAACAGGGGCTCATAACCATAGGTCCCCGCCGGCGCAGAACCCACTTCGTAAAGCAGTTCACCCTTGGTGACAAAAAACTGCCCCCAGCCCTGATGCCGATGTGGCTGAAACGAGGCGCCGGGCTCCATATTTACGTACATCGCCCACTCACCCGTGACCATGCAGGCTCGCAGCACCTTGAATCGGGTGCCGCCTCCCACTTCCAGCCAGGGCAAGGTGTGGATGTTGGCAAGTATGTCACCTTGATTTGTCGTATAAGGTTCGCCTGTATTTTTCACTACGGCTCCTTTCTTATCGCTCTGGTATTCACCGAAAAACCTGGCTACAGGCCCGGCATCTGGCAAATGTGCGAATGGCGCGGTAAGACATAACCGAAGGCGACTGATCGAATTAATCCGGCCAGAATCGCCATGGCATTCTCACTTGTTTGCGTCCAGCAATATAAAGTATACACAAGCAGTGCGAGCGCGCCACCCAATTCTGAACTTTATTCAAAAATACACACCGGGGCAAAGACAAGGCGATAGAGGCAACCAGAAGAGTTGCGCGGACGCGGAGGTGATGAGCCGGGGAATTAAAAAGGCCCGCTCGCGGCGGGCCCTGAAATGTTTGGTAGGACTACCCAGATTCGAACTGGGGACCTCTACCATGTCAAGGTAGCGCTCTAACCAACTGAGCTATAGTCCTATTGAGGAGGCGCATTATACGGGCGCCTCGGCCTTTGCTCAACCGGCAATTTAGGGCACATAGATTGAGCGAATTGCCGTTGGCAAATTGTATGATGGTGACCGGCAGAATGAAGCAAACGCCCAGCCACGGCAGTGAAACTGCGCTGGCCCGCCGCCATTGGCGAACCTGCATTGAGGACAACCCGGTATGTTTGTATGGATATTTCAAACCCCGCAACGGCTCTCCGGTGTGCTTCTGATTCTGCTGGTAGCGGCCTGCGGGGGCGGGGGTGGCGGTTCCGGGGGCAGCGAACCGGATCGACCCACCTCACCCGAGCCCACGGAGCAACCTCACAGCACCGAATTTGGTCTCGAGGCGCGCGCCAGCCTGGTGCCTCCCGCGTTCCCTCTGCGCGCGTCAGGCGCTGAGGTGCCAGTGCATATTGTACCGGCATTTCCCTCGCTTGATTTCGAGGCTCCGGTGATACCGGTAGCGATTCCGGGGGCGGGCAATCAGCTGGCAGTGGTAGAGCAGCCCGGAAGAATCCTCGCGCTAAACAACGCCACCTCGGCGGACACCACCAGGACCCTGCTCAACATCTCCGCTCAGGTGCTGTACAGCGACGAGCAAGGCTTGCTGGGCCTGGCGTTCGATCCCGACTATCCCCGCAACGGATTTTTCTACGTATATTATTCGGCGGATGCACCGCGACGCTCGGTGATAGCACGGTTCACGGTCGACCCGCAAACCGGCCAGGCCCCGCTGGAGAGCGAAGTCCGGTTGCTGGAAATCGAACAGCCCTTTGCCAACCACAATGGAGGAGCGCTGGCTTTTGGTCCCGATGGTCTCCTTTACATTGCCTCTGGTGATGGCGGCAGTGCGGGCGACCCGATGAATAACGCCCAAAATCCCGACAATTTGCTCGGCAAAATTCTGCGCATTGATGTCAGAGGTGGCCCGCCCTACTCCGTGCCCGCAGCCAACCCTTTTGCGGCCGGAGGTGGCAGGGGGGAAATTTTTGCCATGGGCTTGCGCAACCCGTTTCGCATGTCCTTTGATCGCCAGACCGGGGATCTCTGGGCCGGCGATGTCGGCCAGGCCAATCGCGAGGAAGTAGACATTGTGCGAGTGGGGGAGAACTACGGCTGGCGGGTATTTGAAGGTACCAAAGCCTACGATGATTCTCTGAACACGCTGCCCGATAGCGCGTTCACACCGCCAGTTTACGACTATGGCCGCGAGGATGGCGTGTCTATTATCGGCGGCGTGGTGTATCGCGGGGCCGCCATACCGGATTTGGTCGGAGACTATATATTTGGTGATTACGGCAGTGGGCAGCTGTGGCGCCTCCAGAGCAATGAGGGCCAGTATCGGCGCAGCGGTCTGGCCCAGATCGGCGCCATAGTCGGGATCGGCGAAGATGCCGCGGGCGAGCTGCTGGTGGCGTCGCTCTCAGGCAGCATTTATCGAATTGAAGCGGACACCGGTGCCGCCAACGGTGTTTTACCGGCCACTCTGTCAGAGGCCGGATTGTTCACCGACCTGGAGAACATGACCCCGGTACCGGGCCTGATCCCTTACGCTGTCAATACGCCCTTCTATTCGGACGGAGCCGATAAAACCCGCTGGTTCGGCATTCCTGATGGCACCGTCATTGCCTTCGAGGCCGAATCAGCCTGGGGCTTACCTCGAGCCAGCGTGGTGGTGAAACACTTTACCTGGCCCGCGCAGGGTGTCGGTGCGGCACGCAAGCTGGAAACTCGCGTGCTGGTAAATACTGCGACGGGGTGGCAGGGCTATGCCTATCGGTGGCGCGATGATCAAACCGACGCAGATTTGCTCAGCGACGGAGCTGCCATTGCCCTGAACGATCCTCCACGGGATTATCTGATTCCTTCCCGGGGCCAGTGCGCACAGTGCCACAATGCGGCGGCGGGCTACGTGCTGGGGCTGCGCACCCCGCAACTCAACCGGCAATTTGATTTCGCCGCACGGACCGACAACCAACTGCGCAGCTTCGAACACATCGGTCTACTGGACCAGAACCTGGGGTTGGCCGACATTGACCATGACGACAATGGTTATCCGCAACTGCCCACGGCGCTGGGCCCCGCTGCCACAGCGGACATACACCGGCGGGCACGCGCTTATCTGGCAGTGAACTGCGGCTATTGCCACAGGCCTGGCGGCGGCACGGGCTCCGCCATGGATCTCCGCTTTAACACACCGCTGAGCGCCAGCAACACTGTCGGCGAAACCCCTATCGCTGGCGATCTGTCGATCGACAACGCAGTGTTGATCGCGCCGGGGGATCCACAGCGCTCGGTATTGTTGGCGCGCATGTCTCGCCGTGACGCCGCGGGCATGCCGCCCTTGTCCACAGCGGTGCCGGATGCCGATGGAGTAGCCCTGATCCGCGAGTGGATAGCCGCACTGCGGCCTTAACCGGGACAAGGGGATTCAGGGTCAATCGAGATTGCTGACCAGTTGCAACTGCCAGCGATCGCGCCAGTCGCGCCCCAGCAGGGGTCGCAAGGCCAGCAGCCCGACGCGGCCAATACTGCGCTCAAGATAGCGAAGTTCCTGCAATCGTCCATCCAGCCCGTCTCCTGCGCCCACAGCAAAACCATATTCGCGCATCATCAGTACGCCTTTGGCGCGCATTGTGAGCTCGGTGTACAGGCGCAGGTAACACAGCATGTCGGCAGTGATCGGGCCGTCAAAGCGACACCGCAGGTCGCGCAGGAATTTTCCCCGCCGGGACCGGCCGAACTCACCGGACTGAATCAGGTGTATCAGCTCGAGATCACCGTCAAAGTCCTCTTGTAGCCACTGGTGCATGGCCCGGGCACTGCGCAGGAATATCCAGGTCAACAGCGCCGGCAGCGTGATAACAACCAGCAACGTGTGCACCAGCGGAGCCAGGTAAAAACGGTTGAACAGCCAGTGCAGGCACAGGGCCACCACCAGGCCGGGCAGGCTCAAGTGCAGCCCCTTACGGCGGTTGCGTTCGGTCAGCAACTGGGCCAGAACGGCAAAAATAGCTGTCACCCCACCGTGCATGATCGCGGTACCGAAGCCCCGCACCAGCCAGACACCAACCGGCATCGGAGCGAGTACTGTCGCGTAGTAAAGGTTCTCGACAATGGCAAACCCGGCCCCGGCAGCAAAGCCAAGAATGGCCGCATCAACCAGAAAGCCAATCCGGTGAAACCGGAACAACAGCAGCACCACCGTCGCTTTGGCCAGTTCTTCAATCAGCGGCAGCAGCCAGTGGGAGGAAAGGGGGCTGAAACCGGTCAGCAGCCAGAGCTGCCGACTGACCAGCAGGCACAACGCGGCGGCACACCCACCCCCCGTAATGACCAGAAGAACCCGTCGCAGGTGTACCAGCCGGTAGCCGTCCATAACGCGCAGCATGGCCAGAAATACCAGCACCGGGACCGCCCCCAATGCAAAGCTGACCCCCATACTCGCCATTCGCTCCGCCCTGCGCCGAAATAGATTGACCGATTCTGCCAGAGATCCACGGGCAAATCGCCACACCCGACGGCCCATAGACCCGGGCCATAAAAAAAGGTGGCATCAAAGCCACCTGAGTGGGGTAACCAGGCGGCACGCCCGTGCCGATTTGCGTATCAATCGGGCACTATCTCAGCCCGATCAAGAAGGTGGCCGTCGCGCTGCACTTCAAGCTTGATGCGGGGTGCCGGCAAGGAGCCCTGCGCTATTTCACCATCCCTGGTGGCCGGCTCGAGCTCGAGTCGGTAGCGCTGTTCTCCATTCACCGCCAGCCGCAACTGCCTTGGCGCAGCGCCACGACCAGTAGACAAGTCGGCGCTGGCAGCATCCTGCCGCCAGCGCCATTGATCACCGGAAACAAGCAGGACGAGATCCGCCGCGGGATCGGCGTCCGCTTCGAGTTCCAGTGTCAATCCGGCAGCACTACGCATCAGCCGGATGCGGGTGTCCATCGCGTCCCATTGCCAGTGCTGTGCTGCTTCCATTGCAGCCGGGTCTACCAGCGCACCGGTCATCCGTGACCGCATATGGCTGTCCATACCAAGCTCCGAACCACCGTAAAACTGCACCCCCAGGCCCACTGCCATCACCAGACTGGCGGCCAACGCCAGGCCTCCGGCCCAATTGACCGCAGCTCCGGGCTGCCGGGTGTCGCGCCCCCGACCAAATTGCGCCCGGCTGACGCCAGGCTTGGCGGCCGCCGGCTTGCTGCCTGATGGCGGCAGCGGCCTGCGTGCGCCAGGCGCCTTGCCCCGCAACGTTGCCCGACTGTGGTGAACCTCGCGCTGTGCCGGGATGCTCTGCTTGATGGCATCGGTCAGGCCGGAGGGCACGGGCACCTCCTGTGCGCCGTCCAAAACCTGGTGGATCGTCTCCAGTTCCGCCAGATAGGCGCTCGCCGCTTCGGAATCGCGCATGTTGTCTTGCAGGCGCCGCCATTCCCTGGCGTCCAGTTCTCCATCGAATCCCGCCTGAAGTGCCTGCTTGTCGAAGTCACTCAGCATCGAGTCAAACCTCACCCTGCAAACTGCCCTTGAGCTGGCGCCGCGCCTCGAACAGGCGCGATTTTACGGTTTTCTCCGGCAGCGCCAGAATTTCACCGATTTCGCCATAGGAGCATTCCGAAAAATGTCGCAGCACAATGACTGCCCTCTGGTCGTCGTTTAACTGCATCAGTGCAGCCTGGATCTCTTTCCGTAGCTCACCGTGCCGGGCAACCAGCTCCGGACCAGCGCTTTGATCTGGTAGCGACTCGTCCAGATATTCAGTTCCCTGTCGCCGGCGCCGGAAGTCGAGGGCTTCGTTAACCCCGATCCGATAGATCCAGCTGAAGAATTTGTATTCCGGTCGGTAGGACTGCAGATTTTCGAAGGCACTGAGAAACGTTGACTGTGTAACATCTGCTGCATCCTCCCTGCTTCCCAGCATCCTGAAAGCAAGCCTGAAGACCGCGCCGTGGTAATGATCCACCAATTCCCCCAGCGCCTGTCTGTCACCCTGCTGGCCCCTCAGGACCAGTTGGCCGTCCCTGGCCTTTTCTTGCTCCTTACCCATAACTACCGGGCACCGGAGAAAAAGTTGGAAAAAAACTGCAAAAAGTTTTCAGGAGCAGGCATGTGGCTTCAGACGGGGGGACGAGCGGGGGACGCAGGGACGACCTCGAACAGCATGTCGAAGCCGGAATAGTGCAGGATTTCCGCTATATGAGGGTTTACTTGTACCAGGCGCAAGCCGCCACCGCCGGCCATCAGGCGCTTGTGGCATTTCAACAGAACGCCGAGCCCGGCGCTGGAAATATAGTCCAACTCGGCCATATCCACCTCCGCGGTGCTGGCCAGGTCATCAAAGTGGAGCTCGGCCTGGCCAGCTGCGGCCGCATCCAGGCGACCCGCCAGGCGAATCCCTTCGGGTGTTGACTGGGCTTCAAACATGTTGGGGCTCCACCTTGGCAACAAAACTCACTGTGCTACAGCGATTCTGGTACGTGTAGTGCACTGCACCGACCAGTGAACGAACCAGATGCAGACCGAGCCCACCGGTACGGCGCTCCTCCAGGGGAAGAGTGCAATCCACCGGAGCCACATCCCGGGGATCAAAGGGCTCTGCGTTGTGATCAGTCAGGCTGATCACAACGCCATCCTGCACCGCTTCCAATTCCAGAGTGATAGCCTCGGTGGTAACAGAATTGTGTCGAATCATATTCACAAACAGTTCTTCCGTAGCCAGGTCGACCGCGTAGGCCAGGGTGGCGGGCAGACCGCGCTCGGCGAAAAACGCCCGGCGCGCCTCCACAATACGCTGGATTTCACTCAACTCTCTGGTCAGGGATAATTTCATTCCCACACTCGCCTGGGATGTGCCACCACAGCATGTTACCGGCGCCTCGCTGTCGCAGGCACTGAGGTCCATCGCGAGTGTAAAACAGGCCCTGCCAAACCAAAAGGCCAGCGGCTCAATCAGCGCTCCGTTTAACCAGCACGATGGTAATATCGTCGCTTTGCGATGCGCCGTCACCAAATTCAAACAGCGATTCAAGCAGCCTGCTGGCCAACGCTGACATGGGGCCATCAGCCAGCGCCGTCACCAGCGCCGCGACCCTCTGCTTGCCAAAAATGTTGTCCCGCCCCTCGTACTCGTAAACTCCGTCTGACAACACCGCCAGCACATCGCCCGCCAGCATCGGCAGAAACCGGGTCGGGCCCGCCAAATCGACCGCCATGGTGCCAAGGGGAAATGTGGTGGGTCCGTACCACACGCAATCCTGTTCCACAGCGCGATAATGCAGAATGGGGCCCTGCCCTGCGGAGAAATAACTGATCCGGTGGCTGGCGGCGTCCAGAAAACCGGCGAAGGCCGTCACAAAGCGATCGTCCGGCAGGTCTTCATCGAGCTGGTTGTTGACGTGAATATAGGCGTCGTCGAGGCTGGCGCCCACCCGGAATGCCACCCGGAACATGGCCTGCATCTGGGTCGCACACAAGGCCGGCCCGAAGCCGTGCCCCGTGGCATCGCCCAACAGAATGAAAGTGCCCTGTTCCAGTTCGACCAAATCGAACATATCACCGCCGGTCTCTGCAGCGGGGCGCAAAAAGCCGTACAGGTCGTAGCCCGGCACCAGCGGCATCTCCGGCGGAAGAATACTCATCTGGATATCGCGGGCTGCCGCTATGTCGTCAGCGCGGATACTCGCGGTACCCTGACCCGACAACAGATCAGCGCTGTGCTGCATCGTAGACCTGTTCCCCGGCCACATAGGTCGCTTTCACCTGCAACTGCCACAACTCGCTCTCTGGCACTTTAAAAAAATCCTTGTTGACCAGAATAAAATCGGCGAAATAACCGGGCTGCAAGCGGCCCAGTACGCCCTCCTGATGGGCGGCATAGGCAGCGCCTTCGGTAAACAGGGCCAGGGCATCCTGGCGGCTCATTTTCTGGTCGGGCATCCAGCCTCCGGGCGGTTCGCCATCCTGCCCCTGACGCGTCACCGCGGCATACAGCCCGAAGAAAGGATTGGGGGACTCCACTGGAAAGTCAGAGCCCCCGGCCATACGTGCGCCACTGTCCAGCAATGACTGCCAGGCGTAGGCGCCTTTCAACCGCCCATCACCCAGGCGATCGCCGGCCATATTCTTGTCACTGGTGGCATGTACCGGCTGGACGGACGCAATCACGCTCAGCGCCGGAAACCGTGCAATATCCTGGGGCCGCAAAATCTGGGCGTGCTCGACCCGGTGCCTGAGTGCGGCACTTTTCGAATCGCTGTTGAGGCGCTCGTACAGATCCAGCACCCGCGCATTGGCCAGGTCGCCAATGGCGTGGGTATTCACCTGGAATCCCGCGGCAACCGCACGATTCATGTGATGCTCGAGTGACTCGGGGGTATGCAACAGCAGGCCTCGATTACCTGGACCGTCGCTGTAATCCTCAAACAGGGCGGCGCCGCGGGAACCCAGGGCTCCGTCAGCGGAGATTTTTACACTGCGAATATCCAGCATGTGCGCCTCGTCCACACTGGGGCCGGCATTCAGGTAGCGGTCGTTGGCCGGGTCGCGTACATCCAGCATGGCGTAGACCCGGACCGGCAGGCGACCGGCCCTTTGCAGAGTTTGATAGGCCTGCACTTCGGACGCTGGAATACCGGCATCGTGCACCGCTGTGAGACCGTAGCTGGCGAGGTCTTCAAGAGCCGTGTACTGCAACTCCGCCAACTGTTCCACGCTTGGCCGGGGCATCACCGCCACCAGTTGATCCATGGCATTATCGATCAGCACGCCCGTCGGCTGACCCTCATCATCGCGCACGATCTGCCCGCCATCGGGGTCCGGCGTCTCGGCGGTAATTCCGGCCAGGGCCAGCGCTCTGGAATTTACCCACAGGGCATGCCCGTCCACCCGGCCCAACACCACTGCGCGGTTGTCACTGACTGCGTCCAGGCTAGCTTTAGCGGGAAACGCCTTGCCCGGCCACAATACCTGGTTCCAGCCCCTGCCCTGCACCCACTCGCTGTCCGGACGCTGTTGCAGAAATTGCGCCACCCGCTGAGCGGCCTGCTGCTCGCTGGTGACGCCCACCAGATCAACCGAGGCCAGCGCCTGGCCATGGCTGCTGATGTGGCCATGGGCATCGATCAGCCCCGGCAGCAAGGTGGCGCCAGCGCCGTCGATTCGGGTGACCGCTGCACTGGCCTCGGCGCTGGCGAGGTCAGCGTACAACCGTGTCACCTTGCCGGCGTCAAACTCCAGCGCCACAAACTGCTGTAGCTCACCCTGATTCAGGCTGTAACCCTGCACATTGTGCACCAGCGTGGCAGCATGGGTAACACCCGCTGTGAGCACAAAAGCGGTCAGAGACAGGGCGCGTAGAGGCAGGGTTTTCATAGTCCGGTACTCAGGTAGGTTTGTGCGAGCTCAGCGATCTCATCCACATCATATAGCCTGTGCCCGCCGGCGTAAAAGCGCTGCAGATCGTGCTCATCCGGGAAACTGTAGTATTGGCCGCCGGCGCACTGTGGCGTCGCCGTGAGCGCTTCACCTTGCGCCAGGGTTGCCACCGCGCTGAGCAATTGCTCACAGCCCCGGGGATAGAGCGCCAGCAAGTTAGTCAGATAAGTGGCGGCGTAATTCACCGGCCTGCTGCCGGTACTGACAATCTCACCTGTATCGATGCCGGCATCGCGGATGTAATGCAACGTCGTGCCGATGCGGTCAGCTCCGTCCAGCATGGCACGAAACGTCGCCATAACCCCGCGATAGGTGGGCAACAAACCGGAATGCAGATTCAGAACACCCAGCCGCGGTACGTCGATGGCCGCCTCGCGGAGGATGCCACCGTAGCGGATACTCAGGATCAAATCCGGCGCCGAAGCGTGCAAGGTGGCGAGCCCCCGGTCGCTATTGATTTCGTCGAGCGTGGTCACGGGCACCGCCAGAGTGGTCCCGAGAGCCGAGAAACTCTTGTGCTCAGCCCCCGCCTGCCGTTCACCCAGCGCCGGAAACAGCAGCCGGGTAAACAGCGTCTGCTCAAAGAATTTCAGTAACTGCAGGTCCGGGTGGGCCGGCGCCCTGCCGCCGACCCGGGACGACAGAAACACACTCACCTGGTGCTGCCGCACCAGCTCGGGGAGCAACTGATTCAGGGTCAGGTTACTGGCAAGATCCCTGTTACTCAGTATGGTGATATTCACAGGTGACTATTGCTCCCGTGCGCAGCAGAGGCACATCACAATCCGCATCAACGCAAATACGCGGAAGGAAACTGGCGACGACAGCGCAGCCGGGCCTCCGCTGCCCCTGCGCCGTCGCCCAGGCTTTGCAATGCGGCAATTTTCACATTGCAGCCGTCGCGCTGAAAAGGCACTTGCTGCAGCACACTGGCAGCTGCTGCTGCGGCCGCGTCATAGTGGCCACGGGCGTAGGCCAACTGCGCTCGCTCCAACTCGCGGTACACGGACTCAGGGCCCGGCATCAGGGGTTGCGGCAACTCCTTCTCGACCCGCGCCAGCAACAGTGCCCTGGCACTGCGATAAACCAGACGCCAGCGCCCGCTGTTTATCATCGCACTCGCTTTATCCAGCCCACTGCCTCGATTCAGAGGCCAGAGGAACATCTCGGCGCCTGAATTCTCAACAATATCCAGCCAGCCCGGCGCCCCCTGAAGCACCCTCACATAGTTCAGGTAGGTCGTGTCATCGAACACGGTGTTGGCCCGCCCGTCAATGTAGACCCGCAGGTTGCCATCGCTGCGCCAATGCAGATACCCACCCCAGTTGTAGTAGGCAAACACGCGCCCCTGCAGTGTATTGGCCTGCATCATATCCACCATGTAACGCGGGTAGGTGTATTCGGCCGTCAGGTAGTGAAACGCCGGCGCCGCCCGCAGAGGGTAGGACCACAGCCTCGCCAGGCCCAGTAGCAACAGGGCCAGCAACAGGGGCGCATGCCATCGTGCAGCGCCCGCCCTGCGCATTGCAAGCCCCAGCAGCGGTGCCACAAACAGGGCCAGGGAGATTCCGAACAGCGGGATGAACCGGCGGCTGGTCAATGCCATCGCCAACGTCAATATCGACATGGCCAGCGCCCACCACGGCAGCGGGCGCGCTCGTCGCACGGCTGGCACGCAGGAAACCAAAAGTGCCAGCGGCAACACGGGTACCAGCCAGACAAACAAGGGGGAGCGAATGCCGCCCGGCGTCCAGGGGGGTAGCCACTCCGCGATCTGGCGGAACGGCGAGTCCGCCTGCAGGGCGTAGGTCAAAGGCATCAGCACCACTTTCACGCCATCGGGGTTGAGCAGGGTGACAGCGACACACCCCAGCACCACCAATACCGCGCGGCGCAGCGCGAGCCGACTGCAGTGACGGTACGGGAATAGCAACGCAGGCAGGATCAGCAGACCGAAAATGAAGCCGCCGTGCAGGTTCACCCACACGACAAACAGCAGCGCGAACTGCCAGAACGGCGCTTCGCGCTGCTGCAGATGGCACAGCAACACCACACCAAGCAGGCTGTAAAGATGCGGCCGCAGATCAATAAACGGAGCTGCCACCATCAATGCCATTGCACTGAGCAGCAGCGCCGCCAGATGATCACCGGCCAAGCGGACCAAAAGCCCCTGCAGCAATCCGTAACTGGCCACAACCACCAGCCATTTCCAGTACACCAGGGATTGCAAACCGAACAGCTGCTGCCAGGCGTAGAAAATCACATCCGACAGCCACTCGTGGTTACGCCAGCGCTGCCCCTCCGCGGAATACGACCAGTCATCCTGAAGCCAGAGGGTCCCCTGCTGCAGAATCTCCCTGCCACCGGCCACATGCCACCAGAGATCGGAGCCCGCCATTTCGGTGTAGCCGAAGGATAAAAACAGCACTGCACCCACTACATACCAGGGCCAGGCGGCGCTTCCGATGGACCACAACCGCTGTCGCAGCATGAGCTTCTCAGTCTTCATCCCGGCCGCCGCGAACTGGGTGCAAGCCTTTGAGAAAATACAATTGGCGCCGCTTGCTTTGGTCAAAAGTGCGCCCCAGGTATTCCCCGATAATACCCAGGCAAATGAGTTGCACTCCCCCCAGGAACAACATCACCACAATCAGCGAGGGATACCCTGGTACCGGATTGCCGAACACCAGGGTTCGCAATAAAAAATACAAGCCGTAAAGCAGGGCGCCGCCCGCGGTGACAATACCCAGTAGCGTGGCCAACTTGAGCGGCACAGCAGAAAACGAGGTAATCCCCTCCAGTGCCAGGCCCCAGAGTCGCCAATAGCTCCACTTGCTCGCGCCGGCCTGCCGCGCCTGCCGCGCGTAGGGCAGAGCCATGCTGGGAAAGCCCACCCAGGCGTAGAGACCCGTCATGTAGCGGTGGTTTTCCCGCAGTGTGTTCACTGCGTCCACGGCCCGGCGGCTCAACAGCCGAAAATCACCGGCGTCGGGGGGAATCGGCACATCACTGAGTCGGTTGATGACCCGGTAATACCATCGAGACGACTGCACTTTGAACCACGACTCGCCATCGCGGCTGAGCCGCTGCCCATAGACCATGTCGTAACCGGCTCGCCAGGCATCGACAAATTCCGGCAGCATTTCGGGCGGGTCCTGAAGGTCGGCATCAATGATCATAACTGCATTGCCGGCAGCGTGATCCAGTCCCGCCGACACTGCCACTTCCTTGCCAAAATTGCGGCTGAGCTCCACAACAGCCACGCGCGGATCTGAATTGCGCAGCGACAGTAAATAGTCAACAGAACCGTCACTGCTGCCGTCGTCGACAAATACGATTTCGCTGTGAAGGTCCTGCGCCGCGAGCACGCGATGGAGCCGGCGGTAAAACTCGGGCAGTACTTGTGCTTCATTGAAAACCGGCACCACCACGGATATCAATGGCTGTGGCGAGGGCGCTACCACAGCTGCAAAATCCTGCGCGTCATTGCGCAGTGTCTCGACCCGGGTTCCGAGGCTTGATAGCAGCGATATCTCTCATTGAATTGTCCGCTCGGTAGGTGACTGCTCATGGTTCAATGTTCCAATTGGTGGGGCGGGTCATCAGCCTGTACCCGGTAGATCCGAATGTCGCCAACAAACAACTGGAACGTACCGTACCATTGTTTGTGGAGCACCAGCTCCGGCATGAAGTTGTTCACTTCAAACACCCTTTCAGGAATCAGGTAGGCAATTTTATGTGCCAACAGCTGGCGATAGAAAGCTGCGCGCTCCGGAGTGGTTTTTACCAGACGCGACAAATTCCCCGTAACAGGACCATTGAGTTCATTGGCAAAGGCCGTGTCATACCAGTTTTCACTCACTACCAGAAACTGTGCCTGTCGCAGGGGCGCATGCCTTCCACGCGCCTGTTCCGGCCGGAACACGGCTTGCCGACGTCCCGCTACCTGCGGCGGATTGACATAATAGGTGGTGAGTACACGCTGTGCCTGCTCCTGTGCAAACCACTGCCGCGCAGCCAGGCGCGGATCACGGTGGTAATCCTGTTCCATATCCAGGGCTACCAATGCTGGCCAGGCGAGAAAGGGAAGCAACAGCCAGCGCCCGGCGTTGGGCAATATCTCCCAGTACCCCAATGCAACAAGCAGGGCTCCGGCGGGCAACAAAACCAGATAGTGGCGGTAATAGGT
>Ga0115567_10001474_pt1 | contig 23549 bp, 14 predicted proteins | sample COGITO_mtgs_1204_2_FD_88679 | JGI IMG/M metagenome (GOLD analysis project Ga0115567, IMG submission 88679) | Pelagic marine microbial communities from North Sea - COGITO_mtgs_120412 | ecosystem: Environmental > Aquatic > Marine > Epipelagic | place: Germany:Helgoland, sampling site Kabeltonne... | reverse complement strand
ATTTGCTCTTGAACCTCGGGTAGTTTTTCGGCTACAAGTTGACGTGGTAAATAGGTGCCTACCTTATCGTCAAAAACAATCGTAACTACCGAAAGTCCAAAACGGGAAACAGAACGGATCTCTTTTACATTAGGAAGGTTGCTCATTGCAATCTCGACCGGATAGGTGACAAACTGCTCGATGTCTTCGGTTCCTAAATTGGGTGATTGTGTGATGACCTGCACTCGATTATTGGTGATGTCTGGTACCGCATCGATAGGAACTTTGGTCATGCTCCAGATACCAGCGCCAATGATTGCAATGGTGAGCAGACCAATAATAAATTTATTATTGATTGAAAAATCAATGATTTTATTAATCATAGAATGGAAATTAATTCAGTTAATGAAATTGACGCACTTGTGTTGTAATTATAATGAGTCAAAAAATAGTAGAAACTTTAAAGAGTCTCGACAGGATATAGCTATCCTTTAAAAACTGAATTATACTCTGGGGGGTTCAAAGAGCGCAATAAAAACATCTTTGCCAAAACTATCGTTGTGTGCAAAGTCTTCTTTAAAGATGCCTGGCTCAATAAGTGCAACGGTTGCTGAACCAATATCAATGGTATGAACGTGACAACAGTGGCATTGGCAAAAAGGAGAACATTCATCTTCAGAATCGTGCTCATGATCTGCATCTGTAGGTGAGTCCGCGGTTTGAGAAATTTCTATGCAGTCTTTACTGTCTTCAAAAGAGATATCTCCACAGGGTACAAAGTTGAGCCCGAGGAAATAAACAGCCAAGATGATTGTTAGAAATTTCATATCTACAAAGATAGAAATTTAAACATGCAATTATTGTGCATTTATAAATTGAATTTTCTTGAGTTAGATTGAGGCATATAAAATAGGTTTTTGTAGCTTTGGATCTATAATTAAGGGCTATTAACTCAGTTGGTTCAGAGTGTCACGTCGACAACGTGGAAGTCACTGGTTCGAATCCAGTATAGCCCACTTACATTATCTTTCAGAAATCTCGTTGGGGTATTTTATTTCGTAACTTTTATTGGCTTCAAGGTCTGTTATGGTTTCTTTTTTACCATTACTCCATTTTACATTGATCGTTACCTTTTGGTCATTCCCGATTCCAAAGTGCTGCTCTTTTGGATGCACGGAAAGATATCCTGTGGTGCTATGGATTTCGCGCCAAAGATCTATTGTTGACTCTCCGTTTAAAAGAATGGTAGCACCAATAGCATCATTATTGACCCCTTGAGCACCATCGCCAATTAATTTTATTTTGATCCAGTTATTATTTTTTGCAGCATTATTTTCATACAAGACAGCTGTTTCATGGTAATTGTTGATAAGGATGTCTAAGTCCCCGTCATTGTCAAAATCGAAATAAGAAGCACTTCTTGAATTGCTATTTAAAGCAACACCAAGGTCTTCGGCTTTATTGATGAGCGCACCATTTTCGTTTACAAAAAATACATTTCGTTCTTTATCACTTTGTGCGTAGGTAATGGTGTTTGATTTTTCCATACGTTCAAAATAGAACGGATTTTCGCTAGAATAGACGCTAAAATCGTTCATGCCATTGAGGCAATAAAGATCTTCATCACCATCATTGTCAAAATCAAAAAAGTCGGCATCCCAAGACCAACCTGTAGCCGAATAGCCTCTTCCTACATTTTCTGCTCTCAAATAGTTTATTTGTTTATCGTTTGTTACGTTTGAAATAAAAAGATCGTTAGCCTCTACCGTGCGTATGTTTGCCATTTTCTTGGGGTCAAACTTCATTTTGGTTTCTGAATTAGGGCTTATGTATTTTTCATCTTTTTGCATCACAACGATATTCGAAATATAGAAGTCTGGAAACTGATCTTTGTTGAGGTCGGTAATACCAATATTCATGGTGTAGGATGGTTTATCGGTTCCTAGTTCCTTACTTTTTTCTGTAAACGTTCCATCGCCATTATTAAAGTAATATTTGTTTACGCCAAAATCATTTCCCTCGATAATATCCTGCCACCCATCTTGGTTAATATCGGCATGCCCTAAAGCCTGCGTCCAACCATTATTGGTAACGGCATTGTCTATAAAATTTACTTCTTTAAATTTAAAATCTCCAAGATTTTCAAAAAGCTTATTAGGCATTCCGTTTTGATTATCGCGACTTAAAGTAGGTAATTCGCCCGCAACATAGTTGCCAAAATAACCAATTACAATGTCGAGCAATCCATCATTGTTATAGTCAAATGCCGTGGCTGGACCTGCAACTGCATTCTTTCCTCCTAAATTAGCAATTTCGCTTTTATCCTCAAACGTTGCGTTGCCTTTGTTTTGATATATTTTATGGGTTTCGTTCACATAACTTATAAAAATATCCTGAAGCCCATCGTTGTTAAAATCTGCTATAATGGGTTGGCGTGGCTCTCCATAGGAGTTCGTTGTTGCGTTCCAGCTGTTAATATTACTTTTTTCGGTGCTATCCATAAATTTTTTGTCACCGCTATTTAGATAGAGTTTGTTTCCGAAGCCACCGAGCAACAGAATGTCAGGTAGCCCATCGTTGTTAATATCTTCGCATGCCACGCCCGAGCCTCCAAAGGCTGGTGGAATGGCAAGTTTGATTTTTCCTTCAGCATACGAAGTGGTGTAGCTTCGTATGTGCCGGTTTAACCAATCTGAAGATTTGTGCATAAAATCAATCCCATATTGTTCTGCGACCGAAGTAAATGGGATAGTAGTGTTGTCGCTATTTTTAGAAGAAGTAATTTTTGCTGCTGTAATAGGTTTTTTTGAATAATCGTAAGTATCTATCGCTGTTTGTATTTTCTGAAAACCAAACTTTAGATCTTCGATTTCGAGCTTGTCTTTATTCCCATTTTTTGAAAGTTTTCCCGCTACTCGAAGCGACAATACGCCTAATTGAGCAATTCCTTCTACCAATAATTCGGCTGCATTTGGGTCTAGTTCTAATAGATTTTTTTCTGAAGAATCTTCTAAGGAATAGTTCAATATCTGCCAGTGAAAGCCGCTATCTCTAAAGGCATCCAGATCGTATGATTCGATACGTGCTTTTTCTGAATCTGAATTCGGGAAAAATGTGACGTCTTCAAAATTATTGGTCTGCGCAGGTAAAAAGGCATCTAGCGCTTTTGCCATATCGGTGACTCTTATAATCGAATTTTTGTTTTCTTTCGCTTCAGAAGAAGCTTTTACTAATAGACCATTAGAAAATGCGATTAAGGATTCTAAATAATAGGTTCTTAAATTGTTTGAAACAGTGGCATCGGTGGGCCATTTCTGTCTTGCAAAATAAACTTGTATGTTACGCAGAAAGACCGTTTCGGCCAGATTATTATATTTTTTATAAGAAGCCAATTTTTGTTTAATGATGGCAGTTACAATACTGTTTTTTTCTGAAGTAATTTTACCCTTTGTTTTGATAGTAGGGTAGGATACTGTAGTTACGGTCTCGCTGTTTTGAGATTCGTTTAAGATTAATATCCAACTGCCTGAAAGTAATTTTTTTGAAATTGTATTTAGGTTTTGCTTTCGAGCGGTTAGATCTGAAACTTTTAATACTACGAGTGTTATGAGGTTTACATAGTCATTTACGAGGTTTAAAGCTTCAGAATCTAGGCTAAGTAGTTTTTCAGACGGGGTTAACATTAAATCTTGTTCCACCGATAATAAAGAACGATAGCCATAGGAAACAGAACTGTATTGATTAAAATCTTTTTTGTTGATGAAAACGTTTCCTGTAGTCAATTTATATTCATAATTCCCATGGGGAGTAAGGGTGTATTTTGAAATTTTATCAATTAATTGAATGATATGTCCTTTACTAATTTTACTTTCTCCTTTTGCTGTTGCTAGGGCACTTCCGTTCTTTTTAAGGTAATAAATAAGTTTTTTTTGTATTTCAATCTTCATGTTCCTTGCCTCTTCTTCCAAAGGAGTTCCGTACATAAAATCTTCTAATCTATTTGCTGTAGCATAACATTTGGGATCTTTATCTTTTTCAAGTTCATAAATTTTTTGAATGATTTCTGAAACCTGATCACTCTGTTGTGCGTGAAGTATTGTCGGTAAAATTAATATTCCGATGAGAAGTTTGAAATACCGTTTCATTTTAATTTTGTTTGATACTCAAATATAGAACAAATTATATGGTAAAAACCATACGTGTTACTACGTATATATTTGTAATTAAATGGTTTTTAATCGATTATAAGTATTGCTTTGTCTAAAAATTGAAATAAGTACCATTATTTGTTTTAACTTTAAAGTTAAACTAACAACTCTCAATCAAATGAAAACAAAAAAACTACTTCTAGCGATTTTATGTCTTATGTGCGTTTCCTTAGTGATGGCCCAAAAGCAAAATCCATTTACCGACATACAGAAAGATCCTAAATATCAAGCCGTCATTGATCAAGATGTCCCGACCAGAGATCAAGTTATTGCAGATGATCTTATAGTTGTTGGTAGTGCCTGTGTAGGCCAAGATTGTTTTAATGGTGAGAATTTTGGCTTTGATACTTTCAGAATAAAAGAAAACAACTTACGTATTCATTTTGACGATACGAGTAACAGCGCTTCTTTTCCTTCAAATGATTGGGGTATCGAGATTAATGAGTCTGCCAATGGAGGTGCAAATTATTTTGGTGTTAGGGATAGAACAGCAGACAGACTTTCCTTTAGAATAGACGCAGGGGCACCTGCTAATTCGCTACGTATAAATAATGCTGGCAATATTGGTGTTGGTACGGATACTCCTATAGTAGAAGTGCATGTTGCAGATGGGGACACTCCTACGCTACGTCTAGAGCAAAACAACAGTAGTGGCTTTACACCACAGACTTGGGACATGGCAGGAAATGAAACCAACTTCTTTATTAGGGATGTGTCAAATGGTAGTAGATTACCTTTTAGAATACGCCCAGGAGCTCCTACAAGTTCCATAGATATCGCGGCAACAGGTTCTGTTGGAATAGGAACAAATTCTCCTGCGGCAGATGCTAGTTTAGAACTAGGAGGAAATGCAAAAGGTCTTTTGTTAAACAGATTAACGACTGCAGAACGAACTGCATTCACACCCTCTGAGGCAGGAATGGTTGTTTATGATACAGAAGAAACTGTAGCCTATTTCTGGGATGGTGCCGCTTGGCAGTCTGGTGGTACAGATGATCAAGGTGCCGATGTTTTTCAATTAAATGCAACCAACGAATTGGAACTATCTTTAGAAGATGATGGTGCAGCAACACAAATAGTTGATTTATCTGGTTTTTTAGATAATACAGATGACCAGGCCTTGACCTTGACCGTAAATAATTTAACGTTAGAAGATGGAGGTTCTGTAGATCTTACACCGTATTTAGACAATACCGATAATCAAGATATTGCTGGTTCTGGATTAGCCGGAACGAATTTAACAATTGGAATTTCTGGTGGGGCTAGCGAAATGGTCGACCTATCTTCACTTAGCGATAGTGGTTCAGATGATCAACTGCTTTCTTTAACAGCGAACACCTTAACATTAGAAGATGGCGGCAGTGTAGATCTTTCGGGTTATTTGGATAATACAGACAATCAAACATTGGGCAATTTTATTTTTAATAATAACATTCTTGGTATTGCACTACAAAATGGAGGTTCTGTTCAAGTGAATCTTACACCTCTTATTGCACCATTACAGAACGACCTGGCCGATGCACAAGTAGAAATCGACAATTTAAACACGCTAATGGCAGATGTTTTGGCACGTCTCGAAGCCATTGAAGCATGTGCGTGCGATGGAACTTTGGGGGTGAATAATTTTAATTTGAAGCCTGAGCAACCTACCCTTTACCAGAATATTCCTAATCCATTTGACAACAGTACTAGTATAGAGTATTATATACCGTTCACTTACAAAACAGCCAATATTGTTGTGAGTGCTACCTCTGGTCGAATCATGGAAAATAGAAAGATCACTAAAATGGGCGAAGGGAGTATTTCGGTTAATAAGGCAAGAATGCAATCAGCCGTGTATTTTTATACGTTGTATGTGGACGGAAAACGAATAGATACTAAAAGAATGGTCGTTGAGTAAACTTAAAAAGAAATAGATTTTAAAAATGCCCTTTCGTGAAAAGGGCATTTTTTTATAGTAAATCTAAAATTCTTTCCAGTGCCATTCCTCGTGAGGCTTTAACTAAAATTATACTTGGAGTTAACTTTACCTCTTTAAACTTTTCCTTGAATAACTCAAAGTTTTCAAATTTTAGGATGTTTGAAGCGCTCGTGTGTGTCGCATAAAAATTACTTCCTATAAGATACGTAGTGCCAAAAGGATCTTCTTTTAAATAAGAAACAATCGCTTCATGTTCTTCGTTTGCTGTGGTTCCCAATTCAAACATATCGCCCAAAAATAGGATTTTAGCTGTGCCAGCGGTTTGTTCTAAATTTTTTAGCGCAGCCATCATGCTCGTTGGATTTGCATTATAGGCATCAAGAATAATTTGATGGCGATTTTTTTCGATTAGCTGAGACCTATTATTTGAAGGGATATACGTTTCAACAGCCTTTTTTATTTTTTCTGAAGCGACTTCGAAATAAACACCCATAGCGATAGCGGCCGAAATGTTATTGAAGTTATATAGCCCCACGAGATTGCTCTTTATAGTAAGCCCATCGAAAGAAACCGTTACCTTATCTGAAGCATCTTCTAACGGAATTTTACAGTCTTGTTTTCCAGTCGTACCAAAACGATAGGATTTTATGCCTTCCGCTTGTTTTAGTTGGGTCGCATCATGTCCATTTAAAAATACCGTTTTGTTGTTAATTCGCAAATAATCATATAGTTCTGATTTACCTTTAATCACACCGTCTAAACTACCGAAACCTTCCAGATGTGCCTTGCCAAAATTTGTGATATATCCGTAATCTGGGTTTGCAATCGCTGTAAGCTGTTCAATTTCCTTTAAGTGATTGGCGCCCATTTCAACGATGCCTAGTTCCGTTTCCGTGGTCATGGAAAGCAATGTCAACGGCACCCCAATATGGTTGTTGAGGTTGCCTACGGTCGCGGCGGTTTTGAACTTTTGAGAAAGTACGGCATTGATCAATTCCTTTGTCGTTGTTTTCCCATTGCTTCCTGTGAGTGCAATTATAGGGATACCTAAATATTTTCTATGATACTGAGCAAGCGCTTGTAACGATTTTAAAGTGTCTTTAACTAGTACTGTGTTAGTGTTAGCGCTATAGTAGTCAACATCATCAACAATAGCTAGTTGAGCCCCTTGTTTCATGGCTTCCGCTGCAAAAGTATTACCGTTAAAGGTGTCTCCTTTGAGTGCAAAAAACAGACAATTTTGCGTAATTTTTCGGGTGTCTGTACAAACACCTGAGCTCGATAGAAAATGCTTGTGTAGTGTCTCTATTTTCAATTATTAAAGTTTTTAAGCCGAATAAAGATATAAAAAAACCTTCCAAATTTGCCGAGCAAAAAGGAAGGTTTTTATAATTTTTAAGACCGCAATTTAGTTTCTAGGTCTTTTGCCTTTTTTAGATTTTGAACCTACACGTGACATTGCACATCTAAAGCCAATATAATCTGTTGCCATGTCTTCTGGGAAAAATCTTCTCTGCGCAGGATCTAACCAGTAGTCTCTATCTCTCCATGAGCCTCCTTTATAGACACGTACTTCGTTATCTATAAGTGTTGTTCTTTTTGAAGAAGTATCAAATTGTCTATCTAGTCCACCAGATGAGCTATCTGCCAATACCCGATGTTTTGGTGAGTTGTACATACGTTTGCCATCTGCTGGGTCACGCTCATCTCCTTCACCTAGTTCATCATCACCACCAAAAGTTGAGTAATAACGTGTAGAGCGCTTATCCCCATCTCTAAAATCACGGTTGTCACTGTCTGAAAATTGAGTTCTTAAGTAGGTCTCATTTTCATCAACAGGCACTTGTAATATTTCACCAGGTAAGTTTCTAGCGATGATTTTACCATTGCTCAGTGTATCATACACAATAGAGTCGGCAGTTACTATTTTAACTTTTCCGTCTTTACCGATTGCGTTTTTAGTATACACATTACCACGATAGTAATTAAAATCGTTAAATTCATCATCTACGATTGGTCTATAAACATCAGCTACCCATTCTGCTACATTACCAGCCATATCATATAATCCGTAGTCATTAGGCTCATACGATTTTATTTCGGCAGTGATGTCTGCTCCATCATCACTCCATCCAGCAACACCACCATAATCACCATCACCTTGCTTAAAGTTTGCCAATTGGTCTCCACGACTTCTTCTGTTACCTGAGCGTGTATATTGACCGTCCCATGGATATTTTTTTCTACCACGTACCACGTTATAATTTCTTAGTCCTATAAGTCCAAGAGCTGCATATTCCCATTCTGCTTCGGTAGGGAGGCGATAAGAAGGTAGTAATAAGCCATCTTTTCGTTGTACGTATAAATTGGTGCTGTCCTCATTTCTTTTTAATAAAGATTCAGATTTATTACCACCTCTGGTAATTGAATCTTTACCGCCGTAGGTTAAAGTCGGACTATTTAAATAGGTGTCTGTGCTAAACGTCTCTCCAGCTTCCACTTCATAGCGCGCATTTCTTGCTGTATAGCCTTCTTCTTCTAAGATTAATTCATTTACACGGTCTGAACGCCAGTTACTAAACTCCACAGCCTGTATCCAGCTAACTCCTACAACAGGATAGTTCGCATAGGCAGGGTGGCGCAGATAGTTTTCGGTCATCGTTTCATTAAATCCTAGACGGTTTCTCCAAACTAACGTGTCTGGCAAAGCGCCTTCATAGATTTTTCTGTAATTTTCGTTGCTTGGAGGAAAAACTTCCTTGATCCAATCTAAATATTGAAGGTACATAAGGTTGGTAACCTCTGTTTCATCCATATAAAATGATTGAACATGCTGCTGATTGGGCGTATTGTTCCAATCATGCATCGGGTCATCCTGTACTCTACCCATGGTAAAAGTACCACCCTCAACAAACACGAGTCCAGGACCTGTTTCCTGTTCTTGTGCTTTCGGGTTGTATTGAAAACCACCTTCTTTAGCGTTTAATTTCCAGCCAGTTGCGCGTGATGTGTCCTTGTAGTCACGTGTGTTGTTACAACTAATTAAAAATGAAGTAAATACAACAGCTAACGCCAGTCGTAATGATATATTTTTAGTTAAGATCATAGATACAATTATGAAAAAATTGGGTTTGCAATATAGTAATTAACGATAAAAAATCAATATTATTTTACTTTTAAATAGGTTGTTAGGTTTTGCTATAATTTTCTACCAACCCTTTCAGTAACGACTATTATTATTTAATAGTATGTTATAGAGTGCCAAATTAATAAAAAATTGAATCGATACGCTATACTAAGTGTATATTTGATGCGTTATTTGTTATGATGAAAAAAACGATACTTCTTTCCTTTTTATTAATAGTGCCATTTTTAGTGGTTGCTCAGACTAAAACAATAACTATTGATTGGAGTTCTTTTTCTGAAACCAATCAAACTTCAGGTAAAAAAACACAAAAGAATACCAAGGTTTCTGCTGAAGAAGCTGCTAATGATCTTAATCTCCAGATTGATCAGGACAGATTAAACTATGCTACGCAGTGGAAAGATAATGTTTTTGCCGATAAAAACTCATTGAAAGTTTCTAATATCCGGTATGGTACGGTTACTTCGCAAGAACTTTCAAAAATAAACACCGAATTAGTCCCAACTACTTTTGAGGCTAGTATTGGTAGCGCCAGCGCAAGAGATATTACATATACGGTGGTAGAGGTATCACCTGTTATAAAAGAAAATGGATTTTATAAAAAAGTGTTGTCTTTTACTATTGAGTATCGACAGATCGCCCAACGTGGCAGCACTAAGTTACCCATCACAAACTCTGTACTGGCTACAGGAGACTTTTTTAAGTTTAGGGTAGAAAAAACGGGGATCCAGAGATTGACCAAAGATTTTTTAGATGACCTTGGCATGGATGTCAATGATATTAACCCTCGCAATATAAAGGTTTATGGACACGGCGGGAAACCATTACCTTTATTAGTATCAAGAAATAATCAATTAGATTTACCACAAACACCTATAGAAGTAAAAGGGGAAGAAGATGGGTCACTTGACTCAGGTGACTTTGTGCTTTTCTACGGAACCAGTACAAAAGGTTATGATCTAGAAAACGATAGTAATTTAAATCCGTATAGTGACGAGTCCTATTATTATATTACGGCAGATGGTGGCCCTGGATTGCGCATTCAGGAAATGATAGAGCCTTCTGGTACCGCAAATACGGTTTTTACAGAATTTAATGATTATCAATTCCATGAACTTGACGAAGAAAGCCCTTCTCGGTTAGGAAGAAGATGGTTCGGCGATCGATTTGATATTGAGAATGAAAAAAGTTTTGAGTTCGAGTTTCCTAATATTGTCGGAGGTTCCTCCATGGATGTACTGGTTAAAGTGATTGGTATTTCAGAAACAACCACCTCCATGGCGCTTTCGGTCAATGGTACAAGTCTGAATCCTAAAACTTTCAATCCCGTAACGACGTCAAGATTAATAACGAGTGTGGATTTTGATGAAGATATTCCTGCTGCCGGCGAAACGGTAACTGCAGATTTGGTCTATAGCAATGCAGGTAACCCATCAAGTAATGCGTATGTTGATTATATAAGTATCCGGGCACTACGCCAATTACAGGGTACAGGCACTCAGCTATTATTTGAAAATGATGCCGCTGCCTCTCAAAGTGGTATTGCGGAGTATCGTTTAACGAATGCTGCGCAGTTTAACGAGGTTTGGGATGTTACCAATCCGTTTTCAATAGCTAAAAAGGTAAATACAGAGGGAGCAGATACATTTTCTTTTAAGGCCAATCTTGGTACTCTTAGAAAATACGTTGCCGTAAATCCTAGCGATTATTTTACACCGGTGCAGATAGCAGACGAACGGGTGATAAATCAAAACCTGAAAGGAACTATACTTAATGATGCTTCCGGGAATTTTAAGGACATAGATTATTTAATCATTACCGCACCTTTCCTAATTCAACCCGCATTAAGGCTTGCTAATCACCACAAAAACTTGAGCGGGATGAACGTAAAAGTGGTGACGACAGATAAAATTTATGAAGAGTTCAGTTCTGGCAAAGTAGATATTTCTGGAATTCGCAATTTCGTAAAGTATGTATACGATAACGCTTCTTCTCGAGAAAGGCGGGTAAAATATTTATGTATGTTTGGTGATGCAACCATAGATTACCGTGACAGATTACGCGATAATAATAATACAGTACCAACATATCATAGATTGGTTAGCGGTAATACAGTTAGTTCTTATATGTCCGATGATTTTTTTGGGAGTGTTGATAATACTGAAGGGACCATTGGAGCTGAATCTATTAATGTTCTTGGCATTAAGGAGGCAGATATCGATAAGTTAGATGTGGCAGTGGGAAGGATTGTGGCAGACAATGTTAGTCTTGCAAATTCGCTTGTAAATAAAATAATAAATTATTCCTCGCAACAATCTTTTGGTAATTGGCGTAATAACTTTGTATTGATATCAGATGATGTTGATGAAACGTATGAGTATGCAGCTTTAGAAGTAAATCTGGATGCTATTGGAGATCAGATTGAAGCCGAAAAACCTTTTATCAACGTTAAAAAAGTACACTCAGATGCGTTTCAACAAGAAACCTCTGCAGGTGGAGATCGGTACCCTACCGTAAACGAACGAATTAAAGATGTAATAGATGTAGGTGCGCTTATCATCACCTACTTTGGTCATGGAGGGGAAGATGGAGTGGCAAAAGAATTTATCTTCACTAAAGAAGATGGGCAAAACCTTCAGAACAAAGAGCGGTTACCGTTGTTGGTTACTATAACTTGCGAATACACCCGGTTTGACAATCCTAGCAGAATTACTGCCGGGGAGTTGATCTATTGGAATGAAAAAGGGGGCGTCATTTCATTACTTACGACGACGCGATCTATTACAGTTACCTTGGGGGTTGAGTTCAATGAAGTGCTAGCGCCTTTACTCTTTGGGTATGGCACTACCAATTATGATACGCCAGCGGAATCACTTCGGAAGGCTAAAAATATTATTAGCGATAAGCTAAGAAGAGTGACTTTTTATGTAGGTGATCCCGCAATGGATTTAGCCTTTCCACAACCCCAAGTACGCTTAACTACCTTAAACGATCAGCCTATTGCTGGAGCACCCGATGTGTTGCAGGCATTGAGCCGTGTAAAATTAGGAGGCGAAGTATTGGATGCTAATGGAAATTTGGCGTCAGGGTATAATGGTGTTTTAGAAGCTAAAATATTTGATAAAAAAGTAGATCGCCAAACATTAGGTAATGACGGAGTTACAGGGAATGATGATGAGTTGCTTATTTTAAATTTTGAAACATTGGGTGAAGGATTGTTTAACGGTCAGGCATCCATACAAAATGGTAAATTTGAATTTGAATTTGTTGTTCCTAGAGATATACAAATTCCTTTAGGGAACGGTAGGGCCAGTTTATATGCAAAGAAAGAAAATTCACTAGAAGATCAGACTGGGGTGAGTTTTGACCTTAAAATTGGGGGGCTTAATGAAGATGCGCCAGAAGATAACCAAGGCCCAACCATTAGATTGTTTATGAATGATGAAAGTTTTGTTTCCGGAGGTATTACAAACGACTCTCCTATATTGATTGCAAATCTTGAAGACGAAAACGGAATCAATACCGCCAGCGGGATTGGCCACGACATGATCGCGATTTTAGATGGTGATGAGGCAAACCCTTTTGTGGTGAACGAATATTATCAAGGCGATGTAGATGATTTTACAAAAGGAACCATGAATTTTGCCCTTAGAGATTTGGAAGAAGGGTTACATACCTTAACCTTTAAGGCATGGGATGTATACAATAATTCTTCTACTACCGAAATACAATTTATCGTTGCAGGAGACGACGAACTTAAAATTACTAGAGTACTTAATTATCCGAATCCCTTTGTGGATTATACCGAGTTTTGGTTTAACCACAATAGACCCCTAGAGCCACTAGAGGTGCAAGTTCAGGTGTTTACCGTTACCGGAAAGGTAGTATGGACAAAAAACCAAATTATCACGACCGAAGGTTTTCTATCGCGCGATATTGTATGGGATGGTAGAGACGATTTTGGAGATAAAATAGGAAAAGGTGTCTATGTGTATAAGATTACTGTTAAATCTACGTTAACCAATAAGCGAGTTGAAAAATTCGAAAAACTCGTCATCCTTTAAAATTATAAATTTATATTTGTCAAAATTTTAACCTCATGAAGAAGATCTTTATACCAATTTTAATTGGTTTATTAACATTTAATGCCACAGCACAAGAGGGCAATGCAGATAACAGGGTGATTACAACGGGAGTTCCTTTTGTGTTTATCGCAGCAGATGCGCGATCAGCAGGTATGGGAGATATAGGAGTTGCGACTTCTGCCGATGCTTTTTCACAGCAATGGAATCCAGCAAAATATGCTTTCGCACTTTCAAAACAAGGTATTGGTGTTACCTATACTCCTTATTTAAGTCAATTGGTGAATGATATTTTCTTAGGAAACTTAACTTACTATAACAGACTGGACGATCGTAGTGCCGTAGGTGCTAGTTTGCGTTACTTTAGTTTAGGTGATATTGAACTAAGAGATACAGCAGACCAAGAGCCTTTAATTCAAAGTCCTAACGAGCTTACCTTCGATGCTTCCTATGCACTTCGTATAGGAGATCAATTTTCAATGGCGGTTACAGGGCGTTATCTAAGATCTGATTTAAAAATTCAGGCATCTAATGAAGACGCATCTGCAGCAAGTACTTTTGGTGTAGATATTTCTGGATTTTATCAGAGTGAAGAAATTCCTTATGATGATTTTGATGGACGTTGGAGAGCAGGATTTAATGTCTCTAATATCGGTCCTAAATTTAAGTACGATGAATCGGGACAAGAAAATAACTTACCAACCAATTTAGGTTTGGGAGTTGGATTTGATTTCATTTTAGATCAGTACAACAAAGTAGGTGTTACTGGGCAATTTAATAAATTGTTAGTACCAACACCACGGGATTTTGACGGGGATGGCGACATTGACCAAGAGGATAACGAGGAGTACCAAGACATCAGTTTCTTTTCAGGTATTTTTAAATCTTTCGGGGATGCCCCAGATGGTTTTAGTGAAGAACTAAAAGAAGTTACTTGGGCATTAGGAGTAGAGTACTGGTACCAAGATAGTTTTGCATTACGAACAGGTTATTTTAATGAAAGTGAAGAAAAGGGGTCTAGAAAGTTCTTATCATTGGGAGCAGGTTTTAAATATACTGCGATCAATATAGATGTTTCTTACTTGTTCTCAACTTCAAAAGTACGTAGCCCATTAGAAGGAACCTTACGTTTTGGACTTACCTTTAACTTTGGTGACGAGTACGACGAATACTAGGAATTTGAAAAAAATAATAATTGAAACAACCCTAGAGGTTTACGATTCGGTTCAAGAACTTCCACAGGATATTCAAAAATTAATGACTAAGGCGCAGCAAGCACGTGAAAATGCTTATGCGCCTTATTCACGTTTTATGGTGGGTGCTGCCCTTCAGTTAAATTCTAACGAGATAATTACCGGTAGCAACCAAGAGAATGCAGCGTTCCCTTCTGGGCTCTGTGCCGAGCGTGTTGCTGTATTCCATACGGGTGCAACCTATCCAAAAGCTATCATTAAAAGCATGGCGATCACAGTCCGCTCCTTAAAACATACCGTAACGACACCTACGCCACCATGTGGTGCATGTAGACAAAGCTTGGTGGAATACGAGGTAAAACAAGATTCGCCCATCGCCATTTATTTTATGGGCGAAACCGGTAAAATAGTAAAAGCAGAAAGTGTAAAAGCGTTGTTGCCGCTAGTTTTTGATAATACGTTTCTTTCATAAATAGTTGGTAGTACCTCGATAAAATTTTGCAGAAAAAGCAAAATCACTCGGTAGCCTTTGTTGGGTTAAAGGCATTCGGACATCCTTCATATTACACCTCGCAGATTTTCTACTAATTACCTAGTTAACTAATTCCCCAATTCCCATGATGCTCTTTTTTTTGATATTTGAGACTTTTATCTGTCCTTTGTCCTTTTTCATTTAGATTACTGAGTGTTTTAAAATTGCTGCAAGCAGTTTTAAAATGTACCGAAGTACGTATTTCATAAATTTTACACCTCACAGATTTTCTACTAATTACCTAGTTAACTAATCCCCCAGTTAACTAATTAACTATTCCCCAAATTACCTACTTAACTAATCAAAATTTTTTCCCCAGTACAAATTTTGTAGCTGCTAATAATGTAGTATTTTTGTTAGGCACGTTTAAAACCCATAAGGGATACATGCGTCTTCTGTTTTATATAAAAATCAGAAATTATACTGAAATAAATTCAGCTTAGAATGAAAAAAATCACAAAGAAAACATACCTGGATTGGTATGAGAACATGCTGTTCTGGCGTAAGTTTGAAGATAAACTAGCCCAAGTATATATCAATCAAAAAGTACGGGGGTTCCTCCATTTGTACAATGGACAGGAAGCTGTACTTGCTGGTGCGTTGCATGCAATGGACCTCACTAAAGATAAAATGATTACCGCTTATAGAAACCACGTCCAGCCAATCGGGATGGGAGTGGATCCTAAAAGGGTGATGGCAGAATTATATGGTAAGGCGACTGGTACCTCTCAAGGACTTGGAGGTTCGATGCATATATTCTCGAAAGAACATCGTTTTTATGGAGGTCACGGGATCGTTGGTGGACAAATTCCACTGGGAGCGGGACTTGCTTTTGGTGACAAATATAGCGGCAGCGATGCGGTTACCCTTTGTTATATGGGGGATGGTGCGGTGCGTCAAGGATCTTTACACGAGACGTTTAACCTAGCGATGTTATGGAAACTTCCGGTTGTGTTCTGTTGTGAAAACAATGGGTACGCCATGGGAACATCGGTCGCAAGAACGGCAAACCATACCGATATTTGGAAACTTGGTCTAGGATACGAAATGCCTTGTAAACCAGTAGATGGTATGAGGCCAGAAGTGGTGGCCAAAGAAATGGATGAAGCTATAGATCGAGCGAGACGTGGTGATGGCCCAACATTTTTAGAAATTAGAACCTACCGGTATCGCGGACATTCTATGAGTGATGCTCAGCATTACCGTACGAAGGATGAGGTAGCAAAGAAACAAGAAGAAGATCCGATATCGTATGTACTACATAAAATTTACGAAAAGAAATGGGCGACCGAAGATGAAATTAAAAAAGTAGATAAAGCAGTGAAGGAGCGCGTGAAAGAATGTGAAAAATTTGCAGATGAATCTCCATATCCAGAAAAAAAATTAATGTACGACGCAGTATACGAACAAGAAGATTACCCTTTTTTATCTCATAAACTATAAAACATGGCAGAAGTAATTAATATGCCGCGCCTAAGCGACACAATGGAAGAAGGAACGGTGGCAACCTGGCTCAAAAAAGTAGGGGACAAGATCGAAGAAGGCGATATTTTAGCTGAAATTGAAACCGATAAAGCTACAATGGAGTTTGAATCGTTTCACGAAGGTGTTTTATTGCACATTGGTATTGATGAAGGCGAAACGGCACCCGTAGATCAACTTTTGGCCATTATTGGAGAAGAAGGAGAAGATATCTCAAGCTTGATAGACGGTGGTGGAGATGCTTCGGAAAAGAAAAAGGAAAAAGAAACTTCCGACGATGATTCAGAAGAAGAAGATTCTAAAAATGATTCTGGGAAAGATTCAAAAAAGAAAAAGGCCGCAGCTAAAGAGAAGGACGAAGATGATGAAGATTCTGAAACTTCCAAAAAGGACGCAAAAGATTCTTCCGAAGATGAGGAAGAAACTGACGACAGTGAAGATGATGAAGCCGAAGAGTCATCTAGTGAAGACGAAATACCTGAAGGTGTTGAGGTAATCAATATGCCACGCCTTAGTGACACCATGGAAGAAGGTACGGTTGCCACTTGGCTTAAGAAAGAAGGAGATACCATTGAGGAAGGCGATATTTTAGCTGAAATTGAAACCGATAAAGCGACCATGGAATTTGAATCGTTCTACAGCGGAACGCTCTTAAAAATTGGTATTGCTGAAGGTGAAACAGCAAAAGTTGATACGCTTTTAGCTATTGTTGGTCCAAAAGGAACAGATGTTTCTGGTATCACAGGAAAGAAAAGCGAGAAGAAAGCACCCAAAAAAGACAAATCCGAAAGTAAAAAGGATACAGAGAAAGAAGATAAGAAGGAAGACAAGAAAGAAGACGCAGCTTCCGAAGAAAAAGCGACTAAAAAAGAAGAGAAAAAATCTTCGAGTTCAAGTTCATCTTCAACTTCAAGTTCTGAAGGCCGTATTTTTGCTTCTCCCTTAGCAAAAAAGTTAGCAGAAGAAAAAGGAATCAACCTTCGTCACGTAAACGGAAGTGGCGATCAAGGTCGTATTGTAAAAAGCGATATAGAAAATTATCAGCCAGCTGCGGGCGGTCAGGCATATACTCCGGTAGGTTCAGAGAGCTTTGAGGAAATCAAAAACTCTCAGATGCGTAAAACCATCGCCAAGCGATTAGGAGAATCTAAGTTTAATGCACCCCATTATTATTTAACGGTTGAGTTGGATATGGATAACGCAATTTCCTCTAGGGAAGCTATTAACAGCGATCCAGAGGTAAAAATCTCTTACAATGATATGATCATTAAAGCCTGTGCTATGGCGCTGCGAAAGCATCCACAGGTAAATAGCCAATGGACGGCAGATGCAACAAAGATTGCGAAGCATATTCATATAGGTGTTGCCGTTGCAGTCGATGAAGGATTGTTAGTGCCTGTGCTGAAGTTTGCAGATCAGATGACATTTTCTCAAATAGGAGCCAACGTGAAAGAGCTCGCTGGGAAAGCAAGAAATAAAAAGATAAGTCCAGACGAAATGCAGGGCAGTACGTTTACGGTTTCTAATTTAGGAATGTTCGGTATTAAAGAATTTACTTCGATTATCAACGCACCAAACTCAGCTATTTTATCGGTTGGGACCATCGTTCAAAAACCTGTTGTTAAAAATGGGGTAATTGTGGTAGGTAATACGATGACTGTAACACTAGCGTGTGATCACCGTACCGTAGACGGCGCAACAGGAGCTAAGTTCTTGCAAACCGTTCGCACGTATATTGAAAATCCTGTAACGATGTTTGTTTAATATCCATTTCAGTTTTCAATACACCAAAAATTTTAAATCCCGCTGTTTCCTCTTTTGAAGACAGCGGGATTTCTTTATCTTTAGGGCTATGAAAAAAAATATTGTTATCACAGGAACAAGTCGGGGTATGGGCTACGAATTAGTGCCGCTATTTACCAATGCAGGACATAATGTTTTGGCATTGTCCAGAGATGTGGCTCCGGTTTCAGGATTAGAGATCGATAATTGTTCATGCTTTTCTTGTGATATAACAGACAAGAAAGATATTGCCAAAGTTTCAGATTTTATTAAAGAGAAATGGGGGCATGTAGATGTGCTCATTAATAATTCGGGTTATTTAGTGAATAAACCCTTTTCAAAATTGAATATAGACGATTTTATGCAGTCCTATGAAGTCAACGTTTTTGGCGCTGCAGCCATGACGCAGGTAGTGTTGCCTTTTATGAAAAAAGAGGGGCATGTGGTCAATATTAGTAGTATGGGAGGCGTACAAGGGAGCGCAAAATTTCCTGGATTGGCTGCCTATAGCAGTAGTAAAGGCGCCATTATTACGTTAACCGAAGTACTGGCCGAAGAATATAAAGAAACAGGCCCTTCGTTTAATGTTTTAGCATTAGGAGCCGTACAGACCGAAATGCTCGAAGAAGCTTTTCCAGGCTACAAAGCACCTTTAAGTGCGAAAGAAATGGCACGGTATATCATGGATTTCTCTCTTTCTGCACATAAATATTACAACGGAAAGGTTTTAGAAGTTTCTTCTTCAACGCCTTGATATTTTATCTATAATTTAAAATTTATGGAGAACAGTAAATAAGGGTCAACTAAATTATACGAGAATGTTGAAGTGGAGAAGTCAGAAACATCAGTTCTTGTAAAAATATTTTCTTTTGGTGTCAGGTTTTTTGAAATGATGGAATAATCAATATTTCCGTTTTTTGAGGTAATTGTTAAAGCGCTATCAAAAAATATAAAACTTTCTGCTTCATTAAGATTAGGTAAATAATAATCAAACCCTGTTATAAATCGGATTTTTTTATTTGGTCTTAGAAATACCTTAAATGAGTTTTGAAATGAAGAATTGCTTATTCTATCTAAATTTTCAGTTTTAAAGGCTGCGTTCTGAAATTGAAAATTATTCTCAAAATTGATGAAACCCAAAAAACCTGTTTTTATATTTAACTCAGAAAAACCTGAGTAACTAAGGTTATCTCGGATTTGTGAATTGTTTACTACGTTTTTGTAGGAATTGACGCCATAAGAAAAATTCAATCTTACGTTAGATTTTATAAAATTAACATACGCATCCAATCCTGTATTGACCGAAGCGTTTTCAAAACTTGCATCAAAGAGCGTTCTCGTATTTGAAATCAACAACTCATCAATAGTGACAGAGGTCAAGTAATTGTTTATATTGTTCAAATAGTTTACGCCTGCATAAAACTGGAATAAATTAAAGAAGTCATTGTGGTTAAAACGTAAATCTAAACCATATCTTTTAAGTGTCTCTAAACTCGCAATATTATTTAAGGAATTTCTGTTCGAAGTAAAAATCACATCCTCAAAAAGATAGGATTCATTTACTGTATCTTCATTGTAATTTCCAAGAAGTTGAAAGTTTGATTTTTTATTTATGTTATATGTGATTTGTACCTTTGGCAAAAACAAAAATTTACTGTTTTTTTTATTTTCTGAAAATTCTTTGTTGTACGCTAGCTTTTGGTTTAGGTATTTTAAATCTAATTGTGTCCTAAAGCCCCATTTATTGACTTTAAAAAAAAAGTTACTTTCTATCCAAGGATACTTATTTTGGTAATCAAATTCATTAAATGCAAAAGCGTTGTTTGTATTTTCACTAGTAAGTAATGAAAAAAGATTATTTTTTTCAAATGTATATCCAACACCAAGTTTTAAGTTATAATCTTCGGTGGCGTTCAAAATAAATCCGCTTAAATTTATATAGGTTTTTTCTAAATCGACCGCTTGGTTGCTAACAGAAGCATCGGGAAAATCTGAAAATCTTATATCAGGTTCAATATTTTGATTTTGTGAAAGGGTACTATTGTTAAAAAGTAAGCTGCCAATAAAAGCACTTTTGGAGTTTATTCTTTTCGTGTAATTAAAAACCTGTTTTAATTGATTTAGATTAGAAGTTGTAGCATTTTTTTGGGGTATGTTATTTAACCGAATATCATAAAGGGTACTTATATCCTCATTTTTTAATTTGGACTTGGATTCTATTAACTCGCTATCGGAGAGTTTATAATTTAGATCAAGCTTTATATTAAAAAGTTCTGGTTTTTTACGCAATGATTCATTTTGAATCACATTTAATGAATCAAGAGGGGCTAAGTAAGTTGTTTGGGAAAGGATATTCCTTTCAAGATTATCTTTTTTGTAGTCAAAATTAATTTTTGCCCCAAACTTGTGGGTTATGTTGTAAATGGAGTTGATACTTCCAAAAAAATTATTATTAATCCGGGAACGTTCTTCTGAAATATCTGATGAAAACCCGCCATCATTGATAATTCTAGCAATAGTAAGATCTTCTTCATTTGCATTTTCTAATGAAAGGCTGTTTGAAGAAAAATAATCGTACGGGCTATATTCTTTTCCAACATTATTAAAACTTCCCGTAGAAAATGATTTCAGTTTTTTTGAGATGCCTAAAAGGCTGCTGTTAATGTCTACGCTGTTTTCTATCCCAGCACCAATAGTTGAAGTGTTTGAGAAATCTGATTTCCCTTTTTTTAAACTTAAATTGATGGCTACAGAATTTGTATTTGCAATACCGTGCAAAAGCGGGTTTTTAATGTAATTTTCAATGGCTGAAAGTTTTTCGACCATATCCACATCAATATTTTTGGTACCTATGGTATAATTGGCATCAAATAAGTCGTCACCGTCCAATAGTAAACTCTCAACAGTTTTTCCTTTAAAAGTGATTTTGCCGTTATCTTCTACCTTCATGCCAGGGAGTTTTCTAATTAAATCCTCGACAACCCTTTCTGTACCATCCATAAATTTTGTTGGGTCATACGTTGTAGTATCTTTTTTTACGGTAATGGACTTTTTAGTTGATTCAATTAAAACTTCTTGAAGTTCAGAAACAGAAGGGGTAAGTACAGCATTTATTCGTAGGGGTTTTTCTTGAGATGGGAAGTCAATTATTTCAATTGACTTTTGGGTAAAGCCCAATGATTTAAACTCAACTATAAAAGATTTTAAAGCTGGATCAATATCCAAGCTATACTTACCAAAATCGTCTGTAATGGTGTAATCAAGGAGTAAGGTGCTTGAATCTAATGATTTTAATACAACCGTTACTGCCGATAGCGAATTATTTTCAGTATCCGTAACGTTACCAATAATATTTTGAGAAAAGCTCTTATTAACTAATGCAAGGCATACTAAAAAAACTAGAACAATAGCGATTTTATGTTTTCTAGGAGCCAAAAGAAAACTTAATCTTTGATGTATTCTACAATCCCTTTTTTAGGGATGCTTTGCGATGGTCCCCATTCTTCCATACTGTTTCTGCGTATTTCATCATACTTTTTTTTGTAAACTTTTAGAAACTCCTCCCAGCTAATGCTTTTATTGTCCTTGAAGGGATTATCAATAGATGAAGGTTCATTTTTTATCTCAATAGATGTTGCTTCAAGTTTAAATTTGCCATCGGTAGACTCGATTTCTAGAATAAGACCAGGCAGTCCATGAAACCGCCAAGGACCATTATTTATAGGAATTTTATCTGTAAAATAAGCTACATAATATCTGCCTCCAAATTCGGTTGCTGCTTTTTGACAGGTATAACTTAATATTTCTTTAGTTTCGGGTGCCAATGTCCAGGTCATAAGCGTATCAAGAGAACTTTTGATGAAAAACTCTTCCATACTTATTAGGTTTGTATAATTCATTTCATTATTACTGAAATTTTTATAAACAAAATCATTGTTTTTGGCTTTTAAACTAAAGGACATTGATGTACTATTCTCAGACTTTATTTTATTTGAGATGCTATCTTCATTTTTAGAACCAAAGCTACGGGTGTGATCCATTTCATAGAGTGACTCTTTATTATTGAACGTTAAAATAGAATTAATCTCATATGCATTCCCAACGTTAAGAAACATAGTCTTATAGTTATAGTAAACCTCTATTGTCGTAGTATTTTCTTGAGCATTTGATGTCCAACAAAAAAATATTGATAAAAGTAAAAAGGATATATTATTCATGAATTTCATTATTATAAAAACCTTACATTGTATTTAGCTTTATACCTAAATGCAGTGTAAGATTTCTTAAGTTAAGCTAATCTACTAAAAATTATCACATAGTTTTTATTTTTAAATTGAATAAAACTAACTTTTTTACAGATGACTTTTTAAATGAAATTATCTACTTTTGATTAAGTATATAATGAATTTGAAAATTAAACAACACAGGATTAATTTTTTCATATTTTTAATTAATTTTGACAGAAACACTTTCAAAATACATTCCCACAGCCGCCGTTGCTCCAGTTTTTGATCTTATCAAAGAAAACAACGTTCACTTAAAAATAGTGAATGAGCGGGTAACACGCCATGGTGATTATAGAAAACTAACAGATGGTCAGCACCAGATTACCGTAAATGCGTCGCTCAATAAATACCGCTTTTTGATGACCTTGGTACATGAGATTGCGCATCTCGTGGCTTTCGCAAAATATGGCAGGTATATAAAGCCGCATGGTAAGGAGTGGAAACATTCGTTTCAGGCTTTAATGTTACCTTTTATAAGACCCGAAGTTTTTCCCAACCAATTATTGCCCTTATTAGCGCTTCATTTTAAAAATCCGAAAGCAACAAGTGATACCGACGCGCGATTATCATTGGCATTAAAACAATTTGATCCAGAAAATGATAAAAACTATATATTTGAAATACCAAGGGACGGCCTTTTTCGGTTATATAATGGAAAGATCTTTAAACGCGGCAATAAACGGGTAAAACGCTACGAATGTGTGGAGGTAGCGACAGGAAAAATATATCTGTTTAATCCAAATGCCGAAGTGGAGTTTTTGAAATAAAAAATGAATTAAGAAACACGATCCGTTCTGTTTCTAAAAATAATATATGAAGAATAACAACTACTACGCAGTAATCATGGCAGGAGGCATCGGATCGCGATTTTGGCCTGTGAGTACAACAGATTTGCCCAAACAATTCCACGATATGTTAGGGACGGGACAGACCTTGCTT
>Ga0115567_10001473_pt1 | contig 23552 bp, 19 predicted proteins | sample COGITO_mtgs_1204_2_FD_88679 | JGI IMG/M metagenome (GOLD analysis project Ga0115567, IMG submission 88679) | Pelagic marine microbial communities from North Sea - COGITO_mtgs_120412 | ecosystem: Environmental > Aquatic > Marine > Epipelagic | place: Germany:Helgoland, sampling site Kabeltonne... | reverse complement strand
TGGGAGGAAGTATATCTAACTGAAGCGTAATTTCGGTCGTAAATGCTAAAGTACCTTCGCTCCCACACAGCAAGGTACAGAGGTTAATATTCTTTTCGGTCTCTATAAAAACCGAAGTGTTTATCAAACTATCTAATGCATATCCTGTGTTGCGACGGTGTATTTCAGGCTTCGGAAACTGTTTTTTTATTTCTTTCTGAACATTTTCAGGTTTTAAAAGTTCATAGAGCGACTTATATATTTTGCCTTCTTGGGTCGTTTGTTTTGTTTTAGCCGAGAACGCTTCCGAAGAAAGCGATGAAAAATTCACCTCGCTACCATCAGCAAGTATTGTTTTGACCTGTATTACTTTATCGCGTGTGACACCGTATTGTATCGAGGTTGTCCCGCTACTATTGTTACCCACCATCCCTCCTATCATACATCGATTTGAGGTGGACGTGTTCGGTCCAAAAAACAATCCGAAGGCTTCTAAATAAGTATTTAACGCATCGCGTATTACACCAGGCTGCACCGTAACGGTTTTATTTATTTTATCTAAGGAGATGATTTCAGTAAAATATTTTGAAACATCGACGACAATACCTTCACCAACGCACTGACCCGCCAAAGAAGTTCCTGCTGTTCTCGGGATCAACGAGGTTTTATGATCTTTAGCAAACGTTATGAGTTGTTTGATTGCAGATGCATTCTTCGGAAAAGCTACTGCTAATGGAATCTTTCTATACACCGAAGCATCTGTTGCATACATACTTAAATGCAATGGATCGAAATGAAAATCGCCAGCAAAATCTTCCTTAAATTTCTGAAGAATTTTTTCCATCATAGTATCGTAAAAATAATTAATTGTTGACCGTTACTTACTATTATGTTGGGATAATTTAAGCATAATCTTAGTAATCCATTAACATGACACGCTGTTAATTAAGGCTAAATTCGCATTATAACAAACAAATAAAACAATTATGAAAAAATTATTGATTCTTTTAATAGTATGTGCTGCTTTCACATTTCAAGCACAGGCACAGGACCAATCGGCACTTATTGCAGACAATGCTATAGGTCTTAGGATAGGTGATAGTGATGGTTTTGGTACCGAAGTAAGTTACCAACGTGCCGTAGGTGGGGACAACAACAGATTAGAATTTGACCTGGGAATACGGAGTAACAAGAATTTTGATGCTTTTAGAATTACAGGATTATACCACTGGGTATGGAATATTGAAGGTGGTTTTAATTGGTATGTAGGACCAGGAGCAGGTGTGGGATTTGTTGATTTTGACAACGACCGCTTTGATGATGATTTTGATGATAGTGAAACATATGCTTATGTTGCAGGTGATATAGGGATCGAATATAATTTTGATTTCCCGCTATTGTTATCATTAGACTTTAGACCAGAATTAGGCTTTGGAGACTTTAATGATGATATAGATTTTGACATCGCCTTAGGTGTACGATATCAGTTCTAGAATACGAATAGATAAATTATTAAATGCCTCGAACTTCGGGGCATTTTTTTTGATTATAATGCCATTGCATACTTTATAGGCAGCGTTTGCTTTTGGAGAGCAATCATGACAAACGGACTGCTCATGACTGTCGTAACAGGTTGCATAGGATCTACTTCCATTACTACAGGGATAACAAGAATTTGATTTTCCTTCTTTTCTACCCGCGCTATCGTAATGGGAGTCCCTCCATAGGAAAGTTCCTGAGTGGCGTAAAAGAAAACCACTTTTTCATCAAAGTCAATTGTAGGAACAGGAAAACCTGGCTTTTTAGTGCTGTTTATACGATTAAAAACTTCCTGTAACTCTTTCTGGGAAGTAATTGTTCTTTCGGCACCTTCTTTAAAGTTGCTATGAGAACCTCTTACAATAGTGGTAAATAGGATGGTTTCGCTTTGATTCGGTGTTTCTATCGTAGCTTTTGGTCCATTGCAGTTCAATAGTAAAAAAAATAATGGGAGACAAATAATGAAACCAACTTTATGAAACATACGACATCGCTTTTTTATAGACTTCTTCGTAGAGCGGAACGATGTTTTTAGTATCAAATTTTTTAGCGGCTTCTTTCGCTTGATTTTTAAACTTTTGAAGTGTTGCATCATCCTTTAAAATAGAAATTGCATTTTTAGCCATTTCAGAAACATTTCCAACTTCGCTTAAATATCCACTAAAACCATCGATATTAACCTCTGGTAGTCCACCAGTGTTGGTAGAAATGACGGGGACGCCATTTACCATTGCTTCTAATGCGGCGAGACCGAAGCTTTCTTTTTCTGAAGGCAAAAGGAAAAGATCGCTAAAACATAATATTTTATGAATTTCACTACTGTTACCTAGAAAAACCACCTTGTTTTCGATCCCTTTTCTTATACAGTACGCCTCGCTTTCTTCTTTTTCAGGTCCTTCCCCCACAATCAATAATTTTGACGGGATTTTCTTCTGTATTCTATAAAAAATCTTGACGACATCTTTAATCCTTTTTACGGGGCGAAGATTACTAATGTGTGTGATGATACGCTCGCCTTCATCTGCCATTAATCCGCGCTGGCACTCAGTAAACGGATTATCATGCTTTGAAATATCTATAAAATTAGGCACCACATGGATATCATTTTTAATATCAAATAAACGTAAAGTATCATCTTTTAAACTCTGGGAAACCGATGTCACAACATCACTATTGTTAATGCTGAAGGTCACTGCAGGTTTGTAAAAGGGGTGGCTACCTACTAATGTAATATCGGTACCGTGCAATGTGGTCACCATTGGAAGGTGAATACCTTCTTCTGCCAGCATTTGCTTCGCCATATAACCTGCATACGCGTGTGGTATCGCATAATGAACATGTAAAAGATCAATTTTATGGAGTTTGACCATATCAACTAATTTGCTAGATAGGGCAAGTTCGTAGGGCTGGTAATGAAATAAAGGATAGTCTGGAACCGAAACCTCATGAAAGTGAATGCTCTTTGATAAAAGCTCTAATCGCACAGGTTGTTTATACGTAATAAAATGAATTTCATGTCCGCGTTCGGCCAAGGCAAGTCCTAATTCTGTTGCTACTACGCCGCTTCCACCAAAAGTTGGGTAACATACCACTGCTATTTTCATAAATCTTACCCGTAAAGGATTTTATTTTTCTGCCGTTAAATTAGTGTCAACATTTCTATAATCTATGGCATCATAGATTACCTGCTGTATATTACTTCGCAGATTACTACTTATTAAATTTCGGTTTTCTGCATCTGGATAGGTTCTGTTAGATAAAAACACGTATACAATTTCCTCTTCTGGGTCGGCCCAAGTAAAGGTACCTGTAAAACCGCTATGTCCAAAACTCTCCATAGAAACACAACCACAGGTTGGTCCGGATTCACCTAATTGGGGTTTGTCGAAACCTACGCCTCTTCTTACATTGTCTTTGCAGTAATAGCATTTATTGAATTCGTCCATTATTTTAGGGTCAAAATACCGTTTGCCTCCATAAAACCCTTTTTGTAAATACATCTGCACGATCTTCGCGACATCGTTTGCGTTACTAAATATTCCCGCATGACCACTCACACCGCCTAGCATCGCCGCTCCTTGGTCGTGAACATAGCCATGAACTTTCTGAAACCGGAACGATTTATCCTCTTCCGTAGGGACAATATCTGCTGTTGTGAATTTATACAACGGATTATAGGTGGTATAATTAGCGCCTAAGGACTCGTACAAATTGCGTTGTACTACCTTATCCATGGAGGAGCCATAAAAGTCTTCGATATATTTTTTAAGTAAGTAATATCCCAAATCGCTATACCGATACCCTTTTCTTTCTCGCAACTCACTATCTCGTATTATTTTATATATACTGTCGCTGTAATCACGGCGCATATACAAATCTTTCGCTACTTGTATATTAAAATTCTTAGTTGGAACTGTAGAATAATACTTCTCTGACGGCTTTTTTGTAAGCGTATCTAAGGTATGTATGTAAAAAGGAATCCATGCTTTTAAACGCGCCGTATGGGTCAACATTTCTTTTAACTTAATATTTGCCTTATTTGAACCTTTAAAACTAGGTAACATTTCATCCAACTTTGTGTTCAGTGAAATAACATCACGGTCTGCCAATTGCATCATCAAGGGCACAGTTGCCAAAATCTTAGTAAGCGATGCTACGTCATAAACATCATTGCTTTTAACGCTATTCTTTTTTTCCTGAGTATGGTAGCCAAAGTTTTTATTGTAGATCACTTTACCTTTTCTAGCAACTAAAATTTGCATACCAGGCGCCATGTTGCCCCACATTCCAACCTGTGCCAACGAATCAATTTTATTCAGTTTATAGCTATTCACCCCAACACTTTCTGGCGTGCCATATTGCAAACGTTTAATAGATCTTGTTTGGAAACGAGTACCTAACGGAAATTCTTCACCAAGAGACACCGGAAGCATTCCATTCGCTTCTCTTGCTCCAAAAATTAACTGCGCAGACAGTTCTTGTGAAACTTTGCTGTTTTGATACGACAAAACCACCGATTCAAAATTAGCGGCTGTTTTTAGGTCTAACAATGCGTAAGGTCTAGCAAATACGTCTAAAATAACGGTATTTGTCCGTGCAATTTCATATAACCAAGTGAGTTCGTTGCCAGTAAATTCGTACTCTTTCCATGGATTCTCATTCGATTTATGAAAACCAATGATCACATAGTTATACGCGGCTAGTTTATCGATATATTCATCCAGCTTTGTTGCTTTTACATAATCAATAGCGGCATATTTTCTTAATTCATCTAAAAAAACTTCACCTGAGTCGTCCCCTAAATTAATATAAGCTATTTTTTTATTCTGAAGATCCTTAATAGGGAGTGTCGCGTTGTCATTCTTTAAAACCGTCAACGCTTGCTCCATTGCTTCTTCATACAGCGCATCATCTTTCACCGAATTTAATTCATCCACTATAAAAGTTGGGTTTACAGGCTGATAGTTGTCTAGTCCTACTTTATATTTTGCATATAAAATCTTTTTAACTGAAGTTGCCAATCGCGCTTCAGAGATAATACCCTCCCTAAAAGCATTGACCAATAATTCATGTGCCTTCGGGATATCTTCTGAAATTAAAAGCACATCATTTCCAGCTAAAAATGCTGCCAAATCAATTTCTCCTGGCTCACTGAAATTTGCCGCACCTTTCATATTCAACGCATCGGTAAAAATCAAACCGTTGAAACCAAGCTGCCCTTTAAGTATATCGGTCACAATTGTTTTTGAAATGGAAGAAGGATAATCACTTTTTTCTTCTAAAGCAGGCACATTTAAATGCGCAACCATAACACTGCTGAGTCCTTCATGGATCAATTTTCGGTAGGGATACAACTCAATACTATCAATACGTTCTTTTGAAAAATTAATGGTGGGTAGCGTTTTATGAGAATCGGTATCGGTATCACCATGTCCCGGAAAATGTTTTGCGTTTGCCAAAATTCCAGCGTCTTGCATTCCTTTCATAAAGGCTAAGGATTTTCGGGTTACATTATCTCGATCTTCCCCAAAAGACCTGTTGCCGATAATTGGATTTTTGGGATTTGTATTAATATCCACTACGGGTGCAAAATTAATATGCACGCCCAGCCGTTTAGAATGTTCCCCTATCCGTTTGCCTACTTCTTCTACAATCCTGTCATCTGTGATCGCACCTAATGTCATATTCCAAGGATATGCAAAGGTAGAATCCAGACGCATGGCCAGCCCCCATTCTGCGTCCATCCCTATCATTAAAGGGACTTTCGTTATTTCTTGAAATTCGTTGTTTAATTTTGCCTGACGTACAGGCCCCCCTTTTGAAAAGATAACTCCACCGATATATTGGTTAGTGATCAAGTCTTTTACCTTATCCGTTTTTTCTTTGGGATCACTTGAAAACACATCGACCATGAAGAGTTGTCCCATCTTTTCCTGAAGCGACATTGCTTCATAAATGCTATCAACCCACTTCTTCTGATTTTTAAAATCATCTTTGACGATCAAAGGGTTAATTTGTTGTGCAAACGAAGTAAGGGTAACTATTAAAAAAAGGGAGCTGAATAGGATTTTTTTCATGAAGAGAAAGTTACAAAAACTATGCTAAAAACCTGTTATGCCAGCTTTCTTTTGCAGGAACTTCCCAACTTTCTAAATACTCTTCTTTTGTATTCACTAAATTATTGAAAACAACCGTATTTGGAGAAACTGATTTTGCCTTTGCCATTTTTCTGAAATCAATCAGCGTTTTGTGCGCAATAAAATCACCGCTGTAAAAAGTAACGTTCATTTTATCTAATAAATCAACTTCAAATTCTTTTTCTAACTGTTGGATAAAATGTACCGAAGCATCAATACTACATCCAGAAGCGGACGCATTTTCTTGGTTCAGACCCAGCACGATAAAACGATTGTATTTTACCTCAAAACCTGCTTCAAGGTTAGCACCATGTGCAGTCCATTGGGTTAGGAATTCTTTCGTTTTATGGTTAATGATAGCAACTTCCTCATCGGAAAGCTTTCGGTTTGATTGATAGACCCAAACACGACTATTATCTGGTAAATTTTTAAAATCTGTAAGCATATTTTTATAAATCTGATGCAGTTGCGATCATTTCTGCCACATCCATTACTGCAATTTCTCCTTCTTTTTCTTTTCCTTTCACGCCATCTGTCATCATTGTATTACAAAAGGGACAACCTGCAGCAATTACGTCTGGTTTTGTTTCCATAGCTTCTTCGGTGCGCTCTATGTTTACCTCTTTATTTCCAGGTTCAGCATCCTTAAACATCTGCGCGCCTCCTGCGCCACAACAAAGACCACGCGATTTACAACGTTTCATTTCTACGAGCTCGACCTCTAATTTTCTAAGGAGGTCTCGAGGCGCTTCATATTCTCCATTGGCACGTCCTAAATAACACGGATCGTGAAAAGTAATCCGTTTTCCTTTAAATTTTCCACCTTCTACTTTAAGTCTGCCTTCGTTCAATAAATTTTTTAAGAACTGTGTGTGGTGCATTACTTCATAATTTCCACCAAGCTCTGGATATTCATTTTTTATGGTGTTAAAACAATGTGGACACGCAGTTACAATTTTTTTTACCTCATATCCATTTAAAACTTCAATGTTCGGCATTGCTTGCATTTGGAATAAGAATTCATTTCCGGCACGTTTAGCGGGATCTCCGGTACAACTTTCTTCAGTTCCCAAAACAGCAAAATCTACCCCTGCATTATTCAATAATTTTACAAAAGCCTTCGTTATTTTTTTTGCCCTATCGTCAAAACTACCTGCACAACCAACCCAAAAGAGCACTTCCGGCTTTTTACCTTGTGCCATATATTCGGCCATGGTGGGCACTTTTATAGTATTTTCCATTATATCAATATTTTTTTACTGCTTCTTTTAATCTTCAAAAACTTCTATGGTCACTTCTTTGTTTACCAAATCTGTAAACTTCCCTTTATATCGGGTTGCTTTTACCAAGTGGTTATCTACCCAATGATAGTTTCCTCCTCTGGGTTTGCCCATTAATAATGAATGGAACTTAAAACCGTGCTTGTTTAACCAATTTGTAGTGACTTCGCGATGGTCTTCTGTTCTTGAGGTGAAAAAACAAATCATATGTCCTTTATCGTACCACTTGTTCAACGTTTTTAAGGCGTCTGGAAATGGTTCGCAGGTTACCATACGTTCTGGTTCTTCGTTAGGCACATCTTCTGTGATGGTACCATCGATATCAATAAGGTAATTTTTTATTCCTTTAGGTAAAACCGGGCTTACTTTCTCCCCTTCTTCTACTTTATCGTGTAGCATTTTTTCCACTTCCTGTTTCTTCATATCAAAAAAATTTATGCTTCGTTCTTCCAGTTTAAACGGTCCATTTGGTTATAAGGCCATGGTGCTCCGTTGTTTTCAATATTGGTCATGGCGCCATTTAATTCTGTAGGAGCGGCAGATTGTTCCATCACCAAATATTGCCGCATGTCCATAATAATAGATAAAGGGTCTATACTTACAGGACAGGCTTCTACACAGGCGTTACAAGTGGTACACGCCCATAATTCTTCCCTTAAAATATAATCATCTAATAGTTGTTTTCCGTCATCCTTAAATTCACCGCCGTTGGCATCAATATTTTTGCTCACTTCTTGCAAACGATCCCGTGTATCCATCATAATCTTTCGTGGTGACAGCTTTTTTCCTGTGATATTTGCAGGACATTCACTTGTGCATCGTCCACATTCAGTACATGTATATGCGTTAAGAAGTTGCGTTTGGGTTAAGTCCATCACATCACTTGCACCAAATTTTGCTGGTGCTTCGGCCCCTTCTGCGGGCGCAGCAAATGGGTCTGCGTTGGGATCCATCATAAGTTTTACCTCATTGGTAACCGCTTCATTATTTTTAAATTTTCCTTTAGGCACTACTTTTCCTAAGTATACATTTGGAAATGCTAAAATGATATGTAAATGCTTACTGAAATACAAATAGTTCAAGAAGACCAAAATCCCTAAAATATGGAGCCACCAAGCAGTTCGTTCCATAATAATAAGGGTGCTTTCTGAAAGTCCGTCAAACAAAGGAGCAATAAAGCCACTTACTGGAAAAGATCCAGCCTGAGTATAGTGGGCTGCGCCTAATTGTTGTAAGGAAAGGTCTGCGGCGTTCATTGTAATGAAAAGAATCATCAAGACCATTTCAAAATACAAAATGTAGTTCGCATCGTTTTTTGGCCAACCCGTCATTTCACGAGACCAAAAACGTTTTATTTTTGAAATGTTTCTTCGTGTCCAGAATACAACAACACCTATAAAAACCAGAAGCGCTAATATCTCAAAGGTGGCAATGAGTATATCGTATACAGGGCCGAGGAAAGCAAAAATTCTGTGGGTGCCAAAAATACCATCGATTATAATCTCAAGAACCTCAATATTAATTACAATAAAACCAACATAAACAATAACATGTAGGAAACCTGCAAAGGGTCTCACTACCATTTTAGATTGTCCCAAAGCAATACGAAAAACATTGCCCCAGCGTTCTCCTTTATGGTCACTATTATCTACTGTTCGTCCTAATTTAATGTTACGGATGACTTTACGAATATTCATTGTAAAATATCCAATACCAGCGGCAAGCGCCACTAAAAATAAAATAGAAGGAATGTATTGCATGACTTATTTATTGGGGTCTTCAGGTTCTTTATACTCACCAGCTTTTTTTCCGAATAAAGAAAAATGAACATATCGTTTTGGATTCAGTTTAAGATCCTGTAATAGTTCTTCCAGTTGTTTTGTAGCTGCTTCAAGATTTTCATAGACTTGTTCTTCTTTCAGTAATTTTCCTAAATTACCTTCTCCTCTATCAATTGCCTGAGCGATCTCATTAAGCTGTCCTGTGAAATTTTCTAAATCTGAAATAATCTGCCCCGTTTCAATCTGTGCAAGTGAATCTGACAGTTTCGCAAAATTCTGTGTGGTGACATCCAGGTTAGTGAAGGTACGGTCTAATTTATCACCGTTTACATCAAGCACTCGGTTTAATTTGCTTGACACACCATTTAAAGATTGTAAGGTGCTACTAAGGTTATTAATGGCGTCTTTTAAATTATTACGTGTTGGTTCGTCCACAATATCTGTAAATGCCAATAATAAAGTGTCAACGGTAGAAAGGGTGTTGTTAACTTTTTTTTCTAAGGGCCCAAGTGCTTTTGTAACAGCACTTAACATACCGTCTTCAATCGAGCCGCTTAAGGTATCACCAGATTTTGCAATAGTCGCTTGATCATACACAGGGAAAATACCAAGTGATTTCCCACCAATTAAACCACTGCTGTAAATTCGAACTTGGCTGTTTTTTGAAAAGTCAAAATCATCCTCTAGTGTAAATTCAACAATAAGGCCACCTGCCTGATTTTCGAAGTCAATACCTGAAACTTTTCCTACTTTTAAACCATTGATAGTAACAGGTGCCGATTTAGCGAGCCCCTCTACATTATCATATTTTACGTAAAATGTTCTGTTTTTTTCAAGCAGATTTGTTCCTTTAAGATAACTGTATCCAAAAATGAACAACAATATGGCCCCGATGGCAAGGATTCCTGTTTTAACTTCTCTTGAGAGTCTCAATTCTTTATTTTTTGGGTGTAAACAAATTTAGAAATAATAAAAGAAATAAAGGGTTATTTCTGTTCAGATTTTAGAGCTTCTCTTAGTTCAATCTTTTTGCCCTTTTTGAAAGCTACAACATAACAAGTTGTATATCCTTTTTCTTGCGCAAAAGTTTTCATTAATTGAATTTTATTATAGTCTGAAGTATCTCCATAATAATATTTATAGAGCCCGTCTACTTTATCCCTACTAATGTCCTTAAGACCTTTAAAGTTTTGAGGCTTCGTATCTAATTTTTTACTGCTAGCGGCAAGTTGCACTTTAAAATCGATGTCCTTATAGATTTTTTCTTCGGTTTCTTCTATTGCCGTATCAATTTCTTCCTGATCTATCGTCGGATCTTGAAATTTTTCGGTAGACATCGCTAAACTATTTTTATAGGTAATTATAGCTTTAGTTATTTCAGCAGCCATTTCGGTTTGCCCTTTTACCGAGTTTAAATAGGCTCCTTCAGCTTTATTCGTAAGAAAACCTGTTTCTATTAAAACACTGGGCATGTAGGTATTGTGCAACACCCAAAAACCAGCTTGTTTTACGCTTCGGTCCTTTCGTTTTAAAGTGTTTGTAAAGTTATTCTGAATTAATGATGCAAGAGAGATACTTTGATCCAGATATTCTTCTTGAAGTATTGTCAAACCTATTAGGGAAGTAGGTGAATTGGGGTCAAAACCAGCATAGGTTTCTTCATAATTTTCTTCTAAAAAAATCACCTCGTTTTCTTTTTTGGCGATCTCAAAGTTAGCTTGCGATTTATGAAGCCCTAAAACAAAGGTCCCAGAACCGTACGCATTATTAGAAAAAGCATCGCAATGCACCGAGACAAATAAATCTGCATCGGCCCTATTGGCAATAGCTGCTCGTTCACGTAATTCAACAAATACATCCGTTTTTCTGGTATATATCACCTTTACGTTTGGTTGTTTTTCTAGTTCTTTACCTATTTTAAGCACGATATTTAAGGCTATATCAGCTTCTTTATAACCATTGCCTCGATTGCCGGGATCTTTTCCTCCATGTCCTGCATCGAGAACAACAATAAAGGGTTTTGTGGTATCTTTTTTGTTGTTCGTTATAAATGATGAGAACAAAAAGATAAAAATGGAAAGTACGAAAAAGTATAAGAGTTTCGTTTTCATATGAGTAAAACGTGGGTTTAAAGATGATATTTTAATAATTTACGATTTAAAATTGAAGCCCAAAAAATATGCTTAATTTTGACGCCGTCTGCTTTAAAAGGTAGATTTTCAAAAACTGAGCCAAAATTACAAAATTAAAGTATCGTAGCATTGCAAAAACATAGGCAATACGTATTGATTTTAATCTCCCTACTCCTATGTAGTGTTGTGATGTACGCGCAAGATATCCCGCCAAAAAACTCGGTTTCAATCCCTTCAGAAAAGAAAGAAGATACAGTTACATCTAATGTAAAACCCGTTATAACCGAAATTAATGAAGCCATTATTGATACAGTTAAAACTGATACCATAAAACCAAAAAAGGAATTGCTCACGGATGTGGTGGATTATTATGGGGAGGATTATGTGTACCTAGACCGCAAGGAAAACAAAGTATACATGTACAATAAAGCGTATGTGGTGTATGGCGATATGCGGATAGATGCTGGTCTCATTATTCTTGATTACAATACAAACGAAGTATATGCCAAGGGTATTGATAGTGCAGGAACGTATTCACAACGTCCTGTTTTTGTGCAAGCTGGAAATAAAGTAGAGCCCGATTCGATCCGTTTTAATTTTGATTCTGAAAAGGCTTTGGTTTATAATTCTAGAGGGGAACAAGATGGTTTTAGATACATAGCTGAAGTTACCAAGAAGCAAAACGATTCTGTTATTTACCTAAGTCGTGTGAAATTTACCACTTCAAAAAATATCGAAAATCCCGAATATTATTTTTTAGCACGAAAAGCTAAATTCGTACCTAATAAAAAAATTGTTACGGGCTTAACAAATATGTGGATTGCTGATGTTCCCACTCCCATTGGACTTCCTTTTGCTTATTTTCCACTTACTAAGGATAGAACCTCTGGTTTTATCTTACCTAGTTTTGGAGAAACAAATAGACGAGGGTTTTTCTTTCAGAATGGCGGGTATTATTTCGCTGTAAATGATTATGTAGACCTGACAGTACTTGGAGACTATTATACCAATGGTAGTTATGGTCTGCGCGGTGAGTCGACGTATGCGTTGCGGTATAAGTTCAGGGGAAATATAAGTGTACGATACGAAAATTTAATTAATAGTGAACGTGGATTCCCAGACTTTAGTCAGAGTTCTGTCTATAATATTAGATGGTCCCATAGTCAAGATGCAAAAGCAGATCCTTCTTCCCGTTTTTCAGCATCTGTTAATTTGGGAAGCAGTAGGTTTTTTCAACAATCTATAAATCAAACTAATAATGCGAGTGCACTCGTGAACACGTTGAATTCTTCAGTATCCTATTCTAAAACTTTTGAGGGCGAACCTCAGGTAAACTTGACACTTGCTGGCACACATTCACAAAATACAAATACACAGGAAGTAAATTTATCACTCCCAAATTTAACAGCAAGTGTTGGCCGTGTTTTTCCTTTAGCACCTAAAAGCGGCATTAAAAAAGGAATACTTCAGAATATCAATTTTCAATATGATGTACGGGCCGAAAATAGAATAACCACAACCGATTCGTTATTCTTTACAGCTGAAATGTTTGATGATGCACAAATAGGTGCGCAACATACCATCCCGATAACGACAAATTTTAAACTTTTTAAATATCTGAGCGCTTCAGCAGGAACACGTTATCAAGAGACTTGGGTTTTAAAAACAATAAGGAGACGTTTTGATGCAAATGCTGAGAACGCAATAAATAATGTAGTTGAAGATACCATTCCAGGGTTTGACAGTTACAGAACCTATAATTTTAATACGAGTCTGGGTACAACAGTCTACGGGACGTTCAATTTTGGTGAAGATAAAAAGGTCCAAGCGCTACGCCATGTCATGCGTCCAAGTATTAGTTATAATATAAACCCTGGGTTTGATCAATTTTATGATGATTATGTGATCCCTGCCGAACAATCTGCGGATCCTGAAGTACAAGATCAAATAATTGAATATTCACGCTTCGAAAACACCTTGTTTGGTGCCCCTGGACAAAATTTATCGAGTAACATTAGCCTGGCATTAAGTAATAACTTGGAAGCAAAAGTACGGGATAGAGACAGCACGGCTACGGAGCCTAAAAAGGTGGTTTTGCTAAATAACCTTAATTTTAGTACCGCCTACAATCTTGCGGGCGATTCACTTAATATTAGTCCGTTGCGCGTTACCGGTAGCATTCCTGTCATTCCTAAGTTGGACTTCAACTTTAATGGAACCTTAGATCCTTATGCGCTCGATAATAACAATAGGCGTATCGATATGTTTAACATTGATAATGGGGGAAGTTTGTTTAGGCTTACTAATGCGAACATCAGTTTTAACTATTCGTTTTCTAGTAAAGATTTTGAAGGAAAAGGGGTAAGTAAAGATGCAGACAGAATAGACAACGAAACCTTTAGAAATGGTGGAAGACCAGATGATCTCTTTGGCGATGCCACAGATATAAATGATGGCCAAATTTATAGGGAAGATGACGAAGACGAAGATAAAACAGATATTGGCTGGTATAATTATAAAATCCCGTGGGATCTGCGATTAGCGTACACAATAACATATAGCAATGCGCAACGACAGAATGAAATATCATCACAATCTATCATGTTTAGTAGTAACTTAGAGCTTTCTCCAAGATGGAAGGTTGGGGTTTCGTCTGGATATGATCTTAAAAACAATGGCGTTACGTTGACACAGCTACGTTTTCAACGTGACCTAGAGAGCTGGCAAATGAGCTTTAATTGGACCCCAATTGGTAGCATAAATACTGCTTGGTATTTCTTTATTGGCATTAAGTCATCTGTACTTAGTGATATTAAGTATGACAAGCGAAGAGAGCCAGATCAAGGACTATAAATTATAAACGAACAGATTTCAGAAAATTATCACAGTAAGAACGCGATATGAAAAAAATAATCACAACACCTAATGCCCCTGCTCCTATTGGCCCATATAATCAAGCCGTCATGAGCGATAACATGTTATATACTTCGGGTCAAATTGCCATCAATCCTAAAACGGGTGAATTAGAAACTGCCGATATTACTAAAGAAACAAAACTGGTGATGGAAAACCTAAAAGCTGTTTTAAAGGCTGCAGGCATGACGTTTGAAAATGTCCTAAAAACATCCATCTTTATTAGCGACATGAAAAATTTTGTTGCTATAAATGAAGTGTACGCTACTTATTTTGATGAAGCTACCGCTCCAGCACGTGAAACGGTTGAAGTTGCCAATCTTCCTAAGTATGTGAATGTTGAAATTTCGGCAATTGCGAGTCTGTGAGTTGGTTGATTAGATAACTAAGAAATTAATAAATCAGGTAACTAGGTACAGAGACTGAATACTAGCTCCTATTCCTGATCTTCTTCTTTACCTTTGCTGTTAAAATCAACAGGGAAGGTATTATCATCTGGTACCACAGGAATATCTTGTTCAGATTCTAATGTCAATTTTTTGTTGAACAACTTCTGAACCAGTTCTCTAAACGTATCAAAATCGACTGAATAAGAGATGCCTGCACCCTGCTCAAAGATTTGATCTTCTCCAATAAACTGGATGTCCGCTTGACGATTGAAGAAGCTCATGCGCAAACTGCCGTCTTCATTTATTAACCATTGTACTTCAATATCGCCAGCTACTTGTGTTTCATTCACTCCTCCTACAGGAACCCCAACCTTACCATTGATCAAGATTCGTTCACTGATTTGTGTTGAAAGGGTGATACCAAAACGGTCTGCAGTCTGTTGATTGGGCAATCGACTCCCTTGGCTATAATCCAGTCCCACTCTAAATTTGCTGTCCTCATCTGCGAACAATTCATTTACCAAACCAGAAACGCGTTCTACCAAGGTTCCAGTTAAAAAGGTATTAGAGCCCGCATAATCATCATTTACAAAAGATCCAGAAGCCACTAAAAACAATGCCTGCTTCTGCCGTTCTTCTTCGTTCTGCAATTTGTATTCAAGCTCGCTTCTTACAATGGAGCTCGTTCGTGGAAATTCTATCCTGAAACCAAGATTAGGTTGTATTAATTCTCCCGTAAGATCTACAAGAACTTCTACTGGTATTTTTCGATTAACGGTTGGATTATCTAATAATATCGACGGATTGGCAGTGGTGGTATATTTTGCGCTCAGATTGAGCCTTGCGCGCTCAGGATCTCCATCCCAGTTAATGTTTCCGCCCGGAACAACACCTATCGTTTTTTGTATGACACCGCCGTAGCGAAAGTCGTAAGATCCTTCTATAACCGTAAACTCTCCCCACATATTAAATTTACCCAACGTGTTTATCCTTATTAAAAGCGTACCTGCTCCCCTACCTTTTAATACCGAATTATTCACCTTATCCACCACGACCTCCACTTCGGCTTTATCGTTAATGTCAAGGTCAAATTCTAGTGATAACCCTTTCGCTTCTTCCGATACAATAGTCTCACCACTTATACGGGCTTGTTTCTCTTTTGGAGATAAGAATTTTATAAAGGAATCATCCCCAATGGCTTCAGTATCACTAATCGGGATTTTAAAAGTAGTCCCTTCTTCGGTAGTTGCAATAACATCGATGGTTAATTCTTCCGTAGGGCCCTCAATAGTGGCGCTTCCACTAATAAAAGCTGTACCATAATACAGCTCATCTTCATCTGGTGGTGTATCCAAAACTAACAATCGCTCGGGCGCTTCTATTTCTAAATTCAACTCCCAATCTTTAAAATTGGTGTGGGTTGCGTTTCCTGTTAGGTTACCAGTAGTTTTATACTTGGTGTCGGTTAATTGTACCGAACCAATATCAAACATGTTTTTTGATACTGTAACTTCTGCATTATCCTCAATGTCAAAATCTGTGTTCAAATAAGGGACTTTTAGTCCGCTACTGTTCAATTGGATCTTGCCTATAAAATCGGGTTCTTTATAATTACCAGAAACACGTACGTTTCCTGATGCTAATCCTCTAATGTTTGATATGACATCACCGCCAAAAGGACTAAACGCCTGCATGTTGAATTCATTTAGAGTAACGTCCATCCGTATTTGCGGATTGTTTGCAGATACATCAATCTGGCCCACTGCGTTAATGGACTTCACATCGTCGTTTGTTAAAGTCGTATTGATGTTATATTGTGTTAGGTTTTCATTTCCTTCAACCCTCAAGTTAAGATCTCCAAACAAAATATCGTTGATGATCACATTATCCACTGTTACTGAAGAGTTAGGGTAATAGGCCCCATTTTTCTGAAGAAAATCGAACCTTCCATTCACATTTCCCTTCAATCGTAAACTATCAACTTCGGGTACAATGTTACCAATATTAACATCCTTAAATCTGACTTTTAAATCTTTATAAGTGGAATCACGCAGCTCTCCTGCCAGTTGAATGATCTCATCATTGTGATTTAATACCAAGGAGTCTATTTTCACTCTTGAAAAATTATCGTCAAAAGTCACTTTGTTCAAGTTGTTATTGTTCTCATTAAGATACCATACATTATCCTTGTAGGTGATATCCGATTTTTTAACCCCAACAACAGATTTCCCTTCAGGGTTAATGGTATGATAAAGCGATAGGTTAAAAAGATCCTCTTTCTTTTTTCCGCCTTTAAATTCGGAACGCAGGTAAAGCGTATCATTAATTGTCTTGTTGATTAAACTCACATCAACCATATTGTAAACCCCTGTATACACCGAATCAACAGATGCAAAAGTATTGTACAGCGGGTTATTGTTATCCACCTGCAAGTTCACCTTGCCTAAATAGTTATCAAAAAGCAAGATTTCAGGAGATCTAAAATCAAGTTTAAACTTCGACTCATCTGAAGATACTGACCCTCTAACATTTGTGTTCTCCCCAAGTTTTAATTGCGGAACAAAAAGATCGACTATTTTATTATTGATTTCAAAATTGTAATCAATGTATTGGTTCGTGGTAACCTCTTCTGGGATATAATTTGCATAGATACTCCCTATTCCATTTCTAAAGAGATTGGGAATATCTTCTACCTTAAACTCGCCCGAAATCTTCCCATCCACAATATCTGAAGAATTGATTTCGACCGTTCTTACATTTCCTTCAAAAGAAGATGTGATTTTAAAATCTTCAAAAAAGAAATCATCCCGTTCATTCTGGTAAAACGTATTATTAAAACTAATGGTTCCAACGGCATCATCGATTGTGGTACCGTCCATATCCATGATGATTTTTCCCGTAAAAACGGAAACACTATCACGGTTTATTAAATTGAGTTTATTAAGTTCAGCATATTCAACATCTGCTTCAAAATCATACTGGTTAAAATCTTTAGAAACATTTACTAAACCCTTGAAATCCATTTTGAGATTTGGGTCATCTATTAAAAGATCTCCATCAAATATGGGGTTTTTTAAATTTCCGGAAACTGTGATGTTTTTATAATCATACCCTTCAAAAACGATGGATGAGATTGAGCCATTTATATGCGTATCTACTGTTGCTTGTGTAAAACCTCTTCCTTCAAAACTTAAATTAGCCGTAATGGTTTTAAAAGATGTGGTATTTAAAAGTTTGCCAAGGTTTAGTTTGTTTACAACCGCATCACCCGAGTAAATTGCATTCTCAAAATTAGAGATGTTGCTCATTTTGACATCTGCATCTACAAAACCAATGGCAGAGGTTATCGTACTCTTTGTCACAAGGGTATTAGGAGTAAGGGTCGTATTTCCTCTAAACGAAAAAGAACCCAAGGGTTTTATCTCAACAGGCAAGATGTCGCCTAAAATTCGTGGCATCAACCGTCGTAACTCATAATAATTAGTAGTAATGGTGTGGCGCTCTCCTACTATTAAGTATTCTTTATCCTGATCTATTAAATTTCTGAATGACAAATCGCCCGAAATATAACTACCTTCTGTTCTTAAATATCCGTTTTTAAAATCAAAATTATTGAGATTGCCCGTTAAATTTCCATCGATTTCAATAAGTATATCGTTTCCAAACTCATTGTAGAAAGCATTAATATCGTTTGTAGCAATAGTGGATTCATTAAATGCCGCATCGATGGTCACATCGTTTACAAAATCTGACAATCCATTTTCGCCATAAGAAAACAGAATGTCTCCATTAATGGTAGAAGCATTGGTTTCTATAGCTAAATCTTTTAGTTGAATCGCCTCTAGCGTATAAGAAAAATCCGATTTTAAACTTTTAATGGTAAAGCCGCGTTCTGCATTAAGAGACAGCTCCATTATATTTGCCGAAACATCGGGTCCTGTGATTTTAAAATTATCCGCAAAAAGATTTACGTTCGTAAAATTAATAATATCTGTAGTTTCCAGGTTTTCATTAATGATCCGTACATGACTATCGCTTAGCCGTATATCATTACTGAATAAAGAAAAGACATTGTCACTCGTTTGTCCCGTATTAAACTTTTCAGAAAAAAGATAAAGATTGTCATATTCCTCATCTTTGTATGTTTTTACGTACAACTTCGCTTTTTGTAAATCTATATTTCCAAAACCAAGATCTCCTTTTATTAAATTGCGTAAGCTAACAATGTTAGTTTGTAATTGCTGCGCATAAATGAGCGTATCCTTGTGGTGATCTGCAATATAGACTTCACGAATATCTACCTCGCCCTTCCAGTTTAACCCAAGACGCTCTATATTAATATCGGTTCCGTAGGTTTCATTCAGGTTTTTAGTGACCTTATTGGCAACATATGTTTGAACGCCAGGAATAGAGAAAATAATAATTAAAAGCAGGAGAAGCAATACAAATATTGCAAAGGTCCTAACTATTATTTTCCGAAACTTTTTGATATGCTTTTAAAGTTTTAATTTTACAACCAATAAATATACCCACATTACTTTGACAATTAAAAACTGCTATATTCTTGGTATTGAGTCTTCCTGCGATGACACTGCTGCTGCTGTGATAAACAACGGCAAAGTATTATCTAATGTTGTCGCTACACAAAAAATTCACGAGGAATTTGGTGGTGTCGTACCTGAGCTTGCTTCCCGTGCACATCAACAAAATATTGTTCCCGTGGTGGATCAAGCTTTGCGCAAAGCAAATATCGACAAAAATGCATTATCTGCCATAGCCTTTACACGCGGCCCTGGATTAATGGGCTCCTTATTGGTAGGCACTTCATTTTCAAAGTCTTTAGCCATGGGATTGGGCATTCCGCTCATTGCAGTGAACCACATGCAAGCCCATATTCTTGCCCACTTTATTAAGGTGGAAGGACAAGAAGTTCCCAACTTTCCATTTTTGGCGATGACCATAAGTGGAGGGCACACCCAAATTGTACACGTAAAAAACTATTTTGAAATGGAAATCATAGGCGAAACTATTGATGATGCCGTAGGGGAAGCTTTTGATAAATCGGGTAAAATTATGGGATTGCCATATCCAGCAGGCCCGTTGATTGATAGCTATGCTCAAAAAGGAGATCCCAAGCGTTTTATGTTTCCGAAACCAAAAGTAAAACCCATGGATTTTAGTTTTAGCGGACTTAAAACAGCCGTACTTTATTTTGTAGAACGGGAGATACAGGAAAATCCAGATTTTCTTACTGAAAACATCGAGGACGTTTGTGCGAGTCTTCAGTTTACGATTGTTGACTATTTAATGGACAAGTTAAAAAACGCCGTTAAACACACTGGAATTAAGGAGATTGCTATTGGTGGCGGTGTTTCGGCCAACAGCGGAATTAGAAAGGCACTTTTTGAAGCTGAAAAAAAATATGGTTGGAAAACGCACGTTCCAAAATTTGAATATTGTACAGATAATGCAGCAATGATCGCCATTGTTGGAGAACTCAAATATAAAAGCGGCCTTTTTTCTGAAAATGACATCACCGCAAAAGCAAGGATGAAGTTTTAGATTATCTTTACTTCAGTTGAAAATTTTTACGGCTTAATAGGATAATTCGGAATTTAATTTCATCCTATTTTTCCCTGTCCCTAAAGGGCAATAGGTTGAAATTATTATTTAATCATTTAGTATTGAGGTAATTAAATGATAATTTTGGAACTAAATTTAAATAGATTCATTTTCCACACTAGACTTTAACACCATAAAAAAATTAAAGAAATGAATACTTCCGAAGAAATTATAAGACGTATCAATATTGCCGTGCTTCCGTGGAGTTCACATATTACTTCAAAAAAAATGTTTGGCGGACACTGCACACTCTACAAAGGTAAAATGTGCGTGGGTGAAGTAAAAGGCAATTTAATGGTGCGGGTGATTCCAGAAAAAATGCCAGCTATCTTAGCGCAACCGTATGTAAGACCGATGGATTTTACCGGTAAACCCATGAAAGAATTCATCTTTGTAGAACAAAAAGGGTTTGATTCTGAAGAAAAACTACAACAATGGGTTGAAATGGGTATTGAACATGCCAAAACAAAAACCGAATAGCATGCAACTTTTCTATACACCTGAAATAAAACCAGACGACAAACAAGTAATTTTTGATAAAGAGGAAAGTAGGCACATTATTAAAGTGCTGCGCAAGAAAGAAGGCGATTCGCTGCATCTCACCAACGGAAAAGGCTATTTTTTTGAAGCCACCCTTGCTAGCAGTAATCCCAAGCAATGCTTGGCAATTATCAATACTAGCGAAAAACAAGAACCTCTACCCTATAAATTACATCTCGCCGTGGCACCAACAAAACTGAATGATCGGTACGAATGGTTTTTAGAAAAGGCGACCGAAATAGGTGTTACAGAAATCACACCCATTATTTGTGATCATAGCGAACGGAAAGTGATAAAGCCAGAGCGGTATGAAAAGATCATCGCAAGCGCGGCAAAACAATCTTTAAAGGCGTTTATACCAATTTTAAATGAAGCCATTTCATTTACCGCGTTTATCGAGTCTGAAAAAGATACCGATTATAAATATATCGCACATTGTGAAGAAACCGATAAAAAATCACTAAAAAATGTGCTTAAAAAAAAACAGGACCTTCTCATAATGATAGGTCCCGAAGGAGATTTTTCTACAAATGAAATTGAAATAGCGCTTTCTGCTGGGTGTGTTCCGGTCAGCTTAGGAAATAGCCGGTTACGTACCGAAACTGCTGCCATAGCTGCCTGCCATAGTGTTGCCTTTATCAATGAATAAAAGATTACTCAATTGATGCCTGCGTACCTCCAGTAACTTCCAGATTGTTGTTCTGTACGTAAGCAATTAATTTTAGTTCATCATTTGGGTTTACTATGGAAGGTATTGTTATCGTATTAGTTCCGTTCGAATTTAAAATGGTAATTTCTTCGACTACGATATTGCTATTTTTTAAAGACTTTCCACCATTTTCCCCTCGTTTTATAGGCGTGATGCGTTCAGCAATAACCAGAACAACTTTTAATTTTTTAGAATTTGTATTTCCCGTAACGTCGTAAGAGAAACTAATTGAATTTATTTTCTTAGTTACTTTTGAAATAGTGACACTATTTTCTGCTTCATTTTTTAAGTATTTAGACAAATATCCATTCATTTTATCTTCATTAGAGCCTACAAAATGAATACTCCCATTAATTACGACCTGTGGCGTGTATACATTTCTACTTTTAAATTTTGACGCATATACATTTTGTAATGTAGTATATTCACTAGCACTAAAAGGGTCTTTCCAGCCTAGACGGTTCCAATAATCTACATGATACGATAGTACGGCAACATCCTTAGAATCATACTTGCTTTTAACCTTATCTAATAATATATCTGCGCTTGGACAACTACTGCAGCCTTGAGAAGTAAAGAGTTGCACTAAAGCAAAGGGTTCGATCGTATCGGCAACTGAAAGTGTTTCGATTTTATTAATGGCTAATGAATCTGACTTCTTTACATCTGAAGTACAGAAAAACAAGGGCAGAACTAAAATACTGAGAAGAAATTTCATGTGGATAATTTTCTTAATGAGTCGTAAAAGAGCGCCATGGCTTACGAATAGTAATTACTCACATTAACATTGGTTTTTAGGGTTTATCAGCAACATAATATACATATTGCTATAAATTAGACATTTACAACAATAAAGTAAAAAAATCGCTGTGTTTAATCGAAGATATCAAACAGATAAACGATAAAAAATTTAATTTTAACACATATAATGCTCATAAACTATTAAAATTTATTAGATTGCCCTACCCTTAATCAACTATTATAAACCTATGTCCCCAGCAAAGAAGAAGAAGAATAGGAGCTTAACTACCTTTACTGGTGTAAAAAAGAACGCAACGGTATCTTTTACACATGTAGTTAACCCACTTCAGGTTGTACACAACTCAAAACATGATCCTTCTAATATTTTTAATGACTGGATCAATTTCACTACATCCTTTTCGCAAGGTATTTACAATAAATTATAAAGAGATAAGTTAGACTTCAAGTACCCTATTTTGTACTTTTGAATTCTATGAAACTCACATCCTATTTTTTACTGATATTACTTACTGTACTTCATTCTAGCACACTTAGTGCGCAAGAGATTGCCGTATTGCAATATGGCGGTGGTGGCGATTGGTATAGTAACCCTACTGCATTGCCCAATCTAATAGATTTTTGCAACAAAAATATTGCGACGAATATGCAAGCAAAAGCAGAAACTGTTACGCCAGCCAGTATAGATCTCTATGATTTTCCTTTTGTACATATGACGGGGCACGGTAATGTATTTTTTACTTCAGAAGAAGCAGAGAACTTACGTAATTATCTTATAAGTGGGGGTTTTTTACACATTGATGATAACTATGGGATGGATCAATATCTTAGAAAAGAGCTCGTCAAAATTTTTCCAAATTTAGAACTAAAAGAACTTCCTGGAAACCATCCTATTTTTAGCTATCAGTTTAATTTTCCGGATGGACTGCCAAAAATACATGAACATGATAATTCGCGTCCGCAAGCATTTGGATATACCGTTGAAGGCAGACTGGTATTATTGTACACGTATGAAAGTGATTTGGGAGACGGTTGGGAAAACCCAGAAATTCACAACGATCCTGAAGAAGTTAGGCTTAAAGCACTGCGTATGGGAGCCAATATTGTAAAGTATGCTTTTGAAAATTAATGGCACTCCAACTTTCTCATAACACCGTAGCTACTACAAAAATTGATCATAAAATTATAGTCCTTTGCGACGGTGTATCAAGCCCCGCAAACATTGGCGGATTATTTAGAATTTGTGATGCTTTCGGAGTTTCTAAATTGATT
>Ga0115567_10001472_pt1 | contig 23558 bp, 18 predicted proteins | sample COGITO_mtgs_1204_2_FD_88679 | JGI IMG/M metagenome (GOLD analysis project Ga0115567, IMG submission 88679) | Pelagic marine microbial communities from North Sea - COGITO_mtgs_120412 | ecosystem: Environmental > Aquatic > Marine > Epipelagic | place: Germany:Helgoland, sampling site Kabeltonne... | reverse complement strand
TGACAAAAGAAGGCTTGTCTGAAAGAGGAGCACCGACATGTCCGGCACATTTGGCAAGGGTCACCATCTGCATCTGATCGACGGGTCGGCGTTTATTTTTCGCGCCTACCACGCGCTGCCGCCATTGACGCGCAAATCAGACGGGCTGCCGATCGGAGCCGTTGCAGGATTTTGCAACATGTTGCAGCGCTATGTCGAAGGCAACACCGGGCCCGATGCGCCAACCCATGTGGCCGTGATCTTTGACAAGGGGAGCCACACCTTCCGCAATGACATGTACGACAAGTACAAGGCCAACCGCGAGGCCATGCCCGAAGACCTGCGTCCGCAGATCCCCCTGACCCGCACCGCCACCGAAGCCTTCAACATCGCGTGCAAGGAAAAGCAAGGCTATGAGGCGGATGATATCATCGCGACGCTCGCCGTGCAGGCCCGTGCCGCGGGCGGGCGCTGCACCATCATTAGCTCGGACAAGGATTTGATGCAGTTGGTCGGCGGCGGCGTCGAAATGCTGGATGCGATGAAGAACAAAAGCATCGACCGTGATGGCGTGTTCGAGAAATTCGGCGTGTTCCCCGACCGTGTGGTTGATGTGCAAGCCCTGGCCGGGGATTCCGTCGATAACGTGCCTGGCGCACCCGGAATCGGGATCAAGACCGCCGCGCTGCTGATCAACGAATATGGCGATCTTGATACGTTGCTTGAACGCGCGGGCGAGATCAAACAGCCCAAACGCCGGCAGACCTTGATCGACCACGCAGATCAAATCCGCCTGTCCCGCGATCTGGTTCAGCTGGACGAGAATACGCCGCTGGACTTTACGCTGGACGACCTCGAGGTACGCGACCCCGACGCCGAGCAGCTGCTCGGTTTCCTTGCCGAGATGGAGTTTCGCACACTGTCAAAACGCGTGGCCGAGGTGTTGGGCAAAGAGGCCCCCACCATCGCGGACGCACCGGTCCCGGCCGATGCCCCCGCCGCGGCGGACGTGCCCTTTGACGCAGACCTGTATGAACACGTCAGCGACACAGAGGCCCTGCAGGCCTGGATCGAGCGGATTTACGAATTCGGCTATGTCGCCGTCGATACAGAGACCACGGGGCTGGACGATATGGTCGCGCAGCTGGTCGGCGTTTCGCTTTGCGTCGAACCCGGCAAAGCCTGCTACATCCCGCTCATCCACAAGGCGCGTGGCAGCGATGATCTGTTTGGCTCTGACGATTTGGCCGAGGGGCAGATCCCGCTTGAAGAGGCGCTGCGCCTGTTGACCCCGATGTTGCAGGATCCCGCGATCCTGAAAATCGGGCAAAACATGAAATACGACAGCAAGATATTTGGGCAACTCGGCATCAATGTCGCCCCGATCGACGATACGATGCTGCTGTCTTATGCGATGCACGCCGGGCTGCACGGGCACGGGATGGACACGCTGTCAGAACGGTACCTGTCGCACACACCGATCCCGATCAAACCTTTGTTGGGCTCAGGTAAATCCGCGATCACCTTTGATAAGGTCCCGCTGGCCGATGCGGTGAAATATGCTGCCGAGGATGCGGATATTACTCTACGTTTGTGGCAGCTGTTCAAGCCGCAGCTGCACCGCGTCGAGGTGACGAAGGTGTATGAAACACTTGAGCGTCCCTTGGTGCCTGTGTTGGCCGCGATGGAACGGTCTGGCGTCAAGGTGGATCGCGATACGCTGAGCCGGATGTCGAATGCCTTTGCGCAGAAGATGGCAGGGCTTGAGGATGAAATCTATCAACTCGCCGGTCGCAAATTCAATGTCGGATCGCCCAAGCAGCTTGGTGAGATCCTGTTTGACGAGATGGCGCTGGAAGGCGGCAAAAAGGGCAAGACGGGGGCCTATGCCACCGGTGCCGACGTGCTTGAGGACCTCGCGACAGAGCATGACTTGCCCGCACGTGTGCTGGACTGGCGGCAGCTGTCGAAGCTGAAATCGACCTACACCGACGCGCTTCAGGACCACATCAACCCTGACACCGGACGCGTACACACCTCATACTCCATCGCGGGGGCATCGACGGGCCGGCTGGCGTCGACCGATCCGAACCTGCAAAACATCCCGATCCGATCCGAAGAAGGCCGCCGCATCCGCGAGGCCTTTGTTGCCGAGCCGGGTAAAGTGCTGGTCGCGCTGGACTATTCCCAGATCGAGCTTCGGATTCTGGCGCATATTGCCAACATCCCTGAGCTCAAGCAGGCCTTTCAGGACGGCATCGACATTCACGCCTTGACCGCATCAGAAATGTTCGGCGTTCCGCTCGATGAAATGACATCGGACGTGCGCCGTCAGGCCAAAGCGATCAACTTTGGCGTGATCTATGGCATCTCGGGCTTTGGCCTGGCGCGCAACCTGCGCATTCCGCGGGCCGAGGCACAGGGCTTCATTGACCGTTATTTCGAACGTTTCCCCGGCATCCGCACCTATATGAACGACACCAAAGCGTTTGCGAAAGAGCATGGCTTTGTGCAGACCCTGTTCGGACGCAAAATCCACACGCCAGAGATCAGCGCCAAAGGCCCCCGCGCGGGGTTCGCCCAACGGGCCGCTATCAACGCGCCCATCCAAGGGACAGCCGCAGACGTGATCCGCCGCGCGATGATCCGCATGCCCAACGCGATCAAGGGCCTGCCCGCCACGATGCTGCTGCAGGTGCACGATGAACTGCTGTTCGAGGTGGAAAAAGGGGCCGAAGATGCTCTGATCGACGCCGCGCGTCATGTGATGGAAAACGCAGCCGATCCGGTGGTCAAACTGGACGTAAAGCTGACGGTGGACGCAGGGATAGGGTCAAACTGGGCGGAGGCGCATTAAGCGCCTTTGCCGTTTGTCTAGGTGAGCGCTATCCAGTGAGGGCTGCCTTAGCTCCGCGAGAGCTGTTTCGCACCGGGCCCAATCTTGGCATTCAGTGTCGCGCGTTGCAGCGGGGCGCTTTCCGCGCACCGAAATCAGTCAGGCAGTTCGTCCGACGGGATGATGCCAAAGAAGCTGCCGCCGGACCATACGCCGAACCAGCCCTCGTGGTGCTGACCCAGTTCGACCAGCCGGTAAAAGCTTTTGCGGTCGATCAGCGCCTCTAGGTTGCGGCGGATACGGACGTAGGGTGCCGGCTCTCCGGTTTCGGGGGCACGCTCGATACGGATCGGCAGATCGGGGCCAGCAACCGCGATATCACCAAGGTTGGTCTGGAACGTGAGCGTCTGATCGGTGCCGCTGCCTTCGGCCTCGAAATCGATGGCGACAAAGGGGGCATCTTCGACCTTGATGCCGACCTTTTCAACCGGCGTCACAAGGAAATAGTCGTCGTCTTCACGGATCAGAATCGATGCGAACAGCTTTACCAGCCCCATGCGGCCAATCGGAGTGCCTTGATAGAACCAGGTGCCGTCGCGTTTGATCTCCATGTCCAGATCGCCGCAAAACGGAGGGTTCCACTTCTCTACCGGCGGCAATCCGCGTGTTTTGGCGGCGGAAACAGACGCGGCAAGGCTTTCTGCTGTTGGGGTCACGGTTTTTTGTCCACTCATTGCTTTTGCCATTTCCTGTTCACACGATACACTTACATCTAACTGATATAACCCCAAGGACGCAAAAGTCATGACCCAAGCCCGCGATATGGTAGCAGAAATCGAGACGCTTGGCGAAAAGCTGGCCGAGGCCAAGGCGTCGATCAACCGGCGCTTTATCGGACAGGAGCGGGTCGTTGATCTGACACTGACGGCGCTGCTGTGTGGCGGGCACGGGTTGCTGATCGGTCTGCCAGGACTGGGCAAGACGCGGTTGGTCGAAACGCTCAGCACAGTGATGGGGTTGGATGGCAATCGGGTCCAGTTCACGCCCGACCTGATGCCTGCCGATATTCTGGGGTCAGAGGTGCTGGACACCGCCGCCGACGGCACCCGCGCATTCCGTTTTGTCGAAGGCCCGATTTTTTGCCAACTGCTGATGGCGGACGAGATCAACCGCGCCTCGCCGCGCACGCAATCCGCGTTGTTGCAGGCGATGCAGGAAAAGACTGTGACCGTCGCTGGACAGGACCGCGCCTTGGGGCATCCATTTCACGTGCTCGCCACCCAGAACCCGATTGAACAAGAGGGCACCTACCCGCTGCCCGAGGCCCAGCTTGATCGTTTCCTCGTGCAGATCGACGTCGCCTATCCCGACCGCGATACAGAACGCGATATCCTGATGGCGACCACGGGCGATACCGATGCGCAGGCCACGGCTGTGTTTACCACGGCAGAGTTGCTGGCCGCGCAAACGCTGCTGCGGCAGATGCCGGTCGGTGAATCCGTGGTCGAGCTGATCCTTGATCTGGTCCGCGCCTTCCGCCCTGACGGTCCCGACGCCAGCCGACACGTGCGCGATACCGTGGCTTGGGGCCCCGGCCCCCGTGCTGCGCAGGCGTTGATGTTGACCGTGCGGGCGCGCGCCTTGCTGCAAGGGCGGTTGGCCCCTTCGGCCGAGGATGTGATCGATATGGCCCGCCCCGTTTTGATGCACCGAATGGCACTGAACTTTGCCGCGCGTGCACGGGGTGACAGCCTGAACACGTTGATCGACACAACCACGGCCAGCCTGATCGGGAAAAAGGCCGCGGCGTGAACAGCCCCGACACCCTTCGCATCCGATCCGAGGAGCAAGCGGCCCGTTTGCCCGCGCTGCTGGCCCGTGCAGAGCATCTGGCCGGCGCGGTTCTGCTGGGCGCGCATGGACGTCGTCGCGCAGGGGTGGGGGATGACTTCTGGCAATACCGGCCGGCGCAGGTCGGCGACAGTCGGCGCAGCATTGACCACCGGCGTTCGGCGATGGGGGACCACGAATTTGTGCGCGAACGCGAATGGCAGATCGCGCAGTCCGTCATGCTCTGGGTCGATCAGGGGGCCTCGATGCGCTTTGCCTCGACCGCCGCGCTGGACCAGAAAGCTGACCGCGCACGGCTGCTGGGACTGGCGCTGGCGGTTTTGCTGCAACGGGGCGGTGAACGCGTCGGCCTGACCGGCAGCGCCCTGCCTCCGCGGTCGGGCAGGCCCCAGATTTTGCGACTTGCCGAAGCGCTGTGTCAGGACGACGCCGCGGATTATGCGCCGCCCGAGCACCGTGCCATGATCCCCCAAGCGCGGGCTGTATTTATCTCTGACTTCATGGGCGATCTTGCGGGAGTCGCCACAGCCCTGACCAAGGCCGCCGACCGCGGCGTGCGGGGCGTGTTGCTCCATGTGCTTGACCCGTCAGAAGAGGCCTTCCCGTTTACCGGCCGCACCATCTTTGAAAGCGTCGGCGGCACCTTGCGTCATGAAACATTAAAAGCGAACGACCTGAAACACCGCTATCTTGAACGGCTCGCCGAACGTAAGGCAGAGCTGCAGCACCTTTGCGCCCTGACCGGCTGGCAGTACGGGCTGCACCACACCGACAGCACAGCGCAATCGGCACTGCTGTGGCTGTATGGTGCGCTGGATACGCGCAGCGGGGGGGCGGCATGACCGTGTTCGGGGGTATCGGTTTTACCGCGCCTTGGATGCTGCTCGCGCTTCTGGCGCTGCCGATCCTATGGCTGATCTTGCGGGCTGTGCCACCAGCCCCCATCCGCCGCCGTTTTCCCGGCGTGGCGCTTTTACTCGGCCTCAGCGATGCCGAAAGCGTGTCGGACCGCACGCCGTGGTGGCTGCTGTTTTTGCGCATGCTTGCCGTGGCGGCGCTGATTATCGGGCTGGCTGGACCTATCCTGAACCCGCAAGAGGAACAGACCCAAGGCACCGGCCCGCTGCTGATCGTAGTGGACGGGTCCTGGGCCGGTGCTACCCGTTGGCCGCAACAAACCGAAGCGCTCGAGGCGCAGCTGACCCGTGCGGCGCGCGCCGGACGCACCGTTGGCTTCCTGACCCTCACCCGACCAGAGGCACCCGCCTTTCAGTCTGCCGACGCAGGGCGCAGCCGGCTGGCCGGGTTCAAGCCCGCACCATGGCAACCCGCCCCCACCGATATCGACCGCGCGATTGAGATTACCAACACACTGGGCGGGTTCGATACGGTTTGGTTCAGTGACGGGCTCGCCTATGACGGGCGCGATGCGATGCTTGAGGCGTTACAGAATCAGGGCAGCGTAGAGGTGTACCAGACCGGCGCCGATGTGCTGGCGATGGCGCCCGCAACCTATGAGGACGGGGCGATCACCCTTACCGTCAAACGCGCCCTGCCCACTGCCGAACGTGCCGTGACAATCAATGCACAGGGCCGCGATCCGGCGGGGAATATGCGCACCCTCGCCAGTGTGCCCGCCACATTCGAAGCGGGATCGACGCAGGCCACCGCCGCCCTGTCGCTCCCCGCTGAACTGCGCGCCCGGATCACCCGGTTTGACATTGCAGGCCAACGCTCGGCCGGGGCGACAACGCTTGTGGACGATGCGTTGCGGCGGCGCGAGGTCGGGCTGATTGCCGGGCGCGAGAACCGCGAGGGGCTAGAGCTGCTGTCGCCGCTACATTATATCGAGCAAGCCTTGGCCCCCGCCGCCGATCTGATTGACGGCGCGCTTGGCGATGTGCTGCCCGCCAACCCCGATGTGATCGTGCTGGCCGATATCGCGACCCTGTCCGAGGCAGAACAGGCACCGCTGCTCGACTGGATCGAAGCGGGCGGGATGTTGGTCCGTTTTGCTGGGCCACGCATTGCCGCCAGCGATATCAGCCGCGACACCGAAGACCCGCTGATGCCCGTGCGCCTGCGGTCTGGCGGCCGAAGCGTTGGCGGCGCGATGAGCTGGGGAGCCCCTAAAACACTCGATGCTTTCCGCGAAACCTCTCCGTTTTTCGGATTGGAAATACCGGAGGATGTGACTGTATCCGCGCAGGTCGTCGCACAGCCCGATCCCACCCTGTCGGACCGCGTGATCGCGGCGCTCAGCGATGGCACGCCGCTCGTCACACGCAAGCAACTGGGTCAGGGGCAGATCATCTTGTTTCACGTAACCGCTACAGCCGAATGGTCAACGCTGCCGCTGTCGGGGCTATTTGTGCAGATGATGGAACGGTTAGCGATTTCTTCATCTTCAGCCGGTATCGAGGCCTCGGAGCTGCAAGGGACGACGTGGACACCCCTGCGGGTAATGGACGGGTTCGGCACGTTGTCCGACGCGGGCACGCTGCCGGGTGTGGATGGCGCTGATCTGGCGGATGCCCCTGCGGGGCCGAATTTGCAGCCGGGGGTCTATGCCTCTGGCGACAGGCGTATTGCGCGCAACGTGGTGGTGGCTGATACCACGCTTGGGCCTGCAACGTGGCCTGCGGACGTGCCAGTGCGCGGGCTTGATGTCGTGGATGAACGGCCGCTTGCCGGATGGCTGTTGTCGCTGTCGATTCTGCTGTTGCTGGCCGATGTTGTCGCGTCGCTGTCCCTGTCTGGGCGGCTTCTGAAACACAGCAATGCCGCAGGTCTGATCCTTGCCGCGCTGATCTATGGGCCGACGCAGGCTGATGCGCAGGCAGACGACAGCTTTGCCCTCAACGCCACGGCAGAGATGACGCTGGCCTATGTAGTCACCGGCAACGCGTCGGTCGACGAGATGTCAGATGCCGGATTGCGTGGGCTGTCGGATACGCTCTATTTCCGCACGTCGGTTGAACCCGCCAATCCCATCGGCGTCAATCTCGAACGGGACGAGCTTGCGTTCTTCCCCATGCTTTATTGGCCCATCACGCCAGAGCAGCCCCGCCCTTCGGATGCGGCCTATACCAAGCTGAACACCTATTTGCGGTCCGGCGGGATGATCCTGTTTGACACGCGTGATGCGAATATCGCGGGATTCGGAGCCGCCAGCCCCAATGGCCGCAAGCTGCAAGACCTCGCCGCCCCGCTGGACATCCCGCCGCTAGAGCCCCTGCCTGCGGATCACGTTCTGACCCGCACGTTCTATCTGCTGCAGGACTTCCCCGGACGGCACAGCGGGCGCGATCTGTGGGTAGAGGCATCGGCCCCCGATGCTGAGCAGGTAGAAGGAATGCCATTTCGCAATCTCAACGATGGCGTCAGCCCGGTTGTGATTGGCGGCAACGATTGGGCCGCGGCTTGGGCCGTGTCGCCGAACGGTGCCCCGATGGTACCCATCGGGCGCGGCTTTGCGGGGGAACGTCAACGCGAATTGGCATATCGGTTTGGCGTCAATCTGGTCATGCATGTGCTGACCGGTAACTATAAATCCGATCAGGTCCATGTGCCTGCGCTGCTGGACAGGTTGGGCCAATGACGTCGAGCATTATATTCGATCCGCTCATCCCTTTGCCATTATTGGCGGTGGTTGCAGCGCTGGCGCTGGCCGCCGTGGCCTTGGCAGTGCTGCGCGGGTTGCAGGGTTGGGCGCTACGCGGGGCGGCGATGGTCGTTATTCTTGCGGCCCTCGCCGGCCCCTCTGTCCAACAAGAAGATCGTGCGCCGCTCACGGATATTGTCGTGATGCTGGAAGACGCAAGCGCCAGTCAGAAACTCGCGGATCGCCCTGCACAAACCAGCACTGCCGCGGATACGCTGGCCGCCCAGATCGCGACCCGCGACAACACCGAACTGCGCCGCGTGACCGTGCCGGACAGCGAAGGGGACAGCGGTACGCAGCTGATGACTGCGCTATCAGAGGTGCTGGCTGAAGAACCGCGCGCCCGTATCGCTGGGATTCTGGCTTTGAGCGACGGACGTATCCATGACGCTGATCTACCTGTGGATCTGCCCGCGCCGATGCACCTGCTGATGACCGGAAAGCAAAGCGATTGGGATCGCCGCCTGTCCGTACGCAATGCTCCGGCCTTTGCCATCATCGGCGAACCCGTGACCCTGACCCTGCGCATCGACGACCTTGGTACCGCCCCGCAAAAAGATGCGCTGGCCCCGCTTGAAATCTCGGTCGATGGGGAGCCGCCGCAGACCTTCCGCGTGCCCGTGGGGCAAGATCTCGAACTGCCCGTGACCCTGCCCCACGGCGGCCGCAACGTCATCCGGTTCTCGCTGCCCGAGGCCGCAGGAGAGCTGACCGACCGCAACAATTCTGCGTTGATCCAGATAAATGGCGTACGGGACCGGCTGCGCGTTCTGCTGGTCAGCGGCGAACCGCATCAGGGCGGGCGCACATGGCGCAACCTTTTGAAATCCGACAGTTCTGTCGATCTGGTGCATTTCACGATCCTGCGCCCACCCGAAAAACAGGACGGCGTACCGGTGGACGAACTGTCCTTGATCGCCTTTCCCACCCGTGAATTATTCATGGAAAAGATCGAGGATTTCGATCTGATTATCTTTGACCGCTATAAACGACGCGGCATCCTACCGTCTCTGTATCTCGAAAACGTTGCGAATTATGTGCGCGGCGGTGGGGCCGTTCTGGTCGCAGCCGGCGCGGATTTCGCCAGTGCCGACAGCATCTATCGGTCCCCACTAGGAGACGTGCTGCCCGCCACGCCTAGCGCGCGGGTGATCGAGCAACCCTACCGCCCTCTGGTCTCGGAACTGGGCCACCGCCATCCGGTCACCAGTGGCTTGCCCGAACAGGACACATGGGGCCGCTGGCTGCGGCAGATCGACGTGACGGACCCCTTGGGAGATGTCGTGATGACGGGCGAAGGCGACCGACCGCTGTTGATCCTGGACCGGGTCGAAGAAGGGCGCGTTGCGCTGATGGCTTCGGATCATGCATGGCTGTGGAACCGCGGTTATGAAGGTGGGGGGCCGCAGCTTGAACTGTTGCGACGTCTCGCCCACTGGATGATGAAGGAACCAGAGCTGGAAGAAGAGGCGCTGACCGCGAACGCCGATGGCCAGACCATGCGCATCACCCGCCGTACCCTTGGCGATGAAATTCCATCTGTCACCATCACCAATCCCGATGGCAGCACCGCGCAGCTTGCACTGTCACCCACATCTCCCGGCGTATTCGAAGGCGTGTACGATGGGCCCGAGATTGGGCTATATCGGCTTGAAAATGGTGACCAAAGTGCCGTGATCGGCTTGGGCCCTGCCGCCCCGAAAGAGTTTGTCGAAACGATCGCGAGCGATGAAACCCTGACCCCCGTACTGGCCCCCGCACGCGGCGGCGTCGCGCGGATCGAAGAGGGTCTGCCCCGTATCCGCGACGTACGTGTCGGTCGCCCCGCTGCGGGTCGTGGATGGATTGGGCTCACACCTCGGAATGCCTATGAAACGCGGGACGTGCGCCAGATGCCGATCCTTCCGGCGTGGCTTGTTCTTTTGCTTGGCAGTGCGCTGATCCTTGCGGCATGGCTGCGCGAAGGACAACGTTAACCACGAAACCGCGCATATTGCGTGTAAAACGCTGAACCGGTTAAGCAGTTATTCACCTGCAATGCTTCATTCTCCTGTGCAGACAAGGAGGATTCGGAGCGTTGGATGAAAACGTCAGATAGGCTTGTGCAAGAACGCCGCCGCCGTGAACAGGCGGAAGCAAGGCTTGAAAGAAAGCAGGCGGAGCTTTGTGCCGCCCAAAGAAAACTTGATCAGCACGCCCAACGCGTAAGTGAAGAAATCTCCGAGACACGGGCGGAGGTCGAAAATATTCGATATAAAAACCAACGCGTCATGTCCGATCTTTGCGCAGCGCGGGAACAGGTTGAACTGACAGAGAGACGCCTGTGGCATTCGATTGAAACCATCCATGACGGCTTTGCCTTTTTTAATAAGCACAGCGAAATGATTATGGCGAACCGATCCTATCTCGCGGTGTTTGACGGTGTCGACGTTATCCGGCCCGGCGTCAGCTATTCGACCATCCTGCGCATCCTCACCGAAGAGGGGATCATTAACATCGGTCGAAACACGCCTGAGGAATGGCGCGCCAAGATGATACTGCGGTCACAGCAAAGAGCACCGGAACCGATCATCGTAAAGCTCTGGAACGGCGCTTACATCAAAATCGTCGATCAACGCGGCAAAGGTGGTGACACCGTTTCACTCGCCCGCGATATTACCGACAGCGTCGCGCATCAGCGGCAGTTGGTCGACGCCCGTGCCACGGCTGAGGCTGCCAACAGTGCTAAATCCTTGTTTCTAGCCAAGATGAGCCATGAAATCCGCACTCCGATGAACGGGATCGTCGGAATGACAGATGTGCTTGGCGACACCGTGCTGACGCAGGACCAGCGGTTGTATGTCGACACAATTAAAACCTCTGGGGAAGCACTATTGGTGATTATCAACGACGTGTTGGACTTTTCCCGGATCGAAGCAGACCAGCTCAGCATCCATCCCGCCCCCTTTGATCTAGAACGCGTTTTCCAAGAGGTATTGCTGCTGCTGCAACCGCTGGCAGTTCAGAAGGGACTGGACCTCGCTTTGGATTTTGACCTCTTCCTGCCACGAAAATTGATCGGGGATGCCGGGCGCATTCGACAGGTGCTGACAAATCTCGTGGGAAATGCGGTGAAGTTTACGCGAAACGGGCACATTCTTATTCGGGCCACGGGTCTGCCGGACCGTGACTCTGACAACGTGCTGATAAAAGTCTCTATCGAGGATACAGGCATCGGAATCCCCCCTGATATCATCGGTCATATCATGGGTGAATTCACCCAGGCCAGCAGCGAGCCGAGCCCGACTGCAGAAGGGGCCGGTCTGGGGTTGGCGATCTGCCAACGGTTGGTGCAGTTAATGAACGGCGAGATATGGGTCACGTCCGAGCCGGAGGTGGGGTCCTGCTTCGGGTTCGAACTTCCCCTAAAAGTGCAAGTGGACGCGGCGATGCCGACCCTGATGCCACCTGCGTTTCTGCGACACATTCTGATCGTCGAAACGGAAACGATCTGCCGGTCCATTCTTCAGCGCAACCTGGAACATATTGGGGTACGGGTCACCACATGCACCACCGGCGCAGGCGGATTGGCAACCTTGGATGACAGTGTGGATCTGGTTCTTGTTGATCAGCTCTTGCCCGATATGGACGGGCTTGAATTTGCGCGCGCCGTTCAGGCGCGTCTCTCCGCGACAGAGGTGATTTTATACAGCGAAACTCCAGATTCAATCCGGGAAAATGCGGGCGGCGTGCGTTTGCGCCGGATTATGAAAAATCCGATCGACATCACCGATCTGCTGGCGGAGCTATCGAAAGCCTCACCCTCGACGACCGGCACCCGCCCGATGCGGGTTCTCGCCGCGGAAGATAATAAAACCAACCGGCTCGTGCTGCGCAAGATGCTTCAACGGCTGAACATTGATTTACAGCTCGCCGTCGATGGAGAGGATGCAGTTAACCTGTTTGAATCCTTCCAGCCTGATCTGGTCTTCATGGATATATCCATGCCGAAAATGAACGGAAAAGAGGCCGCCTCAGCCATTCGCGCGTTAGAGAATGGGGCGTGCGACAGCTGTCCTATTGTCGCCCTGACCGCTCATGTCATTCAGGACGAGAAGGACAATATCCTAGCCGCCGGTCTGGATCATTTCCTTACGAAACCGTTACGCAAGGCGGAGATCGTGGCACTATTGGAACGGTACTGCCCCCCCTCGGCCTTCCCGCTGGAGGGTCAGTTGGTGGGATAGGGACGCACAAAAATGGGTTTTTCCAGCGTGGACATATCTGGTTGCCACGCATACCCGCCGATATCAAAATCCTTGATCGCATCCGCGTCGCAAAGCCGGTTCTGTACAATGAACCTCGCCATCGCACCACGCGCTTTCTTGGCGTAGAAGCTGACAATTTTTGGACCTTTGCCGTCAGATTTATCTTCCATGAACTGTGGCGTCACGACAGCGGGGGCCAGCGCCTTCAGGTCGACCGCGCCAAAATATTCCTGACTGGCGCAGTTCACCAGAAACCTGCTGTTGGTCCGCTCTGCCTGCTGGTTCAACGCATCGGACAAACGCGCGCCCCAGTAATCGTACAGCGATTTACCCTGCGGCGTCTTCAACCGGCTGCCCATTTCAAGCCGGTAGGCCTGAATTGCATCCAAGGGGCGCAGTACGCCATAAAGCCCCGACAGTATTCGCAGATGATCCTGCGCATAGCTCACTTCATCGGAGTCCAAACTGGTCGCCTCGAGCCCTTGGTAGGTGTCGCCGGCAAAGGCAAATGCGGCGGGGCGCACAGTATCAGGGGTAGGGTTTTCTTCGAACGAGGCGAACCGATCGCTATTCAGCTGGGCCAGTTTTTCGCTCAGGTGCATCAATGATTGCAGATCACCAACGCTCAGCGCGCGGGCCACCTTGACCAAAGCCACGGCATCATCGTGCAAATCGGGCGTCGTCATCTTGACGGTGCGGGGGGTCCAGTCCATTTTTTTGGCAGGAGATATGACGGTCAGCATAGGTCTTCCTTATTTGGTCGCGGCAAGAGCTAGCCCGCTTGCTGCAGGACGTCCAGAAATGCGGGGCCAAACCTTTCAGTTCGCTTCTCGCCCAGAATACGCGCTATTGCATCGAGGTTCGGCGCGTGAAGTTGCGCCACTTTCGCCAGTAACGACGTCGAGCAGCTCAGGGGTTTTTCGCCGCCGTTCGCGCCCCGTGACAGCGTGGTTTGGACTTCTTGCAGCTGATCAAAGACGGACCCCGCGGCCCGCCCTGCCAGCTTGCGGCGCGACGGGTGCATTTCGGCCGCAGCGCCGTTGATTACCTCTAGAAACGCACCGCCGAAGTTCTCGAGCTTTTTCGCCCCAACACCGCCGATACGCGCCATCGCGTCCAATGTCGCTGGCCGTTTCTCGGCCATCTCGATCAGCGTGCGGTCATTGAAAATGATGTATGCGGGCACTTTCGCGGCCTCTGCGAGCCCCCGACGTTTCGCCTTGAGCGCCGACAGCAGTGGCGCATCTTCGTCGCTGACCATTGCTTTGACCGCAGGGCGGCGCTGCGCTGCGGCGGCACGAATACTGTCGCGGCGCAGAGAAATAGACGCCTCGCCGCGTAGAATGGGCAGCGCGGCATCGGTCATCCGCAACGCACCGTGGCGCGCCGCGTCAGGGCGCACGAGATCGTGGCCCATCATTTGTCTGAACACGGCCTGCCATTCGCGTTTGTCATATTCCTTGCCCACCCCATAGGTCGGCAAATCGCTATGCCCGCGCTCGCGGATTTTGTCCGTTTCATTGCCAAGCAGAATGTCGATCAAATGACCGGCGCCGAACCATTCCTCGGTGCGCAGCATCGCCGACAGCGCCTTGCGGACCGCCGTGGTGCCGTCGAACACGTCCACAGGAGAGTCGCAGAGGTCACAATTTTCGCAAGTCACGTCGCTTTCGTCGAAATATTTCAGCAGGTTCAGGCGACGACATTCCAGCGCTTCCGCAAGCCCCAATAGGGCGTTCAATCGGGCATGATCCGCAGCGCGCCGTTCGGGTGGGGCCAGCCCTTCGTCAATCTGACTGCGCCGCAAACGGATGTCATCGGGACCAAACAGCGTAAGCGTTTCAGCCGGGGCACCGTCGCGACCCGCGCGACCAATCTCTTGATAGTAAGCTTCAATGGATTTGGGCAGATCGGCATGGGCGACCCACCGAATGTCCGGTTTGTCGATCCCCATGCCAAAGGCCACGGTCGCCACGACGATCAGCCCGTCCTCTTGTTGAAAGCGGCGTTCTGCCGTGCGGCGGTCGTCTGCTTCCATCCCGCCGTGATAATGCAAAGACAGATGCCCGTCGTCGCGCAGCGCCTTGGCAAGCCCTTCGGTTTTTGCACGAGTGCCGCAATAGACGATGCCCGACTGCCCTTTACGCGCGCTGGCAAAGTTCAAAATCTGCGCGCGCGGTCCATTCTTGGCAGCAAAGGCCAGGTGGATATTAGGGCGGTCAAATCCGCGCAGGAAAGCGCGTGGCGGGGTGCCGTCAAAAAGCTTCTGGATGATCTCGGCTTGGGTTTCGGCATCCGCCGTCGCGGTAAAGGCGGCCAGCGGCACATCCAGCGTACGTCGCAATTCACCAATGCGCAGATAGTCGGGACGAAAATCATGGCCCCACTGGCTGACGCAATGCGCCTCGTCCACAGCGATCAATGACACGCCGACACGCTTTAACATGCCGGTGACTGACCCCGCGGCGAGCCGTTCGGGTGCCATATACAACAGCTTGAGCGTCCCCGCTTCGAGCCCTTCCCACACCGCATCGGTTTCTTCGGGCGTGTTACCCGAGGTCAGCGCCCCGGCCCCAACGCCAAGCTCTTGCAAGGCGCGTACCTGATCACGCATCAACGCAATGAGCGGAGATATAACGACTGTCACCCCATCCCGCAGCAACGCAGGCATCTGGAAACACAGGGATTTACCACCGCCGGTCGGCATAATCGCCAGTGTATTTTCACCGGCGGTCACCGCCTCTACGATCTCTTGCTGACCGGGACGGAAGCCATCGAACCCAAAGACATCACGAAGTAGCGTGGCAGCGCCTGACATGAAAAACCCAACCGTATCTAACCTGCAGCATGCAGAATCTCATAGTCGCGGGCAGGGGACAATCCCTGCCCGTGCGTCCGGCAGGGCCAAGACCCCAGCAGATGCCCGATTAGTAGAACATTGCAGCGTTGTTGATCAGCAGAATCCGTAGAACAGCGACCGCGATCAGCACAACCAACGGCGCAAGGTCAAGCCCGCCCATCTGGGGCAGAATGCTACGAACGCGACCGTAGACGGGCTCCAGCAAGCGATTGAGCCCATCCCAAACTTGCGCCACCAAAGGTTGACGAAGGTTTAAAACCTGAAAATTAATCAGCCAACTCATGATGACATGCGCGATAATGATGAACCAAACGATGTTCAGCAAGAGCATCAAGATCTGAAACAGGGATGTCATAGGGGGGGCCTTTCATTGCACAGCGCGAACGTAGGTGCGCCCGCGTCAAAGAACAAGAGCGGCATGGCCTTGGCCCCTTCGCCCTTGTCGAATTCGCATTATTTTACGCTTGCATCGCGTTGATGACGACAGAGAAATCCAGACTATCGACTTTCAGCATCGACCAATCGGCGAAATGCCGGGTTTCGATCTGTTTTTCATCGAGGATTTTAAAGCCGCTGTGCCGCGCGTCATTGCGGATATTTTCGATCAGCCGATGTACGTCAGCTTCTTCGCCTTCCAGCACCTGACAGAAGTTGCGCCCGTTATATGCCAAGGCCCCCGTGACGCTGTGCTTTTCGTTTTCACGCACCGCGATGGTAAATATTTCTGCGACATCGGCTTTGGAAACGGATGGAACTGCGGTGCTGAAATAGAGAAGCCGGATCATCGCCATATAGGGTCTCCTAAAAATATCTTAACGGGGCATTGTTCTTGATCTTCTTTAATCAAAAGGCTTTTGAAAAGCGACCCTGTTCGAATGTCATAGGACATATCAAAACGCCCTTCCCGCTACGCGGGAGAGCCATTCGCAGACTTGCGTCGCGCCCTGTTGCTGCACTACCGTCGCTTGAAACAGGAGAGAGCAGTCATGGCAGCCACATCAGCGCGAAAGAAGATCTGGGGCTGGTACTTCTTTGACTGGGCCAGCCAGCCCTACAACACGCTCCTTTTGACGTTCATTTTCGGCCCCTATTTCGCCCAAACGGCGACGGCAAATCTGGTCGAGGGTGGTATGGCGCTCGAGGCCGCCAAGGCGCAGGCGCAAGCCTATTGGGGGTATGGCCTGACGGCTGCGGGCATCCTTATTGCGATCCTGGCACCCACGCTTGGGGCGGTTGCGGATTCAACGGGCAAGCGGATGCCGTGGATATGGCTATTTTCTGCACTGTATGTCGTGGGATCTGGCGCGCTTTGGTGGACGGCACCGCAGGATTTCTCAGTTATTTGGGCGTTGTTCTTTTTCGGTATCGGCTTGATCGGGATGGAGTTCGCGACAATATTTACCAACTCTTACCTGCCCGAGCTGCACCCTGACCCCGGCGAACGCGGGCGGCTGTCGGGGTCGGGCTGGGCGTTTGGCTATGTCGGCGGTGTTCTGGCGCTGATCGTGATGATCGCGCTTTTTCAGGCGGGTAGCACGGGGCGCACGATGGCAGGGCTAAGCCCGCTGTTCGGGCTTGATCCGGCGACCAAGGCTGACACCCGCATTGTCGGCCCGTTAACAGCGATCTGGTACGCCGTTTTCATGATCCCTTTCTTTTTATATGTGCGCGATACACCCGTCAAAGATGCCGCGCGCTACCGGGTGGGCAAAGGGTTGGCGGATCTTTGGGTCACGCTCAAGAACCTGCCGCGCCATCCTTCGCTTCTGGCCTATCTGGGGTCATCGATGTTTTATCGCGATGCCCTTAACGGAATGTACACGTTCGGTGGGATATATGCGCTTGGTGTCTTGAACTGGAGCATTATTGATATCGGGGTCTTTGGGATACTCGCGGCGATTTCCGGCGCGGTGTTCTCTTGGGTCGGGGGGCGTGTGGATCGCGCGATTGGGCCGATGCCCGTTATCGTGACCTGCTGTCTGATCCTAATCGCCACGGCTGTGCTGATTATCTCGCTGACCCCTAGCTCGATTATGGGAGTCGCGCTGGCCGAAGGGTCTGCTGTGCCCGACATCGCCTTCTACATCGCCGGTGCGCTGATCGGGGCAGCGGGGGGGGCGTTGCAGGCCTCGTCGCGCAATATGTTGACCCGTCAGGGCAACCCCGATCGCATGACCGAGGCATTTGGCCTTTACGCATTGTCGGGCAAAGCTACATCGTTTTTGGCACCGGCTTTGATCGCTGTCGCCAGCGACCTGTCGGGCAACCAGCGGATCGGGATCGCCCCCGTTGTGGGGCTGTTCATCATCGGTCTGGTTCTGTTAATCTGGGTAAAACCCAACGGAGATTTCGCCAAATGATCCTGTCCCGATTCCTCACTTGTACCGTGCTGGCCCTTGCCCTGGCGGCCTGCGGCGGGTCTTCGTCCAAGCCGAATGCAGAGGCATCCAAAGTCCTGCCAACCATCGGATCGTCGGGTGGTGCGCGCAGCAACATTCAAGCAAAGAAGCTTTTCGGCGCGAAATCCGATGGCTCTCGGCAGTCTTCCGCCGCCTACGGCAGCTATGCCAAGGGCTGCGTCGCAGGGGGACAGCAGCTGGCCGAAACCGGGCCAACCTGGCAAGCAATGCGCCTGTCGCGCAACCGCAACTGGGGCCACCCAGAGATGATCGATTACATCAAACAGCTTAGTGCAAAGGCAGCGCAGCAACCCGGTTGGGAAGGAATCTATGTCGGCGATATCAGCCAGCCGCGTGGCGGGCCGATGCTGACCGGGCACGCCAGTCACCAGATGGGTTTGGACGCGGATATTTGGATGCTCCCCCCTAATTCGCTGTCGCTTAGCCGGTCGCAGCGCGAAAACATTTCGTCCATCTCGATGCGCCGGGCCAGCGGTGCCTATGTGAACAGCAGCTGGACGCCGCAGCACCATCAGGTGCTCAAGGCCGCCGCATCCGATCCGCGTGTTGCGCGTATCTTTGTGTTCCCCGGTGCCAAGGTGCAGATGTGCGCCGATGAAAAGGGGGACCGGAGCTGGCTGCGCAAAATTCGCCCTTGGTACGGGCACCACTATCACTTCCACGTCCGGCTGAGCTGCCCGAAAGGCGCAACTGGTTGCGTTAACCAGGATCCGCCCCCCGCAGGCGACGGCTGCGCGGATGCACGTCAATGGCAGGCGAATATCCTGAACCCGCCCGCGCCGACCCCTAACGCGCCAAAGACCAAGGCAAAACCAAAGCGTGAACTGTTGCTCGCGGATCTGCCTGCGCAGTGCCAATCTGTGCTGGATTCGAACTAAACTTGCTACAGATCCTCTTTGCCCTTGGCTTTGCCTCCGCTGCGCTTGCAGCGGGCGCAAATGGCCCGATCGTGCATCACACGCAGCTGGATTGGGATAACGACGCCCCCTGGTTCGGCGGTCTGTCGGGTGTCGAAATGCGCGCGGACGGCAAACAAATGACTGTCATCAGCGACCGCGGGCGTATCATGGTGGCCGACCTGGCGCGGGATGCGCTTGGCACGTTGACGGGCTTAGAGGTGATACATTCGGTTGCCCTGCGTGATCAAAAAGGTGCGGTAATGGACAAACCCCATGCTGATGCCGAAGGGCTGGCGATTGCGCCCGATGGTAGCATCTTTATCAGCTACGAGGGGCAGCACCGTATCGCGCGCACAAATCTAGCCGATGGTACGACCGAGCAAATAATTGCCCCGCCCCAAGGTGCATTGCTAAGGGAGAATGCTGGCTTCGAGGCACTGGCAGTGGATGCCGAAGGGTCGCTGTACGCACTGCCGGAGGATACGCGCAGCAATCAAATACCGCTGTATAAGTATCAAAACGACGCGTGGAGCATTGCCGCCTACCTTGAAAAAGACAGCCCGTTCGTGCCTGTCGGTGCCGATTTCGACGATGAAGGTCGGCTATATTTACTTGAGCGAACGGTTACCCCGCTGGGGTTTCGCACCCGATTGCGGCGGATCGAACTGGCGGGCGACCAGACCTCCGCCGTGACCTTGTTGCAAACCTTGCCTGCACGGTATGACAACCTCGAGGCGCTGACCGTTTGGCGCGATGGTGCCGGGCGTACGCGTGTGACGATGATTTCAGACGATAATTTCCTATCAGTGCAGCAAACCCAGGTTATCGAGCTGACGATCACACAATAGCTTGCGCGAATGGCATGCGATCCCTACAACGCATGACTGTCTGCGATCCCCGCAGGCCAAGTCGCCGCACCCTTGCACAAAACGGTTCAAATATGACACGCACCTATCTTCCCGGCATTCTTGCTATGGCCGCCATTGTTGTGGCCTCCAATATCCTTGTTCAATTCCTGTTTGGCCAATGGCTGACATGGGGCGCGTTCACCTATCCGCTGGCGTTTCTGGTCACCGATGTGATGAACCGCGTTTACGGAAAAGACGCTGCGCGGCGGGTGGTGCTGGTTGGCTTTGTCGTTGGTCTCGCTTGCTCTTTGATCGGGACGCAGATCATGGGCGAATTCGGGCCACTGGTGACCTTGCGCATCGCGATCGGGTCCGGGGTGGCGTTTCTTGTGGCGCAATTGGTCGATGTGGCGATCTTCTCTGCGCTGCGTGATGGCAAATGGTGGCGCGCACCTTTGGCCAGCACTTTGGTCAGCAGCTCGCTTGATACGCTGCTGTTTTTCTCGATCTCATTTTCCGGCGTTCTGTCATTCCTACACCCCGCGACCGACGTCTCTTGGGCCTCGGAAATGCTGCCTTTGCTGGGCAGTGGCCCGGTGGCACCTCTGTGGGTGTCGCTGGCAGTTGCGGATTGGTCTGTGAAGCTGGGCATCGCGCTGATCGCGCTGATCCCGTTCCGCATTATCACCGCCCAATTGCTGCCCCGCAGCTAAAGGCCACACCTCTCGGACCCCGACTGGCGTAAAAAACATTTTGTGTTTTCGATTTACTGTGCCAGTCTTCAAGTGAGTTCAACAAATGTAAAGGAGGTGATCCAGTGTCAAGAACGGTATTGGAGCGAGGTGTCGGAACAGCTTGGGAGGTATCCCGTTAGGGCAGCCCCTGGCGGTTGAAACAGCCTAGGTGGATCGCTGATCTAACCGATCCCACCTCCGTAAACCATTCGATTGGGCCGCTCCGCACCGGGGCGGCCCTTTTCGCATGCGGGTGCGGGTATTTCCCTCGGGTGCAGGCGATGCGATAGTTGCCACGAAGGAGAGCGTGATGCTGCGGATCAACGACGACATTTCCATTCAGGACTGGGAGCTATCAGAAAGCTTTATGCGGGCCTCGGGGCCAGGCGGCCAGAATGTGAACAAAGTATCCAGCGCGGTGGAGCTTCGGTTCGAGGCCGCGATCTCCCCGTCCATACCGACGCCTGTTAAGAACCGTTTACGGCGATTGGCAGGCAGGCGTTGGACAACCGAAGGCGCGTTGGTGCTGCAATGCGACGAAACCCGCAGTCAGGTGCGCAACCGCGAAATTATTCGGGAACGGCTAAAGGACCTGATTACCGCTGCGCTGAAACCGCCAAAGAGGCGTATTGCGACACGGCCCACGCTGGGATCGAAAAAGCGCCGGTTAAAGGCAAAAAAGACCCGAGGCGAGGTTAAATCGCTGCGCGGACGGGTTGATCCGCCAGAATAACGTTGTCTGCCCACCGCTCCAGTCGTTCCATCAACTTTTAAACAGATATGCCATTTCGCCGGTTCTTGCCGGTATCAACCCTGTGTCGGCAGATCGCCGCCACAGGGCAGATCAGCCATTGGAACGGATCAGCTTTGGCCCGTGTTCCCCTGACAGACATACAAGCAATGTCGTTAGTAAATCTAAGGAGAACTCAGATGAAACTTACAACAACGACACTTATCGCGACCCTGATGGCCACTGGCGTTTCTACTGCGGCGATGGCTCAAACTTCCGTAGGCAGCGCTGCTGATGTAAGCTCGGGTGTTAATGCAGATGTTGGTGCATCAGGTTCACTATCCACTGGTTCCACCATGAATGATGCTAAAGATACTGTCGCCAAGACCGGTAAAACGGCAAAAGAAAATTATGGTCAGTTGATCCAGGAACTGCGCGCTGGTGCAGAGACCGACACGCAAACCAAAGCCGAAATTGACGCGTTTGATACCGATGCCAAACTGGATGTCGTGACCGTGTCAGAACTGAAGGCATCCAAGCAAGGCACCACCACCGCCCTCGACGAAGCGCTGGATGCACAGGCCGAGGCTGTTGACGATATGCGCGCCTCTGTCGCTGCCAACACTGACCTGAGCGCAGACCTGGAAGCCGAAGGTTTTGCGTCCGAAGACGTTGTCGCCGTGCGCGGTAATGGCATGGGTGGGCTGACACTGATCGTTGACGACCGGAGCTAACCCGACCGACGATATGCCCCGCATTCTGCGGGAGGCATAAGGCAGAGGGGCCGGTGGGAAACCACCGGCCCCTTTCGCGTGTGGATCAGACGATGACTTTTTGCGCGGTCTGATCACCGACGCCAAAGACACGTTTGTAGCGGTCGATCTCTGATTGCGGACCCATGGCCTTGTTCGGGTTGTCCGACAGTTTGACCGTAGGGTTCCCGTTCGCCTCGACCGCTTTGCATACCAGAGAGAACGGGGCGAGCGCGTCATCCGGCACAAGCCCGCGAAAATCATTGGTCAGCAAGGTGCCCCAGCCAAACGAGGCTTTGACCTTGCCCTCAAACTGGCGGTGCAGTTCCTTGATCTTGGCAACATCCAGACCATCGCTGAAAATCACACGCTTTTCGCTGGGGTCTTCGCCACGGGACTTCCACCAATCAATCGCCGTTTGCGCCGCGACCGCCGGATCGCCGCTATCCACACGGATGCCTGTCCAACCCGCGAGCCAGTCAGGGGCGTTGTCCAAGAACCCTTTGGTGCCATAGGTGTCGGGCAGAATGATGCGCAGATTGCCTTCGTGTTCCTCGTGCCAGTCTTGCAGAACATCATAGGGCGCTTGGGCCAGCGCGGCATCGTCCTTTGCCAATGCGGCATAGACCATCGGCAGCTCATGCGCGTTCGTGCCGATCGCTTCGACCTCGCGGCTCATGGCGATTTTGCAGTTCGATGTGCCGGTGAAGGCACTGCCCAAGCCTTCTTGCATGGCCTGCACGCACCAGTCTTGCCACAGGAATGAATGACGGCGACGGGTGCCGAAATCAGCGATCGACAGGTTGGGTATATCCCGCAAAGCTTCGATCTTTTCCCAGACACGGGTCATGCCGCGCGCATAGAGCACCTGCAGCTCGAACCGGCCCATGCGATCCAGCACGGCGCGGCTGCGCAGTTCCATCAATACCGCGAGGGCGGGAATTTCCCATAGCATCACCTCGGGCCACGACCCTTCGAATGTCAGCTCGTACTGGTCGCCCTTGCGTTCAAGGTGGTAGGGCGGCAGGCGCAACCCTTCGAACCATTCCATGAAATCGGGGCGGAACATCTGGCGTTTGCCGTAAAAGGTATTGCCCCGCAGCCATGTGCTTTCACCGCGGCTAAGCGAAAGGGACCGGATGTGATCCAGCTGTTCGCGCAGCTCGCCTTCGTCGATCAAATCGGCCAGCGGGATGTGTTTGGACCGGTTGATCAGGCTAAAGGTGACCTGCGTTTCCGGCTTGTTGCGGAAAACCGACTGACACATCAATAGCTTATAGAAATCCGTATCGATCAGGGACCGCACAATCGGGTCGATCTTCCACTTGTGGTTCCAGACGCGGCTTGCAATGTCGACCATGGTTAAAGCTCCCTTAGGCGGTGTGTTTGTGGCCCATCCATCTTGGACGGGCAAGGGAATTGCCGCTGACACAGTGCAAAACCTGTGGTAATCCACCGACTTAACCCCCGAAAGGAGCACTGCTAGATGCTGGACTGGCCCAATCTCTTGCGAGAGTTGATCACACTGTTTGTCGTGATCGACCCTATTGGCAGCCTTCCGGTCTTTCTTTTCGCTACAGCAAATGTCCCGCAACGCCTGCACAAAAGCTTTGCCCTGCGGGCCGTGTTGGTGGCCGGTTTGGTCTTGCTTGGATTCCTCGTGGGCGGGCAATATCTGCTGGAGAACCTTGGACTGCGGCTGGGGTCGTTTCAGGTCGCGGGCGGGATTATCCTTTTC
>Ga0115567_10001471_pt1 | contig 23589 bp, 16 predicted proteins | sample COGITO_mtgs_1204_2_FD_88679 | JGI IMG/M metagenome (GOLD analysis project Ga0115567, IMG submission 88679) | Pelagic marine microbial communities from North Sea - COGITO_mtgs_120412 | ecosystem: Environmental > Aquatic > Marine > Epipelagic | place: Germany:Helgoland, sampling site Kabeltonne... | reverse complement strand
GTAGTACGGCGTGTTTGGGTTATTTCTGGCTTGGTCTGGGGAGCGCAGCCCCCCCTCCCCTTTCCGATGGATTCAGAGGAGGTTTTTAATTCTTCAACGAACATGATGGCAGATGGGGCCTTCAAGGAGCCTGGCCACCCGGCGCAGGCCCGTCCGAAATCAATTCTGCCGATATCAGCCACGACCACACTCTTTGTGCGCTAGGTTTGGCCTTGATCCTACTTGCAGAGGAGAGAAAACCATGTTTTATCTGTAATTCTTTTAGGGTACAGGCCTGGGACTGGTGCGCAGAACGGGGGAGGAATCGGAAAAGACGCTGAATTCCGTTGAGGGGCAGGTGCTGACGATGGAGCGGTGATGCTCTTTCCATACCCAGCCGTTGGAGACGTGCGAGAACTCCAGCGGCGAGCCAAGCGCTACGGGATCATTTCATCGCACCTTATGTCACTCAAATTCTCAGTGGACGATGCACACATGTTGGCTGTGGGAGCTGATGGAGCGGTGATCACGTTTGCCGTTGAGCGTCCTGCTGCGGGTAACTTCAAGGAAGCGCAAGTCCCCGCCTGGCGCCCTGAGGGAGGGGTAAGACCGCTTTTGTGCTTGTTCCTCAAACCTTGCCCACCTTTTTGTGGGCCATCGGAAGCACACGACCCAGCCTGAGGCGGACGTTTTTCCAGGTTACCAATGCTCGCATCACCCGAGCCGAGCGGGTCGGCACATTTGGGAATCCGCATAGCCGACTGGTGAAATAGTGCGAGAATCAAAAATCGCATGAGCTCATGGATGCAGCATGATTGCACGGTGCGGGCAGATAAATGCCTGAAGGTCGCAGCATCGAAGAATAAATGTACAAACAGCTCAAGGCCCCAACTACACCTAATGAGTCTTGGCACAGAACTTGAAAGGCGGCATACGTTCTGCGGCAGAGTTTTGGTAAAGCTGCTGCTTTCCCGAAGCCTCAATGCGCTGGCCAACGCTGCGCCCTCCGACAAGATCATCGTCGAAGAACTGATTCAGCTGTTGCCGCGCAAGGTGCCCTGTCATATGCCGCGTTGTGAGCGACGCTGGGAAGTAGTCCTTGAGCGCATCCGTGTCACATTCCGTGGGTTTAGGTCCCTTGTACGCCTCGCAGATGTAGGTTTTCAGATTGTAGGCATTATCGCGAAGCGGCTTGCCATCGACCACGACCCATGGGGCATATTCCATAGTTGGATCGAGCGCAGTCGTTCGCTGAACAGCAGACTCGAGCAAAGATTGGCCCTCGTGTCCGTTGGCACACTTCTCAATGGTTTCCACGTCAAATGGCTCACCCCGCAATCCGGTCTGTGTCTTGCTCTTCGCCATAGTGGCGAGTTTCTCATTCGCTTTCGATAAGCAGAGCTTGGCATTGCGTCGCACCATCTCGGGCACAGTCATGTTCGAGAAGAGCCCAGCAGTGATACCCGAGAGAGAAACCGCATGCTCTTCCATGCACCGAAGCGCTGGAATGAAATCCTGCGAAGGATGGGGAAATTAGCGCATTGCAGTCTCGTGGTTCCTTTTCAAAACGTCCATCGTTACACGAAAGCAGCTTTCAGGGTTATCATGTTGCTGCTGACCGGGTTGGATGATGCATGTTTTTCAAGGCATGCGATCATCTTGTTGCCTTCGCATTCGCCCTCCCCGTGCTGGCACTCGATGGACTTCTCCTCTGTCGCTTCTTTCACCTTCCAGTCCGCGTTTCCAGCCGGAATGATACTAAGATCGATGATTTCGGCTATCCCCTTCTGGCGCATTACCTGTTTGAGAGAGAAAATATTGGACCCGCGACCATTGCATTGCCGCCAGCACGATCGTGCGTTCAGACGCGTGCGAGCAAGATATGCGCGACAGCTCGCCGCGGGGCAGGGGACTCGTGGGCGCAAGACTGACCGGAGCAAGGATGTGAGAAGTGAAGAACTGGCATCCGGTGCACATTGATTCCATGTACAGCCTCACCGGTACCTGCATGACTGTTGTCAGCATGCAGCGCGCACCTTGGGATAGCAAAGGAGGCGTCGTTCGGGTGGGCAGCGCGAACCTTCGGGGCGTTCGGGTCTGGCACGTCATTGACCAGTGCAGAGACACTGGTATCATCCTCCTCCGCCTTTGGGAAAAACATTCCCGATATAGCTTGGCCCAGACCAGGAGCTGGAGACCCCGCGCCGTTCTCACCATCGTCGACCGACACAAGCTGCACAGGGAGATTCAAGTCCGCATTATACTGCATGGATATCTGCCAGATAATCGTGAACGCTGTGGCGATCACAGCCAGTATAGAGCCGACGCGTGGCGAGATCAGCCGCCTGGGCGCCCGACGCCCGCCGACAAGCGGGTCTCTCATTTTGGTTCCGCGAAGAGGCACCGTCGTTCTGATGCCTCACCCCTCCTTTGTCCAAAGAAATGTCCAAGCCGTTTTTGTGAGGCCTGTCGTCGGCTGCCTGGGATTAGGCTTGGTCAGGGACATCACGAGATGGTGCTCTGCCCACCTGATGTGGTCACCGTTGAGTCAACGCTCTACCAGCAGCTGAAACGTGACATGGGCAAGAACTTTCAGCTCTACGCGGACACAGTGGGACTCGTTGAGTGGAAAAAGAAGGGACCGTTCGTCCCACCTGCGCAGGACCTGGGTTGCAGGAGAAACGCTCTTGCATTCCCGCCGCTTGCGACGACTTGGTCGTTGCGTCAAACAAAAGAGGTTGTGAAAGACACGGGGAAAGCGATTCGCCTGAACGAGCAGACCAAGAACCAGCTCTTTGAGAAACTCGGCGAGAGGCGAACGTTGATTCTGAAGGACAGTATCGGGTTTGACGAGCGACCAGCTCGAGATGGGCAAGTGGTTGAGAAGGATATAGACGTTTTTTACACAGCGTGGGGGAAAAACGCCTCTTGGCCCAAGTACGAGCTGAATGGAACATGGACAAAGCGGAAACCGCATCCCGTTTTCAAGGACACGGTGAATCTCACGGACATGGCTAACATCCAGCTAGGCAAGCTGGACGATGATAGGCGAAATCTTGTTGGAGTCGGAACACGGGTACATGACATCACCCGCTTCCGCTCGAGGGACGGTGGGCAAGGGCCGCACTCAACTAAAGTGAAGGGCAAGTTTTACTGGCCACACATGACAAATGCAGTTGCGCCCATCCCAGTTAAGATCGAAACCATGAGCAAGATCAAGGATCTTAGTGGATGGCTGAAGTTTTATGGGGAGCCCCACCCGGACAAGATCCCGACAGGAACGATGACTACCTTCGAGCCGCTTGCCAAAATCGTGGCGGGTGGTCGTAGCAACGCGAGGAATGCGGTGACGAAGGTAGACGGGCGGACTTGGAAGCGGGAGTTTGACGCTGCTCGCGGCTTTGCGGCAGAGTCCCCTGTCGCGGGAAACAAATGATCTGTGACGATTCACCACGCGATCGTTCACTTTGTATATAAAGCTTGGAAGTCAGCATGTGCAAGCGATTCTGGTGTGTGCTTGCTGCCTGGTTGGCTGAGCCAACCAGGTAGGCTTGTAGGTAGGTAGGTTTCCAGGTAGGTACTACCTGGTTGAGAATTAAGAAGCCTATAAGCGAAAAATTGAAGCGATTTTCACCCTCTGATGTGGCACTTCTGACGAAACAATGCACACCATGTACTTGGGAGTTGTCGCATGTGCGGTTGCATTACGCTGTCTTCCGCCTTCCGTTGCTCTGGTGCTTTTCGCTCTGCGTTTTGTGACTGTAACGTGTTGTAACATGGGACTGGCCAGAGTGGATCAGGGCAATAGAAGGGACAAGTTGACAAAAGCGTTTTCGTTTATCACACACACACACACACACACACACACACACACACACACAGCCCCAGCCCCGCTATGATTTCACCCCTTTCCATCCTATTCGTATCGTCTTGGGAGCGCACGGCACTCTTCATATCCAAGGCTCTGCGAAGCCGAGCGTACCACCCGCACTTGCGTCGAGAGCCCCTCCGAAGTGCTTGATCGGGGCAGTCGAGGAATGCGTGTACGGCCGGTTCTCGGGCGGCGCGACCGACATTGAGGGAATGGGCAGAGCTGGCGGGCTGACTGCCATCATCACTGGCGATCGTGGTGCAGGAGGCGGACGAGTTGAAGGAGGCTGCTGCGCCGGAACAGGGACTGGTGGCGGCGGGGCCGCTTCCCTGCTTTGCGGCGGTACCGGCGGCGGTGGCTTCTGGAATGCTGGCAAGATCAGCGCGAGCCACGACAGGAGCATGAGCGCAAAGCCGACGGCGAGACCGATGTACATTTCGATGCCATATGAAGTTGCTTCTTTCTTGTATCCCTCTGCTGAGACCACTGGATACTCCGTGTAGATTGGAACGTAGACGGAAAACCCGGAAATCAAGGCGCGCACATAAGGCGAATTGCCATCCGTCGGCCTTACCATTTGCGAAGGTCCGACGGGTTTGAAGCTGTCACCGACTTGCTTGTGCAGGATGAACTGCTTCCCATTATGCTCCACACGTCGGTGCGAGCCAGCCCTACCCCAGAACTCACCGAGATCGCGCCGCCCGAAGTACTTGGAAACAAGCGCAGCATTGAGACCAATCTTGAGAGGAACGGGCGCCAAAAAGACAAGCCCGGAGGGTCCTGCTGCAATAATTGGCCCGGCAACCTCGAATACGCCAGGCGTGAACACAACAGTGACTCCAGTAAACTCGTCTAGTAGTATCATCGAGATTGGGCGAGTCTCACCAGGAGGCAGGTCATCTGATGATATCGTAATCTGCCGGCATCACCCTCACATTGGTGAGCAGCTGCGTCAAGGTTAGGCACGCACGACGGAAGCAAGGGGGGCAGAAGGGGTTGCAGCTCTTTTCAGTTAAGCACATGCAGCACGGTCACTCATGCAAGTTTTCTAGAGAGACCACGTACGGAGTTCGCGCCCTCGGGCTTGACAAAGGTAAGTATCGGTGGGGTAGGAGCGCACCCCGTCTCCGCCCTCTGTGCCGATGAAAAGTGTCCCTTCGAAAACTGCTGGGACCGCCACCGCGGAACCTCCCGACGAGCGCCCAAAGCAAGGTTCGGCATTCGTGCAGATACTGGCGCACACACTGCGAACGGCCGCCTTTCCCGGTGCACCACCATTACCAAGTGAGCAACCAGTCACCCCATAGTAGGATTCGCAATAGTCGCAGCAGATCTTTGTTGGAGAATTGAATCCTGCTCTAAGAGCTACCGCGCCGCCCGAAACGACGGTTGAGACCCCAGCAGATCCGTCCATCGATACGCATTGGATATCATCTGGAGTTGTCCCTGTCTCATTCCCGCATCCTGCGAGATTACCGATGGCCAGGTTTCCAGTGTCGGGGGAGTTTTCACAGCACAATTTTTTCTTCTCCACGTCAGACAGCCAAGCATTCGACGCTGCTGCCTTGTAACCCGAATTGATTGCTGTGCACACGTCGTTGTGCCTTGACATGCATGTCGCAAGTGGCGCCCCCTTGTCAAATGGGGCCACTCCGTTATAGCCTCTTGATTCAGCAAAGGCCGTGATCGCTGCTACTGAGGTCGCGCACGCCTTTACTTTATAGGTACTGTCGCAGAAGCCACCCACTGTCCCAGAAATGACCACCTTTGAGGAGTAACAGCCCCACTTATAGAACACTGGATAGGAACCGACCGCTTCAGCCGGAACGGGGCCGACAGCTGCGTTTGTGGTCACAAGGATCTTTTTGCTAGCAGAAAGCACCGGCGGCAGGCCTTGAGCAGGGGCCCTGATGCCAGCTGAGGACGGAATGACAACGTTCGTCAGGCTGCTTGAGGCCACTTTGTTCGACACCGCCGTAAGAGTGAGCTTGGGCACCGACCCAACAGTGTCCCACTTCCATCTCCACCCAGATACCTCCCCTTGCGCGGAAATGCCACTGAAGTCTGGCAGCGTGAAGACGATTGTTTCACCACTCGCCATCCCTCCGTTCAGTGCGAATCGAAGCGTAAGGTCGCATAATGCGCCAGCAACGCGTTTACTGATGGTGAGCACGTCAATACTAGTCGGCCGTATTGAAGGCGCAGTATTAAGCGTTTTCACAGGTGAAGCAGGCACAAAACCATCCCGGCAATCATTTGCAAAGGATTCGACATTAATTATGCTCGCAGGATACACGCCAGTACTGCGCATTGTAATACCTTCAATGACTGCCCAGATCCCAGTACCGTTCAGATAGGTCTGGTTCGTCGCGGTGGTGAGTGTGAGCCAACCATCGGATAGGATAGCTGAGGATGCCGTGAACATATCTGCAGGACCGGATGATCGAACGACGGGATTGCCGCCGAATGCTCCAATATTGAAGCGGAAGGTGCGATTCGCTCCAAATTTTCTGATGAAGATGTTTGGCCCAAGCAGCATGGAAAAGTTGGCCACGACGGGGCCATCAGGAATCGCGCCACCACCGAAGTTGGACTTGAACGAAATGGAAGTGTCCTGTAGAGTACCACGCGCACCAAGAACCATTGGAGAAGACGAAATTGTGGCAGCGGCCAAGCGCATGTTGGTCGAGAATCGGACATTCTTACACTTGCCTCCGACGCGGTAGCATCCAGGCCCAACAATGGCATCTAAAGGTGTGCTCGTCCCATAACCTCCATGCCGGCCGACAAAGGATACGTCGAAGGCGACAATCGGCGTCGCCTGTGCCTCAAGACCATTGCGCACCTGGAAAGAAAATTTATACTCCTTCCTTGCAAATAACACCCTGTGGTCTTGAAGCTCGAAAACAGCACTGCCTCCTCTTTGAAGTACAATTATCGAGCCGAAAATGCCATCAGGACCTGCTGCACCTGAGCCGTCCACGTCTGTAATGGTGACATCTTGCGAATCACCAGTGAAAAAATCATCTGCAAGACCCTTCAATCCCGTCATAGTCAAGCTCGCCGAAGAAAAGCAGGGCGCGTAGCACTCGGTTGCAAGATTCAAGTTCGAGATTAGAGTAACAGTGAGCGTATTGAGTTCGCCAAGTTCGCACGTAGACTGCGACATGATGCTTGTCGAGAAAACCGGGACAATTCCCCCGGCGGTGCAATTTTCTTGCGAAGAGGTTGGACAGGCTCGCATGATCGTATCGCCGAGAGGGCTATCCCCCTTTAGGCACTGCGGGTACGTATCCGTGAAAATGGCAAGAGGTTGCGCTGCGCCATCGATACCGCCATATACTCCGGGGACGCCATTGATAGGACTGGCGTCCATGAAGGACCCCTGCATCCCGGCTACGTTTGTTGCCAAAACCGTTACAACCGCAGGCGGACGATTTTGCGGCGCCGCAACCGCGGGATTTGTAACCCAGAATTCGAAGACAGCAACTGAGCCTTCCTTCAAGTACTCGACCGTGGTCATCGTGAAGGTATCACCATTCTTCGTGTACCTCGCATTTTGGAATATTGCGCCTCCACTAATCGTTTTAATGTCGTTCGTTGGCCCTGAGGTCGTATCTCGCAGCCCTCCGAACGTAATCTCGGTCCCTTTAGACAGCGCAGAGTTGCTAATGAGGGTTACCCTAAGGACATTTGCAACCCCTGGCCACGGCACCTTCTGAGAGATGTTGCTCATTTCGAAATTCGTTTGCACGATGTGCAATACTTGCTGCGAAACCATTTTGGATCTCGGGAACGCAACATAACCAGGCTCTAACTGGAAAGTCCCGGAGACACTGCAATTGCAAGTACTTGACACTACGGCCAGAATTGGAGACCAGCACGCACAGCCAGCGGAAGAATCGCCATCCCCCACGCCGGTACTAGAGCATACACAGCTTTCCGGCGTAAATGCAGTGGAATACGGCACGTGCATCAGATTCGGAAACCCTGAACCAGGCTGGTGGTCCCGCGTGACGACGATTGAGGTAAGGTTGGTTGCATTCGTGAATTCGAAGTTGGCACTCCACGTGCTGTTGAAGCCTCCGCCGATGCCCAACTGTCCCGTGGCAGAGGCGCAGTCACAACTCGCTACAATGTCGCCAACGCTCATGGAAAATGATGATGCGTTCGTGGTCTCAATGAAGATCTCGGGCGGTGTCTGCGGGCGCGGCGGATTCATGATAATGAATGAAAATTCGTACTGCTCGCCAGCCTGCAGCTTATTTTGCACAACCATCGAAAATGTTTCTGTCATCGGGTCCCACGTGGCCACACTTGTGGTTCCACCAATATCTGAAAAGTTTGAAGCCGATTTCCCCGACAAAGCCACAGAACACGATGTGGTGCACGGCTTCATACGTGGTGCGTTGTCGGGATCGGCAGTTGTGCTTGCAACAGACGCGTTGAGGAAGCCTGAAAGCAGAATCTTTGTAGCTCCACCACCCGGAATCGCTGTGCCTGATACCAGAGTGACTGAGATTGTGTTCTCCTCTGCCCACGGGCCTGAAGTGCTCTGACCAATCTGTCGAATGTAGAACCCCTGTCCAACTCTTGCACCTGGCATTGTTAGGCCAGACCCGACAGATGTGAGAGAATGCGACTCGGAGAAATTTTGTCCAGCTACGTTCCCAGACAATTTGAACGAGCCTTCTGGGGCAGAATCGCTCCAATCGTTGAAGAAGTCAACCGTCAGCAAAAGTAATTTGCCAGCAGGAATGGTGTTCAGGTGGCTCGAGATCGGGGCCACTCCCCACGACTCCTCACTTTCATCAATGGACACGAGACGGGTGTTGGCATTATGGTCTTGTGGGTCCGTGATCATGACACCTCTCAAAAGATTGCAGGATTCGGTGACGCGTACCCTTTCAGGAGACAGACCCTGAAATTCGAGGACGTCCCCTTGTTGAAATCCACTCGTCGTAGAAGCCCCGCACTGGTCCCCACTGATCAGTCCAGGGAATGAGGATTCATTCGCCAGGTATTTTGCTACAAGTACGCTCCGACTCTTCGCGGAGAGGGTGACATTCAAAAGCGCGCCGGACTGCACGTAAGCGACATCAAAGAATTCGCTCGCGGCAGAGGGGCTGACGGAGCTGCACTTGCTCAACACTTCGGCGGTGCTACCATCGCATGTTCCAGAAAATGAAGATGTGGTAAGGGCGTGACCGCCAGGAATCGAGATTGTGAGGTTGTCCAGCGCTGCGAAGCGATAGTTGAACATCATTCGCAAAACGATTCGATTCAGCGTGCCAGGGAGTGCTGTGGTCTGACGAACGTCCATGAGGAGTGGAGAAATCGGCTGCGTATAACGAGGGCGCTGGTATGCTCTTTGCGGCAGCCCTCCCAGGAGGGCTCTCAGCGATGCACCTGCAAAGTGTGCAACGGGCGTGGTGGAACTCACGCCTCGCCGCACTGTCATATTCGCTCCCTCGATTGAAATGATCCGCATGATCTCCTCGTCCACGATGCAATGACCCGATTCAAAGAAAAAAGAAGAAATGGCGTTGGAGCTTAGTGCATTTACAACGAGCACCGTATCTGTTGAAGTTAAAGAATGTGCCAGGTCGATTTGCGCGTAAGTTTCGTTGTACGAGTCATCTCCACCCTTGAATGAGTATCCGGTCCCACTCATCGTTTCTACTGGAAGTGTCTCATTCCAGGTCAAATCAACTGATGCGGTGGTTCGCGATTCATTAGAGCCTGCTGACGAAGCAAACACGACTCCACGATCAAGCCAGTGCGAACTTGTCGTCGGCACAGGATTTTGCACCATCCAGGAGAAAACGTAGTCAGTATTGGCGACCAAAGTCTCGCCGGGCTGAATCTTTAATCTCAATTCTGCAGCCGATGCACCACCGAGCGTGGTCCCTCGCATGTCCATCCATTTTCCGAATAATCCCGTGGCATTTCCGGCCTTGTCGTCGATGGGAATCACTCTGTACACCGAAGTCGATTCGTTGGCGTTCAGAAGAGGATCAACGTCTCCACTCGATGCATTGGCAATGATCCGTACGGTGGCATTCTGCACAGCAAGCACCTTGACAATCTCCATTTGTGGTTCCAGCATCAGATAGTCGCCATACACCAGCCCTGAGATCGGTTTACTGAGGGTCATTGTCCCGACGAAATCGGTGGTTTCAACATCGATCGATGCCGAAGGACAGGTTGAAGTAGCCTTGCAAGCGCTGAGAAGGCCCGGAGCAAATGACGGGGCCAGCAATTGACCACTTTTGACTTCCAAAGCCATGACCACGTGAACGTAGTTCCCACCTGGAATATCCGCATTGGTTTTCATCGTGATGGATATCTCGTTGAATTGACCTGGCCACGGCGTCGAGTGCGCCAATTTTGCCATCACAAACGAGGTTTCGGTCACACGGAATGGTGTGTTGTCGCCAGAGTCAAGTTTTACAGCTTGCTGGGCACTTCCTGTGCCGATGGTAATAGACCCAGCCGCTGCTCCTCCCAATGAAGTGACAGGGTTTGTGAGTGGGACGCTCAAGACCAGCGGCACACATGGGATCATGTCGTATTTGAGCGGGAGTTCTCGTTTTGCCACATTGCTGTTGGATGTGCTCGGCTGCGCAAAATAGGCTTGGCCACTTCTGCCACTGTAGCCTGTCGGCTGAGTGCCACATGTTGGAAACGTAAGTGCCGCACCGGTACTGTTGTATCCAATTCCCGCGTTCTCGATGATCAGTCTGCTAAGCTCTCCGCACTGCACAGTGAAAGAACCCGTCGCATTGCCCCAAGCAGTGCTGAATTCCCCAGCCGTACAGTCACTCCCAGCGCTTCCACCGCTTGCTTGTGAAATCACGTGGAGCGAGTCTTCAAATGTGAAGTCAGCCCACCGAGGGCTGAAGCTTGGGCTGGTCACCAGCCCGGCAATCGTGATAACCGTATCCTTTGGTATCAAACCGTTTGCAACGAGGGTAATGCGCAGCATATTACTGCTGCCAGCGAAAGGCGATGTCTGCCCAATGACTGTGCGCTCGTAGTCAATACCAGCCGCACGAATAAAGAGCGCTTCAGTGTCTCGGGGATCAGAGCAGGAGTTGGCTGAGGTTCCACAGGTTTCAGCCCTCGACGGGTGAGTCATTTCGGTGGCGCCGATTGCGATACCCGAAGCAGCAATTTTGGCTCCCGGACTCGCTTGCGCTCCTACTGGGTTGATGATGTTGAGCGCAAAGGTGACCTCATCCACCGGCTTCATGGCGTTGACAAGATGCATTCGTGCTACCAGTTCCTGGCACTTACCTGAGTCACCACACGATACCGTGTTGCCCAAAAACTGGCCGGTTACCGGTGGATTGAATTCCGGATGTTTGAACATGTCCGTGTCTGTGTTTGACGAAGTGGTGTTCAAACCGCACTGAATAACAGTCTTCCATTCATCTGGAGATACCTCTGTCATAACGAATTTAAAAAATCCTAAATCTATGCCCGGTTCGAGAGCCTTCAGGTTAGAAATCGTGATCTTGGTGTTGGAAGCCGCAGAAACGGGCACCGTAAATGCCAATCTGACATTCAAAATGTTTTGCGCAGCGGGATACGGCACTGTCTGGGAGATCTCCGCGATACGAAACGCAGCGCCACGAATGTATAGAGGGCCTGCCTCTAAGATTTCGGCAGGTTTCGCGTCCTGAACCAGAAATGCGTCCCTCCTGGAAGCCGTTGCAGGTGTAGGGATCTTCACTTCCGAAACCGTGATGGGGCCTGAAATCTCGACACTGACTTCTGCTGCAGGCTGGGCAGCCTCAGGATTCAGCACGTCAACAAGCGCAAATCGAATGATAGCTGGTCCGGTTCGCGAGGTCGTGATGCTGTCTCCGACATTCAGAAGGATTGCGAGCCCATGGTCCGTGTCGCTCTTTGTGATCGCAACATCAAGACCACCAGCCGTGTGAGCGTCGAGCTTCAAGTCAGAAGTTTTGGACAAGACAAGCCCTTTCAGTCGAGTGAGAGTGATTTGAGTCGTCTCATCCACGTCAGTGTTCAGTGCCAACGTAATGTTCAGCATGTTGTCACTCACTGCAGGGAAAGGATTCGTCTGCCCGATCTCCGAATGAGAAGCAATTAGCATAGGCCGTCGGATGTACAGCGGAAGACTTTCTTGTTCTACGGGCATGTAGACATGCTCAGAAATACACGTCGTGTTCGGCGTTGCAACCAACTCTCTACGCGGATACACAATCTTTTGTCCAGTGTCCCACTTGTCGTAGCCCGTGACGTAGAGAGTCTTTGGTTTATCGTATGGTCCACGCGCCGGATTCGTCACATTGAATGAAAACACGTAACTGGTTTCAGGGCGCCAAGACGCGCCATCTACTTTGAACCAGAGCACTGCATCCGTAGCTACCGCACCTTCTTTCATCACTCCTTGCCCGAAGGTGCCCGTATCGGGATGCATCAGGGCCGCTTGGCTACTCCCAAAAGCGCCACAGACAGGCATACCGACACTGACGTCGAGTGTAGTTTCAGTTGTCGTGAAACCTGATTTCGACAGACCCTCGATCTTGAAGGCAATCGAGGAAGGAGCATAGTTTGACTCAAGCGTGACAGTAAGCGTATTGATCTGTGAGGGGTACGGGTTGTTTTGCCCCACGGCTGCTGTGCGTAGCTCCGGCTGCTGCGTGGTAATCAGACCCGAGCATGTGACAGTGTCCAGCACAAGACTGCGCGAGTCTGCTGACTCAAGGTTGCGTAGGGGTAAGTGAATTGTGATGCTGCTGCCGGCATTTGTGGTTACACCATCGCGCAGAGAAATTTTCGTGGTCCCAGCGTTCGTCCCTGAGGAAAAATACTCGTGAAACTCGAAAGCAGCCGAGTCGATTCCGCTAACTGTCAAGAAGTTATTTGATGGAGTCTGACCACGCTGGTAAATTGTGAAGTTACGCGTCCTGGTGAGCAGATTTGTCGGAAGATCGACATTGAAGGAAACAGTAAGAGTAACGAGATTCGGCTCACCAGGAAGCGACGAATTGTGAGTGAGGTCACAGCTGCAAATGCCAGGTTCATACACAGAAAACGGTCGCTGATCTAGGTCGCAGTCTGAACCTGAAAAAGACGGCGCAACGAGACCGACACCAATTGTCACAGGCCCAGCCTTCACGATTAGCTGCTTCGCTGTGCGCCCCTGCGGACTAGATAACGCGTTGCCATTCTCTTGCACCTTCAGCTCTGAAGAATTCCAATTCTTGAAAGAGAACTCAAAATCAGCCACCACACCAGCAGCAATAGCTTCGCCGGGAACGATGACGACTATCCCACCTGCAGCCTTGTAATCCATCGTATGCGAGGCAGTATCCAGCGAAAACCCAAGAGGTGCGAGATCTTTAGGAAACCCCGAGATGGTGATGTTGGTCGCTGTAGTGACGGGAAAGGTCGTTGCCAGCGAGATGTTCAAGCCGTTGGGTTCCCCAGCGAAAGAACTTTCCTGCTGGACCGTGGCAATACAAAACGCGGCGGGAAGTATGCGGAGCGGGTTAAGTGCCTCGTCGCCGTAACACGTTTCTGTGCTCAATGAAGAACTTTGCGGACTGTCAAGCACCATGGAGCTGGCTGCAATGACCACTGAACCGGATACCGAAGCCTTGACAGAGCTTGCTACACGCGTGTTCATAGCGGGCTGGTACGAACCAGGATTTTCAGTCACGACTGCAAAAGTGATCACAGCGCCAGCAGCTGCCGGAGACATACTCTTGGTCAACTCCAGACTCGACGTCTTGGCAAGGAGTGTCCAGCCGGAGGGCGCAGAACCGTGAAAGGAAGTGCCACCCGTGAAGTTAGCTCCCGTGAGCCCAGAGAACGTGACAATACTGCCAATAGGGAGCGGCACATTCGTCGAAAACGAAATGGTAAGATAATTGTTTGCATCACCAAGGAAAGGCGAATTTTGTTTGATCTTCTTCACAAGGAAGCGCGGCGACCGAAAGACAAACGGTTTCGTTTCCCTCGGCTCCTGGTTGTAGATTCCGACGGGGCAGGTCGTTGCCATGTTGGAATTCTCCACAGGCTTGCGCATCTCCATCGACGTGGCGGGAATGGAGACTCCCGGGAACATTGAATTGTGGGGATTCGTTGATTGCTTTTCCGAATCCACGAGTATAGAGATCGTTGGGTTGTCCACGGGCACAAGGGGGGATGTGATCGAGAACTCTAGCCCCTCAGAAACGTCCTCGACTAGGTGCAGTCTGAGCGTTTTTGTGCTTGCCGTCCAAAGTCCCTTACTAAGAGCGGAGGCATCACACGGATCATTGAGGCCCACCTCGGGCCGCGAGCAAAACTTGCTGGCAAGGATGCCAGCGCTGGGTCCAGTCAAGCTCAGGGAATCTGCCGTAGCAGCAACTCCACTCAACCCGGAGATTTCGATGAACGAGGTCCGTGGTACCAGCGCGGTGAAGTTCAACACGAACGTCAGCGTGTTGGATCCAGTCTCGGTGCCGTCTGCAATATTGGTCACAACTTCGTCCGCGTCAAAAAACGGCAACGCAAGGTCTTGCCAAACAATCGCCCTGGAGAAGCGCGGTGGGCCAAACTGAAACAGAGGCAGACTCTTCTTGAATGCCACGGATGATGTGTCAAGAATATCAGCGTCCCCAACTTGCATTGCCAGTGGCTGGGCATTTGCACTAAGAAGCTCGATCGTAGGCACCCCGATCTCCTGCGGAACGTCTGCAATGTTGTTTGAGACCGTAAAAGAAAAGCTGACGACTGTCCCAGCGGGAATCGGAAGGATTGTCTCCGTCACGTTGATCGTCACGGTTCCGGGACAAGACCACTTTCCAGTTGCAGTAACACTTGTCGAGCCATTCACAATGGTGCTATCGTCAGTTTCACCAGCGATCGCGATCTCTCCATTCGACACGACAGCAGGGTCCAGTCCCCGTATCCTGATGATTTCTCCGTTGAGCGTTGACGTTGCTACAAGTGACACGCTGAGCGTATTGTCTCCACCAGGAACTTCCGATGACTGCCTGATCCTTGCGTATAAGATTCCAGGTGCACGTATTTTCAAAGGAGCCGAGTCACCAGGAACCGACCACAGCTCGGCAGAATCGGAAGCGAGAAACTTGCCCGCCTCCATTCTAGGGCGCAGGACCGACGCGTTGCAACCTGCTGTCAGACGACTCCAACCCGTGATAGCTAGTCGCGGGGGCTCTGTGAAGATGTTGTTGAGCTCGCTGTTCCCAAAAGGGTCTGAGACTGAAATCGTCGTCTGGGTCGTATTCACACTTCGTGCATCCAGGCTTGGCCGGTCCATGAAGACGTTTCCGCCTGCGAACCCGCAAATACCAATGCTCGCAGCCGTATCCAGCACTATCTTGTCACTGGATGTGTATCCGGAGCCCGTCGAAAGTGAAGTGATTGTTGTAACACCGTTGGAGTGGGTAAATTCTGCACTGAATCCCGACCCCGAGGACACCACGGCCTTAAAACGTGGATCACATGTCCCGCCCGTTGCAGGCGTGGGGTAAAGGGAAAGAGACGGAAGAGCAGAGTATCCCCATCCGGGATTCAAGATGGTGACACTCTGGACGGACCCCGTGCATGTTGATGCGCACGCGTCTAGGCAACTTGCCATGGTTTGAGCTGGAGCCGAACCAGAAGACGAACAAACAAACATCCATTCGACAGTAGCGTTGAAACGACCATCGCCGACTTGTCCGGGCGCCGCTGCGTTCGCGACAAGGTACACCGGTTCCTGGGTCACCGACACTGGACAGCCACAGCCACTGTGCTCAATCTCAACTTCCAGCACACCATCCGCACGTAGCTTCCCTCCTTTGCATTTTTGAGCCTCCGGACACACGCCACTCGAGCAGCCTACGGAGACAGGAGAAAACGTTGAGTCCACAGCAATACCATCGCTCGTTACCGTCGTGACATCCAACGAATCCTCTCCGACGCCAAATATCGTGGGGGCTCCCTCAGAGGAGTCTAACTTAGGCGCGCACTGCGCAGTCTCTGCATCGACTGGGTCAAAGCCTGCGAGAGCAATATTCGTCCACATATAGCGGTCTTCGATCACAATACTGCCGCGTGTGTGGATCAAGATGGTTTGATGGTCCTGGGGAAGGTCGCCATTGCGCACTTCAAAAGAAACTCGTAGATCTGTGTTCGCGGGAATGTCCTGAGATGGCCACATCACTAGAGTCGTGGCATTTTCCCACTTGGCTCGTCCAGCCGATCCAGAGCTCGAACATTCGCCCCCTGCGTCCTGGAAGAGAGCACTACTATCGCCATCGAGCTCCACCGGGTCCTGCAAGTTTTCAGGAACCTTGTGCCCCTTGAATCCAGTGACAAGGATTTTTGTTCTATCGGAGATCTTGACGTCGAGTTTGAGGTGAAGGGTAATGTTATTCAGTGTACCGGGAAAAGGGCTGCTCTGGTATATCGTCGCCTTGCTGAAGTTCGCGCCTGCTAGAGCCACTGTCAGTGCCTCCCTGCACGGGAGACACGCACTGCACCCAACGTTGGGCCAAAACAATACGCTATTTTCGAAAAAAAGTGTGTGGTGCGGTTGTGGGAGTTTGTCACCCTCGGTGCCTATGATGAGTGTCGACAGGAGGAGAAGGGCAAGGGCGGCCTGTCGGGAGAGCGTGCGTCTCACATCTCAGAATCCTTCAACATCAAGTCGCTCAATCAGGACCATGCCGGAAAGCATACCTGGCACACAGATAAGCTGAGCATGTTGGTCTTCCCCCGATGCCCTGCGCCCTCCCCTCCGTCTCGAGGCGCTGCGTGGCCCCTCGATAGCCTTCCGTCAGCGAGTTGTGCTCGGCACTCCTCTGTCCAACAAATCCAGGGTTGCATTTTTGTCAGGACAAGACCTGCATGTTGCAGAAGAGTCGGGCCCGCCTCTGGGCACCCGGTGCGACAAGGACGGCAATGTGTCTTGAGAAGCTTGAGCATGATCTCCGCTTATAGGCCCGTGCAGAGGCCGCTGAGCGAAATCGCAGAAGACGAGGGAGATCTCAAGATTCTGGCCGCGGCGGAGGCTCGGCTGTTGGAGCTCGAAGAAAGGCACGCCCGCCTCGCCACAGCACGGGTATAAGGGGTAGTTGTGAGTAGCTTTTTGTGGGCGTTACTCACCCAAACGTTGCGTGCACTGCTCACACTTCCGCCGGTTTGAGCTGCCCCCTGTTCTTTGGCAGGCGAGCTGATGTTGCGCACAGATTGGAGCAGACTGTTGACTGGATCGTCCGAATCGAGGCCACTCTAACGCCTGCTGGTGATGATGCGGCGCGGCTCCAGGAAGATCTCGCATTAGCGCAGAAGGAGCGCCGCGAGCATTCGGACGAGGTAGAACAACTTGAGGATGATCAAAAGGCTGAGCAGGAGCTAATCGAAGGGTGCAAGGCACGGATTGAGGAGGCCCATGCTCGCGCAGCCAAGGGTAACGTGTGGATGGTCTCATCAGTGATTCAGCCGCGCCAACTTCGCCTTGCGCTCTCAGATGCGGAAGATCATAAGGAGGAGACACCGAAGTACTTCGATGATGACGAGAACGAGGGAGTCTATGATGATCACGAGGACGATGATACTGAGAACCCAGAAAACGCAAGCGAGGAGCATACTAAGCGTGCATTCCCACTTTGTAGCCCCGAAGGACTCTGCCATGACTCTGCTGGAGCACTATTCGTGATCGACACTCTTCACTCCTGCATTTGCCATGTTTCACCGTCCGGGGAGGTAGCTTTCTCCTACCCCGCCGTAACTGCAGCGCAAGATCAGTGTCGAAATTTGTATTAGTCAGACGACTTCGTCAAGTCTCTTTCTCTCTTTTGATTCCACTGTTTGGATTGAAATGGCGATTGTGGCAGGTGCGCAAATTTGCTGGCGGTTTTGAGACCGGATACCGCGACGGGAGGACCGACGAGGCATCTTTCGAGGGAGCAGAGGGTGTCCAACCGGCTCTATTCCGCCACCCTCGAGGAATTTCAACTGACAACGGGGGCAATTTGTTTGTCGCTGACGCTGAAAATCACTGCATTCGAGGAATTTCGGCTCAAGGAGAGGTTCTCTGATCCTTTTGATTCCTTTGCTTATTGCGGTTCTGTTCTCGGATCGTGTCCTCGAGCAAGCGAGTGGAGCCGGTAGGTGACGCAGTGTCACGAACTGGATTTCTGGACAGGTATTCACCTTGGCGGGCGCGGCACAAGAGCAAGGATTCGCTGACGGTCCGGCCCTTGAAGCAAAGTTCACGCTCCCCTGGGCTCTCTGCGTTGGGCCAGCGTCGAATGGCCCCGACGCAAGCGACGCACTCTGGGTCAACCCCGAAACGGCGCACCCTGTCGAGCCGGAAAGGACAGTGTTTGCTGAACGTGAAACGCACCCAGGTTTGCGACTCTGGCAACCATTGCGTGCGAAGCGTGGCAACCGATCCCACTGGGGCCGGGGCACTGGTTGCCACTCGGCTCGGTCGACCGAAGCAACCAGGCGCGAACGTTGGAGAGCTTAATTTCCCCTGGTCCATCGTCTATGATCCCCGATCTCGTCATTTTCTTGTCGGCGACAAGTTCAATCGTCGTGTGAGTGACCAACCCCATGCATGCCCCCTATTGGGTTGATACTGAAGCCTCTACGCTTGGCCCTTTTTGACCCATGTTATGGTCGGAAGGTTGTTGCATTTTCGCCAGACGCAACAGGTGCTGTGCAAGGTTTTGTGGTAGTATCGGACGTGTGGCCACGGGCAGCGCGATTCGGAGCGCGAGGACTTGCAGTGGACTCAAGGTCGGGAGACATTTTTCTTACGTCGTCAACAGCTTGCCAGGTTTGGTGTGTGGAACGGAATGCAACCGACGAGATACATGCGAGTGAAGTCGGCACGAATGATGCAGTGAAAAAAGGCGAAGATCGGGCGATGGAGGATGCTGGAGCCCTGCCCCTTCCAGCTCCTAGGCGGCTATTCGGAGTAGGGATGTGTGGACATCGAGACGGCCGCGCAGAATTTTCCGAATTGGCTTACCCAGCTGGAGTATCAGTGGGCAGCGACGGGGAGGTAGTGGTAGCTGATCACGGAAATTCAGCGGTAAGGGTCTGTCGGCTGATGCGAGCTGACGAGGTCCGCGCCAAGCTGCGGAAGATGATGCAAGACATCAACAATCGCGGCGCTCGCATGTGCTTCCAACGTTGGCACTCTGCCGCAGAAGAAGCCGCTGCCATGCGTGAATCGCAGAATCGGCCGATGGAGCCAATTGATATTGTCCTGGCGCTCGCCATGGGGACCATTTCTCGCCTTGGAGCAAGTGGCCAGCTTGTACAGCATGGAGCCTCCGAGGATATGCAAGAAGCTACTCATGTGAAAATTGCGGATCAAGGTTCCGACCCAGCAGATCATACAAGCTCAAAAGAAGCTGGCTCGGAGAGCCATGGAACGCAGCTTGCGGGGCCGAATCAGGAGAGCAGTGACCTCTCTCATGTTGACACAGCGGCTCTGACCACGCTTGAAGGTGGAACAAGCCTGGGTCCTGGGGATGGAAACCGCGTTGCAAAGAAAAAAGGGCCGAGCCCTTTGTGGACGTTGTTTTCGCAAGACACCGCAGGACTGCAAGTTCTTGTCACTGGAGTGGCAGAGGCACTACAGTGGCGAACAATGAGGCAACGCCCACAATATAATGGGGACGAAGAAAGCGCTCCACTCACCGAGGTAGAAATTCTGGAACGAGTCGCGGAAGCGAAGGCTGTGTTTGGGCAGGCAGGGCCCGGTCCTTTTTCTTCACTCCATGCAGACATTATCTGTGAATTGGAAAAGCTGGCAATTGGAATTCCGATTCGCAGCAGGCGAAACTTGAGATGATGTAAGTTCTAAATCTGTTGGCCGTAACCAGTTTGACGCTGACGGAGGTGGAACGATCGATGCCACCGAGTTGCGCGCAGCTCTTGAGGCTTCCGATATGGAGGCACGTACTAAGCACCCTCGTATCTGGGAGAGATGTCGGGTCGTGGCTGAGTGGGTTCTTTTGTGCAGGTGAGCGAGAGAGAGGTAGCAGAGCTGATCAGGGAATTCGATCCACAGAATACTGGGGAGCTAAGTTTTGACGCTTTCTGCAAGATGCAAGTGCGAGGAACACCCGAGACCTACCATGCACTCTGCGCCTTTTTCGTGCCCCTAGCAAGCTATCCAAGCCGTACCTACGATTCACGAGATCCGTGTCACGTGTCGGCAGGGCATCCCAAAGCTTCCAAGCCGCAGTGGCGAGGATGTCGAGGCCGAGGAAGAAGCATCAGCCAATAATGCGTTGCATGCTCCCTCCTCAGACGCTGCAGCTCGAGCCTCGCTTGGAAAGGGCGTAGGGCGTGGAAAGGCTTCTGTGGGCAGCGCGAGGACTGCAGGTGCTGTGCAAGGTCCGGGATCGCGCGCGAAACCTGGTGCGGGGGTTCACGGAAAAGAAGGGAGCGCGCCCGGGGAAAAGCTAGCGGGCTCCGCTGCCCCTGCTTCGTCCAAGCCCCCTGCGGCTGGCCGGCCAGTGGGCAAGGCGAGTAAAAGGGAATGATTGTTTGGTGAGATGCACAATGCCGCAAATCCAAGAGCCCAGCGCACCCGCTATGCACGCAGAATTGTGCTCGACGCATTTCTGCACTTGTACTTCAGCGTAAGAGGCCATCACGCCACGACAAGATCGTACAACCCACCGTACCCAATTGCATACTCATCCTCCGGCCCGGCACTCCATGCTACCAAACACCGCCGACCATCGCCCAGCAATTTTGTGATGGTGCCAGTCCCGCCTTCCGACAAGTCGTCCCAGCCGTTCTCGCGAACGTACGCAAGACGTTCTTGTGACTTCTGTACGCGCAAGCCTGCGGCAGCCGTCACATCCTTGCCCACCATCCGACCCCGGGCGCACTCTCCTCCTTCAGGAGAGCAATTCCGCACACGTTCGCGATCCTCGCTTCCTTCACGCTCCCGATCTCGCTGTGCCTGAAGCTGGTACTGCTCCTCCTCTTTCTCTAGCTGTTGTCGAGTCTCCTCGTCGGGCGCGCACAGCCCCAGTCGCGCGTACCGCGTTGTGCACTTTCGCTCCTTCCGTGCGCGCACGCCACCCGCCTGCACACCAGTTTCGCCGGCAAGGAGGCTGAGGACACCCCGGAAATCCCCACGCCGCGCGAGCTCATGGGCCGTGTGGCCGTCGCGGTCGCGGACCTCGGGCGTTGCACCAGCGGCGAGAAGCGCGCTCACGACATGCGCGTGACCAAACGCCGCAGCGAGGTGCAGCGAGGTGAAACCATCGCCGGAGAGAGCATCGACTGGCGCGCCTGCCCCAAGGAGCACCTCCACAGTCGAAAGGTGCCCGTACCATGACGCATAATGCAGTGGTGTTGCCCCGCGGCTGTCAGTTACAGCGACGCTGAGTCCTTGCGCAAGTTGCTCACGTAGCGCGACAGTGTTTCCTGCTGAGGCAACCTCGAAGAGCTCCAGGCTCGAGGTGCCTCTTGATACGCGCCCTTTCTGCGGGTGCGGGGGCGGCGGTGATCCTTTGCTGATCCGAGCCCCTGTGCTCCGTCGTGACGCTCCGGCCTTCCCGCCTGAAGTGGGTGAGTTTGTGCCTTCCTCTGCCCTTTCAAAGGAATCATGCGATGGCCTTTCACGTCTCGTTCGTTGCCCCCCTCCATTCCCGTTGGCCGGTGAATGGCGTTCCCAGGAACAAAATGAGATCGCAGTGCACACTTTTTGAGACTGGGATGCAGGTGATGAGCAAATTTCGCACCCCTCCTTGCAAGACGCTTTTGACCGGCAAGCGCCCCCACCTTTGAGCGGCCCACCCGAGACTGGCCTACTCCGAGTCTTTCGACTGCGTACTTTTGGGTCCACGCGTGCCTCGATGAGCTTTTGAACGAAGTCCTTCTTCTCTGTGCACGCCTTGCACGTAGCGCCCAGCGCTTTCAGCTCGCTCTTTAGTTCCTTCACCGTCATTCCGCTAGGATCCTCCGCATCACGTTCATCCGAATAGCCGACCGCAAAAAGAACCATGAAAAGCAGTACTCGGCGAAGCTCCGGTGCTGCTCCCCTGAAAAGTGCCGCGAAAGCAAGCTTCCTGGGGAACGCCATCGGAGCTGCCCACTCAGTCGCTCGCGTACGAAAGAAAAACCTGAATCAGCCCAGCTGCCATGCAAGAAGTGTACAGATCGATTGCAAATGGTGGAGACCGATTCTTGTCACAACATCGCAACAAACGGAGTTAGTTCTCAAACTGCGTGAGACCCGCCCCCCCCAGCCCCTCAGTGGCTTTACACGGTCTCTGAAATCCAGCGCGCTTAGCAACTCAATGCATGGCTAGATCGCCAAGAAGAGGGAGCATCCTCCGCAGTCTGATCCCCCTTCTCGTCTACCTGCGATTCTGCGAATCTTTTGCGATACCAGGATATGTTTTCACTGCTCGTAACGCTTTGTTCTGGCGAGGAAGGTTCTCCCGAGCGTCAGTGCAATTAGGAGAACATGCTGAACAGGGGCCACCGGTTCTTTTGAACAAACTTCCCGAAAGCGTCACATACGTATTTGATAAGGAAACCAACTCACACATCTACCTCGTTGGAACTCAACACTACTCCGAGATATCCGCGTCAGATGTAAGGAGTGTGATAACAACTGTGCGTCCAGAAACGATCATGATCGAGCTCTGTGCGGGTCGTTACGTCAACATGTTCGCTTCGTCTGAAACTTCGCCGCGGCCTGAGACCATCGACCCATCGCGTACGGGAGGTCTTGCTGGTGCGCTTATTGGCGCAAATCGTATCACAGATTTGTTGGGCATCAATTCTGGGATCGACTTCTCTGCTGCCCTGGACGCTGCACGCTCACTTTCGTCAAGGGTTGTTCTCGGAGATATTGACGCTTCCGCTACGGTGGATAGGATCAACCGCGCCAGTGATTCGCGCGCTCTCCTTCCAGCGCTTTTCTCGCCTACTCTATTCGTCAAGGTTCTTGCATGTGGGGTCCGTGTTTCAACCTGATAAAATCCGCAACTGATGCCAAGAATTGTGCAGGGAGGACGTGAGATTGCTCGGGCATTGCTCCCAGCTGCAGGTGGGAGGGTGAATCTCTTCCAAGTCATGTCGCAGCCTAGACGAATTCTCGAACTTTTCCCGCTAGTTGCGGCCTCGTCGAGCGTCTTTGCATCCGTGGCAGCAACTGCATGGCGCGCAGAAGAACTTGCTGGCATAACGGGAGGTGATGTGTCCCTTCATCCTCCATTCCTGCCCGGAAGTCACCTCTACAATCATGTGTAATGATGATACGCCCCGTGTCCACGCGGCGCAGAGGCTCAAAGCAATGTGGACGATCTCATTTTCGCGATTCCTCTGGTTGTAATGCTTTTGGTACTTCCTCGCCTCTTCTCAGTTGTTGTCTCGTCCCGGGACCAGCACCTGCTCGCCTCTCTCCTCGAAGTTGCCGCGCTTTCTCCTAAGTCAGCCCATCAGTCTTCAAGAACGATCGTCGCCGTCGTTGGTCTCCTGCACGTCAACGGTGTTGTTCGCCTCTTTGAGTCCGGCATTCGTCCCGATGGGATGCCCCGGTGCATTTCCAAATACACTGGTGCCCCTGCAAGCCACCATTTTTATGGGCTGACGTGTACCGCTCCAGTATGGTGTGCACGTCGTCTGATTTCCAGGTGTGCCGCAGGGCCATCTGGCTCTCTGAGTCCCTGGGAAAGTTTGAGCCGCCTCCAGGGTATCGCTGGGGAGAACAAGGC
>Ga0115567_10001468_pt1 | contig 23597 bp, 15 predicted proteins | sample COGITO_mtgs_1204_2_FD_88679 | JGI IMG/M metagenome (GOLD analysis project Ga0115567, IMG submission 88679) | Pelagic marine microbial communities from North Sea - COGITO_mtgs_120412 | ecosystem: Environmental > Aquatic > Marine > Epipelagic | place: Germany:Helgoland, sampling site Kabeltonne... | reverse complement strand
CATTGTCCAAAATAGCCCGTGCCAATGGAAGAAGGTCAGCGTCAACTATGAGGATTTCAGCGCTAGATTGGCGCAACATCCAAGCCAGTTCAGTCGGAGTGAGACGCGGGTTGAGTGTATGACAAGCCGCGCCCAATCCGATGATGCCGTACCAGCACTCCAGATGAGCTTGCGTGTTCCAAGCCAAAGTGGCCACACGGTCAAGCGGTTTCATACCGAGCGCGGTGAGTGCTGACGAAACACGTTTGGACCGTCTCAGAACCTTCGCATAGCCCATCCGAGACACGGAATTGTCGCGGTTCAGAGTGACAACCTCCGTATCGGGGAACCACCGCGCCGCATGTTCGAGCATTTTGTCAAGCGTCAGCGGGTAATCCTGCATCGCGCCATTAATCATTGGCTGCTGCCTCTTTTGAACGGGGCTGACAGGGTGTTTCGGGGAGCAATGGTGAGGCAATGCCAGTGTTCCAATGCCACGCCTGCGTTCCGTCCTGACGGCGGCGGCAGACAATTTCCTCGTGTAACTCAAACATACCTGGCATCAAATTCATGGCCGGATGAGGCGCGCTTATGAAGGCCATATAGGCGCCATTCCCGTCATAGGCCGGCCAGTCCGGTTGACTGTCTGCGGTCGGCCGTCCGGTTTTTGCAAAATTGACCCAATAATCCATCACGGCCGCATTAAGTTGGCGTTCGGCCAGTGTATCGTCCGGGCTAGGCCACAAGGGCGGTGTGTCGTCCATGGATCCAAAAACATAGGGAACTTCGGAGGCATGGAAGGCGTGAAGGCCGTAAGCGTTGGCGGCAGGATAGCCGTGGTTCCAGAAATACATATATCCGGCTTCGCCTTGCGCCCGCTGCGCCTCCATCATGCGATGGGTTGTCCAGCCATAGAGCGAGTCCCGCGGCCCGGCGAGGATAGCTTCGGACAGGTCATCGGATGAATAGACGGACAGCCATTCATCGCTCAGATCCCCGAGCTTTTCGGCGACCATATTTTCATAGGCGTCTGCGCTCTCCGGAACAGCGGGCGCTAACGCCCGCAGCGAGCGAATCTCGCCTTCATTATATCCGGCCAGAAGCGGAACAGCGGCCTGTTCGCCAGCATCAAAGATGTCGGGCATTTGTTTGGGCAGATATTTTCCATCGATTGTCCCCCACGGCATATAGCCAGCCGCATCCGCCCGTTTCGATAATTCAGCGCCATCCATCGCGCGCAAGTCTGCAAGATCTTGCGCATCCAGCTTGCCCGTGAGCCAGGTTCCGACGCCTTCGGCAACCGGCATGCCGTTCTTCGCGGTCTTCAAGCTCGGTTGCGACGCCATATAACCGCTTTGAGAAATAGCCTTGTGAAACAGTCCTCGCGCCTCCGGAGAACTCATGAGAAACAAGACGCTCAGCGCGCCCGCCGACTCGCCAGCAATCGTGACATTGGATGCATCGCCGCCAAATGCGTTGATATTATCGCGGACCCATTCCAGTGCTGCGATCTGATCCATCAAGCCGTAATTGCCGGAGACACCATCCGGCGATTCAGCGGAAAGTTCAGGGTGGGCCATATATCCCAACACGCCGAGACGGTAATTAATGGAGACGACAACAACGCCTTCCTTGGCCAGTTTTCGGCCATCATACATGGCCTCAGACCCTGCGCCCGTGCGCAAGGCGCCGCCGTGAATCCACACAAAGACCGGCAGGTCCGCCGCGTCCTTTGGCGACCATACATTCAGGGTCAGGCAATCTTCGCTGACTTTGTCGGGCGGGTTAGAGTAGATGCCGGGCCGGCTGACAGTCGGTTGAATGCAGGGAAGACCGGCTTTCGTGGCATCAAGCACCCCGTCCCAGGGCTGGGCCGCTTCAGGCGCTTTCCAACGCTTCTCTCCAACGGGCGGCGCGGCGTAAGGAATACCCTTATAGATATCAACGGATGGCGTGGAATATCCTTGCAGCGATCCTAGAGCCGTTGTCCGAACTTGCTCGCTCGGCAGCGTTGCACAGCTAACGAGCAACGCGGCGACAAAGGGAATGGAAAGGACGGATCGTCTCATGCGTTTGACTCTAACTAGGTTGTAAATGTCAGGACGGAGCTTGATACACCGTCCTGATCCGCGTCGTTACTCGATACCGTAGCTCAGGCGGATGCCGAAGGTTCGCGGACGCAATGTGCCGTAACGGCCATCGAGAAATGCTTCTGGATGCACATAGTGCAGCGCATATTCGTCAAACACGTTTTCGACATAGAGTGTGGCTGTAACATCTCCGAATGTTGTGCCCGCCGTCAGATTAACCAGTTCGAACGCTTCGGTGAAATCATAGGTCGATTGCTGCACAGTCGGCTGTCCGGGAACATTTGGGAACAAACCGGGATAAGACCCGACATGGGACAAATTCGCGGTAACAAACGCATCACGTCCAGGCTGCACTTCGAAATCGTACCGCGCATAGATCGCGCCTTGGAATTTCGGTGATGACAGGCGGATATCTTCTTCCGCCCCTGAAATCGCCGCTTCCGCCGGGGTCAGCTCTGTGACTTTGGCTTCGTTGAGCGCGGCGTTGGCCCCGATGAACAAGCCCTCGGCTGGACGCCATCCGAGTTCCATCTCGATACCTTTACTGACCGCTTTGCCGATATTGGTGGCAAATTGCACCGTGTCGGAGACGCGGTTGGCTTGGACCTGAATATTGCTCCAGTCGATATAGTAGGCCGCGACGTTATAATTGAACTTACCGTCGGCGGAGTAACCTTTCGCGCCAATCTCGAAACTTTTGAGGTCATCGGATTCAGCGCCATCTGGAATAACGATATCATTCGGGTCAAGCGCACTGACCGAGCCAGCCCGCGCGTTGCGAACTGGCGTGCGGAAACCCGTCGCATAGGTGGCATAGGTCGTTAGCTCAGGCATAGGTGCATAGGACAGGCTTGCTTTATATTGCAGACCGTCTTCACTCGCTGGCACGCCTTCCGCCGCCACATTTGGCGTAATGGTCAGCGGCCCAGGGATCCCGAAGAGCGCGTTGGTCAGGTAATTACTGGAGTATCCCGTGCCTTCCGCGAAGCCCTGCACTTTCGCGTCGCTGTAGCGAAGACCACCCGTCGCCCAGAACTTATTGGAGAAGTTGTAGGTCACCTCGCCAAAGACAGCCGCCTCTTCAGCAATGGCATGATTGTTCACGATCTGATAATACTGATCGTCGAGCCCGGTTATGCCCCGCGCGGCCAGGAATTCAGGTGTGGATCGATACTGCGAATCCACATCACGGCGCTTCCAATTATAAAACCCGCCGACAATCCAGCTGAGTGGCCCCTCTGTTGTCGAGGCCAAGCGGACTTCCTCGACGAATATTTCGTCAAACGCTTTGGCATCAAGACCGAAAGCAATGGCCTGAGAAAATGTGCCGCCGAGATCAACGTAGAAAAGTTGATCATAGTCTGAATAAGTCGAAGAACTTGTCAGCGTTGCAAAATCGAAGTCATATTCGACCGTGGCATTCCCGACGAGAAGTTCCCCTTCAAATATGTCCTGCTGGTCGGTGAAGCGAATAAACTCTCCTCGGTCCGGATTTACGAGACTGGAATCCCCCGGCGTGCTCTTCTCATATGATCCAAGCAACCTGACAGACAGCCGATCCGTCGGCTCGGCCAAGAAGATGGCACGACCACCATAGTCTTTCAGGTTATTGGAATTTTCGACGCCAGTGCCGGCATTGTCGACATAGCCGTCTTCATTGCGGTAGAAACCGACAACACGAAGCGCCGCTTTATCTTCGATAACTGGGATGTTGACCATTCCGTTATAACGCTGACGAACCGAGTCTGACTTCGTCAAACCAAAATCCACGAGCGCTGAGGCATCAAAATCATTCAGGTCGGGATCCTTGTTCAAAATCCGAACAGCGCCAGCCAGAGAACCGGATCCGAACAGCGTCCCTTGCGGTCCGCGTAGAAACTCAACACGCTCCACGTCGAACAGGTTAGGGTCAAGAATAGTGGAGTTACCATTGGCTGAAATTGGTAGCTCATCGGTATAGATCGTGACCGTGCTCTGCAGATTGGCGCCATAGCCATTCGTCGCGATACCGCGCGCGGTGAAATTGTTGAAGTTTGCCGTCGGTTTATTGAGGGTCACGCCGGGCGTTTCCGTTGCCAACCCTTCATAGCCGACAATCCCTTTGGTCGTGAGTTCCTTTTGCTGAAAGGCCGTCACACTGATCGGGATGTCTTGAATACTTTGTTCGCGGCGGGTCGCCGTGACGATGATATTATCCCGCTCCTCAAACTGATCACTATCATCCTGATCAGTTGTCTCTGCGGTGTCTTCCGGCGCGGGCGTTTGCTGCGCAAACACTGTGCCCGGGGCAATAGTGAAAATGGCTGTGGCAGCCGTAACAAGTAGCCTGGCCTTCAGGCATGCGTCCAAATTCATGATAGTCATGTGATTGCTTCCTCCCGAATGGCTGATCTTTCGCCAGCCCTGATTCCCTAATGGCAGGTTTTTCAGCTTTGTCAACATTCCCTCTCGTGTGTGTGAATGTTATTTTTCGCCTTACCATATCGCTAAGAAAGTCAGGATATGGGGATCGTCGACAAAGCAGATTACATCGACAAACTATTCACTATTGCGAGAGTGAAATAATCAGGCACTATAAAGAGGAAGTTTTGCCGAAGGTGAAATTGCCCTGATACGGTGTGCGGGGTGTTGGCCGTCAATATCGGAGGATATCATGAATCGCTTCAATTCTACCGCTAGCGGAGACCGCACAGTTGTCAGTCTATTGGGGATCGCTGCCGCCGTGATGCTGAGCGCCTGCGCGGCGCCCGCCGCTAAGCCCAACCAAGCCGAGGCTGACGACAATAAGCTGCAAATAGACAGTGGGTGGCTTCAGGGTTACAGCGAGGGCGGAATCAGCTCATTCAAAGCCATTCCCTACGCCCAACCCCCGATCGGAGAGCTCCGCTGGCAACCGCCGCAGCCAGCTGACAGCTGGCCCGACGTCCGAGACGCGACCGCGTTCGGCCCGAGCTGCGTTCAACCAGGAATACCCCGCGCGAGCGTCTATTACGACCCCCTCGACAATATGTCGGAAGACTGCCTTTCCCTCAATATCTGGGCGCCAGACAATGCGGAAAATGAGCCCGTCATTGTTTGGATTCACGGTGGATCACTGACCACGGGCGGAGCCGCGCAGCCACTCTATGACGGCACGCCCTTTGCCCAGCACGGGACCGTTTTCGTCTCGATCAACTACCGCTTGGGCGTCCTTGGCTGGCTGGCCCACCCGGAATTGAGCAAAGAGTCAGGCGACAACAGGTCTGGAAATTACGGGCTACTTGACCAGATCGCCGCATTGGAGTGGGTGCAAGATAATATCTCCGAATTTGGCGGCGATGCGAACAATGTTACGATCATGGGCGAATCCGCTGGCGCGTTGAGTGTGTCCTACCTCCTGTCCAGCCCGCTCGCGGATGACCTTTTTGACAAAGCGATCCTGCAAAGCGTGAATAGCCGGGCCTTCCCGGCTCTGAGGGATTCCACTTTTGGTATCGCATCAGCCGAGTCCATCGGGTCAGATTTGCTGACGCAACTCGACATCCCGGATTTGGAAGCCGCGCGGTCGGTGGATGCTGACACGCTGGTGACACAGGCCCGTAGAGCGCGGTTTGTGTCTCAAGGCACGATTGATGGCGACATTCTTCCTCGGCAGATCGTTGACCAGCTCGACAAAAATTCGCCATCCGTTCCAATATTGGCTGGCTTTAACAGCGGCGAAGCCAGGACATATAAGGCGTTTTTGCCGAAAGCTCCGGGAAATGCACAAGCCTATGATAATGAAATCAAATTTCGATATGGCGACTTGGCCAACGAGTTTCTCGCCCTTTATCCCGGAGACGATATTGCGGAATCAATGCAAGCTGCGTTGCGAGATGCTATCTTTGGATGGGCGACGGAGCGGATTGTGCAGGGCGCAACATCGAACGGCCAGCCCTCCTATTTCTACTTGTTTGACTATTGCTATCCATCTGCCCGTGAAGCGGGACTGTGCGCGTTCCATGCCAGTGAGCTTCCGTTCGTTTTCGCGGACCCGGACGGCGAGCGTTTGAAGCCCTCTTGGCCATCACCGGATGGTGCTGCGGACCGACAAATATCGGATGCTATGCTTGATTACTGGACATCATTCGCCGCGACGGGAACCCCTCACAGCGACTATGGCCCGGACTGGCAACCTTATCAGAATGAAGAATCTTATCTTCATATTGGCGAAACATTGGCGCTGGAACGCAACCCAATCCCCGGCATGTTAGAGCTTCATGAAAAGCTGGTTCAGGAACGCAAGAGTATGGATCAGAGCTGGTTTGCGGATATCGGCCTAGCGGCAAAACCCCGGCAGTAAACTCACAGCTTACCCACCGCCCACTTTATTAGGCGCCACATATTCTATATCCGCATCGTATAAATCGAGCCAGTTCAGAGGGGGAAGCGGCAGGGCGCGGCTGTCCGTCTTGCTGGCGGGCGTGAAGGCACGGACCGGGTCCTGTGTTCGGATTTGTTCAAGCCAGAACACGCCGTCATTGTCGCCGCTATTCCCCCGTGTGGAAATGAGGTCGAGATCGCCATCCTGGTCGAGGTCGCGCGCGATAAAGCCGTCATTCATATCGCGGACCCGGCGGGATATATCATGACGGACCCATCCCGTCTGCGGATTGCCCGTGTTTTCAAACCACGTCATTCGCCCGACAGTCGACGCTGCGGTCACCCGAGGGCCGTCTCGGTCACGCGGCGCGCCGGAATAACCCCCATCGACGATATTCAGGCCGGAATAGCCACCGCTCACCGCGTCAAGGTCGCCGTCACCATCAAGATCGGCGAGCGCAAGTCCGACCACAGCATCTGGCAATGTGTCGCCAATCCGGAAATAGGTCCACGCTTGATCAAGGGATGAAGGCTGCCGCAACCATCCCAACGCAGGAAGCCGGATAGAACGCCCATTATGCATGGCAGGCTCAGTCACACCCACGAGGAGATCTTTCCGGCCATCATGATTAAGGTCAGCAAAAACCGACTGGAACGCCGAAGAGCGGATCTGATAACTTTCAGGCACGTCAAAACCCGGTTCAATGGCAATAGGATGAGAAACGACATCCACCTTTATTCCGTCCTGCGCGACTACCTCTAAAATCGTCATCGTCTCCTCCAGCCTTGCCGCCGCAAGAACATCGAGATCGCCGTCGTCATCAATATCGACGGGCATAGCCGTATTCGGCACGACTTCCTTCGAGAGTATCTGTTCATTCCAGCTAGATTGCAGACGTGGATCACCGGACAAGGTAAACAGGGCTGTTGGCAAGGGAGAGCGTCGCCCACTCGTGGGGTCGATAATGTCTGCAGACCCCTTATTTGGGGCCAGCACATCCATCCGCCCGTCTCCGTTCATATCAGCGATGAAGGCCCGCAACCATGATCCGCGGCTCTGCGTAATTTCAGGAATCAAGCTTGGCCAAGCCGCTATGCGCGGGTCCCGGCCGGGGTTTTCGAGATAGAGCAAATGCGCCTCTTCGCAGGCGGCGACCAGATCGAGCCAGCCATCGCCGTTAAGATCACCAATCGCGACATCTTCAATGGCGGCGACGTCCGGACCGGAGGCCACCGTGACAAGATCCCAACGGTCCGGATCATCCGTGCCAAAAGCAATCCGTAAATGATTGGAGTCCTCATGAACGGACACAATATCTTCGAACCCGTCATTGTCCAGATCGGCCATCGCCAGACCGTCCCCGCCCCTGATCGGAACGCCGCCATTTATGGCTTGCGTGTCGATCAGATGTTCGCGCCAACTGATAAATTCGCCGGCTGCTGTCGTCGCCTGACTATGCGTGTCGGCGACGGTCTGCGAATTTTCAGATTGGTCGCCTGATAGCGGCGTTTGGGCGCAGGCTTGCAGGCCAATGAAAATAACGGGCAGAAGGATGCGCGTCATAGTTCAGACAAGGCCGCTACATCCTTGCGGACGGTGCGGGCCGCGAGAAGATAATGCATAACTGACCAGGCTGCCGCAATCGTACCGCAGATAAGCATCGAGTCGCGCAGCGGTGTCGTGCCGCCGCCTTGTGCAAACATGTCGCTGAGCATCCCGACGATCAGCGGACCAAGACCCAGCCCGATCAGGTTAAGCACAAAGAACAGAACAGCGGATGTTAGCGCCCGCATACGCAGCGTCACCAAACTATGCGATACGGCCAAGACGGATCCCAGATAGGCTGCAGACAGAAAGTGAAACGGCGCTGTCAGGATCAAGGCGAGATAAAGCGAATTCGTCAGGAGTACGATCGATAGAACCGGAATAATCGTGACCGTCAGAATTGCGGGCACCCACAGATACCAGCGAATATCTTTCGCGCCGAACCGGTCCGATAACCAACCACCCGAGAAAGAGCCGAGCGCGCCGCCCAAGCCCGTCGTCAGCGCCATCCATGCGCCGAGTTCCGCAAGTTCAATCGGGTATGTCCGCAGAAAATAGGACGGAAGCCAATTGCCGATACCGTAAATGATAAAGGCCTGCATGCTCGACGCCAGGGCAATATTGCGGAATGAGCGGCGTGACCAGAGCACGCGCGTGACGACGGACAGCGACGGCGCTTCTTCCGCTCCGCGGGCACTGTTTTCCGCCCAGCCGCGCGTTGGCTCCTTGACTGTTAAACGCAGAAGGATGGCGAGCACGATGCCCGGCGCACCCACGACAAAGAAGGCAAGCCGCCAGCCGAATGCTTGTGCAATCCAGCCGCCAAGAGCAAACCCGATCAAAATACCGATATAAATGCCGATTGAATAAACCGAGAGCGCCAACGCCCGGTTCTTCGGTTTGAACATATCTGAAATCATCGAATGAGCGGGCGGGCTTCCGCCGGCCTCGCCAACGCCAACGCCAATACGCGCTAGCAGGAGGTGAAGGAAGTTCCCGGCCAGACCACTGAGCGCCGTCATTCCGCTCCAGACTGTGAGCGCCAAGGCAATGATATTGCGGCGCGTGCCCTTATCGGCCCAGCGGGCAATCGGAATACCGCAAATCACATAGAAAAGCGCGAAAGCGAACCCTGTCAGGAGCCCAAGCTGCGTATCTGAAAGGCCCAATTCGGCCTTGATCGGCTCTTGCAAGATGACGAGCAATTGTCGGTCGATGAAATTGAACGCATAGACGACCGTGAGAATGGCAAGGACGTAATAGCGGTATTTTTTTGAGGCATAGGGAGAGTCGGGCTTCCGAACGACCGTTGGCTCGGCGCTGTCATGCTTCTTTTCGTCTATTGCCATAAGGCTCTCCCCTTTACCCAGACTGACCGGCAGGATGCGTTTTGGCAATTCTCTACCGCGCAAGGAGATCGGGCTCGGATTAAGCTAAACCGTCATCCCCTCAAGATCTCAATGATATTCACTCTAACGTGAGTGAAGTCAACCATAACTCTTTTCCGGCAGCTAATAACTTAGGGACAGGGCCGTGTTTCCTATGATTTGGAATTACATCAAATTCTATCCAAGGCATAGCCAGAGGCGCATCTGTTACTCATGATATGACAGGGTTTTACGCAGAACAGGAACCCGTTCCGGGACCCGAAACATCTCATCCCGTGATATCAATGACGGTATCGTCGGCATAGACCGGCAACTTTTGGTATGACTTGAGATCAGCCCTTCTGAAGAGAGGTCAGGTAACTTTTTACCCACCAAGCAATATCGGTCTCTCGCATATCGTTCATCAGGGCTTGATGTCGTTCCTGGCGGTTTTCCAAGCTCATATTAATCGCCGTATTCAGCCCCTTGGCAATGGAGTCTGAGTCATACGGATTAATGCCAATCGCGTGGTCTTTCATCTGCTCATATGCACCGGCGAAAGTCGACAATACCAGAACGCCAGGATTTTCAGGGTCCTGCGCCGCGACATATTCCTTCGCGACCAGATTCATTCCGTCCGCAAGCGGTGTCACCAGCCCGATACTGGCGCGGCGATAATAGCCCGCCAGGTCATGGCGCGGCACGGAGCGGTGAATATATTGCACAGGTGTGTAGCCAATGTCTGCAAACTCGCCATTGACTTCGCCCGACAGGCTTTCAAGTTCGCGCCGAATATTACTATAGGCGGCAACGGACTCACGTGTCGGCGGCGATATTTGCAGGAGCGAAACAAGCGAGTCTTCGTCTTTTCGTCCGCGTAAAAATTGTTGAAATCCCCGCAATCGTTGCGGCAGACCCTTGGAATAATCAAGACGGTCTACACCAATGATAAGGCGATGATTAGCGGGAAGAACACGCGAACGGGATGTGACCGCGCTTGCCGCCATTTGCGCAAAATTATCGACATCGATGGAAATCGGAAAACTTTTCACGCGCACATCGTTTACGCCTTTTTTCAATCGGCCGTCGAGCAGAATTTGAGTGTCTGGCAGGGACCTGAAAACCTCCAGACAGGCCGCGACATCGCGTTGAGTCTGCAAGCCAATCAAATCGAATTGCACAAACCAGTCGGCCAGTTCGGTGAAGTTAGACAACGCCATAATATTGGCGGCACTGGGAAAGGGAATGTGATGGAAATAGCCGATTTTGTTTTTAACGCCGCGCTTACGAAGCTCCATCGCTAGCGGGATCAGATGATAATCGTGGACCCAGATAATATCGTCTTCGCGCAAATGCGGTATCGACATTTCCGCCATACGTTCATTAACGGCCTTATAAGTGTCGAAATAGGCGGGTCGGATATCCAGAAGGTCTGGCCGCCCGTGGCAGATCGGCCAGAGCACTGAATTGGCATAGCCAAGATAATATTCCGCATGTTCTTGGTGAGTGAGCCGCATCGACAGCCGTTTGAAATTCGCTCCGGGATGCGCCGTCAGCCGCGAATCGACGGCTGAGTTGGGTTCGCCCGACGTTCCGATCCAAAGACCGCCTTGCGCGTCCATGGTTTCGCGCATGGCGACAACAAGACCCCCTGACGGATTATCTCCAACTGGAAGACGATTCGAAAATATAACGAGCCGTCCGGTCTCCATTGCTGACATGTTTTGCTGCTCTCCTACTAGAATTCAATTGGGCGTTATGCGCCGACAACCATACCGCCATTAGGATGAAGTGTCTGTCCTGAAAAGTAAGACCCATCATCAGACGCAAGGAATAGATAGCTCGTCGCGACTTCCCATGGCTGGCCAGGGCGGCCCATCGGCACATCGGACCCGAATCCTTCGACCTTATCCGCGGGTATGGTGCCAGGAATAAATGGCGTCCAGATCGGTCCCGGCGCAACCGCATTGACCCGGATACCCCTGTCCACAACCGATGCAGCGAGCGACCGCGAAAAGGCAAGGTTTGCGCCTTTCGTCGTGGAGTATGCGAGCAAAGCGCCATGACCGTGAAAGGCGTTGACAGAGGAGGTGTTCACAATGGCATCGCCCTCGCCCAAATGTTCGAGCGCCGCCTGCGCGCAGTAAATATAGGATTTGATGTTTGAGCTGATGGTCTTTTCAAGCTCGTCTTCCTCGATGCCGTCAAGCCCGCCATCGAGCCATTGCTGGGCGGCGTTGTTAATGAGGATATTCAGCCCGCCAAAGGCTTCGACCGTTTTTTCGACAGCTTTGACCGCGTGATCTTTTTGTCCCAGATCGCCTTTAATAAGGACGGCGTCTGACCCTTCCGCCTCTACGAGGCGTTTTGTTTCTTCCGCATCTTTGTCCTCATCGAGATAGGCAATCGCCACCTTTGCGCCTTCGCGCGCGAACAACACCGATACGGCGCGACCAATGCCGCTATCACCACCCGTGACGAGCGCGACCTTGCCAGAGAGCTTTCCACTTCCCGGATGGCGCGGCGTATAATCCGGCGCAGGGTCCATCTTATATTCATCGGCCGGCATAGAATCCTGAGATTGCGCAGGAATGTCTTTCGGGTCGATCGTGCTTGTGTCGGTCATGGGGGTGATCCTTATGAGAAGTCGCTGTACCGAATGCAATTCCAAGCCGCCGCCTTTGTTCCGAAATCCGGTGCCATCAGTGTGTGGCATTCGCGCGCGGCATATTTTTGTGCGCGAATGCCCGCGAGCGCGGCACATGAACGCTGAGATGGATGGACGATAGATTTCGCTTCAACAGCGAACTATAGAAAATCTAAAAATTGACGAGGAAATTTTTCTGGCGACTAGATATTGATGGACCCGACGGCCCCGCCATCGACGCGATAATTTGATCCGGTGATAAAGCTGGCATGTTCGGAGCAGAGCAAGGCAATAACGGGAGCGACTTCAGCGGGTTTCCCCCGTCTGCCCACAATCAGATAGGGCCGCTCCTCCTTCAGGAAACTCTCAACCGCCTCCTCGACAGTGCAGCCAAGTTCGTCAGCGCGCTTATTCATCATGCCGTCCGTCATGTCCGTTTCGATAAAAGCTGGGGCGACGCAGTTAGACATCAGGCCGGAGCCGCTATGTTTCATTGCGACCGATTTTGACCAGCTCAGTAACGCCGACTTGGACGCGTTATAGACAGTTTCCTCTGGATAGGGTTGGGCAACATTCTCGGAGGTGATGAATACGAACCGTCCCCAGCCGCGCTTGACCATGGCGGGACCGAGATGACGCCCAAGGCGCACCGCCGACATAAAATCGAGATTGTAAGCCTCCATCCAGTCGTCTTCAGCCATCGTGAGCGGATCACCTTTTGCGCCCGTGATCCCGGCTGTGTGCAGGAGAATATCGAAGTCGGTCCCGACATTGTCGATGAAAGTTTTAATCCCGCTGACGCATGACAAGTCCGCTGTTATCGCGTCTGCGTCATATTTTTTGGCCAGGTTACCCAAGTCTTTTGCCGACTTTTTAACATCCGTCAGAACCAGATCGACGCCCGCTTCGGCCAACAATTTGACACTCGCAGCGGCAATTCCGCCAACGGCGCCTGTGACAAGCGCCTTTCGACCTTTAATTCCGAGATCCATAGCTGTGCCTTTTGCTGAGTGACCTCATGCAAACGGCTTCGATGGGCGAATGTTCCTGAGGTTGGAACTATGTCGCACTCGTTAAAATGCTTTAGACGATATTGGCCCAATTCTCGGACAGTAAGTTGGCGGAATTGATGATCCCGACCAACGAATAGGTCTGCGGGAAATTGCCCCACATTTCCTTGGTCTCCGGATCAAGGTCTTCGCTCATCAGGCCCAGATGGTTGCGGCTGTCGAGCACAGCTTCGAACATTTCCCGCGCTTCTTCCGTGCGGCCGATACGGTGAAGGGCATCGATGAACCAGAAGGTACAGGCCGTGAACGTGGTTTCCGGCTTCCCGAAATCATCTTCCATCTTGTAGCGGTAGACATAGTTGCCATCTCGCAGCCCCTCATCAATCGCTTCGACCGTGCCGACATAGCGCGGGTCATTTGCGTCGATGAAGCCGATCTCGGCCATCAACAGGACCGACGCATCCAGCGCCTCTCCGCCATAGGCGGCCGTGAAAGCGTTCAGCTTTTCATTATAGCCTTTTTCCAGAACCCGTGCGTGAATCGTATCGGCCCGTTTGCGCCAATGCTCGCTGCGCTTTGGCTTCTCCAGCCGCTCCGCAATCCGCGAAAGCCGGTCGCACGCCGCCCAGCACATAATGGCCGAGCTGACATGGACCTGAGCAATGCCTCGAAATTCCCAAATGCCCGCATCCGGCGTGTCATAGACTTTCCACGCCTGATCACCGACCGCTTCTAGATCATGAAAGTCATCCTCCGTGCAAACCGAGAAGAGCCGCGTATCAAAAAAGGCTTGTGACGCCGACAAGACAACCTGGCCATAAACATCATGCTGCACATGTTCGTGAGCCTGGTTGCCGCGCCGCACGGGACCGTGATTGCGATAGCCGGGCAGCGTCTCGACAATATGTTCCGTCAGATTATTTTCGAGGCCAATGCCGAAGACGGGTTGAATGAATCCTTCCTCGCTTATCGCGGTAATATTGCGCACATAGCGGATGTAATGTTCCAGCGTACTCATGCTGGCGAGACGGTTCAGTGCATTCACGACAAAATAGGCGTCACGCATCCAGCAGAAGCGGTAATCCCAATTACGCTCGCTGCCCTCATGTTCCGGGATCGAGGTTGTCATCGCCGCGACAATGCCGCCCGTTTCCTCATAGACGCAAAGCTTGAGCGAGATCGCCGCGCGGATCACGGCCGATTGCCATTCATAAGGCACGGCCAAAGACCGCGACCAGTCGCGCCAATAATCGGCGGTGCGTTCCTCCCAGTCCCGGGCGAGATGAGGAATGTCCTCATTAACCGTCTCGTCGGGCCCCAAAATAAGGGACAACTCATGTTCCAGCCGGAAATATGTCCCGCTCATGATGAAGTCGATCGGCGCATTGGTGGACAGGCGAAATTGATTGTCGCGCGTCTTGTAGGAAATATGCGAGACACCGCGCTGCACGTCTGCGAGGGCCTCGCCCCAATTGGATGAGAATTCAGCCTTGATCCGGATCCGCGGCGCGCCTTTCAAACAATGGATATTTCGGACAACTGATATCGGGCGAAAGCGTCGGCCCCGTTCGGTAAAGCGCGGGGCAAAGTCACGGATAGCCAGTTTGGCCCCGTTTGTGTCGGTGAGCTCTGTGACCAGCACGGCGGTATTGCGATCGTAATATTGCTCAATATGATCCAGATGCTCAATCTCGATGCTGAATTTGGCATTTCCGCCCAGCAACGTGTCGACGACCGGTTCGCCGTCAAAGCGCGGCAGGCACATCCACTGGAACGCGCCTTTCGGATCAATAATGGCCGCAATTGTGCCGTTCCCGATCATGCCGAGATTCAGATTGTGGCCCTCACCTTTATCGATAATGGCGGGCGGTGTATGCGGGACATGTTTTCGGTTCGTCGTCATTCAGACATCCAGTCTCTTAGATAATTTTCTACATCTTGCGGCGTATCCAGCCTGAGGTCAGCAACAGTCTCGCCCGGCCCCACTCTTATCGCAAACCCGCCCAATTGCTGTGCGGCGGCCATCGCGGCCTCGTCCGTCGTATCATCGCCGATCATCACGGGGGTCAGCGCGGGATATACGGCCATCACCTCAGACAGCGCTGCGCCTTTGTCTGCGCCGTCTGGCTTTAGTTCAAATATCATATTGCCTGCTTCCAGACTATATCCGTGGTCGCGAAGTGGCAATTGTTCCAACGCCGCCTTCAACGGTGCTGCGGCGTCAGGGGCCTGGCGAAAATGCACGGCGATCACACCGCTTTTACGCTCCGCAAAGCACCCCTCAAACCGCGCTATCAGATCATTTAACGGCGCGTTCAAAATAGCCGGAAAATGTTGCTCACTCACGTCCGGCGTCTCTCCCGGCAGGGCGCGCCGAAGTCCATGATTTCCGATCCGGTAAAGGGCGTCGGGAATGCGCTTGGACAGATCATCCAAGTCGCGTCCGGAAATGATGATTGGACCCAGTGCCAGTTTTTTTGTGAGCGCCAGCAACAGCGTCTCACAGGCGGGCGTCAACGAAACATCATCGGCACACGCGCCTATGGGGGCGAGCGTCCCGTCGAAATCAAGGAACAAGGCTGTTTTCGACAAGCGCGGATTTTTTAGTGTTGAGTTTGAAATGTCGTCTTCACCTTTATTGAGAGTTGGCCGTCAGGGCATATTCCCTACGACGAAACCTGTTTGCCGTTCCAGAATGGTCTCGGACGTTCGCATATTATACGCATGACGATAAGTCCCGCTCCAATAAACGTCTCCAACCAACGCAAACAAGGGGTCTTTGGGTAAGATCGATGCGACGACGGCTTCAAACGCGGAGCTTACGCGCGGATTTTGTGCAAGGTCTTGCGCTGTAAGCCTATTGGGCGCAGCCTAGAGCCAATATTGATCAGCCAATCTGTCACTTTTAATTGGATTACCATGTCTCTTCCTCACGCCCTTTTTCTCATCGCAGCGATTCTATCTCTTCTCGGCGCCCTCGCCCATGAACTTGCTGGTGCCCCCAAAGTTCTGAAGCCTTTGCAGGACACAGAGCTTCCAGATGACGTCATCTGGCTACATCATTTTTCATGGCATGTCGGCACCGTCGCCGTCTTGGCAATGGCAGTCATGTTTCTTTTGGCAATCTGGCATCCCGCTGGAAGCATTTTCGCCCTTATCGCTTCCGCCATGAGCGGTGGCTTCGCGCTGTTTGGCGTGTGTTTGGCGATATTCGGAAATGCGGCGCTTTGGAGAACGCCCGCACCCTATCCGTGGGGCGTCATCGCAATTTTTGGATTAGCCGGTGCCCTGCTTTAAAGCTTAGCCATATGATCGACACGGTCAGAGACTGAGATTTCATAGCTGCACAGCCGCATCTTTCACCTCCTTGCACATAGACCAGATAATCTACCAGACGCGCATACTTTGCATCCTTTTTGGACTTCGCGCGTACCGTTGGTTGGGAATATTTTTAACGTCGATATTTATGGGGCGCGCCTACTCTAGATGGACGAAACACTGGACACAATTGTTATCGGCGGTTCGGCCGGGAGCCTGCCCGCGCTGAAGACGATTCTGCCCCAGCTTGACCGGAATATTCCGGCCAGCATTATAATTTGCCAACACTATCCCGTCATCGCGGAAACGCGAGTCGCCGATCTGTTAGCCCCCCTATCCTCACTCCCCGTCACAGTCGCTCAAGACGGCATGCCATTAGAGCACGGCAGAGTTTATTTCGCGGCACCTGATGTTCATTTAATGCTCGGAAAATCACATATCCATCTTCGCCGCGGCGCACATGAAAACCGCTTTCGCCCGGCTATCGATCCGCTATTCCGCTCTGCCGCCGTCTTCCGGTCGACTCGCGTCGCGGGCGTTATTTTATCAGGCTTGCTTGATGATGGCGCCGCCGGGGCACGCGCCATTGCCCGCACGGGCGGGCAAATCATCGTGCAAGCACCCGAGACGGCGGATTTTCCGGATATGCCGCGCGCGGCGCTGAGAGCTGTGCCGGGTGCGAAATCGGTATCGGTGGATGATATCGCGTCTTGCCTGACAAAATTAGCGGGCAGCCCCGTGCCGGCCGCAGAGCCCATCCCGCGCGATATTGGACTAGAAGTCAAGATAGCCGGACTGGAGGACGCCAGCATGGAGAAGGAAAGCGAACTTGGTGAGTTATCACCCTATAATTGCCCCGACTGCAACGGTGTGCTGTGGCAAATAGAAGATGGCCCGCTCACACGTTTTCGCTGCCATACGGGTCACGCCTATTCGATGGAAGCGCTCAGCGTCAGTCAGGATGAAGCGCTGAACAGTAGCCTGTTCAAATCTCTCCGAGCGCATAAAGGGCGTGTCGAGCTCTTACAGCAAATGGCGCGAGGCACAGATAATATCAAAGCACGCGACGATTATGAGAAGCGAGCGGCACAGGTCCAGATAGATGCAGAACGGATTGAGCAAATTTTATTACAGAGGCGAACGTCCTAGACAACGCCGATTTTGGTGGAAATAACAGACTAGATCAAAATGCTCATCCTAAGGTAGCTATTTTTGATTGACTGAAATATCAGCGAACGTGAAGGCGAGGAGATTTTTTTAGGTGGCTAAAAAGGGTAAGCCCTCATTTCCGATTGTTGGCATTGGCGCGTCTGCTGGCGGGCTTGAAGCCCTGCAATCGCTTGTCTCCGCTATTCCGAGCGATAGCGGTTTTTGCTATGTCATCGTCCAGCATCTGTCCCCGGATCATCCGTCCATCATGGACAAGTTGCTGTCGTCTCATACCCAGCTGAACGTCAAAAAAATCGAAGAGGGTGCACAGGTTGAACCCAACACTATTTTCGTTCTCCCCTCCGGTCCATCAGTAACATTGGATACGGGCGGTGTCTTCCGACTCCATGATCGCGAACCCGTCAATGTCGTGCGAACACCGATTGACGAATTCTTCGCCTCACTCGCTGACTACGCCTCAACGAATGCTTACTGCGTTGTCCTGTCCGGAACGGGCAGCGACGGCACGCAAGGTGTTCGCGCAGTCAAAGCAGCGGGCGGCTTTGCCATGGTGCAGGACTCCGGTTCGGCGCGGTTTCCGGCCATGCCGGATAGTGCGGCAGCCACGGGCGTTGTTGATTTCATTCTTAAAGCGGAAGCCATCCCGGACCGCCTCATCGACATTTTCTCGCACCGCGAAAAACTGGCTGATAGTGGCCGCGTCAAAGCCTTGCAGGACGAGATTCAAGCCGCCCTTCCCGAAATTGTCGCATTAGTGCGCGAGGACGGGCATGATTTCACGGATTACAAGCCTGGCACTCTGGTTAGGCGGATCGAGAGACGCATGATGCTATTGCGGCGGCAGACTGTCGCCGGATTTATCGATTTGCTGCATAATGACGAAACGGAACGCGAAAGATTGCTGCAGGACTTCCTGATCGGTGTGACGCATTTCTTCCGGGACCCGGAGATTTTCGAGCAGCTGCATCAGGACGTCATTCTTCCCCTCCTCGACCGGGATCAGCAACGTTTTCGTATCTGGGTACCCGGGTGTTCGACGGGCGAGGAAGTCTATTCCATCGCCATGCTATTCATTGAGGCGATGAATGCGGTCGGCGATAGCCGCACCTGCCAGATTTTCGGGACCGATATTGATCTGGCCGCTCTGGGAGCGGCGCGCAAAGGGTTCTACTCCGCCACCCAAGTCGCAGGCGTATCAAAAGATCGACTGGAGCGGTTTTTCACCCCCACCGAAACCGGCTATCAGGTCATTCCGCAACTCCGCGAAATGTGTGTGTTTGCGCCGCATAATCTATTGTCGGACCCGCCTTTTTCGAGACTCGATCTTATATCCTGTCGTAATCTGCTCATCTATCTGAACGCCAAAGTGCAGAAGGACGTCATCCCCCGTTTCCATTATGCGCTGAACCCGCAAGGTTACCTCTTATTGGGGCCATCGGAAACATTGGGCGATCAACACCGATATTTCCATACGCTCGACCGCCAGACACGTCTGTTCCAGCGCAATGACAAACAGGGCCCCGGTTATAGCTCTCTGGCTGTGCGCGATACGCGCCGCTCCATCAATTCGGATACGTCCCGTTATACCCGTCCAGCAACGACCCCCATACGCGTTTCCGCCGAGGCCCCCTCAATTGAGATGGCAGCGGATCAGATGTTCCTGCAGGAATTTGCTTCGCCATATGCGATGATCGACGCCGAAAATCGCGTGACCTATTTGTCCGAAGCCATGTCGAATTTTATCCGTCCGGTTCGCGGTGTTCCATCCGCGGAACTGGACGATTTCCTGCTTCGTGAGCTGCGCTTGCCCGCGCGCACCGTCATCAAGCGCGCGCGCAAGAGTGGGACACTGCAAATCGAATCCAACATTGTCGTCGACATGAATGGCGAGCGCCGTCTGTTCGACGTTTTTGGCCGCCGTGTCCGAAGCGAGAACGGTTCGGTCATGATTGTCCTACGCGAAGTCCGGGCCCAAGGCGTTGACGCCCTCAACGCGGCTGTGGAAAGCCGCGAGGGTGAAGACCGCGAAGTATTGGAGCGCGAGCTGACGCTGCTGCGCCAGCAAGTGACCGTATCGCGCACGGATTATGAATCCGCCGAACAAGAGCTTCGCTCTTCCAACGAAGAGCTTTTGTCGATGAATGAGGAGCTGCAAAGCTCCAATGAGGAACTCGAAACCTCGCGCGAGGAACTTCAATCCATCAATGAAGAGCTGGAGACCATCAATGCGGAGCTGGCGGAAAATAACCGACAGCTGATAGGCGCCAATTCCGATTTGAAAAACCTGTTCGAGTCCACGGATATCGCTACCCTGTTTTTGGATTCACAATTCTGCCTGCGCCGTTTTACGCCGGAAGCGAAATCGCTGTTCGGGGTCCGGGAACGCGATATTGGCCGCCCTCTCACCGACCTGTCGTCGCGCGTTGATCACGAGGCACTAAAAGAAGATTTCGAGACGGTCTCAAGGACGTTGCAGCCCGTCGAGCGCGAACTGCGCATTGGCGCGACAGATGAGACCTATATCCTACGCGTGCGCCCTTACCGTACTGTGGACGACCGGATCGATGGCTGCGTCTTATCCTTCTTTGATATAACCCGGCGCCGGCGGATCGAAACACAGTTGGAAGAGAATGCGAAAGTCCTGTCCGCGCAATATGGCGAATTGGAATCGCTCTATGACACAACGCCTGTCGGCCTTTGCCTTATCGATAAGGACTATCGGTGGGTTCGGATCAATGAGCGCATGGCTCAGATCAACGGCTTCTCGGCCGAGGAGCATGTCGGTAAGCGAGTTGACGAGTTGTTGCCTGATATTAGCGACGAGGTGATCGCTCTTTACGATCGGCTTATGGAGACCGGGGAACCGATTCTCGATATTGAGCTTCGCGGCCGTACACCCGCCGATCCGGAACGGGAACGGGACTGGCTCGCCGATTATTATCCGGTTCGCGCTGATGGCGAAATTGTTGCGATTGGCAACTGTGTCCGTGAAGTGTCGGACCAGAAAGACCTGCAACGTGATCTGGAACAGTCCCAGCGAATCCTGTCACTCGCGCTGGAAGCGGGCAATCTGGCCGTATTCCAGATCGATTTGGAGTCCGAAATTTTCGAGAACTCTCTGTCAAACAATAATTGGTTTTTGAAAGAATTTGTTGGCAAGGATTGCTCTGTCGACAGCTGGATGGAGCGAATTGTTCCTGAAGATCGCGCGTCTGTAAGAGAGGCGGGACAAAAAGCGTTGGAGACGGGCGAATCCCAGTCCCTTCACTACCGTATCCACGATAGTTCCGGGGAGCTTCATTATATTCAGGCCTTTGGCACGACTTACGCAACAGCCGACGGAACAATGCGCCTCGCCGGCTTGGCCATGGACGACACGAAACGCTCATCGAATGAGGAGCGCCGCAAAATTCTGCTGCAGGAGCTGCAGCACAGGGTCAAGAACACGTTGGCCACCACGGTCGCTATTATACGTTTCTCGGCCCGCAATGCCGAGTCCGTGTCGGAGTTCAGCACGGCATTGACCAACCGTATCGGCGCGATCGCCCATACGCATGATGTGCTGACGGCGAATGAATGGAAAGGCTCGACATTGCGAAACCTGGTCGAACGCGAGCTCAAACCCTTCGGCTCGGCGGAAAAGCCGCGCTGGACTTATCAGGGACTAGACGTCGACCTACCATCGAAACAAACGCTCGCCCTGTCACTCGCCATTCACGAACTGGCGACGAATGCCGCTAAATATGGCGCGCTCAGTGTCGCGAGCGGACATGTCACGGTGAAGGTCAAACAAATCAAGAATGACCCCAACTTGATTGTCACCTGGACAGAGGAAGGCGGCCCGACGCCGGAACCACAGCGCTCTGAAGGCTTTGGTAGTTTTCTGATTACGCGCGCCCTTTCTGCCGACCTTAAAGGTGAATCACATATGGATTTCAAACCCGAGGGCTTGGTCTGCACGATTGAGCTCGCCCCTGAAGACAGACGTAACTAATATGCCGCATCCCCCTTCATCCGAAAAGAAATCGTCCACGATCATGATCGTGGAAGATGAAACCCTGATCGCCCTTGACCTTTGCGGCTTTCTCGAAGCGGAAGGCTATCAAACAACGGGACCGTTCAGTAACGTCAAAGCCGCAATAGCGTCGCTTGAGGAAACACCGACTCATTTTGCTTTTCTGGACGTTAATTTGGGCAATGAAGGCAGTAGTGAGCCGATTGCTCATAGCCTTCGCGACCGCGATATCCCCTTCGCCTTCCTGACAGGATATAGCCAGATTGAGAGTGAATATTTTCAAACCTTTTCAACCGCTCCGCGGATAGCAAAACCGTTCCGTCAAAACGATATTATCGAGGCGCTTCGCGGCTTGTAGCCCAAGGTGCGAGACTATCGCCGACATTGAGCGACTAACTTGGCATTCGCGGAGCATTTTTCCGCGTTCGTGACGTCATGATTAGACTAGGTCCAAATCAAATGTATTCGGACGGACGTCCGACTACCGCCTTAAATATTCGGCCAATAAATTCGCCTGCATATCAAAGGCTTGCGTGCCCGGCGCGATGAGTTCGACATGGCCGCTATTCGGGGCTTCGATATAATCGGCCGTTCCGCCAGCGGCCCGCGCGGTGGCGGTCAAGGCGCGGCCAAGCTCGGGCGGCGCGATCCGGTCCTGTTCACCGTTGACGCTGATTAAAACAGGCGCAACCGGGAGGAGCTCCGCCGGAGACGTATCGGAAAATACATTGCGGCGCAGCGCGTCCGGCTGTCCCGTCAATGTGTCCATGACATTTGCCAGACAGCTATCCAGCGTAATCGGCGCGGATGTTTCAAGATCCGCCAATCCGCCGGAAATGACGACGGCCGATAAAGGCAGGCTGAATCCTGTATTCACGGCGCTGTCCTCAGGTAGATTGGGCTGGGCAGCGAGCCACGCCGCCAAATGCCCGCCAGCTGAATGTCCGACAGCGACGATAGTGTCGACATCGAGACCCAAATCTTCGCCTTGGTCGAGCAGTGCCTGTGCTGCCAAGCTCACATCCAGAAATGTCCCCGGATAGCCGCCGCCCGGCTCGTCTACGCCGCGATATTCGATATTCCAGACGGCAAGACCCCGCGTCCGCAGATCTTCGGCGGCATAGTTCATCAACGTCCGATCCGCGATAGCCTTTTGCCAACAGCCGCCATGTACCATCAGCACGACGGGATGCGGGCCTGGCCCGTCCGGCAACCACAAATCTGCGATTTGCGCCTCGCCCTCACCATAGGCATGGGTCGAGCTTGGCTGCGGCAAGGTTTGGCTGGTGAGATCGCCCCAGCTCATCAACGCGGGAGGCGCGTCCGACACATTATCGGGCAGAGTCGCCGCGCAGCCGGACACCAAAATAACGGCTGCGGCCTTCACTATCGTCTGTCGCATATCACCCTCGCCCTTGCATAAATCTGGTTCCTCCTGCTTAGGCGTGACATCATCGCCTGCACAAGAACGGAATAAAGATCATGCCACACACCGATATTCCGGCTTCATTAGAACAGGCTATGAGTTGCGACGCCGCCGACCCGCTGGCCTCGGCACGGGCGGCGTTCAACCTACCCGATGACGGCGCCTATCTGGTTGGTCATTCGCTGGGACCGCCAACACGGCGCGCGCTGGATGCCCTCTCGCAGGGCGCGCAGGAAGACTGGGCGAATGGACTTGTCGGATCATGGAATAGTGCGGGCTGGATCGACTTGCCCGCCACTGTGGGCGCCCGCCTCGCGAGGTTAATCGGGGCGGACGCGGATGAAGTCATTGCTTGCGATAGCGTGTCCATCAATCTGTTCAAGCTGGTCGGCGCGCTGAACAACCGCGATGACATAGACAAACGCATTATTGTCGAAGCGGGCGAATTCCCGACGGATCAATATATTTTGGAGCGGCTCTCGCATATCACGGGCGCGGAGTTTGTGCGGGCCGAAGCCGGTGCGGGTCCAGACCAGTTGAAAGACGGCGGCGTGCTGGTGCGCAGCCTCGTTGATTATCGCACTGCCGAAATCGCAGACGTCGAGGTCGTCGAAGCGATTGCGCGCCAGAACAAGGGCGCGGTCGTTTGGGATCTCAGCCATGCCACGGGTGTGCTCGACCTTCGGCT
>Ga0115567_10001459_pt1 | contig 23644 bp, 21 predicted proteins | sample COGITO_mtgs_1204_2_FD_88679 | JGI IMG/M metagenome (GOLD analysis project Ga0115567, IMG submission 88679) | Pelagic marine microbial communities from North Sea - COGITO_mtgs_120412 | ecosystem: Environmental > Aquatic > Marine > Epipelagic | place: Germany:Helgoland, sampling site Kabeltonne... | reverse complement strand
GTTTTCGAGGGCTTTGACTACGTTGTTGTGCCTTCGGGCTCCTGTGCCGGAATGCTGCGTCACCACTTCCCAAAACTACTCAGCGGGCAGTGGCAACACCGGGCCAGCGCCCTGTCTGAACGGGTTTGGGAATTGACCGGGTTTCTCCACACCATGGCCAGCCCGCAGCCTCTGGAAACACCATTGAACCTGGGGACCGTCTCCTACCACGATGGTTGCGCCGGTTTGCGGGAAATGCAGATCAAGGAAGCCCCGAGAGCACTGCTGGATTCAGTGTGCGGCGTAGCGGTGAGAGAGCTGGAACAAACCGAAGTATGCTGCGGTTTCGGCGGTACTTTCTGTGCCAAAATGCCGGAGATTTCCGTAAAAATGGCCGACGACAAACTCGACCGTGCCCTGGGGGCTGGCGCCAACTTACTGGTCGGTGGCGACCTGGGCTGCCTGCTGAACCTGGCCGGGCGGGCCAGCCGGCGTGGACTGCCACTGCAGTTCCGTCATGTGGCGGAGTTACTGGTCGGCGACCTCGATGATACCCCCGCTATTGGCGAACCGGGATGAGGTCGAGGCAAACCGTGGCTCCAGATCGCCCATGAAGCAGACCAGTGCAGACTTTTCCGAGCAATCGGTCGCCGCCTTAAGTGATACCGAACGTGTGAAACGTCGCGATGCACTGGGCCTGTTTATGCCCCTGGGCCGCGACGCGGCGGTGGATGATTACGGCGATTTTGCCACCTTGCGCAACAACCTCAAAAAAGTTCGCCAACACACACGCAGCAATCTCGCCCACTACCTGACCCAGTTCGAAGCAGAGGCCGTACGCAACGGCAATCACGTGCATTTCGCCAGGGATGGGGACGAGATGAACAGCGTCGTGTTGTCACTGTGCCAGCAACATCATGCCAAGCGGATTGCCAAGGGTAAATCCATGGTGACCGAGGAAACCGGTCTGAATAAACACCTGCAGAGCGCCGGGTTGCAGGTCATGGAAACCGATCTCGGCGAGTACATTATCCAACAGGACGGCGAAACACCGAGCCACATTGTCGGTCCCGCTCTACATAAATCGCTGGCGGAGATCACCAGCCTATTCCGTGATAAGCACGATCTGGGGGAACGCCAACTCGACACCGCCAGCGATGTTGTGACCGAAGCCCGGGGCATTCTGCGCGAGCACTTTCTGCAGGCCGATGTGGGTATCATCGGCGCCAACGCGTTGATCGCCGAAACGGGCTACACCATGCTGGTCACCAACGAGGGCAACGGCGACCTGTGTGCAAACCTGCCCCCGGTACTCATCATCTGCACGACACTGGAGCGTATTCTGCCCAGGTCCAGGGACTCCGCCACACTGCAACGCCTGCTGGTGCGCTCTGCCACCGGGCAGTCGCAAACCTGCTACACCAGTTTTTATTCCGGGCCGCGACGCGAAACCGATACCGATGGGCCGATCGCCACGCATATTGTATTGCTCGATAACCGGCGCAGTGAAATACTGGCCAGCGACTACCATGAGATACTAGACTGCATCCGCTGCGGCGCCTGCCTCAACCATTGCCCCATCTATGTAGGCGTAGGTGGCCACGCCTATGGCTGGGTCTATCCGGGGCCCATGGGCTCGGTACTCACGCCCCTGCTCACTTCGCTGGAAAGCAGCGAAGCGCTACCCAATGCCTGCACCACCTGCGGCCGCTGCGCGGAAGTCTGTCCGGCCAATATCCCCTTACCTGATCTGCTTCGCGATCTGCGCCACGACGAAATCAGCGAGCGCATTACTCCCAGACGCTGGCGCCGCGGCTTGCGCTTGCATGCCTGGCTGCTGCGCTATCCACACCTTTATCAGGCGTTAAGCGGGATTGTCATTAGCGTGCTGGCCCGTATCGGAGGCCGCCGCGGCCGCTTCCAACGCTTGCCCCTGGCGTCGGGTTGGACCGATCTTCGAGACTTCCCCGCACCTCAGGGTAAAACATTTATGCAGCAGTACCGCAGCCAGCAGAAGAAAGCACAACGTGAGTGAAGATCGCGCCAGAGCAGAAATTCTTGCCCGGGTTCGCCATGCCAGTGTCGGGCAGAGCGCAAAGGACATTGCGCAGGAATTGGCTACCCTGGATACCGGGCCACCTCCGGTGCCAAAGACCTCAGACCTCTGCTGCGCTTTCTTTGCTCAGGTTCTGCGCAACGGCGGCACACTCGATATGGCGGCGGACCGCTCCACTGCAGTAAAGGCCGTGGCGAACTATTTGCTGGCCAATTTTCGCAGCAGCAAAATAGTGGCCAGCGGCGATCCGCGACTGGCGGCGTTTCCGTGGCGAGAGGCAGGTGTACTGCCACGCTTTGGCACCGCTCGTAGCGGGGACGCAGCGGCGCTCAGTTTTGCCAGGCTGGCGGTGGCAGAAACCGGAGCTATCGTCACTTATACCGGACGCAACAACGCCGCCGGGCACAACCTGCTGGCCGAATCGCACATTGTACTGCTTGATTTGGGAGACCTGTATCCGACGCTTGAAGATGCCTGGGCGCAAATTCACCATGATCTGCATCACCAGGGCCGGCCCAGAGGTATCAATTTTATTGCCGGTCCATCAAGTACTGCGGATGTTGAAGCACAACTGGTGCTGGGAGCCCATGGCCCCCGGCGCTGGCACATCATCGCGCTGGGAGATGTACCGGAGAGCACCTTAAATACAGCCCGCCGACTGGCGGGCCAGGCAGATCAGAGCGCAGAGTAAGTGAACTTCTGGCCTCCCAGTGCCGCTTCGTACATCAGGCCACCTTTAGCGATGGTGAATATTGCCATGCCTTTACGGTAACCACCATGGGACGTTCTGGCGTCGTTCTGGCCACCGCTGGCACCTGCTGCCGCGCCACCGCCGGTGTTCACTTCAGCTGATACACCGGCGGTTATCGCCACCGCGGTGGCTTGGGCACTGAATTCAAAATTGCCCGAGGTGAACTGTTCAAATGCACGCTGGTCTTCAAAGAATATAACCTGACTGAAGGCCTGCCCGCCGAGCTGGAAACCAACGGTCACCTGGGTCATGGAGGTGTTGCCGACAAGAACACCGCCAACATATACCTTGCCCTTACCGTGAGCGCCACCGATGCCAATACCGCCCTTGCCAATTGTGGGAAACAGTGCATAGCCGTATGCGCTATTGAAATACTGCCCACTTTCTCCAGCGTTTTTGAAAGAGGTTATCGCGTCGCTGTAATTGTCCGCCCAAGCCGCCTGGCCCGCCAGTGTCATTACCGCGAACACGGCCAGCGCTTTCATCAGGTTTTGCATATCAATAGCCTCTTGAAGGTCATAGAAGGGGGTGCGAACACACCCACTTGCCACCGCCGCACACTGGCGAGCGAGAGCAGCTATTGTGTGGGGTGGGCCGTAAACGGTCAAGCTCGGCCTGTTCTCAACCGGTATTGCGCATGCCTGCCGCGATCCCGGCAAAGGTCACCATAATCGCCTGTTCCAGCAGCGGCTGGCCGGCGTTGCGCTGGCGTTGCAGCAATTCGGCCTGCAATACGTTCAGAGGATCGGTATAGATATTGCGCAATTGTATCGATTGGCGTATCCACGGCGATTCCTGCAGTGGCGTCTTCACTCCGTTCAATGCCAATACAGTTTCACTGTCATGGACAAGTTGTTGACGCAACTGGCTGCCAATACCTTGCAACTCCTCTGGCACCAGGCAGTCGTCGTAGTGTGCAGAGAGCCCCACATCTGCCTTGGCGAAGACCATTTCCAGCATGGACAGTCGGGTGGCAAAAAAGGGCCAGGATTCGGCCATTTCCTGCAACAGGGCTCGCTGTCCGCGATCAATGGCTTTTTGCAGAGCACTGCCCGCTCCCAGCCATGCCGGCAACATCAGGCGGTTCTGGGACCAGGCAAAAATCCAGGGAATGGCGCGCAGGCTCTCAATGCCGCCACCAGCGGCACGACGTGCCGGACGCGACCCCAGCGGCAAACCCGCCAGTTCCTGCTCGGGCGTGGCGTAACGGAAGTACGGCACAAACTCGGGCTCACCCCGAATCACCGCCCGGTAGGCTTCGCAGGAATCCTCGGACAGGGCCTCCATCACCTCGCGCCACTCGGGTCGCGGCTCGGGCGGAGTGGACAGATTGGCGCGGCAGATCGCGGTGGTGTACAGCGCCAGTGTTTTGACCGCCAGCGAGGTCCAGCCCAGCTTGGCGCGAATCATTTCGCCCTGCTCGGTGACCCGCAGTCCATTTTCCAATGAACCCGGCGGTTGCGAGAGCAAGGCCTCATGCGCCGGAGCACCGCCGCGGCCAATGGTGCCACCCCGGCCGTGGAACAGGGTCAGCTTCACATCGTGTTTGGCACAGGTCGCCAACAGTTCTTCCTGGGCACGATATTGGGCCCAGGACGCCGCCAACACCCCGGCATCTTTAGCCGAGTCGGAATAACCGATCATCACCATCAGCTGGCCCCCGATGTGGCCGCGATACCAGGGGTTTTGCAGCAGGCCGCCGATCACTTCCCGGGCCCGGGATAAATCGTCCAGCGTTTCAAACAGGGGAGCGACTGGCAAATCAAAGGGGCAGCCTGTTTCACGCAACAGCAGATGCACCGCCAGTACATCCGAGGCCTGTCTGGCCATGGAAATGACATAGGCGCCCAGCGCAGATTCAGGCTGCCGGGCAACGACCTCGCAGGTATCCAGTACTTCTTTTACCTCGGCCGAAGGTTCCCAGCGGCTCGGGATCAGCGGCCGGCGACTGGCCAGTTCCTGCAGCAAAAAGGCACAGCGTGCCTGTTCATCCCACTCGGCATAATCGCCCAGGCCAAGATGGCTGGTCAGCTCAGACAGCACCTGGGTGTGGCGGGCACTGTCCTGGCGCACATCGTGGCGCAGCAGGTGCACACCAAAGCAGCGGACCCGGCGCAGCAGGTCCAGCAGGCCCGCGTTGGCGATGCTGTCCATACCGCAGTCGAGCATGGAGTTGTAGCACACCATCAGCGGCTGCCACAGCGAATCTTCATCCAGCGGCTCCAGCTTGTGGTCGCCCGAGGCCAGTACCTGTTCGATTTCCTGAATATGGTGTCTCAGCTGACTGCGCAGCCCGCGCAACACTTCGCGGTAGGGTTCGTGGGCGTCGCCGGAAAGCGCGCGCAACTCATCGTTACAGGCGGTCATGGACAGCTCTTCCACCAGCCCCTCAACGTCTTTCAGATACAGGTCTGTAGCCTGCCAGCGGCTCAGCCACATCACCTCGTCCGTTACCTTCGCCGTGACATTGGGATTGCCGTCCCGGTCGCCGCCAATCCACGACACGAAAGTCACCGGGGCGGCATCCAGGGGCAGGCCCACGCCGCAGCAGTCCTGCAATGCGGCATCGAGGCGGCGCAGGAATTCGGGCACCGCTCGCCACAGTGAATCCTCAACCACCGCAAAGCCCCACTTGGCCTCATCTACCGGAGTCGGTCGCTGCAAACGGAAATCATCGCCGTACCAGATCTGGGCGATGAGTTCACGCAGGCGACTGTGCAGGCGCTGTTCCTCGCGTTCGGTCAAACCCTGTAATTCCAGCTGCGACAGGCAGCGGCCGATTTCCGTGTGCTTGTGAATCAGGGTCCGGCGCATGATTTCAGTGGGGTGGGCGGTCAGCACCAGCTCCATCCGCAGCTTTTCTATGGTCGTCACGATGTCCTGCTGCGGCACTCCTTCCCCAGACAGCGCCTGCAGCGTACCGCTAAGATTTTTTGATGCGGAGAACAGCGGATCCATATGCCTCGACACCGTATGGTGCTGATCGGCAATATTGGCGAGATTGAGAAACTGGCAGAACGCGCGCGCCACGGGGACCAGCTGCTCGCTGTCCAGGTTCCGCAGCACCTCCAGCAGTTCGGCCCGGGCCACCGCGTCGTCGTCATCAGTGGCCAGGCGGGCGGTTTTTGACAGGCCGCGAATTTTCTCGATCAATTCGAGAAAATCCTCGCCTTCGGCATCGGCAATCGTTTCACCCAACAGCCGGCCCAGAAAGCTTACATTGCCGCGCAGGTAGCTATAATCTGCTTGTTCCTCTACCACGTTGTTCAGTCCCTCTGCCTAGAAGTTACCAAGACGCGCCAGCAAATCGCAAACGCGACTGGAATAACCCCATTCGTTGTCATACCAGTTGAGTACCCGCAAGTAGCGCCCACCGGTCACGGCACTGAAACCAGCATCATATATGGACGAGTGCGAATTGCCGATGATATCAGAAGATACTATCGGTCGGTCACTGAACTGCAGTATGCCCTGCAGACGGTCCGAGCTCGCCGCCCTTCGTACCGCATCGTGCACTTCCTCAACCTCCACCTCCCGACCCAGCTTGACAAACAGGTCGACCACCGACCCGTCGGGCACGGGAACCCGCGCGGCAATACCGTGCAAACGCCCTTTCAGCTGCGGCAGAACCTCTGCCACAGCCTTGGCTGCACCGGTGGAGGTGGGAATGATGTTTTCTGCCGCAGCGCGACTGCGACGCCAGTCCGAGTGTGGCACGTCAGCCAAGCGCTGGTCATTGGTATAGGCATGTACCGTGTTTATTACACCCTCTTCGACACCGAAGCTGTCATGCAGTACCCGTGCCATGGGGGCCAAGCAGTTGGTGGTACAACTGGCATTGGAAACGATGCGGTGCTCCGGCAACAAACCCTCCTCATTCACACCCAGCACCACCGTGTAATCCACCGGCTCAGAGGCGGGAACAGTCAGTACCACGCGCCTGGCGCCCGCCATGAGGTGCTGTTCCAGCTGGTCACGTTTGCGGAACATACCCGTGGATTCCACCACCGCATCAATGCCCATCTTCGCCCAGGGTAATTCCGCCGGGTTGCGCTGCCGCAGCAATAGGGCACTGCCTTTTGGCGTCACAAACCTGTCCCCTTCCAATTTCAGGCTCTTGCCGAAGGGTCCCATCACCGTGTCGTAATTCAACAAATAACGCAAAGCATCGGGAGCGAACAGGTCGTTGATAGCGACGACCTCCACGTCGTCCAGCTCCTCAAGGATACGAAACACCGATCGGCCAATGCGACCAAAACCGTTAATGGCGACTCTCACTGGGCGGCCCCCCTGTTACTATCGAGTTCAGAGTACAGGCGCACAACATCCAGCAGACGCGCTGCATGTCCCAGGTTTTCGTACCAGCTCAGGCACTTGACGATGTGATCGCCAGCCTTGATCGTGCCTTTGGCATCAAACAGCAGGGACAGGGAGCTGCCAATCACATCGGAAGAAACTATGGGGTCCTCTACCACCCCCACCACGCCGGGGAAGTTTGGCGCCTGCTGCCGCACTGCCTCGTTAATATCTTCCGCAGTAACACGACGGTCTGCGATCACCAGGTTGAGATCCAGCAGACAGCCCTCGTGAATCGGCACATTCAGTGCAGAGGTCAGGATCCTGCCTTCCATGGCCGGCAGTATATGTCCCAACCACAAACCCGCCTCGTGATTATTGGGGATGATGTTTTCCGCCGCCGAACGGCTGCGACGGAAGTCAGAGCCGGCGTAGTCCTGCAGCGCCTGATCGGAGGTGTAGGCGTGTACCGTGGTCATGCTGCCGCATTCGATATCGAACTTGTTTGCCAGAATATAGAGCAAAAGACACAACGCGGTGGTGGTAGCTGAGCCCGCTGAAATCATGCGATCGCTCGTCCGGATCTGTGCGTGATTGATGCCGGGGATGACAATACGATCGATGACATCCAACGGCAGGGTGCGCAACAGTACGCGGGGTGCCCCATTGCCCAGATGATCCTCCATGCAGGCGCCGTCGCGAAATTTGCCGGTCGAGTCAATCACTGCGTCAACACCGAACATGTCCCAAGGCATTTCCGCGGGCTTATCAATCCGCATCAATCGCGAGCGAAAGCGCGGGTTTACCAGAAAATTGCCTTCCAGACGGTGACGCGCGGAGTCGCTGACCTCTGAACACAGCAGGTAGTGCAGTATATCGGGCTGACCTACATCGGCAATTGCCACCACTGCGACGTCGTCGCTTCGGGACGCGAGATCGTAAATCTGCCGGCCGGTCTGACCAAAGCCCATGATGCCAATTCGAATGGGGGTGTCGTGGGCCATACTGTTTACTCCGCCGCGGTGATATCGGTTGCCATGGCGTCCGCCGCCAGCTCTGCTATGCGATCCCAGTCACCGCTGCTGACCAGTGCCGGAGCCACCATCCAGGAACCGCCGCAACACACTACGTTGGACAGCGCCAGATAATCGCGAAAATTTCTGGCATCCAGGCCGCCGGTGGGACAAAAGCTCACACCCGGAAAAGGACCGGCAAGCGATTGCAAAAGACTCATACCCCCCACCGCCGCGGCAGGAAACAACTTGAAGCAGTCCAGTCCGAAGTCCAGGCCCTGCATAATTTCCGAGGCGGTTACCACGCCCGGAACCAGCGCCGCCTTGCGATCGCAGGCCGCCTGCAACAGGGCCTTCGTCAGACCCGGACTCACAGTGAAATCAACCCCTGCACTGAGCGCAAGATCCAGTTCGCGGGGGTTGGTCACCGTGCCGGCGGCCACCTGCAGCTCTGGAACTTCAGCTTTCACTGCCCGAATACTGTCCAGCGCTGCGGCCGTGCGCAGGGTAATTTCAATCGCGCGCATACCACTGGCGCACAGGGTGCGCGACAGTTGCACCGTAGAGGGCACATCAAGCGCCGTAATCACCGGCAAAACCCGGCACTCACGGAGCGTCTCACTCAACATATGGCGACACCCTGATCCAATGACTTAAACGTTGTTTTACAACATTTTTAAAATGTAGCGCATGAACCTAAAAGCTGCAAGGCCCGTGAGGAACAGGATCCAAAAGCCTTGCCGGACGCTGGCCTGGCGCAAAAATTGCTAAAAAATTCAGGAATTATCCGTCAATAAAGCAGCAACGGATCATCACAGGCACCTCTCACAGGTAAATCCAGAGGATTAGTGCTTGCTATGTTTTTGTTGTTTTATTACATTTTTAACCTCCCCTGAATACAGGAGCACCCGCCGTGACCCTGATGGCCGAAATGCGCAACGCACAAGCCCGGCGCAGCAAGTCCGAGCGCAAACTGCTTGATTTTATCCTGGCAGCCCCCGACGTCGTACTGGCTATGCCAATCGCGCGCCTCGCATCTGAGGCGGGAGTCAGCGAACCCACCGTCAACCGATTCTGCCGCGCGATGGGCGCCCATGGCTTTCCCGACTTCAAACTAAAGCTGGCCGGCGAACTGGCCCGGGCGCAACCGAGTATGGCTCGCGATATCCTGCCCTCGGACTCCAACAGCCTGGTCGCTTCCAAGATATTCGAAGCCACCCACGCCAGCCTCAATCACGCCCACAACACGCTCGACACACAGGCTCTGGAACAGGTGATAACGGCGCTCGATGGCGCTCGCGCCATCGTGTTGTGCGGACTGGGCGCCTCGGCGTCGGTGGCGCAGGACGCTCAACACAAGCTGTTGCGCTTCGACACCCCCGTGGCAGCGCACACCGACATCATCAACCAGCGTGTGATTACCGCCAGCCTCAGGCCAGAGGACTGTCTGGTGTGCATTTCCTACACCGGCCGCACCCGCGCTCTTGTCGAAGTGGCCGAATTGGGTGGGGCCTCCGGCGCCACCGTGATAGGCATCACCAGTCCAGGCTCTGAGCTGGCCCGCAGCTGCACACACGTGCTGGCAGTTGAAGGTGGCGAAGACACTGAGCTCTATACACCAATGACCTCACGCATCGCGCAACTGGTCATTATCGATGTACTGGTGACAGCCCTGTCACTGCGCCAGGGCCCGGAATTTACCCGCCACCTGCAGGCGGTCAAACACAGTTTACTCAGCACCCGCAGCCCCTAAAATCGAGTTCGGTACTTGTACCGCAAGGACTTGTGCGTCACCCAAAAAGTAGTACCCTCTGGCCGCTTCAACCACAGCCAAAATAGTTACCTGTCATGAGAGCGCTTCTAGCGGTCACCTCGCTGCTGATTTCCACTTCGTTGCTACTGATTGGCCACGGTATGCAGCTTACCCTGCTACCCTTGCGCGGCTCGCTCAATGGCTTGTCAGAATTTACCATCGGGATGAGCGCGTCCTGCTATTTCCTGGGCTTTGTCGCGGGCTGCCTGGTGATACCGCGCATCATTGCCAAGGTCGGCCACATTCGCAGTTTTGCAGTACTGGCAGCCATCCTGACCTGCGCTCTATTGACGCTTGAGATGCTGGACAGCTGGGCCGCCTGGTTGTTGTTACGCTTCCTGACCGGCGCCATGATCTGCGGCCTCTACACCGTAATCGAGAGCTGGCTGAACGATCAGGCGACGCCGGAATCCCGCGGCCAGGTGTTGGCGATTTACACCTTCATCGTGCTGATGTCGATGGCGGTCGGACAGACCATGATCACGGTCGGCCCCCCCGGCTCTTCCACACCATTTATGCTGGCCGCCATATTTCTGGCCCTGGCAATTGTGCCTGTGGGGCTCACCAGCCGCCTGGCACCAGCGCCTCTGGAATCCACCCGCACCCGTTTCAGCCTACTGTACAGGCGCTCCCGCTCGGCCTTCGCCGGCGCCCTGGTATCAGGGCTGGTCGTGGGGGGGTTCTGGTCACTGGGGGCTGTCTTCGCCCAGCGTTACAGTAGCTCACTGAGCGATGTAACCTGGTTTATTACCGCTGCAATTTCTGGCGGCGCCCTGTTCCAGTACCCGATCGGCTGGCTGTCCGACCGGGTAGACCGCCGCCTGATGATGCTGGCACTGTGTGTAATGGGCATGGTGACCAGCGCGGCAGTGGCCTGGAGCATCGGACAACCCCTGCACCTGGCAGCGGTGTTTATGTTTGGCGCCTGCACCATGCCGATGTACGCCATCTCATTGGCGATGGCGGCGGACAACTCCAGCAGCAGCGAATTCGTTGAGATCGGCACCTCGGTGTTGATGCTGAACGCGTTGTCGGCCGCAGTGGCCCCTCTCCTGCTGGGCCAGATAATGACAGCCCTGAATCCGGCGGCCCTGTTCTGGGCATCCGCCGTTATCTGCGGCGTATTCGCAATATATGTCGGACTGCAATGCACCAGCCGCAGCAAGGTAACGGTTGAGGAACAAACTCCCTTCTCTGCCGCCGGCATGGAAGCAGCCCCAACCTCCTTCGACCTGGACCCGCGCGGTCTGGACGACGAAATCGGTGACCTGGTACCGCAGGACAGCGGCACAAATCCGGAGGAAGTGGAGGAAGAAGAGGAAGAAGAGGAAGAAGAAGAGCTGGAAGAAATGTCCCCGGGGTCCGAACAGGCTTCAGAGGTATACCCGCAGTACCCCGACCACACGGAACAGCCGAACGCCAACGGCGGCCGGCCGCTGACCTGACAATCAATTGCGAGCCCGGGCCAGCAAGGTATCGAGCCGATTGGCGAACAACTGCTTGTCGGCGGAACCGAGGGGCGCAGCACCTCCGGTTTGAACGCCACTGTCGCGCAGCGTCGCCATAAAATTCCTCATGCTCAGGCGACTGCGAATATTCTCAGGGGTGTAGAGCTCACCCCGCGGATTCAATGCCTGACAGCCTTTCTCAATCGCCTCTGCCGCCAGTGGAATATCGCCGGTAATCACCAGGTCGCCCGGCTCGGCCCTCGCCACAATTTCATTGTCCGCGACATCGAAACCCTGGGCCACCTGCAAAAAACTGATATTGGCCGCCGCCGGGATCTGCATGCTGTGGTTGGCGACCAGCACCAGATTGGTACCGGTGCGCTGGGCCGCGCGAAACAGGATCTGCTTGATCGCCGCCGGACAGGCGTCCGCATCCACCCAGATATCCACCCCGGACTAGTCCTGAAACCAGTGCACCAGCAATTCACGCTGCTCCGCGGCGCTGCGTGCCAGGCGCTCTGCCAACTCAGCAAACCGGATATCGACCTGCTCGCGGCGGATTTTCATCGTCGGTGTGAGCACACCATTTTCGATGCTCCAGGGCTCCAGCGAGAGAATGACCGCACCGATACGGGCATGCGCTTCCACCGAAGCGTTGATCCCCGCCACCGTATCACGCACTGACTGCTCCACCTCCTGCGCGGGAAGATCGCGAGCCTCCTCTGTCAACACAGCCACCATGACCGTTTTGGAAAAGCCGCGCCCCATCAGGCACTGCTGTTCGGTGTGGAGATTCTTGGCAAATTCGCCTTCAATGGGCGGCGGCGCCACAAATTTTCCCTGTATGGTTTTAAAATAGTCTTTTACTCTGCCGGTGATATAGATGAAACCGTCCTCATCCACCCGTGCCTTATCGCCGGTGTGCAACCAGCCGTCCTGCAGCAACTCAGCCGTTTTATCGGGCTCCTGATAATAGCCAGGCGTACAGCCATCGGCGCGAATCACCAGCTCACCATCGTCGGCAATGCGATATTCCACGCCCGGCAACGGCTTGCCGATCGAACCGATCCGGCGCTGCTCGTCACTGCTGACAATAAGGCCCATCGCCTCGGTCTGCCCGAACCCCTCCATCAAGGTCAAACCCAGCTTTTCAAACCAGTGGATTAACGGTGGCGGAGTCGGGGCAGCGGCGGTGAGGCAATATTCAACCTCACCCAGGCCCATGGTTTGCAGGATCAACTGACCGGTTCCTTCGCGATCGTTTTCCAGCGCCTGGTTGAGCGCTTCCTGGCCACCCAACTTGCCGATAATGGCCTGCTGGAATTGCTCCCAGATGCGCGGCGGACCGAAAAAAATGTGCGGCCTGGTGGCCTGCAGGTCCGGCAATACTGTAGCCAGCGAGCGATTGAAGCTCACCTCGCCACACACCACCAGCGAGGAGAACTCTACGATCTGGCGCTCGGCAATATGCGACAGCGGCAGATAAGAGAAATAGCGGGCCTCATCCCTGGTGCCAAACGCTTCGACAAAGCGCCGGATTGGAATCAGGTTACTGGCATGGGTTTGCATCACCCCTTTGGGGTTGCCCGTGGTCCCGGATGTAAACACCAGCGACATCAGGTCATCGGGTTGGCAGTCGTAGGCCGGGCGGCGGCCAGCACCGCGCTCTGCCAACTCACGCCATTTCAGGTGAGGCACATCCAGGTCCACGCCAGGCAGCGCAATCAGGGTCATCCCCTGAGGCAATACAGATCGCACCGCATCCCAGTTGGTGGTGTCTCCAACAACCATGAGCTTAGCGCCGGTAAAGCCCAGGATGTAGTCTGCGGTATCCGCCGGCAAGGTAGTGAACATGCTCACGGTGATATTGCCGGACGCAATGATGGCGAGATCTGCCAGTACCCAGTGGGGGCAATTGCGCGACAGGATCACCATGCGCTCGCCCTGTCCGAAATCCTGCTCCAACACACTGGCCACGGCCATGGCTTCATCGCGAGAATCCGACCAGGTCCAGTCGATGGCCCCTTCCTCCTGCAACTCCCTCATCCATACTTTGTCGGGGCGGGTGTCGGCCCAATGGTTTAACAGTGATGGAAGCGTATCCAATGCCATAGAGTTCTCCGGTTATTATTAGCGATTTTTTTCTGTGTCATGCACACACAAAGACTACCAGAGTGGCACAGGGCAAATAAGTCGCTTTTCCGACAATTTTAGCGCCGAAACCGCGAGTGAAGTACGCACCGTTTAATGACCCGGAAGCTGCTGCTGTGCCCCTGTTGATGGCTGTATCTCAGCAGGTTCTCAAGTGCGCTGCCGTCTCGACGACCGCGCTCCCGACGGCGTATAACGCTCCGCTCAACGACCGCCAGACCTTCTGGATCGTCGCTGGCCAGAGTACTTGCCCGGGGGGCCATTGCATCCCCGCCCGCCGCGGCGACTGGAGCCACCTGGTCGACCCGGGCCATTGCCGTTACCCGGGCTGCGCTGCTGCCGTATCTTCGCGGCGTGGGCGACTTTGCGCTCTGTGGGGAGTGCATGCTCCGGTTCAAAGCCTTCGATCTCCTCCCGTGGCAGGTGTTTGCGGATCAACTGTTCTATTTCCCACAGGTAATCCGCCTCATCGGCACTCACCAGTGAGTAGGCGTGACCTGCCGCACCGGCGCGGCCAGTACGACCAATCCGGTGAACATAGTCTTGTGCCACAGTGGGCAGGTCGTAGTTCACCACCTGGGGTAATTGTTCGATATCCAGACCGCGCGCGGCAATATCGGTCGCAACCAGTGCCTGAATTTTGCCTTTTTTGAAGTCGCCCAGAGCGCGGGTACGGGCGTTCTGGCTTTTGTTGCCGTGAATCGCTACCGCGTTGATTCCCGACCCCAGTAATTGCTCGCTAAGGCGATTGGCACCGTGCTTGGTGCGAGTGAACACCAAGACCTGGCTCCAGGCATTCTCGTGTATCAGATGACTGAGCAGTGCCGGTTTGCGTTTTTTGTCCACCGGATACACCCATTGCTCTACGCGGTCTGCGGTGGCATTGGGTGCTGCGACCTCAACTTTCACCGGATCTTTCAGGTAGCCCTGAGCCAGCTTCCTGATCTCAGCGGATAATGTGGCGGAAAACATCAGGGTCTGTCGCGCGGTTGGCAGTTGCTTCAACACCCGGCGAACCTCAGGAATGAACCCCATATCCAGCATGCGATCGGCTTCGTCCAGAACCAGCATTTCCAGATCGCTGAAATCAATCACGCCCTGACTGTGCAAGTCCAGCAGACGGCCAGGGGTGGCTACCAGCACATCGACCCCACGGTTTAAACGGGCAATTTGAGGATTGATTCGGACCCCACCAAACACAGCCAGTGAACTGGTTTGCTGGTAGCGGCCATAGTCACACACGCTCTCCTGCACCTGTACCGCCAGCTCGCGGGTCGGGGTGAGCACTAGCGCGCGGCAGCGATTGGCCTTGCTGGCCGGACCTTCCGCCAGACGCTGCAACAGGGGCAGGGTGAAAGCGGCGGTTTTGCCGGTACCAGTCTGGGCGGCGGCCATTACATCGCGCCCAGCGAGTATCAGGGGGATGGCCTGAGCCTGAATGGGTGACGGCCTGGTATAGCCTTGCTGTGATATGGCGCGCAATAAATGAGCGGCCAGCCCGAGCGTTTCAAACCGCATAGTCAACGTCTCAAATAGGCAATAATGAATGCTGCCGGGAAGCTAGAGCACTGCCAGCAGTTGCGAAGGCCCGGCATCATACGCGAATCGCAATGTCTTGCAACGGCCGCACCCAGGCCACGGCTCCTGGTGCCGGACGTGCACCCCGGCGGGGCGTGCACTCTCGCCTAGTTCTGCTCCAGTACTCCGAACAGGGCCGCGTGGTCCGACAGCTCCCGCCAGGGGCCGTCCTGCAAGCACTCACAGGACACCGGATTGAGTCCCCGGTAGTATATTCTGTCTACCGGGAACACCGGTGCCCACACTGGAAAAGTGCGAGCATGCCGGCCCGTCAATTGCACAAACAGTTCCTTCAGCCCCAGATCGCTGCGCAGATGACGTTCCGCCTGCATACGCCAATCGTTGAAATCACCCGCGATAATCATTGGCTCATCCCGGGGTACATGCTCCTCGATTCGCTCCACCAGGGTGCGGATTTGCGCCCGACGCTCGCGCTCCAGCAGGCCCAGATGAACGCACAAGGTATGCAGGGGGGCCTTGTAACCGGGGATTTCAATCACTCCGTGCAAGATACTGCGACTGGAGCGGGGAAAGAGCGCGACGTCGATGTTCTCCCAGCGCGTAAAGGGGTGCATGCTGAGTATGGCGTTACCGTGATCGCCCTTGCGATAGATCGCATTGCAGCCGTAAGCATAGTGAGGCCAGGCCTGGTCGGCCAGATATTCGAAATGTGGCTGCTCTGGATACGAAGCGCGACGCCGTTTGCGAGCGCTCTTCTCTGCGTAACCGTGAATTTCCTGCAGAAAGACTATGTCGGCACCGGTCAGTGCAATCCGCTGGCGCATGGAATCCAGCATAAATCGGCGATTGCCCGAGCAGTAACCCTTGTGAACGTTGTAGGTGAGAACGTGCAACGGTGGAGCTTTCGGCGTGTCCTGAGCATTGTCCTGCGTACCGCTGCGTGAATCCATATAATATAGAAAGCCTCTGCCACTCCAATAAAACCCAACCACACTATAGCCCAGTGAGGGCTCGAGTTGGACATTTTGAACCTCGGTAGTTAATCGCAGTTCCGTCTCGTCAATATCCGACAACCCGTCTTGTCATCAAGCCCCATGTCGGTAGAGTACGCCCAATGCCGAGCACCCCCCAGGGCGGTGTCGACGTCAGTACACCACAAACGCACCTTGATGACAGCGTGCGTATCAGCAAGGAGAGCGAATTGGCCAGCCTGCCCCACTTCCCCCAGACCCCTATCATAATCACCGGTGCCTGCTCCGGTATCGGACTGGCTTGCGCGCAGGCGCTGGCCGAGGCCGGTCGACCTCTGGCCCTGTGGGACCTGGACCAAAGCTCCGCCGAAGAGCAGGCCGGGAACCTCGCCGACGCTCACGGCGTAAGCACGATTGGTATATCGGTCGACGTTTCCGACCTGACTGCGATAACACGCGGCGTGGCGCAAAGTCGCGAAGCGCTGGGAACTATCGGCGGGCTGGTTCACAGTGCCGGGATCAGTGGCGTAGCCACACTGGAACAGCTCACTGAACACACCTGGCAGGCAGTGCTGGACGTCAACCTGCGAGCCCAGGTGTTCATCCTGCAGGCCATTCTGCCAGATCTCAAGGCCAGCTCCGGCGCTGCGGTGGTTGGAATTTCCTCCATCAATGCGACTCTGGGGCATCGCATGAACCCCAGTTACAGCGCCTCCAAGGGCGGCATGCTGGCGGCCAGTCGAGCATTGGCGGACGAGCTCGCAGACAGCGACATCCGGATTAACTGCGTCTCACCGGGGCAAATTGCCACGCCGATGTTATTGCAGGGACTGGAACACGCACCTGGCCAGAAAGAGGCCTTTGAACGGCATATTTTACTGGGTCGCCTGGGCGAGCCGCGGGAAGTCGCCAGTGCGGTGCGCTTTTTGATGTCCGACGATGCCAGTTACATCACCGCTACTGAGCTGGTGGTGGATGGCGGGAATCTGTCTTCGCAACGAAGTTAGCCCAGCGCCGCGGCCTGCTCGGCCAGCGGCACCATATTGGCCACACTGAATCGCTCCCGGGCCATGGCAATACGCTCAGCATCACTCGCCGCGGTATCGGCAATGTCGTTGGCAATCTGCAGGCGGTTAATTAACCCCTCCTGGTTGGCCACCTGAATTGACAGGCCCGGGCGGGCGTTCAGCTCCAGCAACATGGGACCGTGCTGTCGATCGAGCACGATATCGGCACCGAGATACCCCAGGCCACACATTTCGGCGCACCCCGAAGCCAGCTCCAGAATCTTCTGCCATTGCGGCAATTTAAGCGCTTCGAAACTCGCTCCTGTATCGGGGTGCCGGGCTACCAGGCGGCCGTTCTGAACGGCGGCCACGCTGGCGCCGGAACCGATATCAATACCGACCCCCACTGCGCCCTGATGCAGATTGGCTTTGCCATCAGAGGCGTGCGTAGCACAGCGAATCATCGCCATCACCGGCACACCACGGAACACAATCACGCGGATATCCGGTACGCCTTCGTGACTGTACTGCGCCATCATCGGATCAAAATCCAGCAGTGCCTCAATCATGGCCTGGTCGTTGCGCCCACCGAGACTGTGCAACCCAGCGAGAATATTGGATGCATGGCGGTGCAGCGCATCGGCGCCAACCACCACCCCTGAAGGTTTTACAAAATCCTTACCATCCCGCCCCACAATCACCAGAATGCCCTTGCCGCCACTACCCTGCACCGGTTTTATCACAAAGGTTTCACGATCTTGCAGCTCCTGCACCATGCGCTTGATCTGAAACTGATAATCAATCACGCCGTACAGGTCCGGGGTGGGAATGCCGCGGTCCAGGGCCGCCGTCTTGGTGAACAGCTTGTTGTCGACCAGGCGAAAGTTCTTGCGGGAATTGTAGTGCCCGATAAAACCCACATTGCGCCGGTTCATACCGAGGATACCCAGTTTGCGCAAAGTGCCGGGCGATATCAGGCTGATCACTGTTGTTTCACCATCTCGCGGAAGCGGTACAGTTCAGACAGGCGGTAGCCCGTGTACTTGCCCAGCAGCAGCACAACGCCCAACAGGCTGATCAGCAATTCCGGAAAGTTAAACGTGAGGTGTTCCACCACCGGAATCGACATCACCAGATAGGCCAGAACAGCGACAATCAAGCTGCCTCCCCCCTGAATCAGAACCTCGTGACCGCCCTCTTCTTCCCACAGGATCGACATGCGCTCCACCGTCCAGGCCAGAATGATGATCGGGAAAAAGGTGACCGTCAGCGCCCGATCCAAGCCCAGCTTGTAACTGATCACCGCCATAGCGGCCATCAGAAGGATCACCACAATCACTACCGCCGACACCCTGGCAACCAGTAACAGATTGAGATGCGACAGCCAGGATCGTATCCACAACCCCACACTGACTATCACCAGGAAAATAGCCAGTCCCACCCACAGGGTGGTTTGCAGAAACGCCAGTGCAATCAGCACCGGCATAAAGGTGCCAGAGGTCTTGATACCCACCAGAAGCCGCAAGATAACCACAACGAAGGCCGCCACAGGGATCAGTAGCAAACCCTTGAATATACCTTGCTGCTCTACAGGCAAGGCGTAGATGGAGAAGTCCAGCAATGCAAAGTTCTCACTCTGCTGCTCCATCGACACCACCGTTTTGGCCGGCAACCGGTTGTTCACCAGAGCGAATTCAAGACGCGAATCCCGCCCGCCGACAACCCGCAGCACGGCTCCGGGGCCTCGCTGCCAGACAAAGAAATCATCCGGCAGCCCCGCCTCGCCGCTGTCGGGATTGAACAGCAGCCAGTGATCACCATCGTACACTTCGAGCAGGGAGCTCAGGTGCTGCCGTCGTCGGCCATCCTGCAATTGAATACCGCGTACCCGGTGCGCCGGAATGTCCGAGAAAGCCAACACATCAAGCATCAGCGACTCCGAGGTGCCACTGTAACTGTCCATCAGGAACGCCGCATCCGGATCCGGGTCGTCCCGGTTCAGCTGCTTGATCATCAGCTGCGTGAGACTCTCTGGACCGGTGGATTTCTCCTTGAGCACCTCAACCAGGCGCTCCATGGCGGTGAGTTGGTCCTCTTCCAGCCGCGGTGGGTTGTCGGCTTTCGCCGGGTAGTCCGGCAGCGAGTCGCCATTGGCACGATAGGCCTGAATCTTATAGTAGAGCGTGGTGGGATGATCGAGCGCCTGTCGGGTCCAGCGGGCTGTCGGCCGCCCGCCGTCTTCCTCCACCGAGAAACCGAAACCGGATGAGGCAAAGTGTTCGTCCAGTGTCACCCAGCCGCCGAGAGCCTGAGGGAGCTTCAGCTCCACTTCCATGGGGCCGGAAGCGGGCTTAAAACTTACCTTGGACTCTATTGTCCACACCTCCCGGGATTCACCCGGCAGCAGCGGCAAACTCAACCGGGTCGCTTTATACAGTGTAAGTCCCAGGCCAAATATGATCAGCAGTGTCGCCACAAGGCCAATCTGAATTCGAGTGTTAATCATAGATTATTAGTATTAGTCCAGCAGGTGACGCCGACTGACATCGACAATAGCGACATCGGTCAGGAAATTACGACCGATAGTCAGGGGGTATTCCGCATCAGTGCGCTCGGTCAGGCTGACATCGATCAGGGAGCGATTTTCACCCACCGACACCCAGAGTCGCACCACATAGCGTTTCAACGCCGACGCGTCCCCTCGCTTGATCACGACCTTGCGCTGCAAAGCGGCCTCGACCTCGACCACCTCGCCCGACTCGGGCTCAACCACATCAAACAGAATGAAACGGGTGCCGTCTTTTTCCAGCTGACGGATGTTGGAGGCATTCATGGTAGTGGTCTCGGCGCCGGTATCGATCAGTGCCTCCAAGCGCAGAGCGGGCGGCTCAACGGTTGCCCATTCCACCGCGCCAATAACCGGCAAGCCGAGTTCACCCGCCGTGGCAGGCCCTGACACCGGCGCCGGCACTGGTTTCTCGACAATGCGCTCCACCATCACTGCAGCCGGACAGGCCCTGGCCTCGCAAGCCACGCATTCCTGAATGGGTATCGGCGGGCAAGACGCGGTCGGAGTGGCAGTAGCCTCCTCCACGACAGGCGCGGTGCCGCAGCCAGCCAGTGCCAGCATGGTAAGGACTGAAACCAGCGCAGTCAGCCTTGTCATTAAAACCTCTTTCGTCTGAGACCTATCTATCAGGCCCAACAGCAATCTATTGCTGACAGGATCACAAGTGCAGAGCCGGCATCAATCGGGGCACAGCCAGTGGCATCCGGCTATTCCGGAATTTCCGTTGGTTTGCAGCCACCCACCGGAAGCACGGGCGTAGTGTACCCGCAAATGGGCTTGTGTGCAGCGTCGACTAGAACGGTCGGCTAGCGCTCCAGCGTCATATCCTCCACCGCTGCTGCCGGCGCATTGCTCTTCACTGACGCAACACCAGTTTCCAGTGCCGCAGCACTGGCATACATCTGGCTTTTGCCCACTGTCTGGCCATTGGTCGCCGTCAGCACAAAGAAGGGCGAGCCATCCCTGGCCTCTTTGCGCTCAAACCGCGCCTCGTCATTGCAGTTATTCCGCACGGACTCGATCCCCGCCACCGCGCTCGCCTTGCTGGCGTAAGCCTGACTGGTGAGGACCACCTGGCCATTTCCCGACTTGAGGTTGAAACTGAACTTGCCGCTAGCACCTTGTTTGAGCTCAAATTTTCCTGGCATTGTCATATCTCCGCTGTGTGAGGAAACGCATGCATGCCTGTTTCTACGGGCGGCTTCCAGAGCCCGCTGTGCGCCGGTTCCTCACTGCACAGCATAGCCAACAGTCCGGCGCCTGCCACTGGGCTGGTCGAACAGCCGTCGATTGTGTCGCCTGAGGGGGGGATTTCAAGGAATCCTCGTTCAGAAGTGATAGCTCACTGCAGCGCGCAAAGTACGAGGTTCCAGCACATGGTAGTGGACATCCTCAACTTCCTGTCCGGCGGGCTCCGACGGCAGGCGTGAGCCGTAAAAGTAATCAATATCGTGGTCGTCACTATCCAGCAGGTTCAGGGCGTCGAGCTTGAATACCCAGTCCTTTACGCGATAGCCAAGCCGCAAATTGACCACGGAACTGCTGTCGGATTTGACACTGGCATTTTCATTTAAAGGCCGCCCCCCGAAATAGCGCAGCCTCAGGCTGCCAAACCAGCTGTTGCCGTAGTCCGCGCTCAGCCCAACCTGCCACACCTGGTCGACGGCGCCGGGAATCTGATTTCCCTCCGGCGATGAGCCGGTGAATCCGGCATCGGTCCAGGCGTACTCCAGGTCCATGGCCCAGTTTTTGTTGAAACGATAATAAGTCGTGATCTCCAGACCCTCGCGCCGAGAGGAACGACTGGCCTCGGTACTGCCGGCATCGCCAACAAACACCAGCTCGCTGTCCAGTTCCAGCCCCCAAACGGCGATGGACGTGTTGAGGCGATCACTCCAGAAGCCGCGTACACCCACCTCATAACCGAGTGATGCCACCAGCGGGTCTACTTGGCCCACGAAGTCGCCATCGGCAGGATCGACTTCTATCGTGGTGCCGCGGGCATCGTTGGAATGCAAACCCTGCCCCGCAGATGCGTAGGCTTCCCACTGTTTATTCAAGGTGTATATCACACTACCCTTCAATGACCCGAGATCATCGCGGGCACGACCGCCGTTTGCGCCAAGGTCCACCCCGTTGATGTTGGTGCCTGCCCGTGGATCGACCTCGAAGCCAAAATAGTCGTATCGAGCAGCCAACACAGTACGCCAGCGCGGATGCCACTGAATGCGATTACCCCAGTACAGCCCGGCACTCCACTCACCGACTCTGTCGCTGCGCACAACACCAAGGCGCTGTCTTTCACGGGTTTTGTAGAGGCCGACTTCGTCGATATCATCGTAGCGCCACTCCAGTCCCAGCGTATTACTCACTGGGTGACCGGCCAGGGTCGACAGCATTTCATATTCTGCCCGGCCGCCGTAGATCATGCGCTCATCCACCTGCTCGAACTGATCGCCCTGGGCTTCATCGTCCAGAAAATAGGTGAAGTTGGACCACAAGTCGAGGTCGTAACTTATAGCGTAAGCCGATACCGCCCAGCCCTTGCGTTTCCAACTGGCGTTGATGCTATAGCGACTGGATTCACCGCCTACTGTATCGTCGAGGGACCCCAGTTCATCAATCAGGCCCTGCGCCACTGCGCGTGCGGGAATTTGATCCGCACTATTCCACGCATTGTCATAGGCCATAAGTCCGAGCGTCGCCTCACCGCCAGCAATCTCACCAGAATACCGCAGCAGGACGTTCAGTTTCCCGGTATCTTCCTCAATATCCGTCCAGGGGCCATCATAGCTGTTCCATTCCAGTGCGTAGGACAGCGTTCCGCTGGCCAGCTCCGAACTGTTCATGACCAGCAGGCGATACCAGGCGTCTTCACCAACACTTATCTCAATCCCGCCCCTGTCAAACACCTTTGCCGTATTCATACGCGCACTGCCAGCCCCACTGAAGTCTCCAACGTCGGCGGAGTACGCCCCCTTGCTGTAGGCGAGACTGGACAAGGTCTCGGGGATAATGAAATTCAGATCCGTGTAGCCCTGACCATGGCCGTGGGTCCGCATGTTCACCGGCATATCATCGACAAATGTCGCGAAATCGGTGCCGTGATCCAAATTGAAACCACGCAGAAAATACTGGTTGGCCTTGCCCGATCCACTGTGTTGGGTCACTACCAGTCCCGGTACCAATTCCAGAATTTCGCCGGTGCGCAGTAGTGGGCGCACTTCAATTTCCTGCCGCGTCACCAGCCCCTGTGAGGCAGAGGACGCGACCCCGACCAAATTGACCCGACGCCCGACGACCTCGACCTCCTCAAGCGATTGCGCTGCAATAGAGCCCGATTCCAGCGCTACGAGCGCTGCTATTGGCACCGCGGTTACAATACGCATACCCTACCTCTTTATTAACTGCTTGACTGGCTATGGCGATCCGCTATGTTGGCGCCTGAAGTGCAGCGAACAGTAGGCAGAGAACCACCGACAGACAAGAATTTTATGCTTTTATTTCAATATGTTATGTAATTTCAGCAGCAAACGAGGTGACTGCCTTGAGCGCCGTCCAACACCGATCGTGGATCGGTTGTAATGCCGCTGGGAATGTTTCCTTCCAAACCTTCACCGGGTGCCCACAGTAACGCGCTGCCGAGACTCGGTGAACTCGAACTTGCGGTACTGGAAGTGTTGTGGCGGTCACCGGGTTGCACTGCAACCACCGTTATTCAGAAGCTCCCGCGCGAACGCCAATGCAGCCTCAGCACGATTCAATCAACGCTGGAGCGACTCTGCCGCAAGGGTTTGCTCAACCGCGACCGGGAGCAGCGCGCGTACCGGTATACACCGCGCCTGCAGCGCTCCGAACTGCTGGGCAAACTGCTTGGGGGAGTGATTCGACAGCTGCACACTGGCAGTCTGGATCCGATTCTGTCGAGTTTTGTCGACTTTGCAGACCAGATTGACAACAGCACTCTGGACCGACTGGACGAGCTGCTGCAACAACGCCTGAAGGAGCGGAATGAGGGCAAGGCCGATGGCTGAACTACTGGCTTCCGCCC
>Ga0115567_10001454_pt1 | contig 23692 bp, 16 predicted proteins | sample COGITO_mtgs_1204_2_FD_88679 | JGI IMG/M metagenome (GOLD analysis project Ga0115567, IMG submission 88679) | Pelagic marine microbial communities from North Sea - COGITO_mtgs_120412 | ecosystem: Environmental > Aquatic > Marine > Epipelagic | place: Germany:Helgoland, sampling site Kabeltonne... | reverse complement strand
ATGTTTCGGAACGATATTCAACACCCAAGCCAATCCCGACATCGCCGTACGGTAAAGTGAAGATTGACGGATTGGATACTCGGAAGTCCGCGAGGGTTAGCTCGGTTTTTGCCGCCCGTGTGACATTTACAATGAAGGGGTCAATCGTACTTCGTGGGTTAACCGTTGCATCAGTTATACTGGCAGGATTGTCGGGATTAACGCCTGTAAACATGTTGTAGGCATCAGGCGTATCCAATCTTAGTGACGCCTGAAGCAAAGGCGTACTAATCCGGTTGTCCGTTGAATCTTTGACCGTCGCTCCGCTGTGCACAAAAGCGGAGTCGTAGTCCCAGCCCGAGAAACTTCCTCGAATTCCACCGAGAAGCCGGTAACTTTCGCCTGTTACTGTAATGTCGCGCGGGCCTACATCAACAGGTCGTAAGCTGATGATCTCAAAGCCTAAACCTTCCTCTGGAACAATTGTAGGGTCGAGACCAGGGAGTCGGTTAGGGTTTGCGCGACCATCATCAAATGTGACGGGTCCGAAAGGATTGTAGTAATAGTCAGCTGGTACAAAGAATCGGCCATTACTCAAAATACTGGCCTGTTCCCACTGTCGCTCGGTCTTAGAATTATAATAAGACGCCTCTCCGTATAGTTCTGTCGTCGCATTCAATTCGTGGCTTAAATGTCCAAAAACATTAAACCTCTCATTGTCGGACACCAGAGTGCGCTGTTCATTGCGATTGGGTCGGAGGGCGCGATCCTGTCCACTCGAATCGAGACAGACATTATAAACGCCATCGGAGAAGTTCGTCTGCTCGCCGGTTAGTCCGCGTCCACCGCAGTCATCGACTGTTAGCAAACCGCCATTGTCACGGACGAGATTGGTCGGGCGTAGGTGGAAGCCCCCAAGATCATTAAAGTTGACGCGTGCAAAGGCTTCCAAACTTGAACGATTATCGAGATAGGTGTCGTCAGCAAAACGGGCCGGTGCATTGACCCGCTGGTCTGAGTTCGCCGCATAATCCTTTTCGCTCGCCATCAGACCATCGCGCCAGTCGGCACTGGCCGAGATTACAACGCTTGTCTTTCCATCATTGAGTTGGAAACCTTGCGCGCCGCGCACGTTTACATTAAATCGTCCCCCGTCCAGCTCGCCGCCGACTCTTGCACTGATTTCCGAGCCGTCATAATCATCATCCAAAATATAGTTGATGACGCCACCAACCGCGTCAGCGCCGTAAATGGCGCCTGCACCATCTCTGAGAACTTCAACACGTTTCAATGCGCCCGTTGGAAGTGTATTCGCATTGGGTGTGGTGACGGGGACTCCAAAATCTGTCTGCGTGATCGGATGAAGCACCATGCGCCGACCATTGATGAGGACGAGAGTATTGCCTTCACCCAGACTGCGAAGGTTGTAGGACGCGACATCGCCTCGCGCTGCATTGACGCCGGTAATCGATCCTCTTTCATCATTGAAACCGATCCCTCCAATTTGGGGAATCGATCGGAGAAGGTCTTCTCCAGTTTCGAGCCCGGCATCGACAAGGTCTTGGGCCGTGATCACTGAGACCGGAAGATCGCCGGCAACGTCCGCACCTTTGATCTGAGTGCCGGTAACAATAATCTCATCAATTTCCTGGTCTGGAGCGGCGACCTGAGAATAGGCGTTGGCGGCCATAAGTGATAATGCCGATGCCGACACCGATAGCTGCATGGCCCTGCGTAGTGAATTTTTCATGTCATGAACTCCCATTTTGACAAATAAGTTTGGCTGATACTCGTAGCGTCACGCGATGAATGGATTAGGGCGGCCCGGATGCGAGGCAGTTCTCGGGACCGCCATCGGGTACGGCGCTAAGAACGCGCCCAGCCAAACCCTCCCTCACCTCTTGATCTTTGATGGCAAATTCGCCGTTGACGATGAGGTCGACAACCCCTTCCGACAACTGCTCCGGGTCAGCATAAGTCGCGTTGGGTTTATACAAAAGCGGGTCGAAAACGACGATATCGGCAAAATACCCCGTCTTGATAAATCCGCGACCGTCCAACCCAAACGTTTCCGCCGCCAATCCAGAACTTCGGTAGATGAAATCGGACAGCGTTATCGTTTTCTTGTCCCGTACATATTTTGAAAATTTCTGAGGGAAGCTTGCAAACTTACGCGGGTGCCCTGAACTCCCATCCGAGCCAGTCATGACCCAAGACTGAGTCATGAAGTTCTCAACATCCGCATCTTTCATGTTGAACGACGCGATCTGCGCGTCCCCACTTGTGAGAATAGCGATCGCCGCTTCGATGGGCTCCATTTTCAATGCAACCGATATGTCTTCGAGCGTGGAGTTTTGAAAGTTTGGATCGACGTCGATCACGCGCGTTATTAATATCGAATCAGCCCCACCACGACGGCGTAAGTTCTCGGCCATTTCAGTCTTTATTTTCGCACGGCTAGACGGTGTTTGCAGACGCTTCCGAGTTTCGGACAGACCACCATCCAGCGCCCATGCAGGCAACAAGGCGTTACTAACCCGCGTACCGGAAGCAAGCCAAGGATATTGGTCCGCTGTCACACTGTGCCCTTGCGCTCTGGCTTCTTCCACCAACTCTATAACGTCGCTGCTAGCCCCCCAAACGTCGCGACCCAGTGCCTTAATATGAGAGATATGAGTCGGCGCGCCGGAACGGCGTCCAATCTCGATCGCTTCGGAAATCGCATCCCTTAATCCGATCGTGTAGCTGCTCTCATCGCGTATGTGGGTGTCATAGTAGCCGCCTCTCAGCCCAGACTCACGCGCCAGCGAAACAACTTCTTCCGTTTCCGCATAATTTTGCGGCGTATAATACAGGCCCGAGGAAAAGCCGAACGCGCCATCACACATAGCGCGTGCAACCAATTGCTTCATCTCATCTAACTCGGAACCCATTGGCGCTCTGTCAGCCAGACCTATAATGTCCCGACGCACAGATCCGTGTCCAACAAGGAGGGCGACGTTTGTGCCGATCCCGAGTTCCGAGAGAGATTTTTTTCGGCCAGAAATATCGGGATCACCGCCACCATCATTGCCAATGAAAACTGTTGTCACACCCTGAGTCAAATAATTGAGATTCTGTCTATCGTCAGACTTCTTGGAAAATAGCTGAGCGTCCGCATGCGTGTGTGGGTCAATGAAGCCTGGCGCCACGGTGAGACCCCGTGCATCAATGCGGTCTTTCACCAAAAAAGATTCGGACTCCGCCTCCCCGATGAAAACGATTCTGTCGCCCTTAATTCCAACATCGGTAACGACAGGTTTCTCGCCCTCATTTCCCATGAAAACGGTGCCACCTGAAACCAAAATATCAATCGATGACAAACCCAGGGAATTGTTATCAATAGTCGGACCTGAAAGACAGCTGGTGAGAAGAAAAAATGATAGCGATGAGACCCCGATCCAAGGCCAAGAGCGTCGACCTGCCCCTTGTTCCTTATCACTCAACTTAATCATTTTTTGACGTGCCAATCTTTCTTAGCCCAAGCGTCATGGGTCTCTTTTTTTGTATAGAAGCAACTCGGCAATCCAACCCCATTGTCAATTCAATCCCTTGTGACAGGCATAAACCGAGGCTATTGCCTGATGTTCCTGCAGAACGCATCATAGTGACATAATAGCGGGTGGATGCATCAGATGTCCGTCGAAAACGCATCCGCCTGGCCGGTCTTGCGCTAGCCATAAGGGGCCATCAACATCAATGAATTCAATTCCCTGAGACAAAGCGAATATGGGCGCAATCGATAGGGACGTGCAGACCATGCATCCAAGCATAACGTCTAACCCGAGACGTTCTGCGGACGCCCGCAGTTTCAAAGCCTCCGTCAATCCGCCTGTTTTGTCGAGTTTGATGTTTACAACGTCATACCGCGTCGCCAAAATTTCAAGATTATCGGAGGTGTGACAACTCTCATCGGCACATATGGGGATCGGGCTATCGAAAAATTCTAGCTCACTGTCCTGGCTTTGCGGCAAAGGTTGCTCGATCAAATCGATCCTCAATTCGACGAGCGTTGGCATAATATTGGCAAGCTGAGACATGGACCAAGCTTCATTGGCGTCTATAATAATTTTCGCCTCTGGAGCGGCTTCACGCACCGCTTGAATAGTCTGTGTGATCTGAGTTCCGTCAAGCTTGATTTTAATCAGACCGTTGCCAATATCCCGTGCTGCCGCGGCCATCTTGTCAGGAGTATCAAGGCTGATCGTTTGGGCCGTTCTAATGGGACAGAATTCTTTCAGTCCGAATAGCCCCGCAAGGCTTGTCCCTTTTTTGCGTGCCTCATGTTGCCATAGGGCGCAGTCGACAGCGTTTCTCGCCGCGCCAGCAGGCATTAGCCCTTGCAAATCCTGTCGCGATATATCGCCTTCGAGGTCGGGCAGTATGGTTTGAATATCTTCAATGACCTGAGTTTGGCTTTCCCCGTAACGAGCATAGGGAACACATTCACCGAGCCCGCTCACCCCATCGCCCTTGATCTCCACAACGACGACGTCCGCAGCCCGCTTGGCACCGCGGGAAATGTTAAAGACCGTTTTCAGCGGCCAGCTTTCCGCTTTAACTGTGACAGCTCTTTTCATTTCAACGGATTCGCCAGGTTCGAAATGTGGAACTTACGCAAGGATTTGGTCAACAATTTTTTCGACGCCATGCCGCATAGGGTCTTGGCACGGCAGACCGAATTCACGCTCAAGCTCGGAGCAAAGTTGTTGCGCGCTGGCCTCATCCATATGCCGCGTATTAAGAGAAATTCCCGAAAGTTTGACGTCCGGGTTGACGACCTTGGCGGCCCACAGATTGGCCTCAATACAGGATCTCAAATCAGGTACATCCCGACCGGGCAAATTGCGCATATGTTCTCGATCAGGCTGATGGCACATAATCAATCGATCCGGTTGAGCCCCATGCAGAAGCCCTAAAGAAACGCCTGCATAGGCGGGATGAAACAGCGACCCCTGTCCTTCTATAACATCCCATCCCCCATCCTCTCTCGCGGGCGACAAGGCCTCAACGCTACCGGCGATGAAATCGGCGATTACCGCATCGACCGGAACGCCCGACCCTGCGATAAAGATGCCGGTCTGACCCGTTGCTCTGAAGTCAGCACTAATACCTCTTGCACCCATTTCCTTGTGAACGGACAAGGTGGTGAACATCTTGCCGACCGAACAATCCGTTCCGACTGCAAGGACTCTGTTCCCAGCCCGCCTTTTCCCTGTTCCGACCTGGAACACCTCATTCGATTGGCGCACATTATGCAGAGATCGATTATTTCTCTCCGCCGCCTGTTTGACTTGTTCATTATCTTCAAGCGCATGGTGCATCCCTGAGGCGACATCCATTCCCATGTCGAGCGCCTGTATGATGTCGTCTATATGCGAAGGATCGATATATCCGCCTCCATTGGCGTATCCGAGCACGAGTGTTTTGGCCCCGCGTTTTGCACCTTCAGAAATGCTCACTCGCTCCGCGCCGACTGTGGCAGCATTCTCATTCTCCACCACTTCTCCAACGACATGATTGGGTCGCCACGTCATGATGCCCTGTGCCGTCTTAACGGATAGGGGGTCACTATTGCTGCCCAGATAAAGGAGATAGGGTCGTCTTATCATTATGCGCTCACACTAAGATTTGCGGCGAATATGGTCGTTTTCAAATTATCACGATATGAGCAATCCTTCGAAGCCGCATAGATTTAGGCTATGGATTATAGTCTGATCCGTATCCTGTTTGGAGATGAAATTCGTGACCGGCATCCAAACATTTTGTCGGACGTTAGCGCCACTCGCACACTATTAGTTCTGGGCTGAAAGAGACTTTTTGCTCATCTAGTATTTCGTGGAGAGACAGATGAGACCGGCTAGAACTACGTTCGGAGAGCGGACGATTAAAGGCTCAAGCGGAAAACACCCAAAACAGTGTCGCGGTGTCGCCAATCGGAGCAAAGTCCTGACAATCATCGACTGATATCCAACCCCATCACCCTCACCAAACAATCGCTGTGGGAAAAAAGTTCCGCCGATTTGGCGTCACGCGACACTTGACAATCACGCACATGGTTGTCGCCTGACAATATCCGGCCCTACGGGAAGATGGCAGGCGAAACAGGGCGGCACTCATCCGGGGATCGCGACACTGAAACCATGCGGAATTATACGATAGTCGATAAATCTTGGCGACGTCGCCCCGGTGCGCCCTCCCCTGTTCGCCCATTCCATGGGGGCGGGGGGCAGGAAAGGGGCGAGGATAACGGGGGTTAAATGGAGGCGCGGGGGTCGAAACGGCCAAAACGGCGGAGAAATTACTGAAATTACCCCAGCCCAGCGAGGCAAATCCGGACGAGAACAGGTGCTAGATCCGGTCAAACTCAGCGCCCTGCCATGTCGCAATTATGCACACGCCCGCGTCCTCGACCAATTCAAACCTCGTGTTTGCCAGCTAAACGGGCGCGGATTATTACAAGCCTTCGATCCGTCTGGACTCTAACATTCGCTTGCCGCAAAATCAGCGCTATGACCGATACACCGACCCCGCCGAATCCGACCGCCGCAGATCTCGCATCTGACGAGCTTGAAACATCCGCAGCGACCACGGTCCGAAATCCATCACTCACCCAGCGCAATAAAAGTTGGATTGACCCACCCGATAAAATCCTTGCCGCCCTACGCCGGACAAATAGTATGGTGCAATTTGTGGCTGCGTCCGTGGCTCTCGTCACCTTCATAACATGGATGTCCGAAAGCGACATTCGACATGAGGAGAATGATCTTAGGCGCACCGATCTCTTTATAAAAATGAGCGACGTTATTGACCGATCACGCGGCGCTGGATTTCAACCAATTACCACGAGAGCTTATGCCTATCTCGTCGATCCGAAACGAGGCAATCTCGCCCCCTGCGGATTTGATTACACCGACCTCGTCCTGACCCGAGTTTCAATTTTCACCCTCGACAATTGTCGCGCAAAAATGCCTGGTGCAATTATCCTTGATGCCAGCATCTACGCGCCAGAACTAGAAATTTGCGGCACGTGCGATTTTCTCGAGGCGTCATTTAATCAATCTCTCATAGACCCTCGCACGCCCGTGCTTGGTGAAATCCGACCATTTTCGCAACGCGCATCTCTGACCGGAGAGGTTTTTACATCTACATTGACGGCCCATTCCGTAGGACTCAGGGGTTTTATATCGGGACTGTCGTACCGCGACTATGCCGCCGAAGAGATTTCGATAAAAACAAGTTACGGTGACTTATCGCGATCCGATATTTATAGTACTCTGGACCAGATGGTTGCGGCCGGATTGATGGAAAAAAATTTTATCAATATCTCAGCACAGAGCCTCGACATTTCTGAGGGCATTATTCATCAAGCTGCAATTCAATCAAAACAAATTGAAATTGACAAATCCCTGCTTTCGAACAGCGAGATCACACTCTATCGCGGGGATCGATTGGAAGCGCGCAACAGCGTTTTGATCAATAGCCGTATCCGCAAAATTGATCAATGTCGTCAATCTTTCGTAGGAGTCACCCGCGCAAAAGCGATTGATTGCGAAGCCGAGAGCGCTGATGTTCAACTCGGCTACGTTTGCCAAATTGACCGTCTATCTTCGCCAGATAAAGACAGGCCGAACGGTACTGTCAAAGTTGTGAACACGCACGACCGACCCCCGAATCCTTCTGAGGTTGATGGCACATTAGTTAACATCTCTGCTTGTACGCAGGATCAAATAATGACGCGCCTGAGTCTCTTAGAGAATGAATTTGAGAATTTGGCTAAAGACAACATGCACACCGCCTTAAACTTTGTCCGCGACCTGCAAACGAGAATTGGCCACGTGCCGGCAGCATCTATCTATGATACCGGTCCGCGATAATTCCATCCCATGTGCAATCTCTACCACCAGAACACCCGCCAGGCCGATCTCGCCGACATGCTCGCCCGGATCGACCTGCAGCTGACCGAGGAAAGCCGGGGACTAAACATGGCGCCCGGTTACGTCGGCGCGGATCAGGACGGACCCGTGCTTGTGCAGGGCGAGGACGGCATCGAGATCCGCACCCTCCGCTGGGGCTTCCCGGGCATCCCGAAGGGCGACAAAACACCCACGCCCATCACCAACATCCGCAATCTGGACAGCCGCTGGTGGAAAAACGTCAATGGCGACTATTTGACCGAACCCATATACCGCTGCCTCGTTCCGTTTGATCGCTTCGCGGAATGGGACAAAGGCGCGAAGGCAAACGCCTGGTTCCGCACCACCGGCGGCGCCCCGTCCTTCTTCGCGGGTATCTGGCGGCCGTGGCACGGCGAGCGCCTGAAGCCCGTCGACGGCAAAAAACTCCGGCAGCGGACCGAGGATGACTGGTCGCTCTACGCCTTCCTGACGACCGAGCCCAACGCCGTTGTCGCCCCCATCCACCCCAAAGCCATGCCCGTCATCCTCACCGATCCGAGCGAGTGCGGCGAATGGCTTGCCGGCGGCGAAGACAGCCTCCGCCTCCAACGCCCCCTGCCCGATGATCAGTTGGAAATCAGCACGGTCGACTAGTCCACACCCCGCCTGACTCGCGCAACGAGCGAATTCGGATTAAACGCGGATCATGGCCATCACCGACCCCAACACCGTCCTCATCATCGGCGCTGGCGCGTCCGTGCCGTTCGGCTTGCCGCTGGGTGGGAAGTTGATCGATCTTATTGCCGATCAATTAGCGATGGAAATTCTATTTCTCGAATCCCAATTCTCCCAAAAATACTCTGACCATCTCATGGCCGCAGGCTACCGTAACGACAAATCTATTCGACCGGAATCGCTATTGTTAGCCAGTGTGATCGCAGAAATCGATATAACGATATGGCGGCCTGACCCCGCCGTTCTAGAGTCGTGTTTAGACAAAATGACGAAGCTCCGCGACTTGCTTAGAAACCAAACGAGTGAAACAATTGATGACTTCATCGCGATCAATCCATCCGTCAGTGACATCACAAAATTAGCAGTCGCGACAATCTTTTTTCATCGGCTTTACGAACCGAATCCCAAACCTCCATCGAAGTGGGTTCTCCACGATCTTTCCGTAAGGCATTTCGGACAAACGGAACGGCGGAACTGGGTGCATCATTTGATCAATCTAATCCGGCATAATAATTTCCCAAGAACAGAAACGCTGAAAAAGGTCAAAATTATTAACTTCAATTATGATGGTCTAGTTGAAGATATCCTCGAAGAGCAGTTCGACAACACTGAAGAAAACTTTGGTGACTGGCGCGAGTACGTCGAGATCGTCCATCCTCATGGTTTTATGGGCATTCCGGAAAAAGAGACAGAAGATCCCGTTGCGCTCATTCGTTCTTTGGCGGATAATATCTGTGTTGTTCGGGAGCGATGCGTACCCCCCGAAGTCATGCAGGATCGGGACACTGCTAGACATTGGATAAAGTTTTCCCGCGAAGTCTACATGGTTGGCTTCGCCCTCTCCGGACCAAATGCCGATATGTTGGGACTAGGGAGCTATGAAAACCTCCCACAGAAATGGTTTGCTGCAAACTTTGATGGTTCGTCTGGATTCCGACGTAATGTTATGGGTTACGAACGAAAAGTAATCGACGAAATTCCAAACCAACTTGGAGAGCACGAACCTACCAAAGGTCACATCGACATCGAGATTGAACCCGGATCCCGCGATGACCCGCTCCACATTGACACATGGTTCCAAATCAACATCCCTGGCCAGCAACCCGCATGACCATGCCCCAACGCCACGCTAAACCGAAATTTCCAGACGCCAGCGCCATGCAGGCCGCGATCGACGCGCTGCGGCCCTTTGCCGAAGCCGCCAAAGTCGCCGAGAAATGGCCGCACAACTCGGCTGCCGGATCCCTGATCGAAGCCATGGAGCGCATGGAAAGCCGCCTACGGTCCCGCCCCGACCATCCCGGCCACGACGACTGGAAAGCCGAACGCGCCCGCCCTATCGGCGCGGCGCACCGTCGCTAGATTAAATCACACCCCTGCCAATCCGGCCGGGCAGCCGTCACAAGCAGTCTACCTACCAGCTGGCACAATCATAAAATCACCGCTCATATTTACATTGGCTGTCAGCGTGTGCGTATAGCTTTTAATTTTCGACTGCTCTCCGCCCACCTTGAAGATGACAAAGTTCAAACCACCTTCCCTTTCCGTCGTTCGTTCAACGCCAAAGGAAAGTTTTATCACCATTGAAGGATTGTCATCGTCTCCAGCCGTGAAGCATGGCGGCGCAGAACTCGTCATCGCAAGCTGTTCGATCGATTGCATGAGTGCTTCGGCGAGGCCGGGGGGTTCATCATCAGCCGCGATAACCTGTGGGACGGGCACCGATCCATCCGAAAACAGATTGAGCGTCAACGTATTGTTCATTGTCCCTTTTCTCTGCCGATCCGCGCCAAGCGTAAAACCGGGTCCCGAGGCCAGAACAGTTTCAACGCCAAATTTTCCCGAGGTTGTCTGCGCTACCGCCAATTCCACAACAATTGATTTGAATGCCACATCTGGGAACTGGCCGACAACTTCCTCACCATTTTCGGCCACACCGCATCTGAATTTCAGATCATCATCATCGGCGGCTACGCGGCGATTATAGGCCGTGTAAAATTTCCCCATTTCGGTTTTCAGCATGTTGACCGTGCTCGTCAGAGGCACAGTGAGCGCGTCGGGATGAACCGGAAATTGTGTCTGTTCAATGGGTTTCGCCTTGTGATGGCATCCACCAATGCTCAGGCTCGCGGTAATTAAACCGGCAGTCAGATATGTTTTCATGAATAGCCCCCTAATTGCTAGGGATGCATATCACAGTAATACAATCGAGGCGAATCAATCGAGCACAAATCAGTTTGAGACAGATGAGCGGGATGAAATGCCGCCGATTTAGCCGTCTAGATAGCCGAGATGGGTTTCGATACACATGTCGGATAGAGGCTGTATCCTTAGGACACGAAAATTAAATGTCTGCCAAAAGTTTACGTCAGCCTAAGCCTCGATCGACACCTCCCGGTCTCGTAATGTTTCCCGAAAGCCCGTCAGCGCCGTGATGGCACCGTTTTCTCCGGCGCGCCGTCGTATGTTGTGAATATCAGCGCAATGGAGGGGTCCCGCGAACAGTGGTCTTCAAGTATATCTTCAAACCTCACATAAGCGCTGCTTAGCAACTTGATTTTGGCCTAAGCTACGACTTTTGTGGAATTCAGGGATGAACTCATTCTAGCACTTCTGCCCGTTAACAGAGCTATCACGGCGGCTGCTAAGAAATATAATCCAAAATTCGGAGACATCATCTTGTTTCTTTCCTGATTATTGAAGTCGTCATAGCGCGATTAACTCGGTTGTCAGAATAGTCTGGCGAAACCAAAGCCGCTCGTTGGCTGATCGGCCCTTTATAGGCGGAACCAATCGGCTGGCATTTGATGAGAGGAAGCCGAGATAAGTACGGGTGTCACACGATCCTCGCCCACGGTCATATTTGTCACCTATATTGCTAACCAAGGTGACATATCCAACTTTCTCCCCTATCACTTGTCGCCTGTCACCCATGTTTTTTCTCCTCCGATAAAAAACCCGAAACGCCTTGCCACCCGCATTGCGATAATCCCCAGGAAGGGCCCAAAAGTTAGAGCGCCTTGGTGGCTCGATGTCGGGAACAGGGGCTAGCGAAGGTTGGGATGGAACGGAAGGGCGAGCCCGCCAACCGCAGGTCGAGATTCAGGATAGCTCATCCGTTTTTGTTTTACTTCAATAACTTAACGATGGTTTTATCAGAACAAACAGTGGCCATGGAAGTCTGCAAGAATGAAAACCATCAAAGATGCAAAAATGCAAAGATGCAAACTATCCGGGGTTAAACCCGCACCCATGGGCACGGCGCGGCTAGGCATCGCACCGGGCGCGAAGCGCGCGCACGTAGCAAGTAAAACTCCCGGTCGTTTGCATCTTTGCATTCACCTCATGCTAGAGGATTGTTTCGATTCAATAATAGCGGCCTGCAAACTTTTAGAGTTTGCATAGGTTCGCATTTTTTGTTGTTCGGAGCGCGATCGCGTCGATCATGCTGCGTTCTAGCCTGGAGAATGTTCACCCAATCGGCTCGCGGGCGCAAGTTTAAATTGGTTAAACTGCGATGATACGATCGAACCTGCGTAGCGACCTCCGCTGTGCCGGCTTCGAACAAGATTATTCAATCAACTCCAGCACCTATAAAAATGCAAAGCGATTCGTGATGATTGAATGTAAGGATCCAATCTTTGGGGGTTGAGCAAGAACCCCTATTCTCCCCACGACTCAACCGCCTCGCCGGCGCAAGCTACAGGAAACGCTTTGGTCGCTTGCATCCCTGCCGTGAGTTAACGCTAGTCTATTGTTTCTTTAGAGAAACATAGCCAAGCAAACCACTGAAGAGTATACAGATTTTGCTTCTTTTTTTGCCCGTATCGTGGGCCGTCCCGCAGGCTAAAAACACGACTTTCGCAGAGACAAAAATAATCAATCTGCATCAGAATTGAGCGCGTCATCGTGAAGCTTCAGGTGTAGCGAGAACGCTGCCCATCGACCGCTTACGTCTTCCTTTCAGACGGTCTAAAACAGGATTCTGTAGATCTGATTTACGAACAGATTTGATTTAGATAATTGCGCTTATTGTCCAGAAGAAACTTGACCTCACTTACTTGTCCGCAGGGTTGTTTTGAACGACTCGACGGACCTCATGGAAAGGTCTGTATGGCGTTCTGTGAAGGAGTCTCAACGGGTCACCATCTCGTAATTCTTGTCTCAAACGCGCCTCTGACATCAAGAAAACGTCTTCGCCCCAATGCACATAGTCAGGCTGATTGGCGTAGGTCGGCACGGCTTCCGCATCGTCCCCCAACTCGTCAAAGGCCTGCTTATAGGGATCGTCATACGCGGTAAGGCGCGGAGTATCCATCGAAGGTGAGGTCTCTAGGAGTATTTCGCTGCCTTTCACGACGGCGGTCCGAAGCTTTGTAGAGATCGTGATCGTTATGAAGGCATTGGTGTAGTCTTTAACTTCGACTATGCTGGCGGAAGACAGTTGGGTGTTGGTGAGTGCAAATGCTGTGTTCAGACTTAGAACACCGAACGTTTCATACTCATCAAGTTCAATCGCAAGTATTTCGATCAAGTCCGCATATAAGTGCGTTGGACATCCGAATGCGGCGCGCAGCCTTGCGGCGTCTGTCTTGGAAAGGATGGAATTTAGGTTACGGCTCATGCGTGATCGCCACGTTTGTAAACGCTTGGATATCGGAGAGTTAGAAAACCGCGATTAGACAGTCGCCATGACCTTTAGGTTCCCCCGCAAGGAGGCTCCCTGGACATACGTCACAGCCTCGCCGACCTCATAACGTCGTCACGGCCAATGCCCGCCGCTAATCGCAAGGTTTCTAAGCCTTGGTCACCAATGGCGACAGATTGATATGGAACGGATAATGTGTGCCCCCCAAGTCTGGTTGGCTAAACTCTTCCGCCTGAATAGAAAAATTCTCTGAACTAAGTTCAAACACGACTTGGACATTATCTCGTCAGACACGTTTTGATCCAAGCTGAAACTCTGGCTACAGATTTTAGATGACAACTGCTCGCTCTAATACAGATATTGATGCCCATATTGGCAGGAGAGTGTTTTGGCGGCGCGAATAGAATAGGATGAGGGAAAGAGTTAGGCATCGGCCCATTTCATCCGGCGGAGCCCCCCCAACGGCAAATTGCCAACTTATTCACCATATGAGGCGAAAAATTCCATTTTACACGTTCGTAAACGTTAGCGTCCTAAAGAGAGGATCAATTTTCTTTTGTAGATGCCATTATGAACGATATCTCTGAGCAATCTTTTACGCATTCCTTCGTCACGGAGTTCTTGAAACATGCACCATCGGCGATCGCTATGTTCGACCAAGAGCTCGCTATGTCATGGCCACCGAAAAATGGTTGACCGATTATGGTTTGTCGAAAGACAAAATCATCGGACGGAGCCATTACGAGATCTTCCCTGAAATACCGGATGATTGGAAAGATCTGCATCAACGAACCCTGAAGGGCGAAACCCTCAGCGCAGACGCCGATCCATTCTTAAGGGCAGACGGACATCTCGATTGGGTCAAATGGAAGAATGTCCCCTGGTTTCAGAAGGATGGGTCTATCGGCGGCATGATCATGTTCACCGAAGTCATTACCGATCAGGTTTTGATGGCAAAAGCCATGGAAAATGCCGTGGGGAGCGTTTCGAGAATTGATGCCAACGGGAAGTATGATTTTGTAAACTCCGAATATGCGGATATCTTTGGAACCACGCCGGCAGACCTTCTCGCGACACCCTTCACCTCGTCTTTTGACGAGGGGGAGATAGCCAAGTTGAACGACGGCCTGGATCGGTTGCACGACCAGTCAAAGACAGTCGTCGACCTGGAAGCGCAGCGATCCGACGATACCGAATTTGATCTCCAAGCAACGCTCGTGGCGAATTCGGACAGAGGCGGCCAAACCGCAGGCTTTTATTGCTTTGGTAAAGACATAACGACCGAAAATCAGGTCCGCGAAGAGTCGTTCCGCCAAACGGAATGGCTGAAGATGACTCAGAGCATGGGCAATATCGGCCACTGGTTCATTGATTTTAAAGAAGAAAAGATCTTCTGGTCGGATCAGGTCTTCCGCATCCATGGTCTCGACCCCGCCACGTCGGAAGAGCCGGCGCTCGAAGACGCCATCGCTTTCTATCATCCTGATGACAGAGAGACAGTCTCCCAGCTCTTGGACGAGGCCATCGCCAATAAGACCGGATTTGATTTTGAACTGCGCCTCATTCGCCCCAGCGGCGAGCAGCGCTGGGTGACATCGACAGGCGAATGCCGCCTTGATGAAGATGGTGAAGTGGCGGCGCTATTCGGGGTTTTCAAGGACTTCACCGATATTCAGTCCAAGAACGAAGAAATACTGCGCATTAAGGAACGGTCTGAAGTCGCCATGCACGGGGCATCCGTCGGGCTCTGGGAGATTGATCCCGAAACGCAAGAGGCGCACTGGTCCTCCCTCATAGACGAGATACTCGGCACACCAGACGGGCAGTCGTTAACCCGCTCTGAAATTTTCCGACGTGTCCTCGATGAGGATAAGGACGGTATTCTCGAGTACCCGGAACGGCTCCTGAACGATGCGGACGACGGGGAAATCACCATCCGAATGCATCATAATGACGGCGAAATTGTCTATGTTCAGCTCCGCGGCAATACAATTCACGACGACGCTGGGAACATTAAAAGCTTAGCCGGATCTTTCACTGATATCACCCAGGAAAAACAAGCCGATGCCTTGCGCGGAGAGTTGTGGGACATACTGATCGTCCAAGATCTCAGTATGAACGAGAAATTTGACCATATTCTGAAAAAAGGATCGGAATATCTGGATCTGGAAATTGGTATTATCAGTAAAATCGACGGCGACGAATATTGTGTCGAGCACGTCCACACGCCGGATGGCACTCTTCAAAGAGACGACACGTTCGATTTCCTACACACCTATTGCCATAACGTTTACACCGCCAATGGACCGCAAGCTTTCAATTCAGTCGGAACATCCAAAATCCGGCACCACCCCTGTTACGAAACTTTTCAACTCGAAGCCTATGTCGGCGCGCCCATATTCGTATCCGGACGGCGCTACGGAACGGTGAACTTCTCGTCGCCTGAAAAACGGGATCGGAAATTTTCATCCACTGAATTGCAAATCATTGAGCAATTATCGCAGTGGGTTGGGTACGAGATTGATCGCTCCATCAGCACGCAATCGCTCAAAGCCAGCCAAGAAAGGTTTGCGACGGCAGTTAGGGGCGCCAGCGTCGGCATTTGGGATTGGAAGAACGTCAACCAACAGGACGCCTATTGGTCTGATCATTTATACGGTCTTTTGGGATATCATCCCAGCGAAATCGACGCGACGATGGCGAACTTCCTCTTGCTTATCCATCCGGCGGACCGTGAAAAGTTCCAGAACGCACTGAAACTCCACCTCGAACGTCAGATTCCGCTAAACATGGAACTTCGGTTGAAACAAAAGTCAAATAGCTACCGGTGGTTCCTGGGAACCGGCCAAGCCATCTGGGATAAGGATGGACAAGCCCAGCGGATCATTGGTTCGATAATGGACATCAACGCGCGAAAACATGCGGACGTCATGAAGAGTGAATTTGTGTCGACCGTGTCGCATGAACTCCGAACGCCCATGACTTCGATAATGGGATCTATCGGATTGGTCAGGTCGGGTAATTTCGGCGAGCTGAACCCAAAAGCGCAGATCCTTCTGGATATTGCGCTCAAAAATGGCGGCCGCCTTGTCCGACTCATCAACGATATTCTCGACATTGAAAAGATCGAAGCCGGCAAAATGGAATTTGTTTTCCGGCAGGAATCCATCAGTGACATTATTGAAGATACGGTCACGGAAAGCCAAGCGTTCGTTGACAAATTCGGCTCGGAAATCAACTTCGTGGATGAGAGCGACGGCGCTAACGTTAAAGGCGACCGGGATCGTTTAATCCAGGTTTTCACCAACCTCATCTCCAACGCCGCAAAATTCTCCGGCGAGAACGGCAAGATAGTCGTGACCACCTCCGCATCCGCTGAAGATGTCACGATTACTGTGACGGATAACGGCGAAGGTATCCCACCCGAAAACCTGCCCACTATTTTCGAAAAATTCATTCAGGTGGACGGTAGCGATAATCGAACCGCACAAGGGACGGGGCTGGGACTTTCTATCTCTAAGGCCATCGTCAGTGCCCATTCAGGGACAATCACCGTGGATAGCGAAGTCGGGACGGGTTCAACTTTCACGGTAACGCTACAGAGACTGACGGAATCCGAACGGTCCGGGACGAACAAGGACGCGAACTCAGACGGAGACAGTTTGGGAACTATTTTGCACGTCGAGGATGATGACGACGTGGCGGAGATTATCTCACACTTGGTCAGTGACCATGCTCATTTCTTAACGTCTGACACGGTGTATAGCGCTTGGAAGCAACTCAATAGTTCGAAAGTCGACCTCGTTCTTTTGGATATGCAGCTTCACAATACTCGCGGCGAGGAACTCATAGATCTGATCGACCGAGAGCTGGATTATAAACCTGCCGTGATGATCTATTCCGTCGAAGAAAGTCTGGCGGATAGTTTTCCAAATTTTGTGGTCGACAGATTTGTAAAGTCGAAAGTCAGCAACGACGTAATACTGAAAAAAATAAAGTCGGTTTTACACCATAGCGGCTCAAAAGAACGAATGACCGGAACGTAGGAAATATTATGGCTGATCTTAAATATGTGACCTGCGTAGAAGATGATCCGGATATACGCTCAATCATAGAATTGGCGCTGGCCGATATTGGCGGATTGAATGTCACCCTTTTCAACAACGGAGCAGAAGCAATCGGCAATATAGATGAAAGCACTGAGCTAATCATATTGGATATGATGATGCCGGAAATGAACGGGTTGGAAACGCTTGAAAAAATTAGGGAAAATAAAAACTTTTCGACGACCCCCGTGATATTCATGACGGCCAAGGCCCAACCCCATGAGATCACCCATTATAAGAAAGCCGGGGCCGTTGACGTGATCCTCAAGCCTTTCAACCCCATGACCCTGTCGGACCAGGTTAAAGACATATGGCATACCACCCAGTGATAGAGTTCTCTCGCACCAATTAACCCGATTTCAATGTCATTGTTCTAATATATCATTTCCGCCCCTAGCGGATCAATAAATATAAAAAACCTTCGAGCTTTAATCGGAGAGTATGAGGTAAATGGTCATGTCCAACAAGGACGCACGCGAGAAGCTTCTGCGCTTGCAGGTAGCTTACTTGGAACATTTGGAAAAAGTTAAGCCGCTGTTGATACGGTCTATTCGCTTGATTAGCGAAGGGTCGCTTATTGGCGTTGACGTTGACGGTCTAAAGCGTGTTTCGCACAAACTTGCCGGGTCCGCCGAAAGTTATGGCTTTAAAGATATCGGAATCGCCGCAAAAACACTGGAACTGGCACTGGATGACGGGGAGCTTCTGTCGAATCCGTTCAAAACGCTTACCCACATTGCGTCTGTGGTCGAACAAATAACGAATGCGACGATATCATCTGTCCCCGAAGAACGCCCTATTCTATCAGAAACAGAAAATCCTAGCACGAAAACAGACGATCGCCGCCTCATATTGATCGCGGACGATGATCCGATGATTTCAAATTTGCTGAAAGGCCTGTTTGGAACTGACGTCGACGTTCAAATTGTACAGAACGGCCGGGACGTCGAAAGAGAAATTGACGCACAGAAACCTGACCTTGTCCTGCTCGATGACGACATGCCGGGCATGCGGGGAATCCAGATCATTGAAAACATGCATAAGTCTGGGAACTTGAAGACGACGCCAGTCATCATGTTGACGGCGAACGATGCGCCGCAAAACGTTATGCGCGCGATGAGTTATGGAGCCGTCGATTATTACACGAAACCGTTCGAACCCATGGAGCTTGTGAACAAAGTCCGCTCGCTGTTGAATCGCATGAGACATTCAGTTTTAATAATCGATGACGACCAAACAATTCATAACTTACTCGGCGCTCGGTTTGAAATGAGCGGACTGCGGGTTATATCCGCGTCGGAAGGTCGGGAAGCGCTCTTTCTGATGGATAGGGATACACCGGACTTAATTGTTTTGGACCGCATGATGCCCGGAATGGAAGGCGGCGCAGTCTTGCACCAGATCAGGAAGAATCCAGCCCATGCCGATATTCCGGTCATAATGCTGACCGCCCGGAGCGCGAAAGGCGACGCTCATGAATGGATGCGGCGGGGTGCCACCGACTTTGTTCTAAAACCCTTTGATCCTAACGAGCTTGTTCTCAGAGCGATGCGAATATTAAGTCTCGATGAAGCGGCCTGATTAATGGATTTAGCAAGATACATATCCAAAGCTAGGGCGTTCTTATTGACCTGTGCCGCAGTGATCGCCTCCTGTCCCGCTGCTGTCGCTCAAACCTATGTTTCGAGCCAAGTAGAGAGAGCTCTGATTACAGCTCACGATCAAGCGGCTAAAAATCAATTTTATGCCGCCCTCAACACGCTCGGACGCCTGGGTCACGTCGATCAGCAAAACTATAGTGTGCAACTTCTAAGAGGGCGTATCTTGTCTTGGGCGGGTCATTATGACCATGCAGAAGCTGAATTTGAAGATATGTTAGCCAAGACGCCCAACAACCCGGATGTTCTATTGGCCTATGGGTATCTCGATTACTATCGGGGCGACAATGTGGCCGCTCAAGCGAAGTTCCTATCCATACTGAACGCTTATCCTGACTATGAAGATGCGAACCTTGCGCTAAACCGTGTCTCCTTCGAGGCTGAGGCAGATAAAAATCTTCAACTGGATTTTGGCGGAGCGATTAGCACATTCTCAAGGTCGGCGAATGAGAACTGGTCCCAGGTCTTTATTCAGGGCGTTAAAAAAGGAAAGACTGGTACGTGGTCTATGCGGTTTGATCGCTATGATCGCTTCTCCCTGACGGATGAGGAAATTACTGTCGGCTATTCGAGACGATTTGAATCGGGCTGGGATATGGCGCTGAACGCATCAGTCGTGCCGAGCGCAGACTTTCGGCCAGATGCTGGCGCATCAATCACCTTGGGTCATTCGACTAAAATTCAAGCCGCTGGCGTAGAGGCTCTGCGTGTGAAAGCCCGGTTAAAAAGCGATTTTTACGGAAGCAACAATATCACTAGCGTCGACCCCGGTCTTGAGGTTTACCTAACACCGGGGCCCGTCCTGTCCGGCAGCCTCATTTCCGTTAAGTCGGAAACCGAAGACTGGGAATTTGGGGGCGTTACGCAAGTCAGCCTACCCGTGTTAGATGATCTGACGGTTGTGGGCGGTCTCGCCAACGCCCCTGAAGCGATCAATGGAGAGGTTATTCGAACGCAATCGGTGTTTGGCTATATGGCCTATAAATTGAACCCTGACCTTACTGTCAGAGCGTCTTTCGCACGCGATGACCGATCAAATTCCTATATTCGAGAGAACTTTGGACTCAGTGTTTCCAGACTCTTTTGATATCACTCTCCTCATCCTGATCTGGAGTTCCTCGGCAGTCTTATCGTCGACGTCGATTGCCATGCTTGCTATTCTGTCCTGGCGTCGGGTCGGGAATGAAAAGAGGAAAAAAGCGAAAGAGCGAAAAGCGGCCGAACTCGACATCGTTCTTTCAGCGATAATAGCCAAAAATATCTATCCAACGCATGACATGATGCCTGAGGCGACACCAGAGAATATCGACGCGGTCATTTCCGTTGTACTGCAATATTTCAGGAATCTGACGAGTGATAGCGTGACCACCCTGACCGATGTCATTGAGGCGTGGGACATTGAGACCCTTATCATCGAAAAAGTGAAAACCGGGCGGCGCGGCATAAGGATTCAGGCGATGACGGTTCTGTCTTACATGGATACGGAGCCGTCGATTGATGTTTTGGTTGCGCAGCTCAAATCCAAAGATGCCTATATTCGCCTCGCGGCGATCCGATGCCTGACGCGCCGACGGGCTTTCGCGCATTTGGACAAAATTACATCGACCATCAATACACCCGATCAAAAGAACCGCATTCTCCTCACGGATATTCTGCAAAGGTTTGGAACGAATGGGGCTTGGGCCGTTGAGAAACTTGCTTTGGACGCGTCGAATTCAACAATCCGGGCCGCCTCTCTTGATGCGCTCAAATTAATTGGAATCGAAAGCCTCTCAATTCCTCTCCGGCCCTTTTTACAAGACTTTGATCCGTTGGTTCGCTCAGCCGCAGTGGCGCTCCTTCCCATGTCTGAACTCGACGTATTTCACACACTCATCAATTACCTGACTGACATTGACCCGAGAGTTCGCATCCAGGCGTTAGACATATTATCCAGCTTCACCTCGTCGGCCGCGCTATTATCCATTGCGCGTCAGGCGGGAGATCCTGACTGGCAGGTCCGGTACAAAGCCTTGCAATCAATGACATCAATGGGGGCAAAGGGGGATGCGTATTTGCGGGTTGTCTCTGGATCAGAGGGCTCCAACGCCGACATAGCGAAAGCCGTCTTGTCGGAAAGGCTGGCCGCTTAGTGACTGTGGACCAGACATAATTATGGAGTGGCTACTCCAATATCAGGATTTCGTCTACTATCTCGCGATTGGGATCATCGCCGTGGGCCTGTTTCAAAACCTGGTCTACATCCTGCAAATTCCGTTCGCTTGGAGAGAACTGCGTGAGCACTCTCAGTTTCAGGATACTCAGGCGTCGTGGGATATTTTGACATCCCGGTCAAATTTATTGCCGATCTCAATCCTGATTCCAGCGTATAACGAATCCAAAAATATCATCGACAGCGTGAATTCACTTCTGTCTCTACACTACCCAGACTTTAAACTGATCATCATCAATGATGGCTCTAAGGATGATACGCTCGATCAACTCAAATCGTATTTTGACCTGCAACCGACCCTCCGCGCGAGCAATTCCGAGGTGTTTCGTCATGCCCCTATCAGGCAGGTCTACAGCAGTCCGGCTTTTTCCGACATAATCGTGATCGATAAGGCCAATGGCGGGAAAGCCGACGCTATTAATGCCGGGTTGGCGAGCTGTCACACACCTCTATTTTGTGTGATGGACGCGGATTCAATTCTTGAACCGACTGCGCTGATAAACGCTGTCCGCCCTTTTATTGAATCCACTAATAATGTCGTCGCCGTGGGCGGCACAGTTGGCATCGCCAACGGATGTGAAATTAAAAACGGCCAAGTGACCCGCTTCGGTCTGCCGAAAAAGTTTCTCCCGCGCATTCAGGTTGTTGAATATACGCGGGCATTTCTGATGTCGCGTCTCGCAAATAGCCGATCGGGCACATTGACGCTGATTTCAGGGGCTTTTGGTATATTCCGTCATGATATCGTCTCCCAGGTCGGTGGCTTCGATAATACTACGGTCGGCGAAGATATGGAGATGGTGATACGGTTGCATCATCACCTGAAAGCTCAGGGGGTCGACTATGAAATGCGATATGTTCCCGATCCCGTTTGCTGGACCGAGGCCCCGGAAACACTGGATATTTTATCCAAGCAACGTATCCGGTGGCAACGCGGCGCACTCGAATGTCTCTGGCGCCACAAGACCATGATCTTCAATCCAAAATATGGGCGCTTGGGAATGGTCTCTTTGCCAATCGTATTCATTATTGATGTCATCGGCCCGATTGTCGAATTTCTTGGCTATCTGCTGATCCCATTTTTTGTGCTGACAGGAATGTTGAACATTCATTTCCTCTTCGCCTACATGGCGCTCGTCTTCCTGTTCGGTGTTTTTCTCAGCACAATCGCCGTTCTGCTGGAACAGACTGAGCTTGAACGGTTTGAAAAACCCATCGATCTCTTGCGCCTGATCATCGCTGCTTTTTTGGAAAATTTCGGCTATCGGCAAATCTGTAACTGGTGGCGGATCAAGGGACTATGGCGCCATCTCATGGGCAATAAATCTGTCTGGGAGCCGATGGAGCGCGTCGGTTTCCTCAATACGGCCGATTAATGCGGGCCTCGGCGCCGCGCGCCGGCGTTAATTTTTCGGTTCCAAGGTGAGGGTGAGAACCCCTTGGGCGGAGCGGATCAATATGTCTCCGTCTCTTTCAACAAAATTGGCATTTTGAGATGACGGGCTGGCGAGCTGGTAGCCTGTGGGTGTTTCGAGGATCAGGTTCTCTATGGGTTCGGGCGCGTTCATCGTAACCCTCAACACGTCCCCCACATTTGCGACGTCAATCGCGACAGCATCCCGCGCTGCCCACCATTGCCCGAACTCAGACACTGTCCCGAACCAAGCCCTGTCTTTCAGCTTTTCGACCAGCCGTTTCTCGAAATCCAACTTGTGACCCAGAATATCTGTATGGATCAAAACGACAAACAGACCGCCTATACGCTCAATGGAATCGGCTACTTCCAAGGCCTCTTCCAACCGGTCGCCGAGCCTGGGTTTTTTCTCGTCTTCAATCGTAACCGGAAATTCAAATATGCCCGTTTGCGCGCTGTACTGGCGTTGTTCCTTCAGACGGTACGGCAAATGCGTCAGCACATTATTGGCCGCGACTGAGGAGCTATATTTATAACCGGACGCCTCCATCGCCTCCGGAAGGCTGGGCGGGTTTCTGAGATATCCGGGCCGAAATGACGTAACAGTCTGAGGGTTTTCGGGATCCGAAAAGTGTTCAAGAAGAAACTTACTAACGCGGAGCTCTCCAAAAATAGAGGCTTTCTCGGTCCGATTTTCCGTTCTGACATAGGGTTGGTAGTCCGGATAAACCTCCTCACCCGTCCCCAAATCAAAAACGTCGAATTTCAGCGAATGCGACACGCTGTGACTGGCAAGCTCCATATCCATGTCGCTTAACCTGCGTACAATCTCGGCGCCTTGGTCGTTGAAGAATATCTCGTCATTAAAATCCCGGATATATTTCGTCTGAATGAAATAGGTGGCTGGGACATCATTTTCATATTCAAACTCGGCGTAGTCCAGCGCGTTAATGAGAGATTGGGCATAGTCCACATCATGGGTCATCATCACGGAGAGAGATTT